>Ga0206868_10018_pt1 | contig 48362 bp, 45 predicted proteins | sample Alteio_BWOrgCont_38_FD_152901 | JGI IMG/M metagenome (GOLD analysis project Ga0206868, IMG submission 152901) | Enriched cells from forest soil in Barre Woods Harvard Forest LTER site, Petersham, Massachusetts, United States -... | ecosystem: Environmental > Terrestrial > Soil > Temperate forest >... | reverse complement strand
TCAAAGCCTTTTGCGGCGTGCGGCGTCCCGAGCGCTATCGGTGGCTTGGACGGCTTTGCGTTCGGCCGTGTCCGTAGTGGCATCGATCTTGCTTTTCACTCGGGAGATCTTCTCCTTCGCCCGCCCAGCCCGACGGTCTAGCTTGCCCTCGGACTCCATCTCCTTGTTTCCGGTGAGGCTTCCGAGAGCCACCTTGAGCCTTCCCTTGACCTCTTCAAATCTCCCTGCCATAGTTCGCCTTCCTTACGTGGTTTCTTCGTGCAACGTGCTGGAGTGACCCTGCGAGTCCGTCACCTGACGATCTATGGAATGAGGTGCGGAACTGATTTGGCGTCGTGACGAGGCGAAGATGATCGCCGAAATGACGAAGCCCACGGCTCCCGCAATCATGAGGATGACGCCGACCGTAGAGAGTCGGAAACCGGTGCCTTGGTACGTGATGGCCCAGTACATAATCGCGCCGGCGACTGCCGCGATGGCGCTGAACACCATTCCGGGAAGACCCATACTGCACTCCTTTTGTCAAACCTGGCCAAAGGTCAGGTGATAGGGAAGCAGGGTCTGGGCGTCCTGATTCGAACTGTACTCGTCCTAGCTTCATTGTGCCGACAGACTTGATTGAATCTGTTCGGATCCATCGATCCGTCGTCGACGTTTCCCGTTAGTTCACGTGGAGAGTTGTCGTGACTCTCTCACGGCAATTCCTTCGCCTCGGTCAGACGGAGAGCCTCGATTGACTCGAAACGCTGACGCTGTACCTGTTCAACGAGATCGGAACCGGGACCGCCTACCGACGGCGGCTCCCCGTCATAGGCAACTCCGAGGACTGCTCCCAAACTGGCAGTCACCGACGTGCGTAGGGCATTGAGGTCGTAGCCGCCTTCGAGAAATAGCGCCAAGCGACCCGGACGAGGCGCGAACGACGCGGCGAGCAGCGTTAGCTGAGCGAAGTCGCCCGCGGTCAGCGCGAGTTCGGCCAGAGGATCGGCCCGATGGGCGTCAAAGCCCGACGAGACGAGGACCCAGGTGGGTTGGAACTCGTCAATAACCGGTGCCGCGACCTTCTCGAGTGCTTGACGAACAAGGTCGCCCGTGGCGCCACTGGGGAGGGGGATGTTGATGGTGCGATCAATCGCGCTCCATCCCCCTACTTCTGCAGCGGAGCCGGACCCCGGGTAGAGAGGCGACTGGTGTGTCGACACGTAGAGGACCTCAGGGGAGTTCCAAAAGATCGCCTGGGTGCCGTTTCCGTGGTGAACGTCCCAGTCCAATACAAGGACACGTTCCCCCATTGTTACGAGCGCGGCCGCGGCGATGGCGACATTATTGAGGAGACAGAAACCCATGGCCCGGTCCGCGAGGGCGTGATGCCCGGGGGGTCGCGCCACCACGAAGCCGAGGCCCTCATTCCGGCGACGTAGTTCCTCGATGACCGCGAGACCGGCCCCGGACGCGTTCTGGGCGATCGACCACGAGTCGAACGTCGCGTACGTGTCTTGATCGATCTCGCCTCCGCCGCCATAGCAAAAGGCGCCCAGCTCATCGAGGTAGCTTCCGTCGTGCGCGAGGAGCAACTCCGCACGCGACGCGGCTCGCGTGGGCACTACGACGAGGTCAGTTTCAAGATGAAGATCGGCGATGCCCGAGCGAACGGCCGTGGTGCGCGCGGGACGTTCGGGATGGGAATCCTCGTAATGCTCTGTGTCGTCATACGGCCCATTGACGACTAAGACCACGGCTCGTCTCGAATCGTTGCGTGCGATGTATCAGTTGATGTCGCGGCATCTCTTGGGTCGATGGACATGCGAACGCTGATCTGACCGGCCGAGATCGAAGACGTCAAGGGGAACCCGCTGTGATGAAAGACCGACATCATGTCGTGGTTCCGACACAGCGTCTCGGCGGTAAACGTCGTCACGCCGCGTGCCCACGCGGCGGCGGCAAGACTGGCAAAGAGGTGATGACCCAAGCCCAAGTGCTGATAGTCGTCGCGAACCAAGAAGGCCACTTCCGCAGTCGAGGTGGAAGGGTAGCGCTCGTATCGCGCCACGCCCACGAGGTCGTCACCGTCCTCAAGGACGAGGGCGAGTCGAGTGCCGTAGTCAACGCGGGTCAAGTGGTACACCTCGTCAGACGAGAGTTCGGCATGAAAAGAAAAATAGCGGCAGTAGATGGAGTCGGCCGAAAGGCGGTAGTGAAACGCGACGAGCTTCTCGTCATCCTCCGCACGGATCGGGCGCAGCGTGAGCGTTCGTCCGCCGCTGATCGTGATCGTTTCGACCAACTCCTCGGGATAGAGACCCAGTGTCGATCGCTCAGATGTCGCACTGTCTCCCGTGCGCGTCATTCCCGACGTCCACTGTGCAGCCCCGGAAGCGCGTATCAATCCCATAATCACATCATTGGGCGCTTCAGGTGGCACAAACTAGGGACTAACGTCACATTCTACAGAATCGAGGGTCGGCGCTGCGCACCTCCGAAGGGGACGCGGTCGATGTCGCGCGGTCAGTTCGCGCTGTCGTCGTTCCATTTCAACGTACGCGGCGATAACTGCAGTGACAAGAACTCCAGCGCCTCCAGCGCCCGAGCCAGATCCTCGGCGTCTGTGCTGGCGAGGGCATCGGCAACCGTTTGGTTGATCGACACGTCCACTTTCTTTCGAATTTTCCGGCCAACCCCCGGTGCGCCCCGGACCAACGTGCGTCGCCCATCGTTCGGATCGGAGACCGTTTCCAGCAGGCAGCGTTCTTCCAGCATGGTCGCCGCCGCCGACACCTGGCTTTGCGGCAACTCCGTCCGCTTGGCGATCTCACCAATGGATGAGTTGGGGTATTCCAGGACGTCGATGAGCACAGCCTGGGCGCTGGGCGGAAACTCGTTGAGCGCCGAACTGGGGATTGTCTCAATACCCATCTTCGCGAGCTTGCGGCCCAGCAAGAAAAGTTCAAGTCCGTTCACGCTCATGAGGTTACGTGATCGTCGCTGATTCTCGATGTTGGGGGCGCTCAGCGAAATCGCGATTTCCGAGAAGGAAATCGGTCACCGACAAGGGTTCGCGCTATTTCGACATCGAGCGGAATATGGTGAACGGCCCGCCCCGCACGAATGACCTTATTCATGTCGCGCTCCGACACCGGAGACAGGTGGCTGACGTCGTCACTCCCTTTCGAGGTATGGCGCAAAGAGCGAAAAAAGGATCTCTTCTTGCCTTTTCGAATCGCCTCGGGGGAACAGGGCGAAAAGCGGATCTCCCACATGGTCATATCGGAAACGATACATCGGATTCGATGGAATGTCAAGCATGAGGAGTGTGTGGCCTCAGTTCGTGAGGACCCCTCGGGGAGAGCGCCGCAGTTCGATACATGCAAACCTCACGAGAGTCGGCATCGTCGCTCGGTGAGAACGGTTCATTTTGTGGTTTCGACGTGGCCGTGATGTCAGATGTCAGACGCATTGAAGCGGGAGAAATCATGGCGAAGGTGGGCCCTCCGAAGAGAACCTGTAGTCCGAGTATTCGAGCGGTGAGGGTGCCATTGTTCGCGCGAAGGCCCTGTGGTACTTTCCGAATTGAACCGCTGGTGAACAGTGGGTTACGAAAATGAGACAGAACAAGCGGCACCAAAGCGGTGCTCGAATTGTGGGTAGGGGGAAATTTGAGAACGAGCAAATACTTTGGGAAGCGTGCTGTCGCCATCACTGGCGCGGTAACTCTGATCGCTTCGGTGTCAGCAATTGGTGTGAACACCGTGGCCAGTGCTTCATCCAAAATCGGCGGATCTGTGTCGGTGTGGAATGAGTTTTCCGGAGCCGAGGCGACGGGATTCGCCACGGCGCTGAAGCCCTTTGAAGCGAAGACAGGAATAAAGGTAACGGTCCGCAACGGGGGATCCAGTTTGCCCACGCTGCTGGAGGCCGCAGTCGCAGGAGGAAAGCCGCCGAACATTGCCGCGGTTCCCACTCCCGGGTCATTCGACCTGCTCGCCGCCGGCAAGCGGTTGACGCCGCTGAAGTCAATCTTGGGGAGTGAAACGAAGAACTTCTCTCCTGGGTGGAGTTCGTCGGCCACGTACAAGGGAACGTTGTATGGAGTGTGGCTCGATTCCTCTTCGAAGAACACCGTCTTTTACAATCCGGCTGTGTTCAAGGCTGCGGGCATTACCTCGACGCCCACGACCTTTGAGCAGATGCTCACCGATGCCTCGACGATTGCTCAGGCCGGCTACACACCGATTTCCTACTGCAGCGGTACGTCCGGTGCGGGCTGGGCGGCCACGGACCTCTTTCAAAACCTCTTCGTGAAGTTGAACGGCGCTACGGCGTATAACAACCTCGTGAGTGGAAAATTGAGTTGGACGAGTCCTGAAGTCACTGCGGCATTTGCCAACTACTCGTCGTTGCTCGGCACTAACGGAGCAAACGTGGGTGGCATCAGCAATGCCCTTGGCACCGACCAGCTGTGGCCCACCTGCCTCAACGACGTGTTCCCCACCTCGGGAGCGCCGACGGCCGCCATGGTGATTGAGGCGTCCTTCATAGAGCAGTCCACGCCCGCCAACTACACCGCGTCCAACGCCTCGTCGTGCACGTTGACCCAGTCAAATCCGTGTTATGACTACTTCCCGTTCCCAGCCCCCGCTGGTAGCAAGTACGTGAACGATGACCAGTCGTCGGGAGACGTGGCCATGCTGCTGAAGTCAACTAAGGCTTCGCGGGCGGTCATGAAGTATCTCGGGTCTAAGCAGTTCGCGACACTGTGGGAAGAGGCTCCGGGCGGGACGATCACTCCCAACCTGGCCGTACCGGCAAGCGCCATCAAGAATCCCGTGACGGCGAGCATCGTGAAGAACCTGGATAGCGCGGCCGCAACGGTGTTCAGTATGGACGACGAGTACGGCGGCACGTTGGAGCCCCAGATGTGGTCAAACATGTTGGCCTGGGTCGGCGGCACGGACACGACCGCTCAGTTCCAGTCAACGATGTCGAGCGAAACTAAGGCGTTCCTCGCCTCCAACGGTTAGTCGGATGTAACGTCATCGGCGTGCGTGTAGTTCGAACTACACGCACGTCGATGGGCACTCGGTAGTTATCGAGTGCAACCGCAATATCGTGAGTGGTGGGGGGCCGTGAGCGCGAGCGTAATTAACGTAACGAGACGCACAGGCGCGCACCGGTCGTGGATACGCCGTCACGCCGTCTCGCTCGCGTTTCTCGCGCCGGCGGCGATCTGGTTGCTGTTCATCGTGGTGTGGCCCACCATCGATACGGTGCGACTCAGCCTCTTCAACGAGTCGGCCACCAAATTTCTCGGGCTGACCAACTACAAGACCGTTTTTTCAACGGACACCATCCTGACGGCCTTTCGCAACAACGTCATCTGGGTGCTGATTTTCCCGTTCTTCGTCACCACCTTCGGTCTTATCTTCGCCGTGCTCACGGAACGAATTCGCTGGGCCACGGCCTTCAAAGCGTTGATCGTGATGCCCATCGTCTTTAGTACGACCGCCTCCGCCCTGGTGTGGGCGACCATCTTCGATAACAGTCCACAGATTGGCGCGGTGAACGCAGCAGCCCTCACCGTCAGCGACTGGTTCAACGCGCCGGGCGCGTATCCCGTGAGCACGACGGCGGGGCAAACGGTGGCCGACCTGGTGGGCAGTGACTCACGCTTCGAGAAAGGTGGCAACAGCATCATCAGCACCTCCTCGGCCCGTGCGGGCGCGATGATCGATATCGGGCTGAGGGATGTGAGCCCCACGACCCTCACCGTTCTCAAGGCCCAAAAGGCGGTGAAACCTCAGCCCATGTCGGGCGCCATCACCGGGGTCGTCTGGCGCGCCTTTTCACCGACTGCGCCGACCAATACAAAGGACATCTTGCCCGGAGAACTGGGTCTTCCTCTCCTTCGTCTGTCGCTCGTGAACGCCCAGGGCGCGACCGTGGCGTCAACGACCACGACGACGTCGGGCCAGTTCAAATTTGCCAATGTGGGCTCCGGTAAGTATTTTGTCGAACTCGTCTCTTCCAATTTCAGTGCGGGCTTTACCGGCATCTCCTGGCTCGGCGGCAGCTCCCTGACACCGGTGTCGGGGTTGAACCAGACGGCGCAAGCGCTGCTCTCGGTTCCCCTCGCTGACATGGCGATGATCATTTGCTACTTGTGGATCTGGGCCGGGTTTGCGATGGTATTGATTGGAGCCGGGCTCGCGTCGTTGAACCGCGAGGTCCTAGAAGCCGCGCGCATCGATGGGGCCAAGGAGTGGCAAGTCTTTCGCAGAGTCACCGTTCCGATGCTGTCTCCGGTCCTCGCCGTCGTCTTTGTGACCATGATCATCAACGTGCTCAAGGTCTTTGACATAGTCCTCAATATGGCGTCAGGTTCGTCGGTCAACGCGACGCCCACGCTGGCGGTCGAGATCTATAACGACGGCTTCACCGGTGGGGTTCACTCCGGGGTGTCGAGTGCCATCGCGGTCATCCTCTTCTTGCTGGTCACTCCCGCGATGATCTTGAACCTCAAGCGGATCAAGGGGGTGTGATGGCCAACATCGTTGAGACGACAGATCTCACCCCGCGCCGCCGGGGGCTCGCGCGCCGACTCGGCACGCGGGGACCGGCAAACATTGTCCTCGGGCTGATCGCCATCGTGTGGCTGGTTCCCACCGTGTCACTACTCGTCATCTCACTGCGCCCCGAGGCGGACTTCGGGGTGAGCGGGTGGTGGAAGGCCTTGCTGCATCCCTTGAGTCTTACGTTTTCGAACTACCACGTCCTCTTTGCCCAAGGGTTTGTCGCGGGTGGACTACTGGACTCGCTGATCACCTCGCTCGAAATTACGATTCCCGCCACGTTGTTGGTGACCTTTTTGGCGTGTTTCGCCGGACACAGCCTGGTCTTTGGCAGGTGGCGCGGGCGTGACATCGTGTTCTTGGTCGTCGTGGGACTGATGGTCGTACCGGTACAGGTGGCTCTCATTCCGGTGGTGCAGTTCTACCGCGAGTTGGGGGATCTCTTCGGACTCAACCCCTACGGAACGATTCCCGGCGTCGTCATCTTTCACGTGGCGTTCGGACTGCCCTTTGGGATCTTTTTGATGCGCAATTTCATGAGCGGTATCCCCAAGGACTTACTCGAAGCGGCTCGCATGGAGGGCGCGGGGGAGTGGAAGGTCTTCTATCGCATCGTGTTGCCGCTCGCTCTCCCGGCCCTGGCGTCGCTCGCCATCTTCCAGTTCATCTGGGTGTGGAACGATCTGCTGGTGGCCCTGGTCTTCTTGGGAGGCAACCTCCATACCCCACTTACCGTCTTTCTCTACGACCAAAATCACGAGCTCCAGGCGAACTACTGGATTATCTCGACCGGCGCCATCGTGTCCGTGGTGGTCCCACTCATTGTGTTCTTCTCGTTTCAGCGGTACTTCGTTCGGGGCGTCCTCGCGGGCGCGGTTAAGTAGAGGGTTGTCATGGCCAGCGTCGTATTGAGAAATCTCTCCAAGCAGTACACCGGCAACACCGCACCCTCGCTCGTCGGTCTCAACTTGGAGATCGACGACGGCGAGTTCGTCTGTCTCGTGGGGCCGTCGGGCTGTGGCAAGACGACCGCTTTGCGCATGATTGCCGGGCTCGAAGACGTCACGAGCGGCGACATCGAGATTGGCGGTCGCGTGGTCAACGATCTTCCCTCGAGGGATCGTGACATCGCCTTGGTCTTTCAGAGTTACGCGCTGTACCCGCACTTGACCGTGGCCGACAACATGAGTTTCGGCCTGAAGTTGCGCAAGGTGCCCAAGGACGAGATCGAAAAGGCCGTCCAGAGTGCCGCCAAAATACTGGACCTCACGGATCTGTTGAAGCGCAAGCCAGCCCAACTCTCGGGTGGCCAGCGTCAACGCGTGGCTCTTGGCCGTGCGTTGGTGCGTGATCCGGCCGTGTTCTTGATGGACGAACCACTCTCGAACCTCGACGCGAAGCTTCGCGTGCAGACACGAGCAGAGATCGCTCAGCTGCACCACCGACTCCAGGCGACCATGTTGTACGTGACTCACGACCAGGTGGAAGCGATGACCATGGCCGACCGCATCGCGGTGATGAACCTCGGGGTCTTGGAGCAGTACGGGACGCCGCGCGAACTCTACAACTTTCCCAACAATCTGTTTGTCGCTGGTTTCATCGGTTCTCCGTCCATGAATTTCGTGACGATGCATGTCAATCGAGACGGTGAGCGGATCCACCTCACGGGCGTCGACGCGGGCTCGAGTATGAGGGTCACGCTGACCGACGAGCAGTCAGATGTTCTCGCCAAGAGTGAGGGCAGCGAGATTGTGGTGGGCGTGCGCCCGGAGCACTTGAAAGAAGGTTCCATCGACCGGGCCGGCTTTAGCGCCGTGGCACAAGTGCAAGTCATTGAGTTCCTCGGGAACGACGAGCACATTCACGTGACGAGCGATGATACTGATTTGGTCGCGATCTTGGATGCGCACTCCACCGTCGCGATCGGGGACTCAGTTACCTTGAGCGCACCGCATGACAGCGTCCATTTCTTTGATCCAACATCCGGTCTTCGGCTGAGTCAGTCAAGTTGAGAGCGACTTCGGTTCACGGGCCGCGACACTATTGCTCCGCGAATCAGCGGGCCAACGTTGAACTAGTTTTCCATGTACGACGCAACGAGCGCGGGACGGAGACCAGCTCTTTTGAAACGGCGGCGATCTTTTTACATAGCGGTTCAAGGTAAAGGTCGGCTTCCCGGATTCGCAATCGTTCTTTTGCTGGTGGCGCTAGTTGTCGACTCGGTGGTCGCGCTGCTTCTCGTCATCGACGGGCACCCGGTTGGCGTGGTCGCGATAGGTTTTGGTTACTTCGCACTGGCCATCGTTCTTGCCATTCAGTCCTATTTCGCCCACCGTGGCATCGGACCTTACGGCGTTGGTCACAATGTCCAGGTCACCGTCGTGATTATCCTCTTGTTTCTAATATTCGTTTTGCCTTTTGCGCTATTGCTTCTTCGGGTTTGAGTAGAGAAGAACCCAGTATTGCGATACTCATCTGGTCGAGGACGTTGTAAGCGGGAGTGGTTACGTGCTGAACAAGCGCTTAACAGGGCATCAATCAGTGATTTCGTTTGAGACGCAGGATTTCGAAGATGCGCATCATGTTTCATCAGCACTCTGGCACTATCGATCGCCGGTCTTTGGGGATCTTAAAAGATTGGCCAATAGTTCCGCCGTTGATATCGTTGCCAGTTTGGCGAGTTCGCTCGCCTGAAGCTGACAGCTGAAACCATCCACAATCACGTGGCTGTCAAGCGCACCGCGACCGACGCCTGGCAGAAAGCGGTCTTGGGCAATCTTACGGGATAGTTCGTCGTGGTCTTTTTGAAAGCCGAATGAACCTGCGAGCCCGCAGCAGCCAAGGTCGAGCACTTCGACAATGAAACCTGCATCGGAAAGCACTCGCTCGTCCGACGACGTTGTCCTCACCGCGCGCTGGTGGCAGTGGGGGTGAATGCTCACCCTCTGATTGGATGCATCGATTGGTGCGACCCAGCCGATTGCCTCAAGATGCTCGGTAAGGCTCCGACTGAGTGACGCCAGTTTGACGGCCCGCGGATCGTCGGGAAGGAGTTTGGGTAATTCGTCTCGAAAGACGGCCAGACAACTTGGCTCGGGAACTACGACCGGTACCTCCGCGCTGAGAAATGTTTCAAGCGCGTCGAGGACTTTGCGCGCCGCCGAAGCTGCAAAATTGAGCATCCCGGAGTCGTAAAGCGGGCGCCCGCAGCATGCCCACTGACGAGGTAGCGCCACGCGCTCGCCGGCGAATTCGAGAACCTGAACTGTCGCGTGGCCCCTCGCCGGCAGATAAATGTCAGTGAACGTGTCGGGCCATAGCACGACACTGGGACTCTCTTGATCGCGTAATTTCGCCGCGACGGTGCCGTGACGGAAACTCTTCTTAGCGAATACCGGAATTGCACGTTGTTGACTGATACCCGCGAGGCGTTTTAGCAGCGTTCCCGTGATCCGATTGTGCAGCAACCCGTTCGCCATTCTGGGAACTCTTGAGGCGACTCGCCCGGACCACGGGATCAGTCCGACCGCGTACGCAAACATGGGCCGTAGGCGCTTCGCGTAGTAGTGGAAGAGGAACTCTGCCTTGTAGGTCGCCATGTCCACCTGCGTCGGACAGTCGACTACGCATCCCTTGCACGATAGGCAGAGGTCCAGCGCCTCAAAGACCTCGTCGTTCCTCCACGACTCGGGCGTCGTCTCACCCTGAAATAACTCGCCCAATAGTTTGGCTCTACCCCTGGTTGAGTGTTTCTCATCGTGGGTCACCCGGTACGACGGACACATCACGGAGATCGCTTCGCTTCGACAGCGCCCCACGCCGACGCAGCGCTCGGCCGCCTGCTGCAGGGAACCGCCGTCTTGTGCGAACGAGAAACCCGTCGCTAGCAGCGTGGACTTGCGATAGCGAGGTCCGTATCGAATATTGGTGTCGAGAGGAAATGCATCGATCAACTTGCCGGGATTCATTCTTCCTCTCGGATCCCACGCCGCCTTAAAGCGTCGGAACGCCTCCATGATCTCCGGACTGTACATGTGCGTGAGCAGTTCGCCTCGACTCTGGCCGTCGCCGTGCTCTCCGGAAATCGAGCCGCCCAAGGAAACGCAGAGATCGGCCGCGCGCTCGACGAAGGCGCGATACTTCCTCAGTCCCTCGATGCTCGACAGGTCGAAGTTGTTTCGGGTGTGCACGCAACCCTGGCCGAAATGTCCGTACCAGGCACCGAAGTAGTCGAACTCCGCCCACAGATCTCTGATCCCTCGCAGATAGCGACCAAGGTTCTCGGGTGCAACCGCGGCGTCTTCCCATCCTTCGTAGTTCACTGCCTGGTTCATGGGTCGTGCGGTCGCGCCTAGACCGGATTCGCGTACTCGCCAGACCTGCTCTTGTTCTTTCTTGTCACGCAGGATCACCGCGCTCACCTGCGGCGGCAAGCCTTGTACCAATTTTTCAGCCTTGAGCTCCGCCGCGGCTTGGCTCTCGGCACCGATTTCTGCCAACAGCCAACCGTCGCCCTCAGGCAGAAGACGAATATCTTCGACATTAAGGTTGCCGCGTCGCATCTGTTCCACAAGCCGTCCGTCAAAACCCTCTAGCCCAATGAGGTCGATGCTCAAGAGTTCGGGCACATGGTCAGCAGCTTCGTAGATGTCGTCGTAGCCCAACACCACCAAGATTCGGTAACGGGGCCACGGCGAAAGCGACACGGTGATCTCAGTGGTGAGTGCGCACGTGGACTCGGTGCCCACCATTGCTCGCGCGAGGTGAAAGCCATTTTCCGGGAGAAGCTGGTCGAGGTTGTACCCGGAGACTCTTCGAGAGATCGAGGGGTATCCTGATCGGATTTCATTCGCGAACTCACGTCGCAGCGAACGTAGTTCGCGGATGATTCTCCCGGCGTCGCCGTCATTGCTCGTGAGGTTGATGTACTCTTCATCGTCACAGCGCCCGAGTACAACGCGCTGACCACCGTAGGTAACGACAACGAGTTCCTCGACGTTGTCAACGGTTTTTCCGGCGTAGAGCGCATGCGTGCCACACGAGTTATTGCCCACCATGCCGCCAATCGTGCACCACGCATGCGTTGCGGGATCGGGGCCGAACGTAAGGTCGAGCCTTCGAACTACGGCATTGAGATCGTCAAGTACCACTCCTGGCTGAACCCTTGCGGTGTGGTTCGCAGCGTCAATCTCTAGTATTCGATTCATGTGACGACTCATGTCGACGATTACCGCGACATTGCAGGCTTGACCCGCCAGACTGGTTCCCGCACCTCGGCCGAGAATCGGCGCGTCGTAGCTTCGACAGACGTCTACGATTCTTCGCACGTCCGTTTCGTCCAGGGGAAAGGTGACCCCCAACGGCACTTGTCTATAGTTGGACGAGTCTGTTGCATAGATGCCGCGCGTGGCCCCATCAAATTTAACTTCTCCACGAACGACGTCAACCAAATCACGCTCTAAGGATCGACGAGTCGTTTCGTCTATGGCGGATCTGTCAACATCGTCGCCGGGTTCGTAGGTCACCATTTCCCAATGTTGAACTCCAGTATGGCCGACCTTTCTCGAATCAGTTCCTCTTGTACGCGATTCAGTTTCACCGAATTTCCCTCCATTTCTATCGCAACCAGGATCAATGACCGGTGAACCTATACTCCCTTGGCGCGGAACATTTGTCAACGTATGTGTTGACAAAATCCTTCCGTCTTGCTAGTTTTGCCGCGAGGCTTTACCAGGCGGCAGCGCTTGCGACATGGCCCGTCGTGGTCATTTCGAGCGTGGGGGTGTGATGTACTTCTTGCAGCAGACGGTAAATGGCATCGCATTTGGCCTGGTGCTTGCTCTGTTTGCAGTTGGATTTAGCTTGGTTCTTGCAAACCTCGGCGTCTTCAACATCGCCCACGCAGCTGTCTTCGCCGCAGGTCCCGTGATTGCATACCTGCTTGTAATTCACCTGGGGATCTCGGTCTGGCTCGGTTGGCTCATAGTGATTCCACTGGCCGCTGCGCTGAACGTGCTCATCTACTTCGTGGCTGTAAAGCCGCTTCGCGCGAGACCCGATCGTGAGCTGTCCACTTTCGCAGCGTGCTTGGGAGTCCTTACTGCGCTTCAGGCGCTTGGAGACAAAGTGTTGGACCAGCAAGTCGTCAGATTTCCACCGGCGGCGTTTTCGGTGACCTCGCTCCATGTTGGGAGTCTTTTAGTCAGCAATATTCAGATCTTGATGATCGTTTTGAGTTTGGTGTCCTTCGCAGGTCTTGCGTACGTAATAAATAGAACGTTCATTGGCCGACAGATACGGGCCGTGGCTTTCGACCGCCATGCTTCAGAGTTTCTCGGCGTGAATTCAGAACTGGTGACCATTGTCGTGTTCCTGGTGTCCGGCGCAATGGCCGCGCTCGCCGCGATTCCCATCTCCCTCGCTTATAACGACATCAGCGGAGAACTTGGGAGCGAGTACATCGTGTTGGCTATGGCTGTAATGGTCATCGGAGGATTCGGTTCGGTGTACGGAACGCTCGCGGCAAGTGTTGCTCTGGGAGTCGTCAACTCACTTTCGGCTGCCTACGTCAGCTCCTCATACAGCGAAGTGATCGTGTTTGGCGCGCTTCTGCTGACTCTTGTAGTTCGACCGACGGGATTGTCTGCCAACAGGCAGGTCGACCGTGTCTAGTCTTTTTGGCGCGTACACGTTCGCAGCAGAGAACGCGGTTATTTGGATCATTGCCTCGTACGGAGCATATTTGCTCTTTCGTGCGGGGATTTTCGCAGTGCCTCAGGTGGGGTTCATGGCGATCGGCGCGTTCGCGAGCGGCGTCTGGACGACGCGCGTTTCCAACAGCATTGTGGTCGGAGCGATTTTCGGGGCAATTTTTGCAGCGGTTGTCGGAATAGCTCTAGGTTTCCTCCTCCGTCGATTGGCAGGAATCTATTTGGCTATTGCCACAATTGCCTTTGTCGTGGTCGTCCAGATCCTTTGCACGAACTTCAGCATCACCGGCGGCGCGCTTGGATTGATTGGAATTCCATTGCTACCAAATGGCAATTCGTTGTTAATTACGCTCGGCGCCGTCATTGTCCTCATGATTGCATTGAGTTACTCGTGGGCGGGGCGTGCCATGGACGTGCTGCGTGAACAGTCGGTCGTCGCGGCCCACTTCGGCGTGAATGTCGGTATGTATCGAGTAGCCCTTTTCGGCGTTTCCGGCCTTCTTGGAGGACTTGCTGGCGCTCTTCTGGGGAACATGGCCGGCTTTATCCAGCCCGGACAGTTCGGCTTCTCGAGTATCTCGCAGATTGTTGCGGTCGTCGTTATTGGCGGTACCTTTCGAGCGCTCGGACCACTGATCGGTGGAGTCATAGTGTTTGGTCTGCCAGAGGTTGTCACGAGTTTGGGCGCGTACGCCACGATGATTGATGGTGTCCTACTGCTCGTGGTCGTGGTCGCGGTCCCCGGTGGGGTGGCCTCTCTTCCCTACCTCGCGGTAGGTGTCGTACGACGTTGGCGCGAGAGACGAAGGGTGGATATCGCCACGTTGTCCCCGGCAAGTTCGAATGCACCAAGCACTGCAGTTGGATCAACACTGACGCCCGAGGATGAAACAGCGTCTTCAGCGTCCTCCGTTGGCGACATATTGATGACGTTGCAATCAGTCAGCCACAGTTACGGTGGAGTCACGGCATTGGATGACGTTTCGTTTGACATCCGCCGGGGCGAGGTGCTGGGCCTGATCGGACCGAATGGTTCAGGAAAGACCACGCTGCTCAACGTTGTCTCCGGGGCCATTCGTCCGAGGTCTGGATCAATCATTTTTGAATCAACTGACATGGCCCGCATGCTGGGTCGGCCCGATCGTATCGCTCGCGCCGGCGTTGTGCGCACCTTTCAGAACATCCGACTCGTTCCATCGATGAGCGCGCGAGAGAACGTGGCTTTCGGCGCGTATCGGCGCGCTCCGCGGCTCCTCGTGAGTTTTTCTTGGGCAAAGGCTCGTCGAGCCACAAGTGAGATTCGCTCGCAAACTTCGTCGGTGTTTGCGACCGATCGGTGGGACCTTCCTTCTCCGAACGCGAGGGTAAGTGGACTACCTTACGGAACCCAGCGCCAACTCGAGATTGAACGCGCACTTGCTGCCCGGCCAAAACTCTTCTTACTCGACGAGCCAGCTGCCGGTATGACGCCGACCGAGCGAGCACACGTGTTTGGCCGGCTTCGTGAGCTCGCCCATGCTGGTGTGACCATCGTGGTCATCGAGCACGACCTCGAGTCGCTGCGGATGCACTGCGACCGAATCGCAGTCTTGAATTTTGGACACCTATTGACGATCGGGGAGCCCGACCAGGTTGCGACATCTCCCGAGGTGGCGGAGGCGTACCTTGGAGTCTGAACTGGAAATAACAGACCTCTGCGTCGCATACGGACCAGTGAGGGCGGTGAAGAGCGTCAGCCTCTCAGTTCCGCGAGGCTCAGTCGTCGCGCTTATCGGCGCAAACGGAGCAGGAAAGTCCTCGCTGTTTCGCGGGATATTGGGCGCTGCACGAACCACGTCGGGTCAAGTGCTGCACCGGGGTGAGCGACTTCGAACGAACCGAAAGCCGCACCAGGTCGTCCGACGTGGTATCGCGTACGTGCCAGAGGGTCGTCACGTCATTGCACCGCTCACCGTCGAAGAGAACATTCTTCTCACGTCCGATCGCAAGAACAAGCTGTCTGTCGACCAGGCGTTCGATCTCTTTCCGCGATTAGCCGCCCGCAGACGCGTCCTCGCCGGCGCCCTGAGTGGTGGTGAACAACAGATGCTGGTGATTGGGAGAGCGCTCGCATCCAACCCAACGTGCATTCTCCTCGACGAACCTTCGATGGGTCTCGCTCCGATTGTCATTCAAGAGATCTATCAAATCTTCTCTGATCGCTTGCGAGGCTCTGGCACGACATTTCTTTTAGCGGAGCAGTCGGCTGTGTTCGCTCTGCGCGTTGCCGACATGGTCGGCGTGCTATCTGTTGGCCAACTTGTGTACAAGGGAACCCCCAGCGAGGTTTCTGCGCTCGGAGACCTTGCCGGGATCTATTTCGGGGCGTCTGGCTCCGCCGTGAACAATTCGTCGCAGTAACAACAATAAAGGAGAAGTAGAAAAAATGAATAACAGAGGGGGAGGTAAAATGTTAAGGCTGGGTAGGCCGGTCGTGGCAACTCTGATGGTGGCGGGCGCCTTAGTCACTTGGGCAGTTGCACCGTCGTCCGCGGCTTCATCGAAGTCGGCGCCGGCCAAGAGCTACACGATTGGCGTGGCCGCCGAGTTGACGGGTCCTGGTGCTGGCACGTACGGGATTCCGGAAGCCGCGGGGTTCAAGGTTGCGGAAAATGAGCTCAAACAGTCGGGCTATCTTGGCAAGACGTCGCTGAAATTCGCGCAAAGTGACGACCAGACTTCGCCCACCGAGGCGGTAACGCTGTTCAACCAATTCGTGCAGAATCGTGATGTCCTCGTTATCGAGAGTTCCTATACATCGATTTTGGAGGCATTGGCGCCATTCGCTAATCAGAAGAAGACCCCACTTATTGTGATCGGTTCTGCGGGCACGGGAACTTCGTACCCGTACGTCTCTCGTATGACCGACTTCGATGCCCCAATGAATACTCTCGCTAAGTACGTCGTTAGCAATAGCCTTCAGTCTCGCGTAGTCGTGATTCTCGACCAAACGAATCCGGCCCTAGTCGCGATCTCGGGTGTTTTCCAAAAGGACTTATTGACTGACGGTGGCTCGAATTACGCCGGTACGGTTAGCGTCTTGTCGACCGATACAGACTTTTCGACAACTGTCTCACAGGTCGCCTCTCTGAATCCCACATCTGTTGTGGTTCTTACCGCGCCTGCTCAAGCCGGAAACATCATTAGTCAGTTGCAGTCGGGCGGCGTGAAAGCGCCATTACTGGGTCACCCGGGTTGGAGTGTTCAGGTCGCGCAGCTCGCTGGTTCGGCAGCGAATGGAGCGGTATTCCCACAGCCGTGGTACCCATCCCAGCTCAACTCAGTCAAATTCGTTGCTGAATATAAGGCCGCGAATAACGGGACGGTCCCGAGCGCTCAGGCAGCTCAGGCTCACGACACCGTGTGGCTAATTGCGGTGGCGATTAAGCGCATTCTTGCCGCAGGCCACAAAGTCACTGGGCCAAATATCGAGAATAATTTGGCAGCGGCTTCGCGATCGAAGGCTTTTCAACAGCACGCGCTGATCACTGGATTCACGTTGAACTCGGAAGGCACGCCGTCCTATCCCGGACGGTTAGTGGCGTTCGTTAATGGAGCAATTGCTCCACTTCCGTAAGCGAGTGCCCGAAGAGCAGTCGCAAGATTGTTCAATGTTACTGAGGGAGTAGTTTTGCCGTCTGCACCTAATACTGTCTCGGCGTCTGGCGAGGGCTTGAATACGTTCAAGTCCTTGCCAGCGCTGAGACAGCAGGTACGTACTTTTATAGAGGAAGAGATTGCGGCACAGCGGATCGTGCCGGCGGTCGATCCGATCCCCTCTGGTTATGATCCAAGTTTCTCGCGCAAATTAGGGCAAAAGGGCTGGATTGGCGTCACTTGGCCGACTCGTTTTGGCGGAAATGGCTGGTCGCCGCAGGCAAGGTTCTGCATCACCGAGGAGTTGGTTGCGGCTGGCGCGCCGGTTGGCGCCCACTGGATCGCAGACCGTCAGTTCGGTCCGCTGTTGCTGGCCGTCGGAAGCGAACAGCAGTGTGAACAATTCTTGCCACAGATCGCGCGAGGGGAACTTTATTGCAGCATCGGAATGAGCGAGCCGCACGCCGGCTCTGACCTTTCAGGGATTACCACTAAGGCGACCGTATCAGAGACGGGCTGGCGCCTCGAGGGTAGAAAGATATGGTCCAGCCGCGCTCACGTCTCCCAATTAATGCTCGTGCTATGCCGCACCGAGCCCCCTCAGGTTGAGGACAGGAGATTGGGGCTCAGTCAACTTATCGTCGACCTCTCCCTGCCCGGGGTGACCATCACTCCCATCATCTCCATGGACGGCGAGCACCACTTCAACGAGGTTCAATTCGACGGCGTCCAACTTCCGGCTGATGCTCTGTTGGGCACTCGGGGAGAAGGCTGGAAACAATCATCCCAAGAACTTGCGAGCGAACGGGGTGGACCGGAGCGCATCCTCAGCAGTTTTCCCGCACTAGCCCTCGTTGCGCGGCGATTACTTGATCAGCCAGAGCCTCCGGCCGAGGCGCTTGAAGCTACTGCCCGCTGCGTTGTCCGAATCTGGGGCGCGCGCTTGCTCGCCCAAGAAACGGTGCGTCGAATTGAACTCGGCCGTAATGTTTCAGCAGACGCCGCTGCAACAAAAGACCTGGGCACGGTCCTCGAAACGGACATCGTCGATGAGGTGAGGCGAATCCTTGCCTACTTACCGGCCGCCGAGCGCGCAGGCCTCGCCGACTTCGTGAACCTTGCTACGCTAAAGGCACCGGCCTTCACCATCAGCGGCGGGACAACTGAGATCCTTCGCTCTGTCCAAGCGCGCGATCTATGAGTGCAGACACCTCAGCGGTTGAGGCGATTGAAGAGGTGACGCGCGCCATCGTGGGCCGCTACTCCCTTGAGACGAAGTCGGATTGGGAGAGTCAAGCGTGGGCGGACTTTGCCAACGCGGAACTCATTGCTAACGGCGGCCTTGGTGTTGGGGACCCCGATTGGTTTGAATACGCCTGTGCGGTCCTTCGGGGCGCATTCTGCGAGGAAACGAACCTCCCTCTTGTCGAGGCGTCGCTGGTCCGACTGATCTTCGATCGAGAGGCGCCCTCCGCTGCTGCGGTCGCGTTCGTCGATCCGGACATTCCGCAGTCACTTACTTATGAAGTTCGCGACGACGGAAGGACGATCAGTGGATGGGCAACCGGCGTTCCGTGGTCGGCTGTGATGGACCTCGTTGTCGCACGTGGTTCCGAACCGGACACTTGGATATTGGTGCGAGTCGCCGACTGCGAGATTGATAGGCGCACAGATTGTTGGGGACGTCCGGTCGGCGACATTCGCATGTCTGGAACGACCGTCCAGGCTGTAGGGCGGATGACTGAAGAACGAGTTATGTCGTACGGCCGCGTGGCCGTCGCGTGCGCCATGTCCGGAACGATGAGGACAATTCTGGCGATGTCAATCAAATATGCCAAAGAACGCGAGCAATTCGGTCGGCCGCTTTGGTCGTTTCAAACCATTAAGCATCAGCTTGTGGTTGCATCTGAACTTGTCAAAATGGCTGAGAGAACTTCCATTGCCTCCGCTGACATTGCCCGAACCTCTGACGAGCGAATGGCTTCGCTTCTGGCGAAGTGCACGGCAGGATCTGCCGCCACGACGGTTGGGAACATTGCGCACCATGTGCACGGAGCCATCGGAATGACAGACGAATACAAACTAAGCCATTTGACTCGGCAGTTATTTATGCTACGAGACCGATTCGGATCCGAGCACGAGTGCTTACGAGAGTTCGCCAAGGGTTTGGCGTCCGTGACGAGCTCGGGTACATCTTTGTGGGAATTGATCACTGCCTTATAGGGCTCCTCGCTATGAAAAGGAACGGAATGACGCAGGAACAGAAAGTTGCCATAGTCACAGGTGCTGCCGGCGCGGGCATTGGTCAAGCCGTCGCACGTCTGTTAGCGAGAGAGGGTTACGCGATAGCGGTGACGGACATGAGCCAAGCCCGAGCCCTCGAAGTCGCCGATGATATTGCGTCAAGTTGCGGCGTCGCTACGCTCGGGCTTCCCCTCGACGTAGCGGATCCAACATCTGTGGATGGGGCTTTCCAAAGCATCGTGTCGGAGTGGGGGCGCGTGGACGTGTTGGTTAATAACGCGGGATTCGCACAGACGATTCCGTTGATCGATCTCGACCTGCAAACTTGGCAGCGAACCTTCGACGTCAACGTCACTGGAACGTTCCTATGTATTCGAGCTGCAGTCCCTCTCATGATGTCGCAGGGTGGGGGTTCAATTGTCAATGTCGCAAGTTTTCGAGCACTCAGGGCACGCGACAACTCAGGGTACTCGGCTTACGCAGCGTCGAAGGCGGCGATCATTGGCTTGACACAAGCAGTTGCGGCCGAACTCGGTCCAATGAATGTCCGCTGCAATGCCGTAGCTCCTGGGACGATTATGAACAGTCGACTGGCGTCTGCCCGGCCGGCGGAATTTTTCGACCTACAACGGGAGTCGAGCCCACTGCGTCGGCTCGGGGAGCCGCATGACGTTGCTAACGCTGTTGCGTTTCTTGCGGGTGCATCTTCTTCTTTCATTACTGGCGAGACCCTGTACGTGACTGGAGGACTGTGATGTCGTCCGATACGGAACCAACGACGAGTACTGGTCAGATGTCGAAGGACGACTGGACTCTGCGGCTCTCGAACTGGTCGAAATTCGGCACTCGTGACGAGCTCGGAACACTCAACTACATCAAGCCGGCGAAGGTCGTTGCCGCTGCGAACCTCGTGCGACAGGGCCGAGTCGTCTCGCTGTCTCGAGTCATCACCACGAAGGATCAATCCGGCCGGACTGCTGGAGCGAACTTGCGTATGCTCCGAACCTCGACGCCAGATGACATGTTCACAGACGTGATGACAATTGAATCCCATGGCCACGACGTGACACATTTAGATGCGCTCGGACATGCGGCGGACGCTGGAGTTTTCTACGGTGGTCGCTCTGCCGGGGATGTAATTCGTAGGGGTCAACTGGAGTCTTTATCTGTCGCCGCGCTAGGTGACGGGGTGGCAACGCGTGGAGTGCTCTTAGATGTTGCGGCAGCTCAAGGCATTCCTTTCTTTGAGGCTGGTCGTGGCGTAAGCGCGGAGGACCTTGACGGAGCCGAGGAATGGGCGGGTGTTCAGGTGGGCTCTGGCGACGCGGTCGTCGTGCACATCGGAGTAGATCCGCAGCGGCCCAAGGGGGGCCCTTGGGCCGGCCTCTTGCTCAGCGCGATTGAGTGGCTCGCAGAACGCGAAGTAAGCATTTACACAGGCGATTGCATCGAACGCATCCCAAGTGAGATGCCGGACCTCCCGCTTCCGTTGCATACTCTAGGCATCGTCTACGTAGGGCTAATTATCGTCGACAATCCCGACCTCGACGATTTAATCAAGACGTGTGCCGACCTCGATGTAAATGAGTTCCTCTTCTGCATAGCTCCTTTGAAGGTCGTCGGCTCGACAGGTTGTCCGATCAATCCCCTTTGCATCTTCTAACCAAAATAAGAAAGGCATTAATCATGACATTTGACTACGCTCAATTTGAATGGCTTAAAATTGAGGTCGACGACCGCGTAGCGCTCGTCACCATTGACGGTGAGGGCGATTACAACTCAGTCTCTGAAGCCCTTCATGAGGAACTTGGTGATATTTGGCCCATCCTTAATAAAGATCCCGACGTGAACTCAATCGTTATTACGGGTGCGGGATCGAAGGCGTTTAGCGCCGGGGGCAATCTGAACGCAACTCTCAGTCGAGACGCTCTCTCATCGGAGGAGCGTTATGACCGCATCGTTACGGACATTATGCGCTGGACCCGAAACTTGATTTACAACATGATCAACTGTGACAAGCCGATCATCTCGGCGATCAACGGCGCCGCCGCTGGGGCCGGTACGGCTGTCGCCCTACTCGCCGATATTTCCGTAATGGCTGAAGACACTTTTCTCACCGATGCCCACACTCGATTGGGAATAGCTGCCGGTGACCATGCGTGCATGATCTGGCCGCTCTTGTGTGGCATGGCGAAGTCAAAGTATTACCTTCTCACGTGCGACAGGATCTCCGGGGTGGAGGCTGAGCGAATCGGGCTCGTGTCAATGGCGGTACCGCGGGACCAAGTGCTACCTCGTTCCATGGAGATTGCGCGACGTCTCGCCGATGGACCACAATGGGCGATAAGGATGACGAAGAATGCGCTGAACCAGTGGCTGCGCCAAGGCGGATTGATTTCGTCCGACTATTCGTTGGCTCTCGAGATGCTGAATCAATTCGGTCCGGATTTAGAAGCTGGGATCCGCTCACACCTGACCAAAACGCCACCCGTGTTTCCATCTGCGCACGGAGGCTCTGGGTTCCTCGGAAGCCCCGCGGTCTAAGGGGCTCCTCGGTGTTCACAGGGAATTTCAGAGGTTTCTCGGTCGCCCCCGTTGACGACGACGTCGTGGCTGTTACCTTCGAACGTCCCGAGAAAAAGAACGGCCTGACGTATGACATGAAGAGGGACCTCATTGAAGTTCTTCAGCAGATTCAAATGGATCCCCAACCAGCTGTCGTCATCTTCAAAGGGGAGGGAGATTCCTTCTGTGCTGGCGACGATATTACGGGACGCGAGCCCGAGTATGACGAATCTCTTGGGCTCGCGCCACCGATCAACCATGGCGGCTTTGACCACGAAGGAGTGTATGGCAGACTCCGCACCTGGTCTCAACCCCTGACACTGGCTGTCAGGGAACTCGACAAACTGACCATCGCGTCATTGCAAGGCTTTGTGATCCAGTCCGGACTTACCGTGGCCCTCGCCTGCGATATGCGCGTCGCTCGAGCATCGGCCCGACTCGGTAGCGCAACCCTGCGATTCGGATTTCTTCCTGATGAGGGTGGCCATGCCTTGCTGACCCAGTACCTGGGCGCGCCGCGAGCGCTCGCATTCCTTCTGCGTAAGGAGATTGTCACGGGCCGCGAAGCGTACGAACTTGGGCTTGTCACCGAGATTGTGGAGAGTCAAGATGATCTCGAGGCACGGACCATCGAGCTTGCGAAGGAACTTGCCTCACTGCCGAGATTCGCCGCGCGCATGGTGAAACATGCGACGTACGCGGCGGCCGAAACATCGTTGGCGACGGCGATGCGCGATATCGCGCTGCGGACCGTGGTCGCAGACCATTTGCCGGCGGCCCGCGAAGGACGACACGATTTTGTTGAAAAGCGTAAGCCGAACTTTGGTACGTCAGAGGGGCAGAAATGACGAATCTTCTGCTCGATGGTCTGGTTGTGCTCGACCTCTCACGATACGCGTCAGGCCCCTCCGCAACACAACTATTGGCCGATCATGGGGCTCGGGTCATAAAGCTCGAGCCCCCCACTGGTGATCCGTTTCGCTCCGAAGGGCCGGCGGGAACCCCGGACGGAGTGGGGGGATACTTTCTTCGTTTCAACCGAAACAAGGAAAGCGTCGTGTGCGATCTGACAGCATCGGAGGGCATCGGAGTACTGCTCGATTTGGTGCGAAAAGTGGACGTGGTCGTTGAGAACTTCAAGCCAGGATTTCTGTCATCTCGTGGAATCGCGTACGAACAGTTGAGTGAAGTTAACCCAAGGTTGATACTCGCTTCGATAAGCGGCTTTGGAAGTGAGGACGTCTTACCGAGCCCAGACTCCGGGCGGGCAGCCTTCGCTGTAATTGCTGAAGCAGAGGGTGGCATCATCAATCGAATCGGTGAACCCGGTTGCAGGCCCCATTGGTCGGGAGTGTCGCTCGGAGACCTCAACGCTGGAACAATGACAGTCGTGGCGATTCTCATGGCTCTATTCCGCCGCGAGAAGACTGGCGTGGGTGACCATATTGATCTGGCGATGACCGACGTAATGATCGCCCTCAACGAGCGCGCCATCCTCATGACCTCGCTGACGGGAAGAGAACCCGAACGTGGTCAGGCGAGCAGCATGGTGGGTCCGCTTCCCAGCGCGGACGGCTATGTGGTGGCGGGCGTCGTCGGTCGCAAACGTTGGGCGGCAGTCTGTGACTTGGTGGGTGGCCCTGACCTTGTGGCTTCGCTCGAGACGTGGCGAGGGGAGTGGATGGATTTCAAGACCAACATTGGAGTACCAAGGATTGAAAGCTGGCTCGCCGACAGGACGTCAGAAGAAGCTGTAGGAATGCTTGAGGCGATAGGCGTGCCGTCCGGCATCGTGAAAAATGCCTCTCAAGTAATCAGCTCGCCACACGCACTCGCGCGGCACATGATGGTGGACGTTGAATACCCCGGCGTAGGTAAGTGCGTCGCAGCTGCGAGTCCTATTGTCACGCTTCGGTCCGATCGGGTCGCTGCGACGGGACCTCCGCTGCTCGGCGAACACACCGTGTCAGTACTATCGGAACTGCTCGACTATTCGCCAAGCCACGTTGATGAATTACTGCACAGTGGCGCGATCGTTGGTGATTCCGCCAGCAGTGCGGGACTCGAATGAACAACCGCGAGTCACCGTACCCATGCAAGACGAAGGTGGTCTTTCGTTATCGAGGCGAATAAACCTCTGATTGCGAGTCCCACGCTCGGTCAATTTCGTTTGCGGCGAGCCCGGCTCGATCTGGCTCTTGCTTGGGCGGTTTTCGCGGAATCGCGTCGACCATAGATACGTAGCGAGGCAGTTTGAAAGGCGTGATTTTATCCGCGCACCAGCGGTAGATAGCCTCAGCATCAACGTCAGCCACAACGCAGGCCATGATGTCGTCCTCACCGAGTTCCGATGGAACGGCGACGACCACAACATCTCTGACGCCATCAAGCTCACGAATTACATGCTCGATCTCCGCGGCTGAGATCATCTCGCCTCGTCGCCGGATGAAGTGCCCCTGGCGGCCAACGAAATAAAGTTCGCCATTCGGTTTGAGCCATCCCAAGTCGCCCGTGTGAATCCAGAGATTGCGTCTGGTCGCGAGCGTTTCGCGTTCCTGGCGCCAGTAGCCGAGCGATGAGATGTTGGGAAGCTCTGGTCGAATTGTGATCTCTCCGACCTCACCATTTGGAAGTTCCCGATCTTGATCGTCCACGATAGCGATCGAGTACCAGCCCTTTGAGGTTCCTGAAGATCCGGGGCCGTACTCTTCGCCAACGTGGTGTCGAGTTACCGTGGCACCGGCTTCGGCGCTTCCGTACGTATCGAGTAGGGGGACCCCGAACTGAGTTTCGAACTCTCGGCGGATTCGCGTCGCAACAGGATCCGCTCCGCCAAGGCCGCTGATGGCCACCCGTGGGCCCAGTATTTGCGGCGCTTCGTCGCGATGGGCGTTGAGCAACATTCCCATCATGCTGACGAAGGGGTCGATCACGGTCGCGCCAGATTGGCGAACCCACTCGGCGTAGCGACTGGAACTCCAAGTCGGTGCCAAGACATATCGGTGCCCAAAGGCGATACAGAATGGCGCCCATCCGCACACAGCGAATGCGTGAAAAAGTTGAGTTGTGGAAAAGCACACTTCGGTTTGAGTTGGTTGGAGAGCCTCATTGAGTCGGAAGCCCCCTGCAACGGGCGCAAACGCCGGAAGCAAAATGCCCTTCGGAAGTCCGGTCGTGCCTCCACTGAAAATCATGCAAAACGGATCACTTTGTCGAAGCGTGTACCTCGTTGGTGTCCCCGAACCCGGAATATCGATCCACTCCTCGAAAGTCACAAAATTCGACCCGGTGTGGTGGGAGAAACGAATTACGTTTATATCCGTGTCTCCCGCGCTAGCCAGTTTGTCAGCCGCCGAACTTTCGGCCAGAACGGCCACCGGCTGAACTAAGTCAATTGTTCTGGCTAAGTCGTCAACGCCAAGTCCGGAGTTCAGCGGGCACCACACGACACCACTCATCGCGCACGCAACCATCAGCGCGTATTGCTCGATGCGATTCGCGGTCACCGACGCAACCCTGTCGCCAGCGACGATTCCGTGATGAAGAAATGCGGCTCGAATGCGTTCCTCGAGTGAGGCCACTTCTCCATACGTCGCCTCTTCTCCCTCGACGGAGACGGCGACAAGATCTGGTGTCATGCCTAGGCGGCGGACGAAGAGGTCTGCGATCGAGTCGGCCTGGAACGGCAACGTCGGCATGAAATTCTCCTCTCGAAGGACCCGCAATTACGAAGGGATGGACGCCAATGCGCCGCCCCTCCGCCATTTAGATTATCAACACTCGTGTTGACAAGACTCTCAAACCCGCGATCGGAGATCTTCCTCGCATCCTGCCGTTTAGCGGCATCTAGGGACCACCACTCGACGTCGAAATGAGGACTACGAGCACCGTAGAGCATTTTGGCGTGTCGAAGTGCTTTGTGAGTGATCTCGAAGGAACCTGGCTGACTCAGCGACTAACGGGACTGAACAACTGTGTAGTTGACCATGCGCCATGGAAATGCCGCCGTAGCGCGCCCAACCTAAAACTCGGCTCAATTGGAGTTGGTTGTCGACCAAAATGTTGCGCCTCCAACATAATCTTCGCTTAGAATTCTGCGTTGTGACGTCGAGTGAGATCGCCAAGAGGCGACGTGCCGCTCGAACGAACAGTAGTGCTAAGTACGAGGCACGTCGAGCGCATATCATTCGGGCCGCGGCGAAAGTCTTTCGGGAGAAAGGCTTCCGGGGTGTCCGCATCGAAGATGTGGCCAAGGCGGCGGGTACCGACCGTGCATCGGTTTACTATTACGCCTCGAACAAGGTGGAGTTGTTTAAAGAGGTGGTTCGCGACGCCTGCCTCGAAAATACCGTGCACGCGGAGGAGATCCGTGACGGGACCGGAACACCCACCGAGAAGCTCCGTCGAATCATGGTTGACCTCATGGTTTCCTACTCAAATAATCCCTACCTGCTGGTCTTCATTCAAGAGGATGCGAGCAAGCTTCCGGGAAATAGCTTGACTCGCGAGCTAGCTCCGCTGTATCGGCGCTTCGAGGACGCCTTTGTCTCCGTGATTCAAGCAGGCATTGACGAAGGCACCTTTCGTTCCGACATCCCAGTGAGCGTCGTCACGTACGGAATCATCGGGATGGCAAACTGGTCTCCACGATGGTTCGCAAACCAGAAAACGTACACCGCCGCCGAAGTCGGTGGCGTGTTCGCGGACATCGCGGTGCAGGGCCTTGCTCTGCATGCCCAATCGGTATAAGTATGGAGACGATTACTCGTTCGGAGTAATAGGCGACGAGTGAGTCCGGCAACTTTCAACGTTCGCGAAAAGATCTAACTTAAGGGTCGCTTAGCTAGAGCTGGAAAAGGGTGATCGGCTCGAACACGCAGACTGGTTTGCCAATGCCGATCGCTTCGGTAGTCACTCTTGACGTCACTTGGCAGAGACCCCCGCGGTTGCCAACCTCTAGAAGTTCGACGACGACGGAAATATCGGATGGCACTGGCAGCGGGGTTGGGAACCGCAATTTGTTGTTGCCGTAGTTCAATCCCATTTTTCGCGTCACAACATCCCACACCTCACGCGACATGTGCTGACTAAGTGCCATTGTGAGCAGCCCGTGCACGATCGTGCCGCCATACGGTCCCGTCCTTGCCCGTTCAGGGTCGACATGGATCCATTGATGGTCTCCTGTCAAATCGGCAAACGTGTTGACTTGCGATTGGTCGATGTGATGCATTTGACTTCGCCCCAGTGTCTCGCCAACTGCATCTTTGAGTTCGTTCGCGGTGTGAAACTCTCTCATTTCGTTGCTGCCTCCATGGCTTAAGGATATGAATGCGGTCTTACAGTTCTGGCACTAGCAATTGGTTCGCCGTCACCGACGGCCGCGACGAGCACGAGCGTTCCAATGTCGAGATTGAATTCGTATTTCTCACAATGGACTAGCCGTCTTGCGAAAACTACCGCCAAACTCATTACCCGATTCCGGTCTGAGTTCTTCCCGTGCGATCGAGCGCCGATGAACCGCATCGGGTCCGTCCACAATTCTTAGGCAGCGAGCCCACGCGTAAAAATATGCCAGGGGAGTGTCGTCGCTAACGCCAGCCGCTCCAAACACCTCGATCGCTCGCTCGATCACCGCTGTGGCCATAGCTGGCGCAGAGACCTTGATGGCAGCTATCTCAGTACGGGCACCTCGCGCGCCGTACTGATCGACCAACCAGGCCGTTTTATAGACCAACAGTCGAGATTGCTCAATCTCAATGCGCGATTGTGCAATCAGATCTTGCACCGAACTCTGCTCGGACAAAGGAATGCCGAACGTGACGCGCGACTTAGCCCGATCAACCATCAATCGAAGAGCACGTTCCGCCATGCCTACGGCGCGCATGGCGTGATGAATTCTTCCTGGTCCGAGGCGCGCTTGCGCAATCTTGAAGCCGTCCCCCTCATTCGCCAAGATGTTGGTCACGGGGACACGCACGTCCTTCAGGGAGATTTGGGAGTGACCGTGCTGGTCCTGATACCCAAAAATGGGAAGGTGACGCTCAATCGTCAACCCCTTTGTGTCACGAGGCACGAGAACCATGGATTGCTGCCGATGAGGCTCTGTGTCTGGATTCGTTTTACCCATGACGATGAATACCTTGCAACGCTCGTCAGCGGCGCCGCTTATCCACCACTTGACTCCATTGATCACATATTCATTTCCTTTGCGGACAATCTGAGTCGCGATGTTCGTCGCATCTGAAGATGCGACATCTGGTTCAGTCATCGCGAACGCCGACCGGATCTCTCCGTTGAGTAAAGGTTCGAGCCAACGCATCTTCTGTTCGGCCGATCCAAATGATTGAAGAGTTTCCATATTTCCGCTATCAGGAGCTTGGCAATTGATTGCTTCGGGTGCAATCACTGGAGACCACCCTGAGATCTCGGCCACATTGGCATATTCGACGTTCGATAGACCTGAAACTTCTGGAAGAAAAAGGTTCCAAAGTCCGCGTTTTTTCGCTGAAGATTTCAATCTCTCAAGTACGGGTGGATAAGCGTGGGGTTCATGGTCCGCCCTCCAGTGTTCGTACTCCAATTCAGCAGGCATGATCTCCTCCCTCATGAATTCAGTCATTTTGACTGAGATCTGTTGTGACTTGGGTGAATGCGAGAACTCCATTCGTCTATTCCTTCCGTTTGATCTTCTCGAGTCCCTCTTCCGCGATTTGCATCACGTCTCCGTTGAGGTTTCCGAAGTCCTGTCCTGCCATCACATCAGTGGCCACACGAGCGAGGACACCTTGAGTGATTACGGCGAACTTGAACCGGGCGAACGCCTCATAGAAAAAGAGTTCTTCAAGATCGGAACCAGAAGAGTTGGCGTATCGATTGGCGAGGTCGGCTCTGCTGGAAAAGCCATGTGTCGCGGTGGCTGAGGGTATGAGCGCCAGTCGATGATCCTCCGGTTGTCGCCAATAAAAGAGCGTCAATGCCAAATCTGCCATAGGGTCGCCCAAAGATGAAAGCTCCCAATCCAAGACGGCGTTCATCCGTGACGGATCCGCAACTGACATGACACAGTTGTCGAGTCGATAGTCACCGTGTACGAGAGATGAACGTGAATGAATCGGAACACTGTTCTTCAAGTTGACAATGAGCTCGTCGATCGCAGGGACTTCGAGGGTCTTAGATTTCTGCCACTGATCGCTCCACCGACTGATTTGTCTTTCCAAATAGCCATCAGCTCTTCCAAAATCACCCAAACCGATTGACGCTGGGTCCACATTGTGCAACTCAAGGAGGACGTCGATGAGGGCGTTGCCAAGCGCATGTTTTTCACTCACTGATATGGCGTAGTCGTCCGGTAATACATCTCGAATTACGTGCCCAGACACCTTTTCCATGACATAAAAGGGAACGCCTAGAATTTCGCCGCTGGCGTCGACGTAGAGAACTTTTGCGACGGGAATTGACGTGCTCGCGAGAGCTCCTTGAATACGAGCCTCCCTTGCCATGTCATGCGCGCTGGGCAAGAGTTTTCCGCCCGGTGGCCTTCGTAGAATGACAGTCCCGGCCTCACTCGATACCTCGAACGTGAGATTGGATTTCCCCCCCGAGATGAGACTGGCCTCGAACTTGAGCCAGCGCTGATCGTCCATGGCCATGGCCATGATCTCGCCTAGTGAATCTAGGTTCAACAGTGCATCGACGTTCATATTCGAGAAAAGTTCGAGTCACACCGTGAAGGTTTTCGGCACTCGCTAATTACTCTCGTTGCGCCGCACGTGACGTCAAGTTTGCGTAGATCTTCCATCGAGTAGTACGAAGACGTCAGCGAATTCTTAGCTGAACTAGCGACGTAACTAGTATCTTGATCCGAGTGATCGCTCGGTAGGTCCGAAGTTGTTGGCATCTCGTGACACATCATAGTTAATCCTACTCGTAGCTGAAAAGCTACAAGTAACCGCATGAACGTGGCATCCTAGTGTTCGGATAAACTGAACATGTGACTGAAATTGGCAACCACCGCGATGACCAGCATGAGTTGGCCTTGGCAATTCACCAGACCAGAATTTCGAAAGGGTTATCCCTCAGAGAATTCGCAAATCGCGTTGGTGTCAGTCCGGCAACCCTCAGCGCAATTGAGAATGGAAAAACAGGAATATCGGTGAGACGTCTCCAAGAAATCTCACTGGCGTTAGACGAGTCTGCGGCGTCTTTCTTGACGCGTCGAGTGTCTGGCATCGAAACGCCTGAGAATAACGAGGGGTTTATTAGCCGGTCCGAAAACGACTGGCGCAACTTTGCGCCGCTTCCCATTGATCCGATCCTTGCAGGTGCGGTAAAGGCATTTGTTCTCACCGGTTACCACGGTGCAACTATGCGTTCGATTGCGCAGTTTGCAAAGATGAGCGTACCGGGTGTGTATCACCACTATCCGACGAAGCAAGCATTGCTTGTGCGGATTTTGGACATTACGATGTTTGATCTTACGTGGCGACTTCGGCAAGCTCGTGGCCAAGCGAAGGAGCCAGCTGAAGCTGTCGCGCTCGTGGTCGAGGCACTGACTCTCTTTCACGCGAAGCGCCGTGACCTTGCGTTCATTGGCGCGAGCGAAATGCGTAGTCTCGAATCAGACGACTATCAAAGAATTGCTCAACAGCGCCATGAAGTTCAACAGTTGCTCAATTCAGAGATATTGGCTGCGATCAACTCCGAAGGCCTCAATGTGCCAAACACGCAAGAAGTCGGCAGAGCCGTGACGAGCATGTGTATTTCCGTAGCCCAATGGTATCGACCGGATGGACCGACTAGCCCAGAAGAGATTGCATCGCGATATGGCCAGTTTGCTATTCGATTGCTGCTCGCATGATGCGCATTAATGGGCATGAACCGAAGATCCTCATTACGGGGATTTTGCAATGACTCGCAGAAGGGTCGCACTAGTCACCGGAGCCTCTCGTGGCATCGGAAGGTCAATCGCCAAGCAGTTGGTCGCTGATGGTTTCGACCTGACGGTCAGCGCTCGCAAACTCGACACTTTGGCGAACGTCCGCGACGAACTGAGCGTCGACGGGAGTAGAATCGTCGCTGTGTCCGCCGATATGGCGGTGGAGGGCGATGTGGACGTCCTCGCTGAAGCGCATCTAAAGAATTTCGACAGGCTTGATCTCCTGGTTCTGTGTGCGGGCGTCGGCTCGGCGGGAGAACTTACCAACTACCCGATTCATCGATTTGACAAGCAGATTACCGTAAACGTCCGCTCGCCCTTTCTTCTCATTCAGAGCCTGCTGCCGATCTTGAGGGCGACCGCGGCGTCGGAGCCCGAACGAGGCACGAGGATCGTAGCACTCGCATCAATCACGGGCATGGTGGCCGAGTCCGATTTGGCGGCGTACGGCGCCAGCAAGGCGGCGCTGATTTCGTTGTGCGAATCCATCATCATTGCTGAGGCTCAGAACGGTGTGACGGCGACGGCCATTTCACCCGGCTACGTCGACACCGAGATGAGTGGCTGGGTCCATGATCGCGTTGCTGCTGATGTCATGATCCGAGCAACTGATATCGCCATACTCGTCTCGGCCATGGCCCGGATGTCGCGCTATGCCGCCGTGCCAAACATCGCGGTTACGCGCCCCGGGGAGCAATTGTGGCGCGCGTAAATTCCTCGACTAGCGCGTTCCGAGTTAATTAAAATTCGGTGCTGACGGAGAAGGGTCGAATCTCGGAGTGGTGACTCTGGCCGAGAGGTCGGTCCTTTTGGGTGTAGCCCTTGGATCGAACTCGGATGCGATCGATGCTTTTAGCGGGCCCAATGCTCGGCGCTGTACGAAGGTTCAATTGCCGCGATCTACTCGTAATGACCACCATGCAAAACATGGTGCGAAGTCACTGAGAGTTCGAAGCGACTAGAGCGTTCAAACGAGTTTAAGCGACTCCGTCGTGGTCGGATGTCCTGGTCAGAGGCTTCTCCGATCCGCCCACGCACTCTCGAAGCTGCTTCCCTGGCTACTTGATTGGTTACATAGCCTCGGAGGTGAGGCGATTAGCGCTGTCCAAGTATTGGGATCAGATGGGCTCATGATTGGGTCAAGGATGATTGATTTTCCATTCGGCGAAGAGCAAATCTGAAATGCGCCAAAATCGGACACCTCATGCCAAGGGCGTGGGACAAAGCCGCCAAGGGCCTGGAATAGTGTGAGACAGACAGGAGGCGCCGATGCCGGAGTGGGCACTCGAGATACGTGACGCCGTCAAGCGGTTCGCGGACAACACAGTGGTGGATCACGTTTCGCTCGACATCAGCGCTGGTGAATTCTTTACGATGCTCGGACCCTCGGGATCTGGAAAGACGACCCTCCTCCGCATGATCGCCGGATTTGAGACGCCCGACGCAGGATCCATCTACCTCCAAGGTGTCGACGTCACTGCGAAGCCAGCCAATCAGCGGCCCGTCAACACCGTCTTTCAGGACTACGCGCTCTTCCCTCACATGGATGTCGTGGCCAACGTCGAATATGGACTTCGGGTACGAAAAGTTCCAAGTAAAGAGCGACGTCAGAGGGCCGAACGCGCCTTGGAAATGGTTCAGCTCCAACATCTGGGCACGCGTCGACCGGCGCAACTCTCAGGTGGACAACGCCAACGCGTCGCTCTGGCTCGCGCCATCGTGAACGAACCGGCGGTTCTGCTTCTCGACGAACCCTTGGGCGCACTCGATCTGAAGCTTCGCCAAGAGATGCAGGTGGAACTGAAAGCCATTCAACGACGAGTGGGAATCACCTTCATCTACGTCACCCACGACCAAGAGGAGGCGATGGCCATGAGCGACCGCATCGCCATCATGAACAACGGGGTTATCGAACAGATTGGCTCGCCTCGTGAGGTCTATGAGCAACCGCTGACGCCCTTTGTGGCCCGTTTCATTGGCACGTCCAACATCTTGGAGAGGAACGGTCAACGATGGTCTCTGCGACCCGAACGGCTCTCCTTGGTGTCCCCTGATGATTCGTCGTCCGGGGAAGGACGTGAATACGGCACCATCACCGACGTGGTGTATCTCGGCATGACGACCCGCTACATCGTTCAACTGAACAGCGGTGAGAACCTGGTGGTGGTGCACACCAACCGAAGTGCCGACGACCTCGTTCCCGGTCGCGGAGTGGGGGATCGGGTCGCGGTTTCCTGGAGCGACCGAGACGCCGTGGTCTTGGACGACGCACTAATCTGACGACCGAGAGCCAATCTCACAGGGGAGGAATCATGTTTCGTACTACGCACCGCCACGGGCCGCGGCGAGCCGCTATTGCCCTCGTGGCACTGTCTACGATGTCGCTCGGGATGACCCTCGTCGGCTCCGACGCAGGCGCGTCGGGGAGCCTCACCCCACCCACCCAAGGCATGAAACCCCAGACGTCCATCGGCAAGGGAGAAGGTCAGCTCAAGTTGATCGCCTGGGAGGGATATGCCCAACCCCAGTGGGTGAAGCCCTTTGAATCGGCCACGGGTTGCCAGGTATCGACCAAGTACGCGGGATCGTCTGGCGAGATGGTCTCCTTGATGGCCAATGGTGGGGGCGGGCAGTACGACCTGGTCTCGGCCTCGGGCGACGCCGACCTACGCCTTATATATGGTGGTGACGTCAAGCCGGTCAACATGAAGCTCATCCCGTCGTGGAAGGAGCTGCGACCGTTCCTGCAGTCGCCGGACTTCAACACCATCAACGGTGTTCACTATGGCGTGAGCCTCCAGTTTGGACCGAACGACCTGCTGTACTCCACCAAGACCTTTAAGACTGCTCCCACCTCGTGGGCCGTGATCTACTCCAAGAAGTACGCGGGCAAGATCACCATTCCCGACAACCCGATCCAGATCGCGGACGCTGCCCTTTATCTGGAGACGGACAAGCCCTCGCTCGGGATCACCGACCCATATGAGTTGACTCAGACGCAGTTCACGGCGGCCGTCAATCTCTTGAAGGCGCAGAAGCCATTGATTAAGAAGTACTGGGACCTCGCTAGTCAGGAGATCAACCTCTTCGCCACTGGAACAACTGTCGTGGGTGCGGCGTGGCCGTACCAGACGAGCCAACTGAAGGCCGACCACATCGCGGTGGACGACACCATCCCATCGCAAGGCGCCACCGGCTGGGCCGACTCCTGGCTCCTTGCCGCGAACGCGCCCGACCCCAACTGTGCCTACGACTGGATGAAGTGGATCACCACTCCTCAGGTTCAGGCCGAACAAGCGGTCAGTTACGGGGAGACGCCAGACAACTCACTGGCCTGTCCGCTCATGAACAGGATTTCAGCCGGTAGTTGCGTGGCGCTGCACGCAAACGAGCCCGACGCGTACTTCAACTCCATCAAGTTCTGGAAGACGCCGCTGTCGACGTGTGACAACGGGAAAAACGACTGCATTCCATATAGCGAGTGGACGAACGCGTGGACCCAGATAACGGGGTAACCACACTCGATCGAGCTGAGAACGGAGGGACTACGTCCCTCCGTTCTTCGTTGGGCCAACGGTGGGCGACGGCCTTCCTGCTGGCTCCGCCCCTGCTGTGGTTCCTCGTTCTCTATGTGAGCTCACTCGTGGTGATGCTGATCACGTCGTTGTGGAGCGTGAACAGCTTCACCCAGACCATCGACCATCACGTCACGGGCTCCAACTTCCAGCAGATCGCGATGGGCACCTATCCCTCCATCATTGGGAGAACCGTGCTGCTCGCGGCGTTGGTCACGGTGATCGACGCCGTCGTTGCCTTTCCTTTCGCCTACCTGATGGCCCGCATCGCCACGCAACGCGCCCAGCGGTTTCTCTTGGCAGCGATTCTCTTGCCACTGTGGGCGAGCTACTTGGCCAAGATCTTTGCATGGGTCTCGATCCTCGAGAAAGGCGGCGCGCTGGACTGGTCGTTCCGGCACCTGGGTCTTCCGAGTCCGAATCTTGGTTTCACCAACGGCGCCGTGCTGATCACCTTTTGCTACATCTGGCTGCCCTACATGATCGTGCCGCTCTTCGGGGCGCTCGAGAGGATTCCCTCGTCGCTACTCGATGCATCCAGTGACCTCGGGGCGGGGAGTTGGTGGACGCTGCGCCACGTAATCCTGCCCTTGGCATTGCCGGGACTCGTTGCGGGTTCGATCTTCACCTTTTCGCTGACTCTCGGCGACTACGTCACACCGCTTCTGGTGGGCGGCTCCAACTCCACCCTTATCGGGAATGCCATCTACGACAACTTGATCACCGGGGGTAACCTGCCGCTCGCGGCAGCCCTCTCCGCCGTCCCGATTGTGATCATGGTCGTTTATCTGCTGATCGCCAAACGTCTTGGCGCTTTCAACGCCTTATGAGACGCAGACTGGCGCGCGGAGGACTATGGCTATGGGTGGGCATCGTCCTGGCCTTCCTCTTTGGACCTATCATTGTCATCGTCCTTTTCAGTTTCGACAAAGTCAATATCGAGACGTTGCCGATTCGCCACTGGACGCTGTCGTGGTACAGCGTCGCGTGGCACGACGAACAAGTCCGTCAAGCCTTCGTCCTTTCGATTAAAGCGGCGTGCGCGGCAACTCTGCTCGCCCTCATTCTCGGGTCACTCGCGGCCTTTGGAGTGCATCGGGCCCGATTCTTCGGTCGTGACACGATCTCGTTGCTACTCGTTCTTCCGATCGCATTACCCGGCATCATCACTGGAGTGGCTCTTAACTCGACATTTCAGTGGGCAGGCATCGATCTCTCCATTTGGACCATCATCATCGGTCACACTACGTTCTGCATCGTCGTCGTCTACAACAATGTCATCGCCCGGCTGCGTCGCACTTCGGGAACACTTTTTGAAGCCTCTTCGGACCTCGGCGCCTCCACGGCTCAGACATTTCGCTTTATAACTCTCCCGCTTATCGCAACGGCTCTCGTCTCGGGCGGTCTACTTGCCTTTGCGTTGAGTTTTGACGAAGTGATCGTGACTACGTTCACGGCCGGGGCGCAGAACACGCTCCCCATCTGGATCTTCGGCGCTATTCGGCTCGGACAGCAGCTGCCCGAAGTCAATGTGGTGGTCACCGGTGTCGTTGTCCTGATGTTTATTCCCATCATGATTGCCGCTCGTCTCACCGGGCGAGACACCATCGCTCCGCGCTCTCGCCAGCAGGTACTGAACTAGCGGCTCGAGCCATCTTTCTGCGAGAATAAGGACCCTTCACGCATTGGTAGCAAACAGCTTTGTTTCGGTCAAGCACGAGTGACAACGGCTTTGCGAATCTCGTGCTTCAAATGAGACTGAAAGGATCGAAAATGGTGCGCCGACTTGACAATTGCGTATCGTACTTTGAGCGAGATGGCGTTAGTTTGCTGTCAGGAAAATACAGGTCCTATCTCCAGATTGGTAGGAAGAAGCTCTACAGCGATCGAAGAATGACTCGCGACGAAATCAAGTCAATGGCTGAACGATCCGTTTCGATGCCAGTTAAGTATTTGAATGTGGGCGATCGAAATTACTGGCGATACGACAATCGATGGTTTACGGATTCTGATGGACACGATAGTGACGAGGTTCGATCGCTGGTAATTGCTTACGACCTTCGAAACGAGAAGAAACTCAGCCAGGCGAAAACTGTCGCGGCCGCTAAACGATTGCCGGACGGATCGCTCCGAGAGTCGATTCCCGAGGCTGTTCGTCACTCCGTTTGGGAACGCGACGGTGGCGCATGTAGGTCGTGCGGTAGCAAAAATGAACTGCAATACGATCATCTGATTCCGGTGAGTATGGGAGGCTCGAATACGGTCGATAATCTTCAAATCTTGTGCGCGCCCTGCAACAGAGGTAAGGGCGCGAGCGTTGTTTGATCTGGTTCTTTGAACACCCGTACGTTTAAAAGGGGAGGATTCATCAGGAGGCCAAACAAGGAACACGTACAAGACAGGACCTTGAATGACCTGTTGATTGAGAGTCGGTTGATCGGGTTGCGCTCGATGAGCACATTTGCGCTTGGGCTGATGAGCTTGCACCTCATCCGCTATGAGTGAGCAATGATTACCCACGCTTGCGCTCATGCAGCAGAAGAATTGTTGACAATTATTTGACATCAGTGTGAGGAAACGAGCGCGGGACACCTTCCGGACGATGGACCTCGCATTTGTTGCCGGCGGGATCATTGAGTCTTACGCCGCGCTTGTTGCAAGCAGCTCTGCTTGTTGAAGAACAAGTTCGATGGCGGCGGCCTCCTTGTCGGGCGGGTAGTCGTATCGAGTCAAGAGACGTTTTATCTTCGCTCGCATGGCTGCTCTCACTGAGTCCTTGAGGTTCCAGTCAATGGTGGCTGACTCCTGGATAGTCTTGACAAGTTTGCGAGCGATTTCCTTCAGCACTTCGTCGCCAAGTTCCAAAACGGCGGAATCGTTCTGAACAACTGCGTCGTAGAAGGCCAGTTCATCATCTCGGAGACCAAGAACCTCTCCCCGTTCTTTGGCATCTCGCATGGTTTTCGCCAGTTCAACCAATTCAGCGATGATTTGGGCCGTAGTGAGACTTCTATTTGTGTAGCTAGCGATGGCGGCGTCCAACATATCTGAAAACAGCCGAGCTTGAGCAATATTGGTGTGGCGGAGTGTCTTGATTTCACCGCTGAGCAACTTGCGAAGCATCATCATCTGCAGGTTCGGTCGATCCGCGTTCCTTACACTCTCCAAGAACTCGTCAGAAAGTATTGAGAGATCAGGTCGATCGAGACCAGCTTGTGCGTAAATGTCGATGACTTCGTCGGCCGCTACCGCCTCGGAGATCAGTTGGGAGATTGCCGTGTCCAGAGCGGCCGAGCCTCCAGTTCCGCCCCCTCCAGGGTCGCCTTCTTTATCGAGCTTCGCGATGTATGACCGCACGTCAGAGAACAAACGGGTATCGTCGCGGATGGCGACGGTCGCATCGCTGGCCCCAGCGAGCGCGAACGCCTTCAACAAGGCCATGACCTGGCCCATGAATCGCTCCTTGCGGTCGGGATCCTCCAGCACAAACTCCGATACGGCGAGGAGTTGGTTCATTCGCTCGAGTCCAGGAAGCCTGGGGTCGGAGCTCCAGTCCAGACCGTGGAGGATCCCACAGACAACGTCGTGCTTCTCGAGCATGACGCCGATGACTTCCTCGATAGGAACCCCGGCCTGATCTCGGTCGGAAGGTGAGTAGTCGGCTAACGCGTTCTTGAGGCTTTGGGCGATACCGATGTAATCGACAATGAGGCCGCCTGGCTTGTCGAGAAAGGTGCGGTTTACGCGAGCTATTGCCTGCATCAATCCAGCACCTTGCATCGGTTTGTCGACGTACATCGTGTTCATGGACGGAGAGTCGAATCCGGTCAACCACATGTCGCGCACAATCACGATTTCTAGGTCGTCATTGGGGTCCTTGGCGCGAGCCTTTAGAGCACGAAGTACCTGCCTCGAGTACAGGTGGGGTTGAAACGAGGCATCGTCGGCAGCTGAGCCGGTCATAACCACTTTCATCCGTCCCCTTGCTGGGTCTGTGTCGTGCCACCCCGGACGAAGTTCGGCGATTCGCTCGTAAAGCTCAACGCAGATCCGTCGAGACATGCCGACGATCATCGCTTTTCCCTTCAGGTTTTGACGCTGCTTCTCCCAATGATCGACAATGTCTGCGGCGACGATATCGAGCCGCTCGGAGGCACCGACGACAGCCTCAATACGAGCCCAACGCGACTTGGCCCTCTCCGCTTCGATGAGTTCCTGTCCTTCGGTGAACACCTCAACGCTGTCATCGATCTGTTGTCTGAATTCTTCGGGCAGCCGGACCTTGGCCAGTCGTGATTCGTAGAATATGCGTACTGTGGCGCCGTCTTCTACGGCCCGGGTCAAGTCGTAAATGTCGACATACTCGCCAAAGACCGCCTTCGTCGATTTGTCCGTCGACTCGATAGGTGTACCGGTAAAACCGAGGTACGTTGCGTTCGGAAGCGCATCCCGTAGGTGACGTGCATAGCCATCTAGAAAGTCATACTGACTGCGGTGCGCCTCGTCAGCGATCACGATGACGTTGCGACGATCGGTGAGGAGCGGATGAACGTCGCCTTTCTCGTCCGGAGCAAATTTTTGGATCGTGGTGAAGATGATGCCCCCAGAAACTCGCCCTAAAAGTCTGCGCATTTCGGCTCGGCTGTTTGCTTGCTGGGGTGCTTCGGGAAGGAATCGGGCGGGGGCGAAAACTTCGCCGAAGAGTTGGTCGTCGAGGTCGTTGCGGTCGGTGATGAGGACGATGGTGGGATTGGCAAGCTCCTCGTTGCGCATGGCCTTGGCTGCGTAGAAGAGCATCTCGAGACTTTTCCCCGAACCTTGCGTGTGCCAGACAACGCCACCGCGGCGGTCACCGTCGGGACGTGACGCCTCAATTGTCGAATCGATTGCGGCATTGACCGCCCAGTACTGGTGGTACTTAGCGACTCGCTTGACGAGGCCATTGTGCTCGTCGGAGAAGACAATGAAGTTCCGGATGAGGTCGAGAAAGCGTTCTGACTCGAAGACGCCGCGGATGAGCACCTCGAGCGGAGTCTTGTCCGCAACAACGGTGCGGCCTTCGATGGTCTTCCATGGGGCGTAGTGCTCGAAACCAAGGGAGAACGAACTCATGAGTGCCCCAAGGCCATCAGATACGACACAGACTTCGTTCGCGGTGAAGAGAGAGGGGACGTCATGACGGTAGGTCTGAATCTGATTGAACGCGCCCCTCAGCGTTGCGTTTTCATCACCGGGGTTCTTGAGCTCGAAGAGTCCCAGAGGAAGTCCATTGACGAAGATCACAATGTCTGGCCGACGGGTCCTTCCTTCCTCGATGATCGTAAACTGGTTGACCGCGAGCCACTCATTGTTATAGGGGTTATCGAAATCGAGAAGCCAAGCAAGCCCATGCCGAATTGCTCCGTCGGCGTGCCGGTACTCAACTGGGACACCCCGGGTGATGAGCTGGTGCACGCGGAGGTTCTCTGAAAGTGAGTTCTGCGACTCCGCCCGGAGGACCATAGTCACGACAATGTTCACGGCGTCTTGCGGCAAATCTGGATTGATACGGGAGACTGCGTCGTTGAGGCGCTGAGTGAGGATGACTTCGTTCCACTCTGTACGTTCCTCGGCATCCGCGCCGGGACCGATGTCCGGACCTTGGAGTGTTTGGTAGCCGAGTGAGCGAAAGATATCGAGAGCAGCATCCTCGACAATCGCTTCGTTGATGCCGGTCACGATGACTCCACGAGCTCCGACGCGACATGGACTTGGATGCGGCCCGTAATGAGAAGGGGTAAGAGGGCACTTCGGAGGATGGAGAGAATGCTGGACTCACGGAGTTTCGCTTGCAAGAGCATGTCAAAAGATGTGAGTTGCCCGAGTACCGTCTCTCGAATATCTGCGCGTGGAAGACGGAGCTCGATATTTGAGAACGTAGCCATAGTGATGGTGTCAAATACGGTTCCATGAGCCATTCGCCGTAATTCCGCGACAGCAAGTCTCATCGACCAATAGACCTCGAGAGGACTAATGCCATCCACCGGAATCAACCCGTAGCAAGACTGATTAAAAGCCATTGGCGCGCCCAGACGAGCCATCGCCCCCACCGTCCCCCTTGCTGTAATAACTGTCGTGCCAGCCGGGAGCACTTTTGCGGCGCTGTTTGCCACACCTTCGTAAGAGATCATTTCGGCCGTGGTCAAAATCACGCTTCCTTCATTGGCCGTGACATCCTTTGCTGAAGACCAAGGGACAACTCCGTTCCAGTAGGAGCTTTCGTCACGTCGAGGAGTGCCCCCAAGAACCGGCGAAAGCACCTCAGCCGCGAGTAAAGATTGCTCACGTAAACTTGCCCTGTACACGCTCTCCATCAAATCGTTCAACAAGCTAATCGTTCGCCGATTTGACTCGATTTTGTCGTCAAGCGATCCGAGCATCTCGGCGATGCCTCGCTGCTCAGCGAGAGGAGGGAGCGCGATCGTGACCTTGACCAACTCAGCCTGTCTAATTCCAACAACAGTTGTGCCGGTAGCTCGAGAGAGAATCTCCTCGTGGGACGGGCCCCAAGAGAGCGCGTAGTACAGATAGCGCCCGTCAACCATCTGGGGGTTGGCACGCAAAGCAAACAGTCTTTGCCCGAGGCAAGCTTCGAGGTCGGATTCGACATAGGCCATCTCACCAAGTGGAGCTTCTGACGTGAGGAGAACATCTCCACGACGAAGTTGGTTTGGCATCCACTTGCGGAAGATCGCCTCAGAGACATATCGAGGGTTCTCGTCGTTTATTCGTGATCCCTTTATGTTGATGGCGGATACGACCCTAACCCCTGATTCTTGGAAGGAACCGCCTAGTTTCTTGACTGTCTTGCCACGATGATCAATTAGAAGCTCAAGGACTTCACCAAGTGTGTGTCTCGGCCAATCAGTCACGATCGATCCCACTCAAATTCTGTCGTATTCGGGTCTGCAACGCATCTGACCTCTCAAATTCGGCGAACAGCTCTTCCTTGAGTCGAGCAATCTTCACTTCGACCAACTCGCCATCGTTCTCAACATCGGCTGCTCCGACATACCGACCTGGTGTTAGCACGAAGTCGTGCGACACAACTTCGGTAAGACTGGCCGCCTTACAGAAGCCGGACACGTCTTCGTAGGTGGTCGTGGGGTCGTCGTTCCGCCAGGAGTGGTAGGTAAAAGCGATCTTGGCGATGTCGTCCGCGCTGAGGACCCGCAGGGTTCGGGTTTCCATGTGCCCGAGCTTGCGAGCGTCGATGAAGAGCAGTTCTCCAGCACGCTCACGGTATCCGTCGCCGGAGCGGTTCTTTGCGAGAAACCAGAGGGCCACGGGGATGCCAGCGTTGAAGAAGAGCTTCTCGGGGAGTGCGACGATGCAATCAACGATGTTCGATTCGACAAGATTCCTACGTATCTCGCCTTCTCCAGAGGTCTTGGAGGAGAGGGACCCGTTCGCTAGAACGAAGCCAGCGACGCCGTGGGGTGACAGATGATATACAAAATGTTGGATCCACGCGTAGTTGCCGTTACCTGCGGGTGGCTGTCCGTACTTCCAGCGGGGGTCATCTCGAAGGGCGCCGGTGTACCAGTCGGAGACATTGAATGGTGGGTTCGCGATGACGAAGTCGGCGCGCAGGTCAGGGTGCAGATCTCGATGGAAGCTATCGTCAGCCCGATCGCCGAGGTTAGCCTCTATGCCACGGATGGCGAGGTTCATCTTGGCCAGTCGCCAGGTCGCAGCCGTGTATTCCTGGCCGTAGACGGAGATGTCACTACGTTTGCCACCGTGGACGGCGACGAACTCGGCGGACTGGACGAACATGCCACCTGAACCACAGCAGGGATCATAGATACGACCGTGATATGGCTCGAGCATTTCGACAAGAAGGCGTACCACCGAACGGGGGGTGTAGTACTCACCGGCGCGCTTGCCCTCCGATGAAGCAAACTGACCTAGAAAATACTCATAGACGCGCCCAAGGACATCGTCTGCACCATGATCAACCTTCGTGAAGCCGATTGTGCCGATCAGGTCCACCAGCTCACCGAGCAAGCGCTTGTCGATCTCAGCTCGGGCAAAGGACTTTGGCAGCACGCCCTTGAGTTGGGGGTTGTCGCCCTCGACGAGGTCCATTGCTCGGTCTATCAGAACGCCTATCTCGGGCTGCTTCGCCCGGTCTTGTAGGAAGCCCCAACGGGCATCAGAGGGAACCCAGAAGACATTGTCGGCCGCGTACTCATTGCGGTCTTCGACAATCTCTGCGCGTCGATCGGCGTTCTTAACGTAGAAGTCCTCATTAGCCGGGTCCGCAGTCGCAGACTCAAGCCAGAGACGCCGCTCCTCAAAAGCGTCGGAGATGTATTTGAGAAAGACCAGCCCAAGTACTACGTGCTTGTACTCGCCAGCCTCGAGATTTCCTCGCATCTTGTCGGCAGCGTCCCAGAGCGTTTGCTCGAGAGTTTTGGCCGATGTCGCCTTCTTGTTGGTGTCTCGTGACATCTTCTCCTTGCTATCTGTCACCGGTAGCTACGACTTCATGAGGTTAAAGCGCACTTCGTAGCGGTAGAAGTCAATGTTGCTAGTTACAGACAGAGCGCGTTTGATTCGTAAGTCGTCCTCTAACGCAATAATGACTCCGCGAACCTTTTGATTGGGCTCGGCGAGTTCTTCTTTGACATAACCCATGTAGCGCTGAATTTGGCCCACGACTGAATCACTAGTGCGTCCTTTCTTCAGCTCCACCACGAGCAGTTCTTGACCGTCTTTACTAATGGCGAGTATGTCGAGCGGCCCAGTATCTGTGGGATATTGCTGTCCGGCGACGATGCCGTCCTCTTCGTAAATGTCGTAATTCTGGCCGAGCGGTGTTTGAGCCCAGTTCGCAACGAGGAATTCTTCAAGGTGACTCTCAAGGGCGAATACGCTCGGATCCTCCACAGTGGGATCCGTAACGGAAATCTCGAGTCCCGGCTTGGGCGAAATCAATCCTTCAAGTTCCGCTGTGTACTTTGTAATCTCGGCAACTGTGCCAATGGACCCGGTGGAATGCCGGAGCGCATCGGACATCCGCTCCCTCTCTATGTTGACACTCATCCACTCGACTCGACGGCGATGTTGCAACGGTCCTTCGTGCGCATACTCGTAGCCACTCGTGACGACGCCCACGTAATAATTTTTGCTACCAGTTGGGCTGAGAACGACATCACCAATCTGGATGCCCTTTGAAACGGTCCAGAGCATTCCGCATGCAAGACCCGCGCCGATCTTCGTCTTCGCGGGGTTGTTCATCATCACGATGGGAATGTATCGACTGTTGAACTCCTTCCAGTTCTCAGGAAGCCGCTCAGTCAGATCCTCAAACACGTCAAAGTCGGCGCCCACGAATCCACCCGCGTGACAGGTCTCGGCGTAAGAATTCAGCCGACCCAAAACGATTCTGAAGTAACGGGGCATTTCCACTCCTTGGTGATCCGACATCTTGATTCTCGCACGGAGTTGGAGAGCTGGGTGAGCTCCGGGATCACGGCGACGCCGCCGGGCGGCGTGTCGCCTTGACCGCTCTCCGGTTCGCGTCGCCGATCGAAGTGTTCACAACGCCCGAGGAGCTTTGCGATGAGAAATGTTCCCAGAATCAGAGATTCGGATTCGAGGAATTGTCGACTCGTCAAACGGGGCCACAGCCCGCTCTCCAAACTGTGACTTGCGGTGCTCGATGCGCCTGTCGCATGAATATCTATCGACGGACGCTCAGTTCCCAGAATCGTTTCGCGTACGAGTCGAGCAAACTATCGTCAAGGACACTTGTGCCAGATCCGGGCCACCGCCATTTTTCAATCGGCGGATACACGGGCACGTCGTATTTCGAGGAGGAAGATTCCAGGGCGAGTAACTGTGCATTAGAGGATGGGGGATCGTAAAGTGAGACCTGAAGCACGAGATTTCCAACCTGAATCGTGTGGAAGCTTATTGTGACGTGATCATCTACACGAGTCATCTCGCCATGAAAGTATGTGAACGGTCCCTCGTTCCCGGAGTAGGTCGCGGCGTGCACCGAAACTCCCGCGGGGGGATATCCATTAACTCGGAGGAAATGGCATTGAGCAGGCTTGAAGCTTCTGCTTGGTCTCGCGGAAAGTTCAAGGGTCACCGCGGTCTTGATGGCCCATGCAGCGAGGGTCAATTGCTCTGACAGTGTTAGTTGACTTGACTGTCCAATCGTCATCGGAGCCATGAGTGGCCTGACCTGGCCTTCTAAATTGGCCATCCATCCCGTGTTGCAGTCATGGCAGACTTCCTTGACAGTTAGATTCGCCGCTTGGCGCGCTTTGAATTCGCGGTGTTCGGAACTGCCATCAGTGAGCTGATTATCCAGGGTAACTGTGGTCTCCCCAATTTGGCTTTGAGGAAAGATTTCGTTTAGCCAATTAGGGAACACATGCTCTCTCGACCCCGCCTTGCCTCCGCAAAATACGCACTCCCGGGCAGACTTCTCCGATGGCGAAGTTCGACTTGTCTGTTCGGTCACGGAATCTAACATTCTCTCGGGTTGCTCAAGCTCTGTGCCAATCCTCTAAATAGTTCACAAGTATCAATTTCCGTCGCCGGCGCAACTTTCAATACATTCAGCTGAATGGTGGATGTATTGACACTGCGTCAAACCGCCGCTTTTGGATTGCTCAAGTTTATGGAGCGCCTCCTCGTGCAGTTGAAGGCTGCCGGAATCGTCGGCCAACTCTAGCGAGGCCGGTTTCTATACCATGGGAATTTCCAGTGGAGATCGATCGACTCCCGAAGGGCTTTTGTAGGACGTCGACATAGAGCTGTATCAGGCGGGGGGTGTCGGAAAAACGCGCTGTGCGCCAGTGAAAGGAGCGATAGATGACCATCGCCATCTCGAAGTCGCTCTACAAAATGCGATGGAGCGCATGGAATTACTCTTGAGACGCGAGCCACTATCAATGTCACCACCAGTACCTTCACCGGCATGAAAGCAGAAGCTTTGCCGGCTCAATGAATTTTTACTGGACTTTTCTTTGAAGATAAGGTAAGTTCCGAAGGAAGGGGAGGGGTTGGGCTGTATTGGCCGTTCTCTGGTTGGGAACTGACTAGGCAAGCTCTAAGGGGGGCACACAACATGAATTACATTCGGACTCGGTACGTACGGTTTCTTGCGCTGGCAGCATCGTTAGCGCTCGTGGGCGTTTTCGTGCCGGCGATCACTAACACCGCTTCAGGTGCCACAGGCGCGACGTTCACCGTCGCTCAGCCGTGGGGAACCATTCCCGACAACTTCAATCCATACGCACCTTCGGGATCGAACGCACCGGGCACGAAGAGTTGTGTGTACCAGTCGCTCTACTACATCAATGCCGCCACCGGCGCGCAGACCCCGCTGCTCGCGACCGGCTACAGCTGGAGCTCGAACAATTTGGTGCTCACCGTGACCACGCGCAGTGGTGTCACGTGGAGCGACGGGAAGCCGTTCTCGGCTGCTGACGTGGCGTTCACGTTCAACTACCTGAAGGCGAATCCAACACTCGACGCCAATGGTATTTGGACGAGTCCACTCACGTCGGTCGCGGCCACGGGTCCGAACACTGTGACTTTCACCTTCTCCAAGCCCGACACACCCGAAGCGGTGGCCATCCTGTATGGGACTGACGGCCAGCCGTCGGACATCTTGCCCCAGCACATCTGGTCCACTATCACTACTCCGGCGACCGACACCAACACGTCGCCCGTCGGCACTGGCCCATTTGTGATGTCGTCGTTCTCGGCTTCATCAGTCGTCTACACGAAGAACCCGACGTACTACGACACGACTAAGCCGTCCATCGGATCAGTGGTGTTCAACTCAGTTGACTCGGATACCACCGCGGAACTCGAACTGGAGAGCGGCGCGATTGACATGTCGTACGACTACATCACCGACGCGGCGGCGACCTTCGTCGCGAAGAACCCGTCGCAGAACGTTGCCTACTGGCCGTCGGTGAGCGCCAACTACTTGTACATGAACGATGCCAAGGCACCGTTCAACGATGTGGCGTTCCGCAAGGCCGTGGCCGAAGACATGAACACGAAGTTCATCGCGGCCAGGGCCTACTTCGGTGCCCTGTCACCGGCGACCGGCGGCGCGGAGTCGGCCGTTACCGGGCCTCAAGTGTCTCAGTGGTTCTCCAGCTCGCTGAAGAACCTTGAGTACTCCTACAGCGTGAAGAAGGCGAAGGCCACCTTGAAGGCTGCGGGATACAAGTGGTCCAAGAGCGGCAAGCTCGAGTCGAAGACGGGTAAAGCGTTGCCCCACATGACAGTCCTCATCGGAGGACCCGGTTGGACGGACTACATCTCGGCGGCGGACAACATCTCCAATGAGCTCAAGAACATTGGTATTGACACGACGGTGGTGCAAGAGCCGTACTCGACCTACGCCAACGACCTCGACAAGGGGCTGTACACCTTCGCTGAGTCGTGGGGTAACGGCAACAACTCGACGCCGTATTACCAGTACTACTACATGTTCAATCCGAGCGAGTCGGCTCCGATCGGCAAGGTAGCGACGTCGGACTGGGAGCGCTTCACCTCTCCCGTCATCACCAAGGCGCTCGCCACGTACTCAGGTACCAGCAGTCTCGCGGTGCAAAAGACCGCGATGGCGGCGATTGAAAAGACGGTGCTCACTGACGTTCCCCTCGTGCCGCTCACCGGGCGTGGGGACTGGCTGGACTACCAGACAAGTTCGTTCAGTGGGTTTCCGTCTCCGTCCAATCCGTACAACGACGGCAGCGCGGCGGACCAGGAAGGCGCGATGTTGGTCTACCTCAACGTGACAGCGAAATAGTCAACTCGTGGTCCCGGCACTCGTCCGGGATTGAGTAAATATCGTCGTGGGAGCGGCCCCGCAGTTCAGTGGGCCGCTCTCACGCGGTGACGGCAGCGGATGAGAACGGTGGACACGTGCGGTACATATTGAAGCGCTCGGGGGCGTTGGTGGTGACCCTGTGGATCGCTATCACGGTGAACTACGCCCTGCCCCGGTTGATGCCCGGCAACCCGGTCGAGACGATGTTCGCGCGCTACCAAGGAAAGGTAAGCCCGACGGCGATTCACTCGATGGAGCTGGACTTCGGTCTCAATACCAAGACCGGCGAGTTCGGCCAGTACATCGACTACCTACGTCACCTGGCGTCAGGAAACCTCGGGGTGTCGTTCTCCTACTTTCCCGCGCACGTCAGCACTCTTATTGGCGACACGCTCCCCTGGACGCTGGGCTTGGTGGGATTCGCCACCATCCTCGCCTTCCTCTTAGGCACCGGCCTGGGCATGTTCGCGGCCTGGCGGCGCGGCAGCGCCGGGTGGAAGCGAGGCTCAGTCGCCGACTCGGTCCTCGTGCCCTTTGGCCTGCTTCTTGGTGCTCTTCCCTCCTTTTGGATCTCTCTCATTTTGCTGTACTTCGTCGCCTTCAAGTTCGGCTGGTTCCCGATTGGCGGGGGCGTGGCGGCCGGCGTCGGTCTTCTCACCGAACCCGGGTTCGTCTCGCTCATTCATCACGCGGCACTGCCCGCCATCACGTTGACGTTGATCTCGATGGGGCTATGGATTCTTCTCATGCGCAACAACATGTTGAGCGTGCTCGGCGAAGACTACGTGAAGTTTGCTCGCTCGAAGGGTCTGCGCGACCGCACGGTGGCCGTGCACTACGCGGCGCGAAACGCCGTCTTGCCGATCTTCGCCCAACTGGCCCTCGCGCTCGGGATCGTGGTCGGGGGACAGGTCTTCATCGAGATCGTTTTCTCCTATCCCGGCGTGGGCTTCTTGCTCTTGAACGCCGTCGAGAACCAGGACTACCCCCTCATTCAGGGGATCTTTCTCATCTTCACGGTTGCCCTGTTGCTGGCCAACTTCCTCGCCGAAGCGGTCTACGTTCTCGTTGACCCTCGGGTTCGTGTGGGAGCTCGCCAATGAACTGGGGCGAGTTCCTTCATAACCGTCGCGCCATGATCGGCGCCTCCATCCTGGCGGCGTTTCTGGTGATGGCGCTATTCGCGCCCTTGATTGTGCCCTATGCGCCAACGGCCATTCGCTTCACGCCGAACCTTCCGCCTAACGCTCATCACTGGCTGGGCACCACCATCAA
>Ga0206868_10017_pt1 | contig 49881 bp, 44 predicted proteins | sample Alteio_BWOrgCont_38_FD_152901 | JGI IMG/M metagenome (GOLD analysis project Ga0206868, IMG submission 152901) | Enriched cells from forest soil in Barre Woods Harvard Forest LTER site, Petersham, Massachusetts, United States -... | ecosystem: Environmental > Terrestrial > Soil > Temperate forest >... | reverse complement strand
TGCCGCCATTGATGCCTGCCGTGGCAAAACCGTCAAAGGAATACCAAACTGTGCATCGCGCCGCTGTAGGTAAACAACAGATCCAAACGTATAATCCCGGATAGCCTGCTAGATGCGTGGAAGCGTCGATGCTGGGTGATGCGATCACAAAACCAGCTACTGGCGCTTGCCCCGGAAGGATCGGCGCAAGACCGCTGTCACCCGTCCCTTGCTGATTGAGAACTTCCACCTCATCTCGCGCGAGCATTAGTGAGACCTGCCCCGGAACCCAGTCCATCTCCGTAATTCGGAACCGGGTCAGGACGCCATTGTCGTTCGCCAAGATAGGACACGCGGGTGCCAAGTACGCGTATTCATCCGAGAGCTTTAATGGCCCGAACCTGCCCCCCGCCTCAAGCCATTCGATATCAAGGAGCATCGAGGCGAGTTGAGCCGCCGCGTTGTCATCGAGCGTCAGCCCGCTCTCGAATACCCAGGGGTTCTCGGCAAGGGCGTCTCCCCGGATGCTGAGAACGTCCACCTGACGGTACCACTGTGTCGCGGACCTGTACCGAACTGCGATCGAGCTGTGAAGCTCCCGAAGATCAGCCAAGACTTCGACCGGCAGCCGGTCTTCGATCTCCTTTCCGTCTAGAGCCGCACCCATGTCCGCATCTGGAATTGTCGCAACTGCCGGACCGCCCCGATAAGTCGCCGATAGCATCCCGTTAATCTCGACCAGATCGATGGATTGCGCAATACAGTAGTTCGTAAGCGCTTCCTTCCCCGTGACACGGTTATTGAGAACGAAGCCCGCGCAAGCATTTGTCATCCCCGAAAAGTCGAGGAATGCCAGAGGAACTCCACACATCCTGCAGATATCGGACAAAACATCCGCGTCAGTAACCGCCGCTGTATGGCACGTTACCGACACGTTTTGCGGGATCGCATTGCCTATGTTGTACAAGTCAGTGTTGATGGCCACGAAGTACGTGTTCCCCCGCATGGACGAAACATAGGCGCCATCGGCCCAAGCTGAAATCGTGGAGTCGCTTGCCTGCGTGAATGTCGATTCATCCGGACCAGGATGCTGCGTAAAGTCGAGCCTCTGGCCGACGAACGAGATCGCTTGCCACCAAGCCGGGTTGGCCAGCCCCGCCGGGTTCACATTGTAGTTATCGTCCCCAAGTGAGCTGTAGTACCGTCCATCGCTGCCACGAACGAGGTCGCCAAAGTCGTAAGTCGCCGTCCCTGACCAAGTCGGAATGGTGGTAACAGTGGCCGGGTTCGTCCACATGATCGCGTCGGCCATCCAGATCATATCTAGTGTCAGTGGCCGCTCGATCTGGCTCCCATCTGGAAAGGTGAATCCGGTCTCTGCGACCAAACACGCGAACGTTGCGAACCAGTGCTTCTCTGTTCCTGACTTTTTGAATTCGTCGACCTCGTGCATGTAAGTGCCGTCGCTGTTCCGCGCGACCCACACAATCTGGCAATCCACACGCGCCGAACCCCAGAGTCGATTGATGGGCGTTCCATAGCTACAACTCGAGTACCGGCGATCCGCCATCGAAGCGGGCGATCGCTGGGTGAACGCATCGATCAGGCTCCCGATCGTCGCCCCAATCTGCGCGCCCTCTGCGATCCCCACTCCGCCCGCAAGCGATCCCACCGCACCGCCGGCAACCGCTCCCGCAACCGTCCAACTCAAGGCAACCTCCAGATCCCTTGGATTCGAGCCGTCACCGAGTGGTCAATACACATCAGTCCAACCCCTCGCCCGGCCATCGCATGCACGATCCGCTCTCCCCCAACATAAATCGCCGCGTGATAAGGCATCTTAGGAAACCGAAGTGTCAATGCATCTCCGCGTCGTAAGGGCATCTCGCTTCCAACAAAGACCGATTTGGCAACGGAAGTCATCGCCTCGAACAGATCACATCCCGGCCCAATCACATAGTCGCGATCCGGAATCTCAATCCCAACCGCACGAGCTGCACAAATCACCAAACCCACGCAATCCAACCCCCTCCCCGGCTCTCGCCCATGCGCCTGAAACCGAGTCCCAACGCAGGCCAAAAAGATGGATGACGTACTGGTGTCGACGACACAGAATTCCGTCCAAAACGGGGCGCAGTGGGCGCTGATCGGGCAAGAGTGGGTTGGGATAGTTCATGTCGGAGCGCCGGGTTCACCTCAGGAGATCGGGCCGGGATTAATCCGAGGTCTGCGCGAATCGATTTCCACCGGGCACGCTCTTGGGGAGCAGTTTGCGGCCTGCCCTCTTTCGAGCCTGATAAAGATTCGGGTCGATCCCGGCTATATCGGCCAGACAGTCTATGTACAGGTCCTGACGGCTGGACAGCAGCTCGGCGATTCGGTTGTTAAATCGGTAGTGATTCAGGGGCCGACGTCGCTGACCCCAGTGAACCCATCAGCGGTTTCGGCTGGTGCTCCATCGTATTCCGGCTCTGATGAGACGCTAACATTCTCGGCGACGCTGCCTTCGGTTCCGCCGGCAGGGCAAGCGTACAACTGGCAGTACTCCATTGATACTGGGTCGACTTGGTCGGCTTCCATTGTTGGCGGGCTTAGTTTTACGCCTCCGGTCTTTTCGGCGGGGACGATGATGGTCCGGGCTCAGGCGGCGCTTTCGGACGGGATCGTTGGGGTGTGGATTGAGTCGGAGGACGTTTCGTATGCGGCACCGCCGCAGGGGTTCCAGGAAGTTCCAACCGGCGCTACCGACGGTGTGAATACCCTATTTGGGCTATCCCATACGCCGATCGCGGGAACGCTGCATCTGTTCATGGGCGGCCTTTTGGTAACGGATTACGGGATCGCCGGGACCGACATCACGTTCTCGACGCCGCCGACATCGGGTGCGTCACTGTACGCCACCTATTCCTACTAAGGAGATACCTATGAAAACTCTATATTCAAGGGTCGCGTCGTGCTGCCTGACTCTTCTGCTCGTCGCGCTTCCTTCGCTTGCGTCGTGCTCGATCCGTGGTGTGCCTTTGTGCCGACTGCAATCTCCAGCCTCGCCGACAACCATTTCGGCCGCTAACACAAGCGGCTCGTCTCAGGCGCCGACGACGAATTCATTCGTTTTCGTCGATGTTCCGGGCGCCGGTTCTCAGGTGGTTTCGATTTGCATCCCAACCGGGACATGGACGGGAGGCTTACAAACTTCCATGAGCATGGGCAGCTCAATCAGGGTGACTATTCCCTCATGGCAGGTCGTCAACCGTGGGATCGGGTACCCGACTGGGATCCCAAGCGGCGCGACTGGATTGTGGTCCGTCAATGTTCAGGGGCCTGGGCGGTTCTATCTTATCGCTTCGGCCTGGTCGTCCGGCTCGATCACCCCAACCGTGCGCGTCGGCGGCGGCACGATTCCACCGGCTTCGTGGGCGCCTTATTTTGCCAATGCCGTCACCGGGCTGACATTGGTGTCCTCTGGGCCTTGTCAGGTCGGTGGCCTATCTTTGATCAATATGGACGGGGTGCCGGTATTCCTGGTTTGTTTCGACGTTGCCTCCACTACCGCGGTGACGCTTGGAACCACTGCCCCTTCGTTTGTCATCCCTTATCCTCAGTCGAACGGAACGGCTGCTAACGGTACTGCGGATCGGCTGGGGCTGCCGACCGGTGTTACATTTCAGAACGGCTTAGTGATCGCAGCGGTCACGAGCCCGACGGGCTCGGTGCTCTCAACCAACGGACTTACGGGGAGCATCCTATGGCATTAGCCCAACGCCTCATTCTGACTGCAGTTTTGCTTGCGTGCGCGTACGCCGCCCCCGCCGCTGTCGCCTTCGACTCGAACGCGTCGGGTAGTACGGGCGGATCCTCGTCGATGTCGTGGGACCACACCTGCATAGGCTCCAATCTCGTTCTGGTCGTTGGGATCGGAACAAATCAGGCCACGGACGTCATCACGGGGGTCACATACAACGGGGTTCAACTTCGAAAGGTCGGATCAGCTGCTTTCAACGGATCGCGATCTGTCGTGCAGTATGCGCTTGTCGCTCCCGCCGTGGGGACTCATCCGGTCGTCGTTACGGCGTCAACTTCGGTCGCAATGGGCGGGGTATCGCAGTCGTTTACTGGGAGCAACGGGGTTCTAAGCAGTCAATTATCTTCAACGAACTCACCGAACTGCATTGGGATCGTCGCTTCGGCAATCGGGAATATGGTCTGCGACGTTGTCAATACGAGCGGAATTCTGCAGTTCGAGGACTCCAACAACATGTTCGTCGGCGTGGCTGGGCTTGGTTACATCGCGGCGGGAAGCATTCCAGGCAGCGCAAGCCAGTATTGCGGCTACGCTGGCGTTGGAGGTGGTCCGGTTCTCCTGGCGGTCAACGTCGTCGCCGGCAGCCAGTCACAGCCATCCGGCGGCTTGGCGTCCATGGGCGTCGGTTGACAGTTTGTCATCGGTCGCGGCAGCGGATGCCTGTGCCCGGTGACGGCTCGACTGCGTCCGCCACGTCCCTAGGAGGAGTTTCATGCCCCCACAGCAAGTTCAGGTTACGGTCAACGTCGGCGATCCCAACAGTTTGGGTTGGACTTCCAATACGAGCAACGAAGGATCGCAGGTTGTCGTCACTTTGGCCAATGGTCAAACGGTGACGATCGAGGCGCCGTCCGGATCTCAAGTTCAGGTCTAACCGCTTCGTTTAAGGCTCACGCCCCTCTTCGGCCGCTTAGGTCGGGGAGGGGCGCTTTTTGCGTTTTGGATCGGGGGGCAACCTATCTTTTGCTTCAAATTACCGTGATTTGCATCAAGGGTTAACCGTGTGGTTTGCTTCTATGTCGGGCAATAAATCCGGCTTTCGCTCTTTGCACAAGCCGGATATCGATTGTGCGGGATTTAGGGCTTGCCAGGGTGGCCCGTATACTCAAATTGACGGCGCAGCCGGGGAGTCGGCAAGCAAGTGCCCGCCCCGAGCCTCCTTTGTTGCTGTTGCCGTCTCCACCCCATCTTGTTCAAATCTAGAGCCTAGCTGCATTTGCGGCTACTTCTGCGAGCCGTTAAGGTCATCGGTATTCGTCGCATCTTTGACCCACCCAGCGTTTTGGCAGGGCCGCATCCTGCGTCACCGAACGTGACACACGGTCTTCTCGGCAGAGCCAGGTGACTCGATTTGTCGACCTCAAAAAGGGCCGTTGGGCAAAGAAGAAAACAGAGATCCGGCCTTGATTGCCGGAGTTGGCGGCATCTAGCCGCTCGGCCCCTTTTAGGCTCTTGGCGGGCGTTCGTGCCGATCGTATAGTTTCGTCATCTCGACTCGCATACCTAGAAATGCATAGGTATGCGAATCGAGACTAAACGATCATGGCTAAAGATGAAGGATTCGGATTGGGTGGAGCACAAACGGTTTTGTTGGCGCTTCTTCGGGAGCGTGCCCGGCATGCCTACGACATCGCTCGAGAAGTGAAGCTGGTCAGCGACAACAAGCTGCCGTTTCATTACGGAACGCTTTATCCAACGCTTTACCGGATGGAACGGGATGGCCTGATCGTTAGTGTCGTCGAGCAGCCCGAGGGCGAGCGGATGCGTCGCGTCTATTGCTTAACGGAAAAAGGAATCGCTGAGGCCGATCGAGTCAAGCAGGCTTGGAACGATTACGCGGAAGCCATGGACCGGATTGTCAATCGCGGCGATCAGGCTGCCGAGGGGTCGTGAGATGGAACTAGCACCAGCGCTCAAACTTCCCATGGCCGGCAGTCATTCCGATGCAAGGTGCGAGTTGCATCCTTTGTTTCAGAGATATGCTTTCGAGCTCGACCGGAGCTTGATCGGCGAGGTATCGGCCGAGGATCGAGCAGTCCTGGTCGACGAAGCGCTTTTTGTAGTTGAGCGCATTGCGAACGAGAGATTGCTTCTTGGCGATTCCCCAGATGAGGCAGCTGCCTTTGCGCTGAGCGAATATGGCTCTTCTCGGCAGGTTTCGGCGATTCACATCGAGGGACACTACGAGGCGAATCCACCCAGTTCATTGCTCCGCCGGTTTGGGCGGGCGAACGCACTCTCTTTTGGTCTTTTCGGCTGCGCGACGCTGGCTTCTTTGGTTCTGCTTCAGTTGAAGATCTTCATTCCGAATGGTGAGCCGATCAGGCTGCTGTTTAGCCCAGCTCAAGCTCGGATCTTTGTCCCGGATCCACTGCCATTCCCGGAACTTACGCCACTCTTTATTCTGTCGGCCGCTTTCGCCATATTTGCCCCAGTCGTCTTCGGATGGATCGTCGGGCAGCAGGTCCCTGTCCGAGCTGGCGCAGTCGTTTACCGCACCCAATCACCAATCATTTTAGGAACGTTCGTGGTGGGGTGCACGCTCTTGCCGATCAAAGATGGGCTCCTGTTCGGGGTTTGGCAAGTCGTCTTCTGGCTACCCGTGGGCTGTCTTTCAGCTCACCTTTCATCATCATCGGCTCGCCGAAAGCGGGCTCATCTTTCACCTGGAGCCAGCGACACTACCTCCAGGTTGCGCCTACCGTAGGAGATTATTTTCATGTCCCCCCATTGTCAGCAACCCACGTCTCTCTGTCATCTGCAACGTCACAGGATGGCGTTCACCCTCATCGAACTCCTTGTCGTCATTGCCATAATCGGAATTCTTGCAGCAATCTTATTCCCGGTCTTCGCCCAGGCGAAGGCCGCTGCCAAGAAGGCTTTATGTATCAGTAACCTAAAGCAAGACTCGCTGGCTATTGTCTTGTACGCAGGAGACTACGATGATACCAGTGTAACCCAGCTAAGCTATCTTCAAAATGGCACCTACGAGTTCTGGCCTTGCGGGTTTCCGGCGAACTTCACTTCAACTACACTTTGCGATGAAACCACAGGATTACTTTACCCATACATTAAGAACACAGGTGTATGGGAGTGCCCTGTTACTGGTGCGTTCGATGGCCCGCCCCTCCCGCTTACCAATGCAGTACTCACATATGGAATGAACCAACCCACTCCTTTCCTATCGGCTTACGACAGCCCGGCAGATTCGATCTTGTTCGCTGATGTGAGCACTCTTAGTACGGCAAACGGAACATTTCATCGAGGATTAAACCTCGCCCCGCCAAACGGTTCCGCAACTTCAACTCCTAATACCTTAGGGATTCACTCGGGGTTTGCTAGTGTGGGCTGGTACGACGGGCACGCAAAGGCAATGCATGTTTCCATTCGTCCAAGTGCCTACTATACGGGATTCGGTAAGTCAAATCCCACCGTATGGGAGCAGAATAACCTTGGCGAAATCCTGGGTCCGGGTGTGTCCTACCCAATTACCGATCCAATCGCTGCGAAGTACTACTTCTGCGCAAACAAGACAACCTGCGCGCCTTAACCAGCGGGTGTGTGGCCCTAAATGAGTAACTGTCACTCATAAGTGAGTTGGCGGATACTCATTTAGACAACATGACGTCCTTTTCCGAAAGCTGACTAATGCATTGAGTCGCTTGGCCTCCTTGGTTACCAAGCTACCTACTCTAGCTTGGTTGGTCGACCGGAGGTCTAAGCTAGTGATACTGATCTGAAAGAGACCACCTTCCCATATGAAAATCCTGAACGTATTCCCATTGCTCCTTACAACTTGCCTACTGGCATTTGGCTGTCGTGGAAAATCTGGGGCCGAAATCCAACGAGACGATACCGAGGCATACCTTGAGCAAATGCGGAGGTTGCCTATGATGCAACGCCAAGCACTGGCCGACACGAACCCAGGGCAGACGGACCTCCTTCTCTATGGGCCTGGGACAAGCCGAGAGAAACAGCAAGTAGCCAATCTTCTTGGCAAAAAGAGTGCCGACTCCCATGATCTAAACGAGGATTTTCTTCAAAAGCTTAGAATGCTTCCACAGTCTCAACGGTCACAGTTTCTCATGGAGCATCCGATGGCTGTTATCTCTGTGAGTAACTCAACAGATCCTAACCAAGGAAACGAATTGCATGACCTAGCATCAGGGAGGGGAACGCAATGAATGTTCCGAAATCAGTAAAGCGCTCTATCTTCTGTGCATCGTTGTTTGGCCTGGGAGTCTTATGTTTTGCGTGCAAAGTGCACGTCATGCAGTCAAGAGCCGACGGGTATATCCTCATTCCAAAAGCTCGTTTTTCGCTTTGCGAAACATTTGTTTCCCTGGATGAGGTTTTGGATACTCCTAAAGCTGTTGCTCAATCGCGCTGGCCGCTGGCCTACCAGTCTTTGAAGAACGAAGGTCTCTTTACGGTGGCTCGACCCGCCAGGGCTGCAACCGCCGATGAGATGGCTCGCTTCTCGGGTCTAATGAAGCCTTCAAAGAAGCATCCTTGATTGGACGTTCTCTCAGAAAGCCCATAGGCACACTCGGAAACACCACCGTGATTTACGTCTTATTCGATACTCAGTATTCAGGCTGCCAATTTTGAAGCCGCAAGTTTGGAGCCTCCTGAATTCACCATCTGCTAACAACTTTGAAACATCACATGACTCATCTACATATACAACTTTCATCGAGGAATTTGCGGAATTCTTTGCTATACCCGATCCTACTTTCCTTACAAATTGTATACGCACAGTCGGTTAGCCAAACTCCACCGACAAGGCATCGTGCTACTAATAAAGAGTTAATGGCTATCCGGCTGGAAAAATGTGTGTGGTCACCTAGTCTCTCCGCTGATGGCAGGTACTTGGCATATTCATTTGCCCACGACAAGGAATTGCTGGTTCGTTCTCTCGATGAAGTCAAAAGCCCGGTAGTTCGTTTGACACCAATTGGTACAGCGGCCGCTTCTGCGGCTTGGTCTTGCGATGGAAAGTTCCTTGCTTATCGATTCACCGAGAAATCAGGCGATCATAATGTTACGACCGTGAAAGTATGGGATCGAGCAACCGGGAATGTTAACACCATTGGGTCTTGTACTGGCGAAACCTGGTCGCCCAAGGGGCACGACCTTGCGTTCATCAAGCCTGACTCAGAGGGGAAACCGGGCAGATTAAACATCTGGAATGGCGATAGCAGCCAAGTTAAGGAGTACGCAGTTTCCGGCGAAAACCCGATCTGGGCGTTCAACGGCAAGAGGATTTTCCTTGTCAGGCATTTCCCATTCAAGCAGATTCCGGATAGCGCAATTGCACCAGGCAAGGTGCTTGTGGCGGAGGTCGGGATTAAGATTTTCCAAACAGAGCCAGAGAAGATCGCCCGTGGAAAAATTGAAGGGGCCACTCCGGGCAGATCGGGCCAGGCCATTTGGCACCCAGCTGAAACACGACACTCTTCAAGATTGGACATAGTTTGCGTCGATATAGGCAGCGCAGCTGCTGCGGACGTGATGCATATCCCAGATAATGCGAAGTTCGCGCCATCGCCCGACGGAACGCATGTGGTTGCCTGGCGAGGACCAAACGAAAGGACCGACCTCACCTATAGCGTCTATTTGGGGTCTGTTCCTTTGGCCAACACGACCTTGAACCTCGAAACCACCGTAAGGATTGCTTCAGAGCAAGGCGGAGACTGGGTCGATGCTACGGGAAAACAGCTTCCTGTGATTGTCAGAAACGAGCCTGGCATCTTTGGGCACGGCTCCTGGTCGCCAGACAGTTCGTCTTTTGCATTTACAAATCACCGCACTACTTATCTAGACAAAATGCCGAAGGAATCTTCCAACAAGAACACTGGAGACATTTTTGTGGTGAATGCCCTTAAAGCCACGATCAGGAATCTGACGAAGAGGGTTGATTTTTCTCACAGCTTGCGTCGCCGGTGGGTTGGACGCCTAGGATATGACACGTATTTTTACCCGAGGTTCGGTGGAGACGATCACGGACGTGGCGGCTCGCCGGCATGGACTCTGAACGGCAGGTTTATCATTTGCGGCGGCGAACTTGATCTATGGCGCGTCAACGCTGTAAGCGGCGAAGCGCTTAATCTGACAGCGCAGTTCCCAGATGGGGCAAGTCTCATCGACCCTCTAGACGCCAGGAAGTTCGTGGATAACTCGATTACTCTCATTAAGACAAGCGAGTCAGAGGAAACGCGAACACTAGTTCAATTGAGTTTGACTACGGGTCGCGTGATTCAATCGGGGAAAGTCTTCAAGACAGGTCAGATACCAATCTCCGATCAGAACGGCATCTGTTTGTTCACCGATCAGGACTACGATCGGTTCCCCGACTATTACGCTACGAGCGACTTTAGGGTGAATGCATTTCCGACTAGGCTCCTGATCGACCAAAAGTCATTGACCGCCGACTTCGAATTTCCGAAGCTTCGGCGATTGAGGTGGAAGACGAAATTTGGAATCGTGCAGGGCGCGCTCTGGCTACCTGTAAGCGCTGAATCTGGCACCCGTCCGCCTACAATTCTGGCCGCCTATCCATCACCAAAGGGACTTTCATTTGACTTTTTCAGTCTCAATCCAGGTGTGGAGTACGATGTACTTGATTTAGATGCAATTAACAAGCTGACAGCACATGGTTATGCGGTGTTTTGGGCAGAAGTGCCAGTCGGCGATGATGGAGTTTGGCCGCAAGGAGGGGTGCTCAAAGAGGTGACGAGTGGAGTTCTCTTGGCTCTGGATGCTGTCGAGGCAACCGGTCTCATCGATCCGCTGAGAGTTGGCATCTATGGCCACAGCTACGGGGGCTACATGGTGAACTGTGTCGTCACTCAAACTGATAGGTTCTGTGCCGCAGTGAGTGCTGCAAGCATGAGCGATCTTTACAGTTCTGCTTTCACCGCCATTGTCGGCTTTGAGCTGGTGACCGGACAGGAGAGAATGGGCGCCACTCCTTACGAGGCACCCGATCGCTATCGAATGGATTCTCCAGTTACCTATCTGCAAAATGTGACAACTCCGCTGATGCTTTTCGATGGAGAAGACGACCCACGGTGCCCGATCTCGCAGTCGGAAGAGATGTACGGTGGACTCGATGCATTAGGCAAAGCAGCCGTATTGGTTCGATTCAAGTCTGGTGGGCACACTGCCCACTGCCAAGATTGGGAATTCATCATGAACTTCTTCGATCGATACTTGAAGCCGCAGACTAATCCAACGAAGGAGTAGTTCAATCCCATCCGGAAGTAGGTTCATCGATTTCTTGTGGCCTCAGGGGTGACTTCAAGATCTAATCTAATCCTGGTGTTTTGTCCGTATCTGAATCAAGTGATTCTAGTCGGCATAGATGGCGTCGAGAGCGGCTTCTAGATCCTCTTTCAGATCTTCGACGTCCTCAAGGCCGACAGATAACCGGATTGTGCCATCGGTGATGCCGTGGCGGCGGCGTTCATCGGAGGTGTAGGTTGAGTGGGTCATGCTGGTGGGGTGCTGGACGAGGCTTTCGCAGTCGCCTAGGCTTACGGCGCGGGTGAAGAGCTTGAGACTGTTTATGAACCTTAGGCCGATTTGCATTCCTCCTTTCAGTTCAAGGGCGATCATGCCTCCGAATCGGCGCATTTGTCTCTTGGCGACGGCGTGGCCGGGGGCTCCGGGAAGGCCTGGGTAGTAAACGTGTTGGACGGCGGGATGGCACGCGAGGAATTCCGCCAGTACTTGGGCGTTGTCGCTGTGGAGTTCCATCCGGATTCCCAGTGTTTTGAGGCCTCGGAGCAAGAGATGACCGTCGAAGGCACTTAAGCACGAGCCGGTCATGTTTTTCACGCCTCTGTAACGTATGGTTTCGATGTCTTCTGCGGAGCCCACTACGACGCCGGCGAGCAGATCTCCGTGGCCACCTAGGTATTTGGTGGCTGAGTGGACGACGAGATCGGCACCTAGCTCGATCGGCCGCTGGAGGTAGGGCGACATATAGGTGTTGTCGACGACGGTTTTTATGCCGTGCCCCCTCGCAGCCCGGGCAACTGCTTCGATGTCGATGACCCTCATGTTTGGATTAGCGGGAGTCTCGAAGAAGAGCAGCTTTGTGACTGGGCTAATCTGGCCCGCCAGGGCGTCACCATCCAGAAGGTCGACGTGGCGTACCTGGACGCCGAACTTTTCCATTGCATGGTGAAAGAGTGCGAACGTGCAGCCGTACAGCGTCATGTCGGTCAGGATCTCGTCGCCGGGGCTTAACATGCTCCACATCAGGGAGCCGATAGCGCCCATACCGGAGCCGGTTACGACGGCGGCTTCTCCACCCTCGAGTTCAGCCATTCTGGCCTCCAGGAGCGAGTTGGTCGGGTTGGCAAGGCGACTGTAGATGTAGCCTGGTGCCTCGCCGGCGAAACGCTGTCCGCCATCTTCGGCGCTCCGGAAGGCGTAGGTCGAGCTCACATGGATCGGCGGGATAAGGGAGCCAAACCCGGCGTAGGGGTCATAGCCGTGGTGGATGGCGCGGGTTGTGAACCCTTGCGGCTTTCGGTCGGGGGAATTGGGTGGGGATTCCATGCTGTTGCTGGGCTCATGCGGTGGGAAACGGAGTGGGTGGGGTAATGGAGTGGTGATCCAGAATCCACTTGGATAGCTCGGCAGGACCGCACTGCGGCCGGTCAGGCAGCTTCGGACGAAATTGGGAGGGGCTTAGGCGACGCTGAGTTTTTGCCTAAGAACGCGACGTACAACAGGCTATGACGCAGTCGATAATCGACCGTGGCACCGTTTGGGTATTGCCTGTTGTATTGACGTCGCTCATGCTTTCTCGCTCAGTTGGCGGTGTCGAGCACGATTGGTGCTCGTCTTTTCATGATGGGCTAGCATTGCTTGCTCATTTCGGATTGGTGAAATGGGATTCTATCGATACGGCCAAATCACGAGGATTCAACCGTATCTACTTGAGTTTGGTCAGGCTAATAGTTACCGACTCTCCCGACTTCAGGTTGGTGTCGTACGAGTGTGTTGCTGCCGGCAAAGTGAACGAGTGACCGCGGAAGGAGACGACGGCTTGTTTGGCTTTCGGGATTTGGATGGAGATTTCGAGAGGCGACGAGCCCGCATCCTGCCGGATTGCCGTTTGGTTGCCATTACGGGTCATGGAGATTTGGTGTCGACCGATCTGCACACCGGTAACGGACCAATGATTCGGCTGACTGAGATTGCGTAGGACGACCTTGGCTCGATTTCTCCACGCCTCTGGATATATTCCGCACAATCCTTCCATGACATCTTGGAGGAACTGGGCGCTTGAGAAGGCTTGGATGAAGCAGCCGTCGCGGGGTGGGATGAACTCGGGGAAGGCGCCTAGCATGCCGTCTTGCTTGGGGAATAGGGTGGCTTGTTTGAGCATTCTGAAGCCGAAGTCGTCGAAGCCGTAATTGAAGGCGCCGCGGCAGAAGACACCGCCGTTCATAGCCCAACCCTCTTCGCTACCGACATCGGCGCGACGCTGGCCGACGGCTCCCCATTGATTGACCCAACCTCGCTCGATTTGCTTGATTACTTGGTCGGCCTTCGCCTTATCGGCGAGCCCTACTTCTTGCGGGATCATTACGGACCAGTAACCGTCGGTGTGAGGCTTTTTGTCGGCGTCGAGCGAGTCGGCCCATATGTTCGCCTTGGGGACCCACCAGTCGTGGTTGAAGCGCTTGCGGAAAGCTTCTGTTCGTTTTGTGAACTCGACAGCTCGGCTCTTGTCGCCGATCGCGGTCGCCATGCCGACAATGGACTGATAGGCGTCGAATAGGTAGCTTGCTCCGTCGAGCTTGGCTGGGCCCATGCCATCGGTTTCCATCAAGCCATGACCCTCAGGATAGCCATGATGGTCGGGGTCGAAGCGCTTCAGCTCGTATTCGACAGACCCGAGACAGACGGGATAGATCTTTTTGAGGAACTCGCGGTCGCCGGTCCAGTTGAAGTAGCGCCAGCAGGCGCCGACGAATTGGACGGTTTCTTGGACGTTACTCGAACCGACCACGCGAGCATTTGTGGTCACTTCGTGTGGGATGCCTCGGGAATAGCGAAGCTGTTGCTCGGCGAGGCAAAGGAGGGATTCGCGGCCGATGTCGCTGAAGCCGGCGGCGGTTTCTCCGGTCACGGAGTACTCGGTGTCGTTACCGAAGAGCTGCATATAAACGGGGATGCCAGCAAAAACGTATCGGGCGGGAAAGTAGGGTCGCAGATCGCACGTGAGCATCTTCACGTTCGCTTTGGCCATGAGGAAGGCGTCCTCGAGTTCGCGGTCGTCAGATTGGAATCTGACGCCGCCGAGGGCTGCCTGACGATAAGCCCGTTGCTTTTCGGCTAGTAAGGCATCGAAACTTGAGGCGAGGCGGTCGAAGTCTCTACTTCGGACGTCTTGCTGGACACTCGGATGAGCTTGGACAACAAATGTGATGCTCTTTGACGCGTGGGGCGGAAGGGTCACCGTGTAGGACAGGGTTGCGATGTTGTCGGCGACGCTTTGCTCATTGGGTTGTCGATCTGCTCCAATCAAGGCCCTGGCTTCGGGAAGGAGGGGGTCGGTCGCGTAAATTCGTCCGCTTTCCAGATCGATCCGGTCCAGGCCATTTGGCATTCCGGAAAGCCAGGTGGAGCGGATGTTGATAGCCGCATTGAATTGAAGGGTTATGGTTCGTTGGCGATTGGTCCAGTTCTTCAGGCTCAAGCGCGATAGCAAGGCAGGATCGCCCTCGGTCGCGAAGTCGCGGCGGGTTACGGTCGTCTCATTGCGATTGAATTCGAAAGTCCCCGAAGCAAAGTCGTGCGAGAAGTGCTGGCAGTCGAGGAGGGCCCAGTCCGGCTTTCCAGCCTCTTTGACGGTGAATGAAAAGCCGTCGAGCAATTTGAATGGGTGAGCCCAGATGCCTCCCTGATCGCCCAACATGCGGCCGATAGGCGGGAAACCGCCGTCCATCGTGCCGACCTCGTAGCACTTGGGCCCGGCGAGATAGAAGAAACGAGCCATGTCGGGCATCGTTTGACGAAGGTGAAGGTCGGCCAGCGAAGCCTCCTGGAGACCGGCAATGACGGGCTTCTTCTTCAGGCCGTCGAGCATAGCTATTCCCTCCGACTTCCAACGCTTGCGCCAACGATCGATTACGGTTTTGGTCAACTCGTCGGAGCCGACGGTATCGAATGTGTCTGGGCGGCCGAGGAGTGAGAAAATGCTGTGACCTAGGGGGGCGGCCTCCCTTAGGATCATGATCCCGCCTCTTAGGCTTGGATCCTTCTCTCGCTCAAATGCGTCGAGCAGGTCGCCGAACCCCTCGCCGTTTCCGAGATCGGCGAGCTTGATTGCGGTTTTAAGCCGGGTAGCTGGGTCGGCTGATTCGCGGTTTTTGCGCAGGATGGGCAGAATGTCGTCTCTGTATTTCGTCGGCAAGGCCAACGCAGCAGACAGTTCGTCGGCGGTTCCCAACTTTGCGAGGAGCACTCGTTCTTGAGACTGGGCATTTGCAATCTGGCTGGGGGTTTGGCTCGGAAGTATCGCGTGACCCACGAGGGTTGTTAGGATGGCGGTGATTAGCATGGCTTGGCTCGATAATTGTTGAATCGGCAACTGTCGACGCACGATGGAATTCGCGAGTACCGAGAACAAGCCTGACTCAGTCGTGAGCTTATCGTGAGGGATAAATTGCCCTGCCTACGGGGTCTAGATTTGGGTTGAGATACGGCCAACTCAACTCAATCTAGCGGGATTTCGATTGCGAACTAAGTCAGCACTATTGTGGGTCGTGATGAGGCGATGTTGGCGACTACTTTCCTAGAAGGTAGCTTTCAAGATCTGCTCGGTTAAGCATGATTGCGCTGACGGTTTCCTCTTCTGCACTCCACGTTCTTAACCATTCAAAGAACTGTACAATAGGTGGCTTCTGTCGTCCCTGAGCTTTGGGAGTGAAGGGCGACTCGGTTTTGCTCAGTCCAACTTGCGGTTCGTTAGCGATGAGGGGCATTTGTCTCTGCCTTGGTGCGTCCATGTGTCTTTTTTTGGCTTTAGCCCTGAATGAGGGCGCGGATAATCATGATGGGAGATCCATGCATTCGGATTCGAGTGGCGCAGGGAGTTAGGAGGCGCAGAAGCGGTCTGTGTTGACAGTCAGATCCGGATCTCCTTGACGCAGTTGACTCGCGGGATCTCTATCGACAATTGGCTTTGCTTCTGGAGGCCCCTCAGATCATGAGCCGGAGAGTGGCAAGTGCGCGTTGAAATGCGGCCAATTGGCATGGTTCTGGCGGCATTTTCGGATTCGGCAGCAGGGTTACGGGGTTGTCGATGGCTAGGTGGCATAGTCTTCACCAATAACCGTCGGCTGGGCATGATCTGGAACGGCGGGAATCATCCGGAATGCTCTCAATGAACACATATTTGGTTAGTCGGTTGTCGAACGGGTTTCGATTACGAGTTGGACTCGCATTGTTTTTCTTCGCCGTTCAGGCTTGTTTCGGGCAGTCCCATGTCGGCCGGTCTCGGATCGAGACTTGGAGGATCGAGGCAAACGATATCGATCCGAAGCACTACTTTGGGGATACGGTCGCGAATGGCCAGATTGGGCTTGTGTCGTCGCCCGAGCCTTTCGGGGTCAAGCAGGTTCTGATCGATGGCGCCTTCGATATTCCGGCGGCGGGCGAAGTCAGCGTTATTCAGCGGACGTTCAACTTTGTGAAGATGGGCTTGAGTATTGATGGCGTCGCCGTCGATTCGGGCAGCATCAGCAATCTACGCCAGGTCGTCGACATGAAGCACGCTTTGTTGAGCACCCGGTTCGATGTGGGAGACAAGGCGACGGTGCAGTACTCGTGGTATGCGCTTCGGGAGCTTCCGTTCACGGCGCTGGTCGACGTGTCGATTACGGCGAAGCGATCGATCGAGATCCATCCTTCGAGCGTGATGGAAGCGCCTCGATCGCTCTCTGGATTACAGCACTTCGATCACTTTGAGCATGACGGAAATAGTTCGCATGACAAGATCCCGCTCCTGACGGCGACGGGGACAACGGCGGGCGGCCGGCTCTTGATTGCGGCCTCGAACAGTTTCATCTTTGGCGAGCCCGCGGGTGGGGCGCCGGCGGTTTCGTTTCCGGTCGACCCAAATGGTGTTCACACGATGGTGTTTAGCAAGAAGCTGGCGCCGGGCACGACTTATCACTTCGTTATGGCAGGATCCACGATCACGTCGAGTCATGTGGCAGATCCGAAGAACGAAGCTGAGCGGTTGACGCTTTATGCGGTTCTTGAGGGGCGAGACCGGCTGGTGGCGCGGCACGAGGAGGCTTGGGCGGAGCTGTGGAAGAGCGATATCGTGATCGAAGGGGACGATGAGACGCAGCGCGACGTGCACTCGATGCTTTACCATTTGTATTCCTTTGCGCAGGAAGGGACCAGCAACGGTATCGCTCCGATGGGGTTGAGCGGGACGGGATACAGCGGACATCGGTTTTGGGACATGGAGACTTGGATGTTTCCGGCGTTGCTGCTTCTCCAACCCAAGATGGCGGAGTCGTGTCTTGAATATCGGATTGCGCGACTTCCTGCAGCGCGTCGGAACGCCTATGATCACGGCTATAAGGGCGCCATGTTTCCCTGGGAGAGTGCGGGCAGTGGCGATGAGGACACGCCGGTGTTTGCGTTGACGGGGCCGTTCGAGCATCACATCACGGCCGACGTGGGGATTGCGGCTTGGAAATACTTCTGCGTCACGCAGGATGAGAAATGGCTTCGGGAGAAGGGGTGGCCGCTGATCAAAGAGACGGCGGATTTTTGGGTGAGCCGCGTCGAGCGGAACGGGCCTGGCCACTTCGACATCAAGGATGTAGTGCCGGCAGACGAGTTCGCTACGAACGTGGACAACGATGCGTTCACCAATGCGGCGGCGAAGGAGAACCTAGAGGACGCTTGTTTAGCGGCAAGGGTTTTGGGAGAAAGGGCCGAACCGGATTGGAAGGTTGTTCACGACAACATTCCGATCTTGCGCATGGCGAATGGCGTCACTCGCGAGCACTCACTTTATGATGGTCAGCCGATCAAGCAGGCCGACGTGAATCTGCTTGCCTATCCGCTTCACGAGGTTCGAGACCCGGCGGCGATTCGGAGAGACCTCGAGTATTACGAGGGGCATCTTGGCAACGGGCCGGCGATGACGCGGTCGATCTTTTCGATCTTGTTTGAGCGGCTCGGTGAGCCGGAGAAGGCTCTTGCCGAGTTCAAGCGTGGCTACAAGCCGAACTTGCGGCCGCCGTTCGGCGTGATGGCGGAGTATGCCGACAACAACGAGGTTTACTTCGCGACTGCAGTCGGTGGGTTGTTGCAGGCGTTGCTGAACGGGTTTGGCGGGTTGGAGATCACGCCTCAGGGTCTCCGTCAGCAGAGGACGAGGCTTCCGGGATCTTGGAAGTCAATCAGGTTGCCGAGAATCGGGCCAGAGAGTATTCATGGTCTCTAGCTGACACACTCGGTCGATGAACAGAGGCCCGATTTCAACCTGCGGTCCTATTTGCCGGCGACTCCAGCCGGCTGCTTCAAATAGACGTCAAAGTAATTCAGCAATCGATCCCACTCGGTCATATGGCTTCCGTGCCCGCCGTCCTTGAACCTTATAAGCACGACTGGCTTCCCGAGCCTCTTCAGGCCAAAGTACATTTCTTCCGACTGTTCGATCGGCACAGTTGAATCATCTTCTGACGCAACGAGCATCAACGGCGTATTGACGCTTGGCAAGAAGGTGATAGGGGAGTTTAGAGCGTAGCGCTCAGGATGATCCCAGATTGTGGAACCCATACGACCTTGTCCGTGCTCAGCCCACCAAGTGCCAGTGCCATGACTAAGCTCGATACTCGTCAAGTTGCTAATTCCGGCAAGGCTAATACCAGCCGCAAATCTGTTGGACTGGGTAATTACACAGTTGACCATGTATCCGCCATAGCTGTGACCGATCAGTCCAACGTGTTTCTCGTCAATTAGTCCAGAGTCTTGGACCGCATCAAGAGCTGATAAGACGTAGCCGACAATTTCTTTTAGAGGCCCTGGTCCTCTGTATGTACCGAAATGTCCAAGAGGTACATCGAATACAAAGTAGGCGTAGCCTCGATCAGTTATCGGTTTGTAATCTGTGATATTGAATAATTGACGATTATCACGCTCGAGAAACACATCCACATCAACATCGGGATACGCTGACATTATCAGGGAAGGGCGTTGTTCCTTGAAATTGGTAGATGGCAATATCAAGATCCCGTGGGCCACTCTTCCTGAGTTCGTTTTCCACGTTAAGTACTTCCTTTTCGGGAAGATCAAACTCGATGTCAGGCTTTGTTGATCTACAAGAAGCTCGCATTTCGGATCTGCATCAAAAGAGTTTCCAATAGCGAAATAATTAGGAAATCGATTCCAATCTGAGTCCGTGAAGTATCCTACGCCATCACTCGTGACGACGAAATCCTGACCTGGTGAGAACGCATGTCCTTTCTTGGAGAGACGCCCGCTCAGGTCCAATTTAGCGATCGTCGTTCCCTGAGTTAGTGGGTTGCTAATTGAGACGAGAACTGCATTGCCTGCGATGCCTCCGCGATATCCGATGGGATGGACCCATTTTGCCCCAGCTGTGAATTGAGATGTCAGATTCTTGCCGCCACCCCGAAGAGCATCGATGCACCACAGGTCCCCTTCTCCTAAAGTCAGGATCGATTGACTGTCTTCTGCCCAAACGATAGGCGATTGATTCCAAAACCGCCTATTCGCTAAGGTAGGGTCTGAATTCTGCATGTCGTCCCTAACGTATCTGCTCTTGGCAAAACTAACGGCTGAAGTTAGATTCCGCAATCGTCTGGGCGCAACATCAATGACCCACACGTCGCCATCTCCACGATGTCCCCAATCAAATGCTGTCTTAAAGACGACTCGTTTGCTGTTCGGTGACCAAACCGGATCGGGATTCTCATGTGATTGCCTCAGTGCGGTAATTATCGGCGTCAGACGTTCGCCCAATCCGTCTGTCCACGGCTCATTATCTCCACCGTACACTGATTTCTTGCCTCGCGGTCGCCTCTCGTCGCCTGTAGATATGTTTGCCAAGTACACGTCCCACAGATTGGCTCCGCCTGAATTCGACGATCTATGGTCTCCGAACGCAATAATTTGCTTTCCATCTGGGGAAACCCTAAAGATTGCGTCATCTGGAGTGGTGAGTGCCGAAACCAATGAATCTGTCTCCAAATCCAATATGGCAATGTGCCGCGCAAATCTCTGAGGCGTCACCGCCTGCGCGGTAGACCTCATCGGCGTAAAAAGCGTCCTCCGTTCTTCCTGGTCGTAACCTGAATTTCTAAAGTCATCACGTTGCGACGGGCGAAATACTCCGCGGTCCTTCTTTGACGCGTCTGATTCCCAGATGAGAGGCTTCGAAGTCGGCCCCGCCTCAAACGCGAACCCGCTATCGCCAACAGTATCGTGTTCATCAAGTTGGGTGCTCTTAAGGAGAGCCCGATTTGTTATCACGAGATGCCGGGAATCGCCAGCCCACGAAACAGTTCCGGTGATCCCGGTTAACAATTTGGTGCTCGAGAGATTCCGACTCCAAAGGGCGTGTTTGGGCTCAGCATTTGGAGTCGAGTGAGTTTGGAACGCAAGTTGACTTGAGTCAGGGGACCATAGCGGGCTATCGCTTTGGGGACCAAGATCGGTGGTTTGGTCAGTAGCACGATTCCATATTCTGGTTGATCGAAAGGCACTGCCTGCCGAACTGTTTTGTCCCGAAGCATCTACAGAATAAGCGAGCAAAGCACCATCAGGCGACCATGAGAAGCTTATGTCGGTCGACAATCGCTCATCGCTCTTCATCAGGCAAGTCGTTCTGGACTCAGGCGCATTGATTGTTCTGACGTACAGTCGCTGGGCGATGGTATAGGCCAAGGCGTGCCCGTCGCTTGAGAGCGTTGGAAACATCACGGCCCCTTTCAGTTGAATTGCTCGAAGTTCGGAAAGAGTCGCGTCAGTCCTTACTACATGAGTGGAGTTCGTTTGTGCCGGCAAGTGGCAGATGGATGCGGCAAACAGAAAGGTTCCGATAAGTCGAAGTTTGTTCATTTTGGATTCGTTGAAGAGGATTTAAACTATCGTCTTTACTTTGTGCGTAGGTTTCGACGATAAGGCGACCCGGGTCGAAAGAAAGACACGACCGGGATTAGGTCGTCACAAATCGAACTTTTGAACGGGCGCCATGTAGTAGCGTTCGGCGAGCCTTAAAAGCCAGACTGCTAATTGGCATATGTGCCCACTGTTGACTACGGCTCCCAGAGCTTCATATGATCGTCAGGAAAGGCGTCATTTGCCGTAAATCTGCTCCCGTACTTGCTCAGAATAGTAGCTTTTCAATTCCTCTTTCTGTTTGGCATCGCCAGACACTCTAATGCCGTTGGCGGCTTCACGTCGCTCAAGTAGAAATCGCATTCTGTCATCAGGAGCCAAGGCACCGACTTGATCAAGAAACTCTTGATCAAGTCGGTGCTGGTCGTGAAGGTCACGACCCAATAGAGAAGCTAGCTTGGACTTGCGGCTCGAACCAACAAGACCGAAGACTATTGCGTCATACGTCTCGCTATCCGCCTCTGCAATCGCGGCACGATTCGCACCAGATGCCTGTTCAAGAGAACGAAGGTAGTCATCGGCTTGACTTTCCCATTGGGATTTTAGCGTGACCTTTTTCTGAGAACAACCGAAAGCAAAGACAAGTAGTCCGAAGCAAACCCAAACCTTAGATTTCAAACGAGCCTCCCGAGCATTTTGGCAAGTCGTCGTTACCCACTGGAATCGCGGGTAACTAATAGCAATAGGGAACGGTATGGCTATGGGCCGGTGCAAACACCGTCCGCCTTCTGAGAGCAAAAATAGTATTGGGCTGCCGGAAGATTTGTTAGAGGATAAGATACTCCGGGACCAAGAATGTCTCCCAGGTTATATTGGGCCCATTTGTCCGGGGTACTGAGAAGTGATCCCGTATAGTAAGCTGCTGGTCGAAGGCTCACATGCATCGCCTTTGCATGACCGTCATACCACCCAACATTAGCTTGTCCGGCATGGCCTCCATTGATATTAGGGGGACTTGGGGGATTAGAGATCGGCTTGTTTGCCGTGGCAGAGCGCACAAGCTGTCCTGTGCTGCCTATCAGAGCCGTGACATCAGCGAAAGCGATCGTCTCGGCAGGGTTCGAATACGTGTCGATGTTTGAATTTGGAACATTACGTCCAAATGAGCAAGTATTTGCGATGCCAAGTGGTATTGGAGCCACTAGCGCCGTGACCATGGGGCAATCGAGGATGCCAGCGTTTCTCGAGTAAGTATAAATAGCGCCGAGGGTATTGTCGCACGGCTTATCTCCAACGAAAGGATCAGGAAGACCGCAATTCCAAAAGACCTCGACTCCTTGCCCATTGATATATGCGAGCGCATAGACCAGTCCATCGTAATCGTTCGCGTACATAACATTCGCGAGGGATAACTGCTTTATGTTACTGGCACAAACGGTCTTTTTGGCGGCAGCTTTCGCCTGCGCAAAGACTGGAAATAGGATCGCAGCTAGGACGGCAATGATCGCGATGACGACGAGGAGTTCGATGAGGGTGAAGCCGGGCAATTGGGCGCGCCGACCTTGGCGATTGGGAGTAGACGGTATTGTCTGATTACGACAGGGCATGAGAATTTGGCCTCCGGTAGGGTTATGGATTGCTTGCGGCTTCCGCCGCTTTGATCATTTGAATGGTCCGCCTTCGGCGGATGGATGATGACGAGAGATGGGCTGATAGGCAGCCGAGTGGCAGCACTAGGGCTAGTTGAGAGAGAGCGAAGAACACGCCAGTAGGATTCGGCATGAGCGAAGCGCCGATCAGGAATGAGACCAGCGTTAGAGGGACGAGGGCGTTATAGATGGATCGGACAGCTCGAACGGGAACTTTTTGGCCGACCAGCCAGCCAGCGACGGCTGAGGCGACTATTGTTAGGCAAATCGCAAAACCAAGTTGGGCATTGGTGTTCGACAACGACTTCATGCCGACCTCCAGGAGGCCGAGACAAATGACCTCGGCGATGACGAATTGCTTGACGGCAATCAGGTTCGCCCTGCCGATTAGCTTCGTTAGGCGGGTTACCTGCTTGTACTGGAACCATGAGGCTGAGAAGTCGTCGGCATTTAGTTTTGCCGGGCCGTAGCGCTTCAGGACTTCAGTCGTCGCCTGGTGGCGGTCGGCTCCGCATTCGACTCTTGAGCGGATGGCTTGTTGAAGGTGGATTCTTGTTTCGGCGAGGAACTCTTGGGCGTCTTCTTTGGGAACTACGCTTAGGACCTGTAGTTCGACTGCTCGCATGTAGTCGTCGAGGATTGGGTTCTGGGAACTCATCGCTTGCCAAGCTTCCCTTCGATCTATGAAACCTTGGAATGAGGTGGGGGCTATTGGCGGTAGTGGGTTAGCTAGTTTGCTCATGGGGTAGCACACCGGTTACCGATTGGATCGCTTGGGATAGGCGATTCCACGTGTCGATACATCGCTCGAATTCTTCGATGCCGGCAGGGGTAATCGTGTAGACCTTCTTCGGTCGTTCGTCACCGAAGACTGCCCATTCGCCTAGTACCCAACCTTCTCGCTCCATTTCGTGGAGCAGTGGGTAGAGAGTGCCCTGTCGGAATTGGACCGCGCCTAGAGTCCGGCTTTCGATTTCGTGGGTGATGGCATATCCGTGCGATGGCCCTTCGCGAAGAATGGCAAGCACGAGGGTTTTTGTGTTTCCCTTTATTAGCTCAGTTGGTAGCTTCGGCTGTCGCTTACTCATATGTGTCTCAACCCGACACAGACATCATAAACGTACAATTGGGCAACCTAAACCGCTCCAAATACGAGATACGGCCATCCGTCGTCGCAGCAACCGGATCTTTCAAATTTGGATTGCGTTGAAGCCGGAACACGGCGTGAACGAGGCGCAACACTTCTCCTAATGGCAGTTCAAGGCGAATCACTCTCTATCGACGACACGATGCTGGAACGGTGGTCAGCACCGTTCCGCGGATGGCACTACTGGCCGGGATTCGTTATTCCTCCGAGACCGGAGTCGGCTGCCACGGCCGGCATCGTTGCGACGGATGTGCCAACGGTTTATCAGATTCCCGGAGATCCGAAATGGTACATGAGCTTTGTGGGGTTCGATGGGGCAGGCTATCGATCGTTTGTGGCAGAGAGCGATGATCTCCTGAATTGGAGCAACTACCGTCTCGCGATCGGCTATGGCTCGGAGGGGGATTTTGACTTCGGTGGTCGAGTGATCGGTGGATTTCTTTTTGATTCGTACGAGCTTCGGGCGCCGCGCAGGTTACGGCGGCGGGACGGAAAGTTTTGGATGGCTTATCTCGGCTTTCCCAGGAAGGGCGGGTACGAGCTTCGGCCGGGCAACCATGGCATTGCGGTCAGCGAGGACGGACTTTCTTGGGAGCGCAACCATCCGGAGCCGATTCTTTCGGTTCTCGATTCAGGCTGCGAGGAATGGGAAAGGAGCTGCCTCTACTTGCCGTGGCTGCTCGAACGGAATGACGTCTTTTTGAACTTCTACAATGCAGCACGTAACGAGCGCGAGCAGACCGGATTTGCGTGGTCGGGCGATCTAATCGACTGGACTCGGAATCCTTCCAACCCGATTCTCCGCAACCGGCCGGACGGATTTGACTCAGTTTTCTGCTCCGACCCGAGGGTGTTTCGAGCCGGCGACCATTGGGTGATGTTCTACTTTGGTTTGAACGGCCAGGGGGCGCATATCATGGTCGCGTTTTCATTTGATCTGGTGAACTGGGTTGCCGATCCGGAGCCGCTGTATCGAGCAGGCGGAAATCCATCGGGGCTGGACGCAAAGCACGCGCATAAGGTGTCGTTGGTTTACAACCCGGCCAACGACACGTTCTATATGCATTACTGCGCGGTGCCGGCGAGCTCGCCGGATGGGATTGTTGGGCGGGGGATAGGGTTGATTACGAGTCGGCCGGTGGTGTAGGGCGGGATCGCCCGATCTGCCATAACACGGTCGGAAGTGAATACGCTCGCCACAAGGATATTTCCTTCCTTTGTCGTCTCCTTTCAGGGTGCGTTGTTTGCGCTCCCCGCGCGGGGTCTTCCTTCTCACGCACGGGACCTCCGTTTAACGCTCGCGCCCCGTGCGGCACGCCAAACTCGTCGCGCACGAACCATCGCTCCTCAGACAGTGGCGTGCCATGAGCACGGGGCAGGCTTGCTACTTCGGTCATGTGCGTGAGAAGGAAGAACGAGAGTTTCTTTCCGGAAGCGCGGAGCGCGTTAATTCCTGCCGCCGGTGGTGGCTATGCCTTGGATGAAGGTCTTTTGGGCGAAGAAGAAGAGGATGATGATGGGGACGGTGAACATGGCTGACGCGGCCATGAGTTGGGTCCACTTGCCGCCGTAGGACGAATAGAACTGTTGGAGGCCGTAGGCGAGGGTGTACTTCTTTGGGTCGTCGATGTAGAGGAGCGGGCCCATGAAGTCGTTCCAGGTGCCCATGAACGAGAAGAGCGCGCAGGTGGCCAGGGCAGGTCTTGAGAGGGGAAGGATCATACGGGTGAAGATCTTCCACTCGCTGCAGCCATCTAGGCGAGCAGACTCGGCCATTTCGTTTGGGAGGGTTCGGAAGAACTGAGTGAGGAGAAATACAAAGAACGCCGATGCAGTGAAAGAGGGGACGACTAGCGGTAGGTACGTGCCGTACCAGCCGAGCGCACGATAGATCAGGAAGGTGGGGATCATCGTGACTTGGCTCGGCAGGGCCATCGTCGAGATCATCACGACGAAGAGGGCGTCGCGTCCCCAGAAGGTCATACGAGCGAAACCGTAGGCGACGATTGCGCTTGACAGGACGCTGCCGATCACGGTGGTTCCACAGAGGGCGAGGGTGTTTATGAGGTAGGTGGCGAGAGGAACGGTACGCAGGGCGTCGGGGTAGTTGCGGAATTGTAGGGCGTGGGGGATGAGGGCGGTTATCGAGAAGCTTCCGGTGGAGGCGTAGACTTCGGTGTCGGTTTTCAGGGACGTGGCGATCATCCAGAGGAAGGGGAGGATGGCGGGGAGACACAGGAGTAGGAGGGCGGCGTGGATTAGGAGGCGCTGGAGGGGCGTGAGGGCGCGATTGGTTCGGCGGGCCTGGGCTTTGGACAGCCTCAAGGTAGCGCCCTACTCTGACGTGTTGTTTGAAGGACTTTTCCGTGTTCGGATTCTCCCCCTCTCCCGGTTCGTTCCTCACCGACCTCTCCCGCGGTGGGGCGAGGTTTGGGTTTGTTGGCATTGTTCTTGGGATGAGTACCCGAGGGCTTTGAGGCGACCGGCACCAGAAAAGCACCGGAGTAGCCTTCAGATGTACAAAGTCGAATTCCAACGCCTATGCCAATACGGTCAGTCATGGTATCCGAGCTCCTTCCGGCGGGCTAGTTCGTGTGTTACGGCGGACCGGATGTTTTCGAGGGCTTCTTTGGGGGTGGACTCGCCTCGTTCTACTAGGTCTTCGTAGCGGGTTATTTGGTCTTGGAGGAAGAGGTTGTAGGGGATTGGCCAGGGGGCGTCGATTTTGGGGCTGGTTAGGAGGTCGACTAGGGTTTTGTATTGGGGGTTTTGATTGATCAGGGTTTGGAATTCGGGGGTGAGGACTACTAGGGGGCTCATGGGGAGACCGCCGGTGGTTGCGGTCTTGGCGGCGAAGCGGGGGTTAGTTAGCCCGACGGCGAATTCGATGAACTTCATGGCTCCCGTCTTCTGCTTCGCGTTCGTCGGGATGACGTAGAACCCGCCTTGGGAGTAGCTTGCGCGTGGTACTCCGCCAGCCGGCGCCGGTATGGGGCAGGTTCGGTATTCGAAGTTTGGAGCGTGCTTTTTCAGTCCCTCGATGAGCCAGGGGCCGTCGACGAGGAATGAGTATTTGCCGGCGATGAGGGACTCGACCGGCTCAGAGAGACCGGACTGGAATCGGGAGATCCGACCGAAGCCGACGCCGTTTCCGAAGTCATAGAGGTATTGGAGGGATCGCAGGTTTTGCGGTGTGTCGATGGTGACTCGATCATGGTCCCAGTCATAGATTCCGCCGCCGAATAACGAGCCGTAGACAGAGAGCCAGGAGGTGTACCAGGGGACGGGGTACCAGCCTAGGCGGCGAATTTGACCCGACTTGTCTACGATCGTGAGTCTCTTGCCTATCTCGGTGAGTTCCTCCAATGATTGGGGGGCGCGATCGGGGAGACCAGCAGCGCGGAGGTCCTGCGGCCGATAGTAGACGACGGCGATATCGAATCCCCCGGGCATTCCATAAAGGTGCCCTCGGAACATTCCTATCCGTTTGGCGACGGGATAGACGTCCTTCTTGATTAGGTCGCGCTCTTGGTCGGTCATCAGGGAGTCCAACGGACAGAGAAGATGGCTCTCGACCCATTGCGGGAGGACCTGGTGGATCTCGAGGAGGACGTCGGGGGAATCTCGACCGAGAACACCGAGGACAAACTTCGTGTTTTCGTGCGAGCCAACCGATAAGGCTTGAACTTCGTACTCGTCTTGGCTTGCGTTAAATGCGGCAACCTGTTTGTTGATTAGATCTTCGGCATCGCCAGAGGCTGGGTGCCAGAACCTCACGAGCTTGCGTTGATGGACCGGTTCCTTGTGTGTGAATTGGCCGAACCAAAACCCGGCAAGGAATAGAAGGCAAAGGCCGATCGATGTCGCTTTGGCGAGCTGAATGGCCCTAACCACCGTAGTGAACCCACCTTCGCTGGAGGCGGAATAGAAGAGCGGTTATGCCTACCACGACGACGAAGAGGATCCAGGCCATCGCGCTTGCGTAGCCCATGTCCATGTATCGCCAGGCTCGATTGAAGAGGTAGAGGGCGTAGAACGTCGTGCTATCTTCCGGACCGCCGTTGGTCATGATGAAGGCCTGGGTAAAGGTTTGGAAGGCGCCGATGACGCCCATGATCAGGTTGAAAAAGATCACGGGGCTTAGCATCGGCAGGGTTATCTTTCGCATGCGATGCCAGGGTCCGGCTCCGTCGATTGTGGCCGCTTCGTAGAGGTGGACGGGAATGTCCTTTAGGCCGGCAAGGTAGATCACCATGCTTCCGCCGACTCCCCAAAGTCCCATGAATACAAGGCTCCAAAGCGCCCAGTTTGGGTCGGTGAGCCACGCAGGGCCGGTCACGCCTACTCGGTGGAGCAGGCTGTTGACCAAACCCAATTGAGGATTGAGGAGCCAGACAAATACGACGGAGGTAGCGACGGCGGGGACGATCGAGGGCAGGAATAGGATCGTCCGATAGACCGCGATTCCCCGGATGTTCGAATTGAGGAGGAGGGCCAGGGCTACGCCGGCGACAATTCCGACAGGTACGAATACGGCGGCATATTTGAGCGTGATACCGAGGGATTTCCAGAAGAGAGGGTCTTCTTGAAGGAGCGACCGGTAGTTTGCAACGCCGACAAAGGAGGGCGGCGTGATGACATCCCAGCGGGTAAAGGAAAGCCAAATGCTTGACAGAAACGGGCCTAGAGTGAATGCGATGAACCCAATGAGCCAAGGCGAGATGAAGAGAAATCCGTAGAGGTTCTTCTTGAATTTGGACCACATTCGGTGGTCGTGGCGTGATGCCCTCAACGAACGGCTCTCTTCTCATTCGCCTTGACGCTGTCCTTAGTTTTGGCGACCAACAGCATTGGAATTCAGCTTCTCGGAGGTCGCATGACGGGAAGGTAGGTTTCTTTGTGGATCATCCCATCTCGTGAAACCCAAAGGTCGAATGGGTGGTTGAGGCTGGCGGCGGCGAACTCGCCATATCGATTGAGAGCCACGGTGACAATCGCACCATCGGCCGCAACATCGAGGCGGCGACCGATATGGAGCACGGTTTCTTCGCAGGCTTCTTTCGGGCTCATCCCTCGCGCCATGTTCATGACAGTTCGGTGGCTCGCAGCCGATCGCCAAAGGTCTTCGCCGTGGCCGGTGGCGCCTGCGCATCCTATCTCATCGTCAGCGAATATCCCGGCGCCGATTATCGGAGAGTCGCCAACTCTACCAGGCAGTTTGTGGGGTGTGCCGCTGGTTGCACACGCAGCGGCTACGCTGCCTTTCTTGATTGCCTCTGTGCTTGATGACTGCCAGCCCAGCATCAAGATCGTGTCGTGGTGGACCGGGTCAGACGGTCCCACCACCGCTAGCGGCGGCATGTCGAGGAGTTTGGCGAAGTCATAATCATCGACCCCGTGGTCTCGCGCAAACCGGGCGGCCTGGTCGCCGGCGAGCATGACGTGCGGCGTTCGTTCCATTACGAGTCTCGCGATTCGGATGGCTGGACACATTCCTCGAACGGCACATACGGCGCCAGCCCGCATGAGGGTGCCTTCCATGATGGAGGCGTCGAGCTCAAGATCGCCATCGCGGTTCGGTACCGAACCGACACCGGCAGTGGCGAGCGTCGTATCGCACTCGACGACGGCTACTCCGGCTTCAAGAGCGTCGAGGAGAGAATCGGCGTGTCGGGCAGCGGCGGCATGAATTGCCGGATAGCCTAACTGATCCCAGGACGCTAGGACAACACGACTCATCGGTCACATCCGTGGGGAAACGCAGTTAAATGCGATGGATAGCTAGGCACGTTTGGAGAGAATTGATTGAGTCGATCTTTCATAGGCTCGATATGGGATTTCGCTCGAAATGGAGCGGCAAGAAGCTGCGAACTATCTGACTGCTAAGTCCTTTAGTCCAATAAGAGGATAGGGTGCAAACCAGGAATTCGAGCATCGACCAGCTTCCTTCTCCGCCGACATGCGGCCTGATGGGAGGGGATTGGCCGTATTTGAGAAATGATCAGCCAGCAATTGGATCACCCTGGATTCGGCGTTCGGCAGGGTTGCGCAACGGTGCTGCAGCGTTCGCCGTGGCGCTATTTGCGAATTGCGATTAGACGGGTTCGAACTACCTCGACATTTCCAAGTCGATTCAAAGAGGCGAGCGTTCGATCGATGCCACTTCTGTCGCCGATGAGTTCGGCAATGAAACTATCGAACGCAAGTGATAGCAGCCTTCCGCCAGCTAGAGTCACCAACACTGTCGCTTCATCTTGGTTCGGGCCAACGGCTTCGAGGCGGATTAGCGCGACTTGGAGAGCTAGATAGGTTCCTGGGCGTAAGGAGTCAACTTCGACGACGTCTATGATTTTTTCAAGCTGGTTTATGCATTGGCAGAACTGTGCGGGGTCAATATCGGTTTCACAGACAATCCGGAGCAGGCCGGGATTTTCGGTCTCAAGAATGGTCCACGACGTAACTCCAAGGCCTCGACGCCTCAGCACGGCAACGATTCTTTCGATGGCGGCCAAGTCATTGGAGATCAGTACCGAGAGGAGTTGCGATGTCGTTGAGTCCTGGTTGGAGTCGTTCATTTTGATAAAGCAGAAGGCCCCTCCCGATGGTTCGGAAGGGGCCTTCATTCCTGTTGTTTTGGTGTTTGGTCTTCCCGTCTTCAGCCTTGCAGCGCGACGGTAACGACCATGGTTTTCGTGAATTCGGAGACTCTTGTCGAGCCCTCTCTATGGGACGTCCTCGCGATCACGCCATGAGTATAGGATCTCGCTCGTGCTCTCTTAATTCGGGGATCTGTCAGATCCGGGCAAGCATGGCGGTCTCGACCGGATTGGGTCTTTGAAAACTTAGGCCTCCATCGCTGAAGGCCTGTCTTTGAGGATTAAGGGATGAGTGTTCCGCACCAGGGGTATCCGCTTGGAACATTCGAAAAGCCCTCGTCGATTGTTCGACTTGGCAGTCCAATGTGGATTATGGGAGCGGTTTTGGAGGTTGGCAGTTGTATCGGTCCTGAAATGCGACTCAACTGCCGCTCTGCGGTCGGATCTTGCGTTATTGTTCAGGGGGCTCAGTGTCTGAGCTTGGATGTTTGCTTCGGGGTGAGTGGCCGGGTCTCGTATCGATGATGACGCAGAGAAGCAAAGGCGGGAGGTCTTTGGGTCCGACGGGATCTGCGGGAGCATAGCTGTGCTCGATTTCTGGCCAAAAGCTCGCGGAACCGCCTTCGGTGACGACAAATGACTCGTCGCCCAGCCTTATGCGAGCGTTCCCTCGGACGGCGTAAACGAGTTCCTCGCCGAAATGCTTTCCTATCGGGCCCTCTTCGTAGAGCTCCAGAAGGGTCGGCGTCATCGTGGAATCGAGCAGATAAGTTCCTAGGCACCTTTCAAATCTGCTGACGAGCTTTAGGTGCCCGATACGCTGTCTCTCAGCATCGTCTTGGAGTGCCTCTTGACTGTAATCGGGAAGTACGCGGGTGTTCTTGGGGTTTGGGGCAATTACTACCTTGCCCATATCGAGGTCACAGACAGCGAAATGCTCCTTATGAACGCGGCGAACCATCACCATTGGGTCGACGCGAAATACCTTGCCAATTTTTGCGAGCGTTGAACTGAAGGGTTGGTCTCCCTGCTCGATGCGCATGATCGTGTCGTGGTGGACACCCGAAAGACGCCCGAGTTCTCGCTGAGTCATTCCCCAACGCTCGCGCAGGTAGCGAATGCATCGTCCCACGGAGCTAAGGTCGGGAGCCGTGTCTGTACTCGACGGCGAGTTAGGCGGCGAAAGACTCATACCGGATTCTACGCTAGAATCGGCCTCTTCGGGTCCGGATAGCCGGTTCTCAGCCATCGGATTGTTGGTGAAACAACAAGTATTCGTATCTTGGCATTATTGAGTCTTGTTATGAAAAAGGGGCTCTTCATTTCAGAACGAGCCCATTGCCGCGATTCATCGCCTCTTTGCGGGCGCTATGTTCATCCTTATCTCATATCGAGGGTTCCAACTAAAGCATGTATTGTTTGCCATATCTCTTGGTACGTAAGATCGGTAGGCGGTGAGCAAGATACGGCTTCCTGACGCTTGTTTAGCAGTATTTTGACCAGGAGGTTTAATCAGCGTGGGACGAGGACGGGGCCGCGCTCTCCGCGAATCATCGACTTTCTGAACCCGTTAGCCCGAATCGAATCGTAATCGTGGCCACAGTCGCTCATCCAGGCAACATAGAACACTAGCGGCTGCTCACCGACATTGACGACTCGATGGGCGTACATTCCATCGATGTCGTGATGAGATCCCTCGTTCATCGATTCCGATAGGATGTGACCGGTGCGGTCCATCAGCAGGAGACGGCCCTCGCCTTTTAGAGTCAGCATCAGTTCTCCCCTGTCTTGTCTGGTGTGGAAGTGGCCACGGGTCATGAAATACTCGTCTCCGACGGCGCCTGGCTGCAGGACGGTTGTCGCGTAGAGTAGGCGAGGCGAGCCTTCGATTTCGCCGGGACTGCCGTGGGTCTCGTAAACGAGCGTTGTTGGGTCCAGCTTTTTCGCTTCGTCTTGGTCGCGAAAGATCGTTGCGATATCAGCGAGCGTGCGTCGCGATTGGGGAGGACAGCGGTCGAATATGCCGGTTTGGAGGTTCAGTTGCATGATCGCCTTCTTTTGCTTATAGCGTCCCGCGAAGTTCTTGTTCGCGCTCGATGGCTTCGAACAGCGCCTTGAAGTTCCCTTTACCGAAGCTCTTGGCACCTTTTCGCTCGATGATTTCGAAAAAGAGAGTTGGGCGATCGGTAATTGGTTTGGTGAAGATTTGGAGGAGGTAGCCCTCGTCGTCCCGATCTACGAGGACTCCCAGATCCTGCAGCTTGGCCAGGTCTTCGTCGATCTTGCCGACCCTTTGCGGAAGATCTTCGTAATAGGTCGAGGGCACACGAAGGAACTGTAAGCCACGGCGCCTTAGCTCGGTAACGGTGTCGACGATGTTGTCCGTTCGTAGGGCGATATGCTGGACTCCGGCGCCACCAAAGAACTCCAGAAATTCGTCGATTTGAGATTTCTTCTTGCCCTCGGCGGGCTCGTTGATTGGGAACTTGACACGGCCGTCACCGCCCGACATCACCTTCGACATCAGGGCGGTGTATTCGGTGGAGATGTCCTTGTCGTCGAACGACATCAGTTGGCTGAAACCGAGGACCTCTGCATACCATTTGACCCACTGGTTCATTGCGCCAAGTTCGACGTTTGCTACGCAGTGGTCGACTTCTATGAGGCCGACCGGTTCTCCCAGCTCATCTCGGCCGATGAAGTTCGGCAGGAAATGGCCCCTATAACCATCGCGGTTGATGAATGTGTGGATGGTATCACCGTAGGCTCTGATGCTCGCTAGGCGCACGTCGCCGTCTTCGTCGCAAAGAGTGTATGGGTTACGTGACGGATTTGCTCCAAGTTGGACTGCGGTGTGGAATGCCCAATCGACGTCGTCGACCTCGAACGCGATGTCTTGGACGTGATCGCCATGGATTGCCAGTTGCTCGGCGATTGGGTGACCTGGTCTCACGGGGGCTGAGAACAGGAATCGGATTTTGTCTTGTTCGACTAGGTAATCGACCTCATATTTGAGGCCGGTCTCTAGGCCTTGGTACTGCCTGACACTGAAGCCAAGAAGTCTCTGGTAGAAGAACGCCGACTGACGGGCATTGCCGACGTAAAACCTGATGTGGTCGATTCGGCGAATTGGGAACGTGTCTATTGACATGATGGCAACCATCCTGAACGTATCCGAACCGGGCCTTCGGGGCGCACAGTACTCTTCGCTTTTTCTTGCTAGATCTGGCCAAGATCGGGGCCGGGGGCCGGATTCTTTAACGGGAGAGCTAGGGTACGCGGTGGTTGAAGGCAGACTCGACATGCGGGTGCGCCATACCTTTATTCGAATTGAAGGCGTTAAACGACTACGGCCGGGACGAGCTTTACGATTTGGTTTGGGGTGAGGCAATGGCGACACTTGCGCCAAAGCTTGGCTTGTCCGATGTAGGGCTGAAGAAACGATGTCTGAAGCTCGGGGTTCCAACCCCGCCTCGAGGTTATTGGGCAAAACTTGAAGCCGGCCAGAAGGTGAAGAAAACGCCGCTTCCCGACACTTGGAAGCCGGTGAAGAAGAAACCGAAAAAGCTACCGCAGTCGCGGGCGGAGGCGCGAGTCTTTAAGGCGCCAAGATCGGAATATCCGATCGGAGTCAAGGTCCCGATTGTGACGGCTACAGCAGTTGCGCTTGCCAAAGCACATTTCAACAATGAGGGGCTTCGGGAAGTAGGCCGAGGAGACGTCCTGAAAACCAAATTGGCGGACGAAAGCATCGGCCGTGGGATTTGGCTTTGGACGGAGTTGTTTCAGAAGCTAAAGGCTGCGGATTTGACTCTTACAGCGGTCGACGGAACATTCGTGTCGGACGGAAAACAGAAGGTCACGATCGAGCTCAAGGAGATGGTCACGAAGTTCGTTGCTTCGGCGGAAGACATTGCTGAAGACGAGGCGATTCAGCGTAAACAGAAGAAATCGAGCCCTTATTCGTATGTGCCAACTCGGTCGCAGGTATGGGCTGCGACGGGAACTCTGCTCTTTCGGGCAGACAATCGATATGGATCGGAGTACACGCTTCAGTGGAAGGATTCAGCACTTCAACCGCTGGAGGACCGGCTTGACCAGATGGCTTCGGACCTGAAGGCTCTGCTTGGTCAGAAGGCCATCCAGGCTATTGAGGCTGAGAAACAACGGAAACTTCGTGCCGAAGAAGCGGTGCGGCAGGCGAAGTTGGAGGAGATTCGGCGTCACGAACACGCGCGCCGAAAGAAGCTTGCGCGTCTCGCAGGCGACCATGCGAAAAGTGTCGAGATCGTTGGCTTCGTTGACGCTATTCGGTCTCGCGTGGGGGATGAAATCGAGGAGGCGGTGGCGGCTTGGTTCGTCTGGGCGGAGGAGGTTGCTTTGTCTCTCAGTCCGGTGGATGCGCTGGCCGAGTTGTTGCTAGCCGGAGAGGACCCTGTGGATCCCGATCACGAGGATTTGTACTCGCGATCGTCATCGTCCGATGTGTCTTGGACGCAGGATGCGCTGGAGTCCAACTATTGGAAGTCGAGGTTCAGGCGAAAGCGGGGATATTAGGCAATGTTGAAGTCAAACCACCCGTTCGTTCTGACGGCGGCGTGAGCAGAACAGATCAGGGACAATCGATTTAGATGGCCTCGCCGTTATCGGACATCCCGCAGCCTGACACCATGACTCGAAAACTCAAGTTGATAGTAAAGCGGTCGCGGTACGCCTAAGCGACTCAAGAGTCTGTCGAGTGCTTTGGCTCGTCGAGCGACGTCGGTGAACGTTCCTCTGCGAAACCATGTGCGAACTGAAGCAAAGTCAGACTGGGAATCTGAAAAATGCGGTTTGAAACCCTTCGAGAGAGCCCTCGATCGGGAAAAGTCGCCGTTTAGTTTGTCGGTCAGATACTCCGTGGCAAAGAATAGATTCCGAATACCCCTGACATATTGGATGAATTCTGGTCTACTGTAGTAACCGATCAACGACTTGACCGACTCGATAAGATCTGCCTCGTACGGACTTAGAAATTCATCGCGTTGGAACCCCAACTCCAGGAATTGATCGATAAACGTCAAGTGATCGATCGCGTTAAAGAAGGCTGAAAGGTTATGCCTGACCACGCCTGAGGCCTCTTTGTCGATTTCCTCCGATGCCTCAAAGTCATAGGGCAGCGCGAATCCGTCGGAGTAGATTTTGATGTGCAAGAGTTCGTGACACAGAGCGGCGGCCTCGCGCCCGGTACCTCGAACTAACCTCACTAAAGCGACAGGATATTCGGCATCATCAATCCCGAAGTTATAGGTGCTAAAGATGGATTCCGATTCCTCTAGAATTAGTAGCTGCCGTCCGAAACGGCATGCCAGCTCCGCGTACAACTTGGCACCTCGCGGATAATCTGAGAGGATCTCCCGAATCGTGGCATCGTCGATGACGTTGGCCCCACTCACGATTTGATTCTAGCCTTACCGCCTGGTCTTGATCGATTCGAATGCACTTCATACTGACTTTGCTCAAGCCAACCGGCTGAATTGTGAATTCGCAGGAGAGTTAGGAGAACTCCAGCATTTCGAGCCAATTCGAAGATGTCTTTTGCAATACTCTTCTTGACATGTCAACTCAGGCTGGTGGCTCTGCCAATCTCTACGGCGTCTCCTATCAGATGCTTTGGAGCTTGCTTGAAGCGTCCGAGCTCGTCGTTGAGAGCTTTGATTTACGGCCTTCTGGCATGGATCAGGCGGCGGGCTGGCTCGTCGTGGAACCTAGTGGTGGCGGTGGCGATGTGCAGGTTTTCAAGCGGGGCCAGGCAGTGGTACAGCAGCTTAAGGCCAAGTCAGACGGCGGCACTTGGTCGTTCAGGAGCTTCGTCGAAGAGGTGCTGCCCGACTTATACCGAGCCGCGGATCGATACCCTGATGCTACTTACCAGCTTGTAACAGAAGGCCGAATGGGTCTCTGGGAAGATGCAAAGGAATTCTTGGAGTATTTTGGAAAATCGGGCCCGTTGCCTGATGACACCAATGCCCTCGATCTCCTCGACGACAATAAGCCCGTCAAATTCGCCGGCTCTTTAGAAAATGAGAAACCTGAGGATGGCAAACCGACCAGCAAGGTTTTGTTCACTCAGATCGTCAATGTCCTGAAACAACACGCACCGGCAAACGCAGAGTCGGACGACACAATCCAGAGAAAGCTTTGGCGTCTTCTTGGCCACTTGGATTACCAATGGAAGCAAGGACTGGAGGAAGTTCGCGACAAGCTAAGACAACGGATTAGCGCCTCGGTCAATCTACAAGAATTCACCGATGAGAAGCTGGACGCGATGCTTGGCAGGCTTCAGTCACTTGCAGCTAAAGGGGAGCATCGGATTGATGCCCTAAAGTTTTGGCGAGATTCTGGACTTCGCGGGATCCCGCTTAGTCGATGGGACCTGATTCGGGCGGAGGCAGAGCTCAACGTCGCCAAAAGAACACAGGATCGTGGATATCGGAACAGTGAAGATGTTCGGCCCCAGTGGTTTGAGGGAGTCCTGGGATCGTGGCACGATGGCTCGAAACCATTTCTTGTGCTGGCCGGTGAGAGTGGTCAGGGCAAAACCTGGTTTCTTGCGTCGTTGGCGGAATACCTTGTCAAGGATGTCCCGTGTGTGTTTTTCCCGGCTCCGCAAAGCGGCGACATTACTCGCGAACAAGCAGAGAAGGTCCTTGGTAATGAAGTCATTGGACTCGATCTCGCCATTCCGTTTGGTAACTTGGCCCAGCGCGTCAAAGATGCAGGCAGTGAATTGCCCAACCCCTGGCTATATATCTTTATCGACGGCATTCGGTCAATCGAGCAGGCCAGGAGTGTTTACAGTGCCTTCGGCAGCGTTGACGGAATCCGGGTGGCTTTCACCGCACCGTCATCGGCGGCAAAGTTGGCAATCGAGGATACGTTTGATCGAGCCATTCCCGTCGCCGTACCCGACTTCAGCCTGGCGGAAGCTAAAAGGTACGTCGCAGACGACGATTTCTACAGATGGGAGAAATTAGACCCGGAGATTCGGTCTACCATCCGCCGACCGCTTTTGGCAAACCTATTCGTAAAGCTGGGAAAGGACGGATACCTTCCAAAGCATGAGTACGAGCTCTACGATGCGTATTTCCAACGCAGAATACTAAACCCATTAAAGGTTTCGCAGCCATTCGCAGAAGGTTGTTTCACCAAGCTCGGCCTTGCAGCTTGGGACGTTCAAAGCTATACGTGGAGCAGCCTATCGACAGTCGAGGCAGGGCTAAGGGTAGAGGATGTTCTCAACCTCGTTGGGCTTGGCTGGCTCGTCGAGGATCTCGATGGATCCTATCGAGTTTGGCACGATCGCCTCCTCTCCTGGCTTATGGCTTGGTCTCTGACGATGGAGCTTTGTGCCGGCAACAGGGATGCGGCTACTACCGCAAGTGAGCTTATTCGTCTGTTCAGAACCCATCGCCTGCCAGCGGATCGAATCCGCGACTACGTCGCTTTGGACCTATTCTGGTTGCTTGCAAACCATGGGACGCAGGGTCTGTCAGTTCTGGACGGTATTTTCGCCGTAATCGAAGAGGATTGGATGCTCGTTCAAGAATTGTACAGCGAGAATCTGCCAACCCTTGGACGATCGATTGTTCCGTTACTGGTTCGGCGGCTTGATCGAGCGGGAGGCGTAAATCGATGGTTGATTATCCAAAGTATCAGCAAAGGGCTCGCGAAGATTCCCGGCTCAGAGACTGAACCGGCCTTGCTCGATCTTCTCGACCACGAAAGCGACGAAACTCGAAATGCAGCCTCGTCAGTCTTCCGAATGCGTCCAACCGCCACGGCACTCCCAAAACTGTGGCAGCGCTATCTTTTTGCGATCTCGATGGAAGAAGAAGAAAGAGATTCGCGCGGCGAGAATGTACGAGACTGGTGGGTCGAGGGACTTACGCATCGACAGGCCTTATATCGGTGCGGTCCACTTGACGGCGACTGGATTGAGCAAACCATCAGTGATCTCTGCATTCAGGGAGAGCCGCTTGCTTGCCTGACCGGGATCGTTCCGAGGCTCGGGGACGGCATGCAGCGTTGGCAGCGCGTTAAGAGCAGTCTTCGCAACCGACTTGTCGATCAGGAACGAACCGCATTTACCGACAACATCTTTGCTTGGCGGGATGCCGAGGAGATCGATTGGTTATACGATGAGATTCGGAGCACTAAACATTTTCGGGCTCCCTTGGCCTTAAGGGCTCTTACCCGAATCGACCTAGATCAGGCATTTGCACGCTTGGCTGATCTAGGTTCAGATCTTATTCGCTCTTCTCGACAATGGGTCGTCAGACCCCTGGCGGCCCTTTCGAAAGAAAGCCTGAGGGCTCGTATCGCCGAGATGATGATAAACGCTCCCGAACAACAATGGGAGTACGTGGTGGCGGTCCAGGATCAACCTTCGGTTCTGAGCTTGGATTCGTTTGAATCGCTTTTGGACGATCTCGTCACCCGAATGAGGGGGGGGGCTCCTTAGCCGATCTATGGCCGGCTTTCCAACTCTTTCAAGCAGCGTCGTCACTTGGTCAACTTCAAGCCATATCGTCTCGCGCGGAGTCGGAGATGGAAGAGTTGCTGATCAATCTGATCGGCAACAAGGACTTGATGTCCGCTCACGCTGGCGAGCTCGTCAGGCGTAGTGCGAAGGCGCTTCTTTTCCGCATGGGAGGTCAGGGCTTTACTCAATACATCAACATGTGCCTTCAGTCATCGGAGTATTGGCCCCAGCGGGAAGGAATCGACGATGCTCACCTTCGCCCCGACACGGATACGATCCGGCATCTCGTGGCACTATTCAAAGATCGTCGAGAGAAGAAAAGTAAGGATTACGACGGGACGGAGATCAGTTTCGCAATCGCTAAATGCGGTGCTTGGAAAGAAGCCGTGGCAACCTTAATCGAGCTCAACGGATGGCACGACAGCCGTTTTGCCCGATTGCGCGAAGGAGCCAGTCCGCTCACGGATGATGAACTGCAGGCGGCCTATGAGGCGCTTGCGGTGGATCCCTACTCCCCTGGAGGACTGATGGCCCTCGGTTTTGGGCAGCGGCAAGACGAGATCCCTCGATTGGTTGGAATCATCAACGAGTCGAACGGCACGGGCGCGCAGGCTAGTGCTGCTATCACAGCATTATCCGCATTTTCGTCTTTACCGGAGCAGGCGTTGCCGGCCATCGCGACGTGCATTAAGGGACCGGAATCGAGGCGCGAGATAGCTATGATTTGCAATCAAAGCGGGTCCATCGCTTTCGATACGCTGTTACAGTTTGTCTTCCGCGAATTGGAAAGTGCCCCCATCGGCCCACGTGTTTCACGGTTCTACGAACCGGTTGTTTGGGCGATAGATATCTTGCTTCGAAGACTGGATGACCCATCAGATCTGATCTCTCGATGTCGCCTTCGGATAGAAAAGTTAGGTGAGGGAGATGCCCTGGCTGAGCTGATGGTTGAAATGTTGGCACCGGCAGCGAGCCAAGTTCAGGCAATTTGCAGCGTTCTGGACCAACGAACTACGCGAGACTATCTCGAGCGACGCGCTTCAGGTTCGGGTCAGAGTAATTCGAGAGCCGACTTGGCGACTGAGGCTCTGAAGGGTCTCGAAGCTTGGGACAAAGAGCAGGTCTACGCAACGGCGAAGGTCATGCTCGCCTCCGAGGATGTCGGAACGCGTGCTGCAATTCCGCAGTTGCTTGCAGATCTAGCATCTGAGCGGGCAGGCATGATCCTTTTCGAGCGCTTGACAAATGAGCCCATGCCTTCGATTCGCATGACTATTGCGCGTGTGATTGCCTCGTTTGGATTCGAAGCTAAACTCACGGAACTGTCTGCGGCCCCAGATGTTGACACTCGCATCTGGGCCTGCTTTGTGCTCGGGTTCGGCGCCCCAAGCGAAGGCGTGTTTGAGGCTCTGAAAGCACGACTCGACGACACCGACGCAAAAGTGTTCGAAGCGGCAGTTGACTCCATTTGCCAGTTGGAGAGATCTCTTGAAACTGAGCGTTTAGTCGAGAAGTTCTGCATGGAAACAACCGCTCACAAGCGCTATGTGCTTATGGACGCTGTAATCGAATGGGGGGACTGCGGGGATGACCACAGTCCCGCTTCACCTTGGTTAAGCAGATTTGTTCAGGACATGAGTCCGACCGAAAGAAATCATTTCATTGGCCAATTCGAAAATCGAAGAAAGGAAACTCGATCGGAGGCTGAAAAGGCCGATCGCAAGGTGGGGAGCTTGTTCTGACGCCTGCCTTCCAAGTTATCTGCCGGGCGTTCTCTGCCTAATGTAACTCGGTGCGCGATTTGGAGGGCCATATGCTCGGTGCTCAGGTTCGGTCAAAAAGATCTGATTCTCGGTATCCGAGGAATTTGGGGATAAGTAGGTCCACAATGTTTTGAATTGACGGACAGCTTCTTTAGATATAGCCAGAATCCCATCGAGGCGCTCGCCGATCCGATCGAGTGGATGGAAATGGCCAAGACACTACGCCGCGCGGCGGACCAGCTCGAGGCGCGCGTAGTGGCTGCCGGATTGACAAGATACGAACTCCGTAGCACTCTGACGCTCGACGATGACGACGAGCCGCCGCTGCCGACATCAGAGGAATTGGACGAGTATGCCCGATGTATGCAAGATAGGCAGCTAGGACGCGTTGCCCTCATGCTCTATCAGATGTCGTATGAGAATGCGCTCAAGGGCCTTGTTGTACTTCGTGGCGATCCCTATCCCAAAATCCACCACCTGTATACGCTCGCCGAAGTGGCTGGGCTCGTTGTGGGTGAGCGGGAGCATGGGCACCTTCGATATCTGACAGTTTTGAACCAGCTGGGGCGGTACCGCGTCGGCTATGTACCGAGGGAGGCACTCTTTGACGACGAGGGTGACAAGACGGTAGTCGTGTACGGCGCCGTGTGGGTTCGCCAATTCCAAGATCGGCGAAAAGCCTTAGACCAGGCTATTGCTGACGCTTGGATTCAGAACAACGGCCCGGAGTCCCACGCTTTTCTGGACGGCTCCTGATGACTTGCAATCGAGGAGCCTAACTATTGCCTCCGCAGCTGACTCCTTAGATCTGTGTGAGCCATGACGGCCAAGCATCCAAGGGTCCAAAATGAGGACATGTCCGAACTTCTTGAAAAGCCGCGCGTAAGCACGCTCGACATTGCACGGAGCCTTGCTTTAGCTGTCTCTCAAGAGATCGGCGGCACCCGCATGTCTCTACGGGCGGGCTATGGCGACCAGATGCTGGTGATTTCGGACATCTCAGAGGCTGCATCGCAGTTCACGGTCGGGGTTTTCATAACGACCGCTTCTCAAGCAAGGCGGTGGTATGAGTGCGCGTTCAAACCCTGGAACGCCCATCGGCCGCACCCAAACGAGCGGCTATCTTACAAGAAATACTCTGCAAGCAAGGATGAACTAGATGACCTCAGAAGCTATACCGTCGTGGCAAACCAATGTCCAGGGCTGCTTTTGAGCGTAGTCTCTCCAAATCAATCCCAACGAGTTGTGACTGACGCCAGGGATGTCAAGCTGCATGCTGACCTCACGGACTTCAGAACCTGGAGCGATCCAATCTTCGAGCGCCTGATGCGCTCAAGCTGCGCGATTTCAATTGGGATGCAGCAGTTTTTTTGCCACCCTGATCGATGGAGCCTTCTTCACGATACTGACGAATTGTACGAACCCATACGCAGAGAAACTTCCATTCTTTGGCTCAATGGCTTCATATCGGCCGTTCGTGATGGCGAGGTTACACCGATGCTACTGACCACAAAGGAAGAGGTAGCAGATCCACTGTTTGCCAGGGCATTGCTTGGAATTCCTGACGTTGCTGCGGGAGGCACCGGCTCAGGAATCCATTCGTGGAATGATAAATATGGCTTAGCTAAAGACCAGTTTGTAGGTGAAGAAGGCGACGTCAAAGAAAAGGACGAGGTCATCCTCAATTGGTTCGGCGCCAACTCGGGAAATCTTGTTAAACGAATCGTTTCGTATGGCGATGAGCCGGACAGCGGATGCATTCACTTGATTGGTCTCGCACGTCGTGGAGGGGCATCGGCCACCTGACCACCGAGCATTCGATCTTCTAGCGATCCGATGTATTGGGCCTGGGTCTCGTGCCTGGAGGCGATGAACGGCAAGCGCATCGCCAGATTGAATAGATATAGGAAAAAGTCGCGAGTTTGGGCGTTTAGTTCTGCCGCGCGACCGCCGTGAACACGACCGGACCTGAGTCCATAAACTGCCTTCACAACGGCAAGTATCTTCTTTCGGTCTGCCAGATCAACCCCTACTTCGGTGGCTAGGCGCTTTGGCATCGTGGCGAGAATCGGCTCCTGATCCCGTGAGTAAAGCATGTCGAGCGCGGTACAGCCGTACACGACTTTGTCGCTTACATCGCTCATACCTGCCACCGATCCCAGTGTAATTAGAGCCCTAAGACATAGATCCTCCATCTCGCTTTTCGACTCCTTTCGAAATAGATTGTCAATATGTTTTAGCCCTAGTTCGTATAGGCTGGCCAGGAAGTCTTCACCAAACCAGACGAGCTCAGGTTTAGCTGCGGGATCAGGGTAATAAGAGGAAGCACCTCCAACGGTCGCCAACGTCAAGTTGGGTTCAAAAAAAGGAGCGCCAGGCACAATTGCAACATGGCGGGTTGGATGATATCCCGCAAAACATAATGCTCGGAGAAGATGGGTCGCGTCAGTAACGTGCTGAAGCGCCAGCTCCTTTGCGTGCTGTGGTTCGGCGGTGATGTTCACTGAGGCCCACATGCTCTGACCGAATCGATCAGACCATTCCTCGGCTGTACGCTGGTTGGCCAGCCGTTCGGCCTCCGGCGCGTTGTCGCATTGGAGGAAGCTGACGAGGTACTGCCTGAACTCGGCACAGTCGGGTTGGAAGTCGACACCGCAAAAGACAAACGCTCGATTGCCACGAGAGCCTGAAAGAGGAAAACTAAAGCTGCAATCCTGGACAGATTCCTCGACTCGCTTTTCTAATTGCTCAATCGGTGAATTCCATTCACTGGATTTGAATGCCGCGATTCTGTAGTCGAAGAGAGCGTCTTCGACAAAGGCGAACGAGACGACATCGGCCAGTTCGCACTTCACAACCATCTCGGCTGCGATTTTTTTTAACGCTACGAACCCCTCGCCTTCTATCCTTAGATACTGCCCGCCATCGGGCACTTCTAACATGACCCGTTCGTCGAGAGCCGATAACTCGAAGCCCCTCACGTTTGTCATCGTTGCAGTATCAAAGGTAGCGATGGGGGGTGGCCCATCGTATCGCCCTGTCGGTCGAGGCGCCGGCGGCCGAACATCGACAGCGATACGCTGAAGACGTGCAATCACGCTTGCGACATATTTCTCGTTATGGTCCGTTTTCATGATTCGTTAAAGTCGTCGGTTTGCCGGTGTAGGCTTTGGGTCGAGCTCTAAGACCTGTTGAGCACGCCTCTGGTCTGTAAGCGGAACGGCCTCGAAATCGCCTCTTCCTTCCACGCACTACTTGCGCGTCAGTTCGACAGACGACGGCATACCTTTGGGAATGTCTAGATTCGGACAAGAAACGATCGTTACTTTTCGTAGCCTAGGAACGACTACCAACTCCGAAAGTTGACTCAGTTGTCTACAGTTCTCAATTCGAAGGTATTCCAAGGTAGGGTGATTCCCAAGGCCGCTTCCTGTTCGCAGATTCGGGGCGGACGAAATATGAAGTTGCTTTAGTCCCGGAAAGAGTTCGAGAAAGTCAAACGAGACAAGGGCCCCAGGACTTACGAGATAAAGATTCTCAATCCAGGGCATTTGACAGAGTCCTCCGAACTCCTCGCTAGCGTCCAGCTTCTTTATCTCAAGGCTCTTGATTTGAGGTAAATGAACAAGGCTCCTGACGTTATCTCTTTCTTTACCCTCCATACTTACGTCAGTTAGTGCCATGGCCTTTTGGAGGACAGCTTTTGCGTAGTCGGGTCCGGGCATGTTCGTCCACTCCCGAAAAAGTGCTTGTGAGATTTGACGATCGTTTCGACGAGCATAGACGGCCAGAGCACTAAGGGCAGCAAAATTCCTGACCCGTACAAGTCCATGAATGCATTTCTCCGCTACTATTGGCGGATAGTTCTTGTCTGCCAGGTATTCGACCGCGATTTCACCGGCAGCCGCCATCGCATCGGCAGCACCAAGACTCCTTGGAGGAACGATTTGATTGAGGGCAGTGCGAATTCGCGCTCGAATCGCATCTGTCGGTTCTTCAGTCAATTCGTATGCCGAAACTGCCATCAGCGTAAGGGTCTCTCGCGAGTCAGGAACTCGCAAGGCTTGCTCCAACAATCTCCTGATTATTTCGTTCGCGGCTATGGGCCCCGAGAGACCTGCCGCGAGCGCAGCAACCTGTGAGCCTGGATTGCGAACGGCGTGACGAATGAGTTCGTCGGTCCTACTTAATCTAACGGCCCTCGTAGCCGCCAAAAACTCTTGGAATGTTCGATGTGAGAACTCAAGAACACCACTTGACGCTTCTCTAAGCAATGCCGCACGTCGGACTAAGAATTCCACCACTTGATCTCCGCTTTCCCTCGGAGACCAGAGATTTGCGATCTTCATCATGCGGTCTAAGGCAACCACAGCATCACTCCGGGAGATTCTAATCTGTCCCAGGGACAGCATCTCAAATGCTAGATCGGAGCAAAGCAATAGTTTCCCTCGCAGATCTACGTCGATCTGATTTGCCATAACCTTCCGATCTCGATCCCGCCGGTCCAGGAGAAGTTTTAAGCAGGCATCATAGAGGTCGACGCGATTTCTCGGTAGGTATTGGTTTCTTGAGGCGTATAAGGCACAGACCATTGCGCAGAACAGCGGCCTCCCGACGAGGTCGCGAATTCCCTTTGAGCTGAGGATTACACCGAATAAAGTTGCGGCCGTTCTTCTAGAAATTGTGAGCTCGGTTTCTTCGGCCCTTGCCTTGGCTTCAAACCATCGCTCGATGAACTCCTGCACTTGCGGCAGGGGCATTTCGTTCATCTCGGCGACTATGAAATCGTGGGTCTTTGCCCAACTGGGATCTAGCTCGCCAGTTCGGGCCGTTACGACTATCCGCAGGTTCGGATATAGGCTCAAAATCTGGTCGAGCCATTTGTAGACCTGGATCTTGTCTCCGCTCGAGATTTCGTCGAGTCCATCTACGAGCAATATCGCCCGGTCATTTTCGAATTGCAGCATTGTCCAATTCGGAGGGCGTTTTGAGCGCAGAACCAGGTCAACTGAGTCGCAGAGTTCCTCAAGATCGGGCGGTGCTTGGTTTGCGTAGGACCGCAACTGCACGAGGAACGGAAGTGCATGCTGCCAATTCGGAAGCGTGGTTGGAATCTGATCTTGGACCGCTGTAACGGCAAGCCACTGAATCAGGGTTGTTTTGCCGCTGCCAGCCGGCCCGAGAACGACCACACGACGACCAAAGCTCAGCAACTCACCAACATCGAGGCGGCGTGATTCGTCGACTGACTCACCGCCGGCCGTAGTTACTGAGAGGGACACATAAGCAACTGTCAAGGGCTGGCGCTGCCTGAACTCGCTCGTTTCTACACCAAGAACTTCAAGGTGATTCAGGGAGCGTTCCACTTGGCGCCGGTAATGAATCTCGTAGTCGGAGGCCGCCTGCTCGTTGTGTTCTTGCGAATCCAAGATTGCCTTTGACAGCTTCGCAATGTTTGCCTTGACTTCAATTTGAATCTCGGTCAGCCGCCGGAGAATCTCGGTAATAGCTTGACTCTGAAAACTCTCAAAGCTTCGGCTCGCATCTATGACAGCCTCTGAGCTCCGATCTATGGCTCGCGCGAAAAGAGTCGCTTGGCTGTCATCGAATCCTAGGTTCTTCGGAGCCGATTCGAGTATTCGCTTCGCTACCTCTTGGGTTGAGAAATCGATTCGAATCAGTGTGTCCAAGCTAAGATCTGTTGCATTAAGGGCATCTGCTAATGCGAGGACCACAGCCTCAACCTCGACAGGCTCTTGTTGAGTTGTCTCGGCATCGAATAAAGGCGAGAGGACTTCAACGATAGAAGTTGAGATCTCTTCGATGAACAAGCGCACCTTTCGCTGCTGAGCAACTCCCTCAACATGCTTTGCGAGTGCTAGTTCGATTCCCCCGACAGTTAGGAGCCCTACCGGATTTGCCTTAAACAGGGTCTTCGCGAGCAACAAGGCTAGGCCGGTACCAAGCTTGTCGTGAAGGAGATCTTCTAGTTTGCGGGACGCTCCGGCCATTTTTGCTAGGATATCCTATTCCCTTTGGCTCCCAGAGCTTTCTCGCAGTTGTGTTGCTAGTAATTATGCAAACTGCAAACTCGAACGCCTGTAGGGTGTCATCCTTAACGAAGGGCATGAATACCGTCGGACTCAAGGTTCAGTATCGACCGATTCGGGTTGGGTTATGCATCCCTACTGGCGACTTTGAGGCCTTCCAGCAGGCAATCCAACTCACCACTACACTTTGGGGTGGTAGGTTCAATCCGATCATCCCTGTGGGCGGTTGCTTTTCTCCCGGGAGCATCGAGGCTGCCTTTTCGGCAGATATCTTGATTCCCGTCGGCGAATCGCTTGATCTTGACGCCTATATTGGATCTGACCAATATCGAAGCCATGGATCTTGGATTGGCAGAATCTACGTTGCCTGGGAGGAAGAGCGCCTATCAACCCTTCTTACTGTCGCACCCTGCATTTCCCGACTTTACGACGATCATATACGTGGCAACCGAAATCCAGACATTTCCGTGATCATGCCAACTTGGAAGGCAGATGATCCACTGAGAAACGTTTGGCTATCTACCTTTGGCGATTATCCTCAACCGGAGCTAGTAGGGACAGATTATCGTGCTTTGCTGGCGGAAGTGTTGCTTGGCCGCCAATTCGAGATCAGAGAGCAGTTACCCCCTAAATGGAACAAGGGTTTTGTCTCTCCGTTGGACATCACTGCCGAATACTGTGAGGAAGACTTTGAGTTCCCCAGATATTCGTCCGAAGTCCACGGCACGTTCACCGGATCAGCGTCCTCTTTTGATGATCTTGTCTGCTTTTGGAACTTGCTGGCGGCTGGGTTTGCTGTCTCCTTCTTTGACCCTGACCACTCGGAGGAATGTCGGCCACTAATAGACAACGATTTGGCGAGGCTCAAAGAGGCATTCGGGCCGTCGTTCAGGCCTATGAACTGGCACCGCAGGGCTGTTGTCGCGACTGACCTTGGGTCTGCCTTCTCGCCGGGTTCTGTTCACAACGATATCGTAATTTCTTTCGATGGGCGGTTCCTTCCGAAGCCGTTCTCCCACTGCTTCGAGGAACGTAGCGCAATGGCAGTTATCGAGGAGGGCTCCAAACGACAACTCAAGTTCCAATTGCCAGAGAAACCCTGGCGTTCTGAAACCGATCCTCATCAGCGCCTGGCTGTTCGAATCCGGTCTTTCTCATTCGGACAGGACCTTCGGTTTATTCCGCCTAACGTGCCAGATCTATGGCGATGTTTCCAAAGCCTTCATATTGGAATAAGCTCAGTCCGATGCGAGCCTGACAGTGTCTCCGTCATTGTGACGACGTCCGACACAGATGTGACTCTTTCGGAATTGTCGGCAGACAGCCTTGTCAGAGGACTATTTGACCTGGCCGGTATCGAAGCTTCGATGAGTAAGTCTGGTCGAGTTGTAACTCGCCTCATTAGCCATATGGGTGGTGTCCAAGGATGCCGAGTCTTCAAAATCAAAGGAGCACGGAAGCTGATTGCTGCTTACGGTCCCGACCAACCCTTTTCATATGCGGCCGGCATTCCTTTCCTGACGAAGAACTGGAAACCTGAATATGAGGAGTTCAGCATCGGTCCAGGTGCCGAACCAAGATCTTCGCCGCATAACGTGTTCGGGTACCTGGTCGATCAGGATGTTTTCAGGTTGGGCAAGAGAATATTGTGCCCTTCTTGCCAACTCGATGCATGGTTTTCGATTGACGATCTGGCCGTACGAGTCACTTGCCCTTATTGTGGCGATCTCATCCGAACAGCTAACCAGATCGGTCGAGATAAGTTGGACTATCGAAGATCCGGCCTATTTGGTAGAGGCGATAATCAAGAGGGCGGCATTCCGGTCTCGTTAGTGCTGCAGCAACTCGACTCTGCAATGCCGGAGAGCATTTTGCTAGCTCTTCCTGCGTTTGATCTCACTTTTAGCGACGGACGTAAGTGTGAAACCGATCTCGTCGTCATCATGCGGAATCTGCAGGGTACGGTCGACCTTTTGGTCGGCGAATGCAAGTCCGAGGGCGGAAAGATCGATCAAAACGACGTGGCGAACATGACGGCCATTGCCGAAAGCTTTAGAGGGACAGTTGTTCGGGTCTTTATGCTCTTCGCTAAGGCTGGATCCTTTTCGCGCGATGAAGTTCAGATTGCGTTGTCAGCAAACACTGACGGGCGGTCCCGAGTCATTCTGCTCAGCGAAAACGAACTCGAACCCTTTGAACTCTACGATCGGACGACGCCGAAGCTTCAGAGACCCCGATCGCTCATAGAAATGGCCGCGAACTCTAAGAGGATATATGCGCCTCGTCCAGCCAAGGGCAAGGTCGGCGCCATTCATGCGACAACTGACCCGGAGAAGTGACTTGGGCAGTGAATCGGCTCGGTGTTGCGGGGCATGTAGACGAAACTGAGTGTTTTGGCTTTGTCGTAAATTCTGTCGTAAAGTTTTCGTCTAACCTGCGAATGTGTCGTAATCGCGGCTTTTGTCTACCTATTCAGGGAAGCTAAAATAGCAGACACACACTTCCATGGGGTGGAAGAGGTCGCACGTTCGAATCGTGTCGCCCCGACCAGGTTTGTTAGGTGTTGATCTGACCGTTGGCAGTGTGATGTCGTATTTCGACAATGGCCATGCCTCGGTCACCATCCGGGAGAAAACTCAGGGCGCACAACCTCCGGATTAGGATCGAATTCGCAGTTGTCGGTCGTGATGTAATCGCTCCCAAATATTCCGCGCGCCAGCCCGTCACGTCCAAGCACCTGTAGGGCTTCATCAAAGTCGCTCAGGTCAATAAGGCCGGGACCGTAGCGAATCTCGCTCACATGCTGTGACGGGAAGACTAGGAATGAGACCCTTTCGATTGCGGCAATCTTTACCTTTAGGGTGCAAGCGTGGACCATGGCCATATCGTAGATGCGATCGGCGTACTCCTGAGCGTCTTCTCCTTCCTGGGGGTTAGCACATAGGAGGAGGAGCGCTTCCTGGCTTTGTGGTTCGTATTCAAGGAACCAACGAATCATTCCCGGCTTTGCCATCCGATCATCCGTGCGCATTGAACGCATTCGATCCGCTAGGATACGCCGACGGAACCTGTTGACTCCGGCTAGAACTCGAATAACTTCCTCAACGTCCTCGAAACCTGGACCGCCGTCAGTAAAGTGACCAGACTTAAGGTCGCCGATCAGATGCTCGATCATCGCATCCCACCCTTGGCTTGCTTTGCTTTCGCCCAACCATGTGCGATAGCGCTCTGTACC
>Ga0206868_10016_pt1 | contig 51101 bp, 43 predicted proteins | sample Alteio_BWOrgCont_38_FD_152901 | JGI IMG/M metagenome (GOLD analysis project Ga0206868, IMG submission 152901) | Enriched cells from forest soil in Barre Woods Harvard Forest LTER site, Petersham, Massachusetts, United States -... | ecosystem: Environmental > Terrestrial > Soil > Temperate forest >... | reverse complement strand
AACTCAACATGACGACTTTCCTGACTTCTGCTATTAGTGCGGTTCCGCACACCTATCTCGCAATCATTTTAAATTTGGCAGAAGTCAGGACTAGAAATCGCATTACGCTACAAACGAACCTTATCGATTACAATAGCAGTGGGCTGGCTAACGTCCTGAAACCGCACTAATTGGCAGAAGTCAGGGGCCTCAAAAACGTGTCAAGACTTTTTTGTGATTTTTTACAGAGTTAACGTCAATATTGTCTAAGCGAATTGTAACCTCTTAAAATACCTAAGTCCCTGGAGCGCCTGTTTTACCGCCCGGGCAGAAAGTAATTTGATAAGCAGTCTGTTGGCCCGCTACGTTACAAGTAAATTGCGATGACGTATCATCGAATTGATAGGAATAAGCGGTGGGGCAGGCTGTTTTTAACCATGAAATTCGACCGAATACATAACTCGTCCATAATGGATTGAAACTCAGGCAATTTGTAATTTGCGGCGCGACAAAATTGTTGGGATCATTCCAGTCATGACAACCACATGCATTTGTTTTATTCGCATCATATCCCGAATCAAGGCTATCGTTACTCGTTATTTGGCACGCATATAAACTTGCCAACAGCGCGGGATCAGATGAGGTAGTGGGAAAGAATCCATAAGTAGGTTGTGTGCTTGGTTTAATGCTATCAAGCTGAGTGCCTAAGCTATAGTGTGAATAGAGGTTGCAGCTGCCCCAGACAGAAGAGTCCGCATAATTTACCCAATCAGCAACTGTCCAGTAACCTTGAAAAGTGCCACAGCGTCGCGTGACTGGGCTCCCTAGGTATTGCGGATTAATCGATGGCTGCGGAGTCCAAGCCATTCCGCACACATCGGTACCGCTACAAGATCCGGGTGTGCAGGCAGTATCAGATCCTGCAGTGACAAAATAATAATTGGAAGGGTTATCGGTCTGTGTGCCCGCTGTGCAATCAGTTCCAGTGTTGGGTGGTGTGAATGACCAGGGACAAATCGGTAATCCTGAATGATCTTGTTGAATAATTGCACCGGATGATTGTCCACAAGCGTTTTGGAAATTCAGTGGAATAACAATAGGTGCAATCGATCGGAATTCGCCGGGGATATTAAAACCATTAATCAGGGAAATATCATAGACACCATCTGCTGCAGGGGTACTTGTTATTGTTTCTTCGTAAATAGTGGCTGGATTAGTTGGCGCTGAACCGGTGCAGCCAGGAGCAGGACTATTAGAAGTGCAGGTGCATGTGCCGGTTGAATTGCCTAAAGAAGTGCAATTACCTGTGCTGCAAACCCCGTAAGTTCCGCTGAGTGGATTAGTATCACATCCTGTGCGGCCTACAATACTGCCGCCAGTATATTGGCTAAATTGCAGAGTAGTGACACTGGGTGCGGTACCAGGCATTTGTTGGTTAAGTTGATAACCTTGCCAAGTGCGATTGGGTGAAGGTGTGGGATCAGGGCTTTTGCCTGTAACGCCACCATTTTGAAAAGCATACCAAACGTTTTGATTACATTGATTGACAAAAAAGACGGTGTGGAGAGAGTTTTGATTTGTTATTGCATTTACAATCGCACTCGTTGTTGCATCTGCTACGAGCGTACTATTATCGTAGGGTATAGACGCTGTGACTGAAAGATCATTGGTTGCGGGTGCTGTTGTGTTGGGGATGACAGAGAAAAACACAGAGCATGTTCCGCTCGCAGCTAATGTCTGGTTGGAGCAAGTATCAGTTCCTTTTGTTATTGTTGGCGGATTGGAAGTCGCATCTGAAGTAATATTAACGGTGCCAAGTGCTTCAGGCGAGGCGGTACAATTATTCGTAAATTGATATTGTATAACATGATTAGCGTAGACATAGGTGCTGGCTGGTAAAGGCATCATTGCAAAACCGCTGATATGGTGACAGCCACCGCTGGAATTTTCTACATTCGATTGTGTGGTTAATGGAACCGAAATACTCTGACTGCCGTTACTGTAAACGTAGGTGACGCTCAGTGTCACTTGTCCTGTTGAAGCGGGCACAAAAGTGCCTGATACAGTGCAGGAAGAAGAATTAGCCACGGGCGATGTGCATGTATTCGTAGTGGCAGTGAAGCCTGATACGTTGACTGCTGTTGCTGTTACGGGACTATTGCCATTATTCGCAAAACTAAAAGCGACTGGATAGCTAGTGCCTCCTATATAGGTGACAGCCGGCAAGGGGGTTGTCACGAAACCGCTGATTTTTTCCGCTGTTTCGGAAGAGGTGGAAGTGGACATTAACAGAGGGAGTGGAACTTGGTTATTATGGTAACCGATGGTCACACGAGCTGTATTAACGCCTGATCTGACAGGTTGAAGAGATAAATGCAAGAGACAGCTACTACCTGATTTTCCTACGGCAGTTAGGGTTGTGTTACAGCCATGTGTTAATGCAAAAGATCCGCCTAAATAAGCGGCGCTCACGTGCAGTGGGACTGCAAAAGGTAAGTTGTTTGATAAGGTATATGTCACTGCATAACTACTACCAATATGGCTTGTGGATGGAAATCCTTGAGAGGGCAAGATTGACCAAGCAATAGGATCTTTTCCAGCATAGAGAGTCGAAGTCAAAGAAACGCAAAGTAATGCGAGAAAAGTAATAATATATTTTTTCATTCGTTAACTCCTGAATCCATCTGGAATGGTCGCTGAAATGCTTAGAAATACCGTGCTCATTTTGGCGTTATTAGCGAAGACCAAGTGCGTGCCAGACCATGTGATGCTGCCATTGCCAGAGCTAATATTGCCCTGAAAAAGATATTCAGCGCCTAACGTAGCCCAAACAGCGGGGGTAAAGTGAATATCGATACCGATGCCTAATGCGACTGCAGGCGCAATGGCTGTATTTGATGAATAATTTGGACTAATCCGTGATGTCACATTTGCTGATGCTGTTTCAGTATAATCTTTCATATGGTTAAAAACAGCGCCAATGCCAGCTGATAAATAAGGCAGTATACTTTTGCATTCGACGAGATTGATTTTTCCATTTAGCGTTAATAAATCTGCGTTGTATCGCATTTTATAAGTGTAATTTTCAAATTCAGGTATCGAGTATTGGTCAACGATGCCGCTGAATTGAGTAGAAAAATAATGACGATACCGAAGAAAGGTAGAATAAGAGGGAATGAATTTTTTATTTTCATGCCATTGATAGCCAATGTCTAATTGCGCTTGTGTTTGTGAAGAAGGTTGTTTGATGGAAAAATAATCTTGATCATAAGGCGGTGTTGCATTAGATCCATTGGAAACGGTAGTCGAACCTCGCAGTGAGTAAAGCCAGGACTGTCCAGCACCTGCGCCGACAAACCAAGTGTCTTTAGTGGTGGCATCGGCAGTTTGTATGGTCATTAAACCAGTAAACAAAAGAATTGAAATGGCTTCCCTGGTGTTTATCATGATGCTCACTTCCTTGGTGAAAAAACACAGCGACTTACTGTACGACAAACGTGTTATGGATTCATATACCCAATGACACGTCGTACGCCCCACACATTATTTTGATAAAAACAAGCAGAGAATACGCGGTAATCTGGGCCTTGATAGTGGCTGTCGATGATGACCCAATCGCCTGTTTGCGGTTGCCAATTATTAGGGCAAATCGATTCGGGTGCAATTTGAGAGGCAGGGATATCGTTTGGGCCATTGCCGACGTGTTTTCCCGTCCATGTCACGACATGTGTGACCATGGATGTTGGATTATTTCCATCGTTACCGGCGAAACCTAGATAGATGAGGTCTCCGGGTTGTAATAGATTTAACATGGCGGGGGTGATATCTTCAGGGTGTGGAATAGGATGCGTGCTATAAGGACTCCTGAATACAGAAAAGTAACCGTCTGTTCCTAGTCCGCCACAAAAAGCGGTTGGCCCTGTTCTAGTTTCTACTGTTCCATCTTTGCAGACCAGTAAACCAGCAGGTGAGTTAGGATCACTGCTATTCGGTAATTCTAACAAGTGAGTACTTAAGTCTTGGCTATTCGGTGTGACAGTATCTTGAGAGCCATCCGTTTTTTGCCCTCCTTGAAAACCCGTGTCACTATTAAATTGAATACCAAATGCAAAATTATAAGCAAACGAAGTGAAATCACTGCAATCGACACCGTACCACATGCGATTTTTATTTACCCAGTTATCTATTGTTTCAGATTCTGTACCACTGTAATTCCATCGAATTTGTTGACCGTAGTTGGAAGGCGCTAAGCTAGTGCTTGTGCTACAAAAGCCGCCTCCGGATGCAATGGCAGTGCGTGGGGTGCCATAACTAGTGACTGGTGTGTAGAAATCTACAACATGATGATGGCAATAATTTAATTTTTGCGTCACCCAAAAATTCTCAGCTGCTATCATTCGATTTTGCATCCATGCGATTTGAGTCGTGTTTGTAAGATCGAGAGTAGGGCAGATAGTTAAATTGGGATTAGATGGGCTCAGCAATAGATGATTTCGACCCGGGCCCCAAGAGAAAATAGTGGCAGGATCAATGACGCCAGAATCGAATGGTTGTGTTAATTCGTAGCTAAAGTTATCGATATTTTCTCCGCATGTTTGTCCAACTGGGCCTGCTGTGATTTGTGTAGATAATTGATCTGCTATAAATGGTTGACTACGGAATAGACCATTGTACGCGCTAATGATGGGGCCGCCGCTGAGATTTCCGCTGATATTGCTATTAATTTGTAGCTCTATTAGACAGAGACTGCCTGGGCCATTTAATGAAGTGAGGTTTGTGCAATAGTCGGGCCCTGGATTTGATACTTGGGTTACGCCGGTGGGTAAATTAGTCACTTGAATATTGCTGAGTGTATGATTGCTATTATTTAATACTTGATAAATAGCTGTGCCTGTTTGGCCTTGTACCAATGATGAAGTGACTTTGGTATTCGGTGTCACGAGAAAAATAGGTGTTTCACCCCAGCTGTTTGCGCTGATGATGCTGATCAATATACTCCAGAAATACTTATTCACTTGCTGGATCTCCTTATCCGAGATAGCTGATTTGTGCTAACAATTCATTGGTGTATATATGTGAGTTGCTAATTGTTCCGGTACTACTTTGCAAAGGTGTCGTGCCAAGATTGACATTGCCTAAATTAACAAAACGATAACCTGCCCCAAGACGCCAATGTTCTGTGATATCTACATCAAAGCCAAGTCCTGCCGAGTATGTCAATGAAGTGTTTGAATGATTAGCAAAGGGTTGCGTCATGGGCAAGTCAGCTGTTGTCACTGGATATTCAGTGTATTGATAAGCTTTGTTAAAAGCGCTGCCGATACTAGCAGAAAGATAAGGATGCCATATTTTCTCAAAGGCGTGTGATATTTTAGTATCGATAGAAATGCGGCGACTTTGAATTTGATATTGGTAAGTTAAATTATTAAATGCGGGGTCAGAAAAAAAATACACGTTACCGCTTTCTATAAATGAACTATTCTGAAAATAACTTAAACCGAGCTGCCAAGCCCAATTGGGTTGAAATACTGCTTCACCACCGATGAATAGACCAGTATCTGATGCGGTATCGTAATGGTTGCTACCTATGTAAGTATTTTGGAAGGGAGCAAAGGCAATCACTTTGCTGGAGTACACATTAGCTCTGGCAATGCCCGAAGATACAGTAACAACGGGGCGTATGGTAGCGAGTGAAACAATAGGCAAAAAAATCATTAATAAACACGCTAAAAAAATCCTTTTCTTCATTTTTATGCCCTTTTTCCTGTGGGTGTATGCTATGTCATCCTGAGCGAATCGAAGGATCACTCGAATTTGAGCTGATCCTTCGCTCAGGATGACAGTCTCTGCAAAACCTGATTTACGCAACAAAGCGCGTAATTGGTTAAGGTTATGTTATTTATCAATATAAATCAATGGGCTATATTTTATGCACAAAAGGTGATCAATTTCGCTAAATGTATGATATACTCTGCCCGCAAGTAAGATGGCTGCATAAACATACGACGGTGAGTAAAAAATGTCCAATACAAGGTCGAGCCCGGAATACCAACACAGAACAATGCGTCATCTTTGGCTATGGATGACATCCTATTTTCGTCAAACTGAATTCATGGGATCTGATGAAAATAAACCCGCTATCTATTTTATTCACGGCACTGCTGACTGGGCGAGTTCGGGTACTGATATTGCTGAAAGTTTAACGTCATCTTTATTCTCCAAGATTCATCTAGTGTCATTCCAAGATCGATTGCAAGGGAAAGATATAGAATCATTTTCAATTCAGTTAGCTCATAAAATAAAATTTGAAAATGATAAGAATGTTATTTTAATCGGTCACTCTCGTGGCGGTTTAGTCGCAACGCATTTTGCTAAAAACTATGCGGAAAAATTGGGTGTAACTGTTCATTCTGTTATTGCTATCACCACACCCTACAAGGGGAGTCGTTTAGCAAGATGCCCATTAACGAGTATATCTGACTCTGTTAAAGATTATCAAAAAGATAGTCCATTCCTTACAACACTTTGTAAGAAACCAATCACAACACCGCATGTTTTTATTGCTGCAGAAAACGATTGGCTTGTCATGGAGCCTGATTCCTATCTATCAGATACAGAAGACACAGCAAAAAGAACCATTAAAAGTGAAGATCATCTTTCTGTGATGCATTCAGGAGAACTACAAGAAACTATTGAAACAACTTTATCAAACCTCAAAACTCCTGAGTTAGAATTAAAAGAAGAGGGTGGTCAAGAATCTCAATCAGGTGAAAATCTATTAACCACACTGAGCCAGATGATTTCTGGTATAGATTTATCAGGGATAGACGATGGCAAACGTATTGCCATAGAAAATTTAACTGAGATGGCAAGACAATCAATGCCCTCGCAGGATAATAAAGCTGATTACAGAAATTGGGAATTCGGCGTACAGCTTGCAATTGAGCGTATTCAAAAACCAAACGATGAATTGGCACGTAAATTACTTATGTTTCATGCGACTCATTTTGTACCTGGGCACTCTGTCGCGTGGAAAAAATTTCTTGGAGCGCTAGCGATACTAGCTAGTATCACTATTGCATTACTTATTCTGACACATGCTCCTATTATTGCTGGTGTAAGCTTAACCGCACTGTGCGTTAACAGTTCTGCTCTCTTAGTATGTGGAGCAGCACTTTTTTACCATGGAAGACAAAAATCACTAGCGCATGCGTATAGTCAATTGGCAACAGCTTGCTCTATCGCTGTCATTGCGAGCGAAGCGAAGCAACCCAGGCTTTTGAGAGCTGATTAGAACACTTCTAAGACTCGGAAGCAGCATTGAAAAGCCTAGGTTGCTTCGCTTCGCTCGCAATGACAAAGATAGGGGTTGAGCTATTACGTAAATTGATTTATCTCCATTATTAAATCATGCGCTGCTTTTTTAGGATTTTTTTGATCGTGAATGGCGCTAATGACGGCGGCGCCACTGGCGCCATGCTCCATAATGCTCCGGATATTTTGCTGATTGATTCCGCCGATGGCGATGACAGGATGTTTAGATTGTTGGGTAATTTTTTGCAATCCATCTAAGCCCCAAATTGTTTTGCAGTCAGACTTAGTTTTACTGGGGAATACAGCGCTAGCAGCAATGTAATCTATGCAAGTGAGTTGGTTAGCCATTTCTAATTCTTCGGGAGTCTCTACTGACCAGCCAATTATTTTGGTTGGCCCAAGCAGTTGCCGAGCATGGTAGGGTGAAATATCCGATTGACCGAGGTGAACTCCATCAGCATCTATCTCTTTAGCAACTTCTACGTAATCATTAATAATGAGCGGTATATTAACAGGATCTAAAATAGCTTTTAACGCTAACGCCATGTCGCGAATTTGCGTTACATTTTTGAATTTCTCGCGTAATTGAATGAGTGTCACACCGCCTGCTACGGCCTGTAGAATAAATTCTTTATACTGAGGAAAAGGTATTGTCTGCATATTGGTGACTAAACAAAGTCTGAATTGATTGACAATCATGGGGGTAGCTACGCCTGTTTGATTAATTGTATCACTGACTCTGTCGCTGTTTTCCAATTCAACCGTGTTTCGTACTCATGAAATGCGGATAATGCTAATTTTTCATATTCGTCATACTGTTGCATTAATTGCATCAGATAGTTGCAATAGGCTTCGACGGGTGCATCTAAACCAAAGGTCATGCCATTGATATGATCTTTTACTGCAGTGGAAATGCCACCTACATAAGATGTCAGGCATGGCAAACCAAATGCGTTGGCTTCAGCAAAGACAATGCCATAGCATTCCGCACGTGAAGGCACAAATAGAAAATGAGATTCATGTAATAAACGAGTGATTTTTTCTACACCTTCGGGAGTGCGTTTTGAAATAAAACCGTGGCATTTAATATAAGCAGGGATGATCGTGCCGGCGGGTGGGTGGCAACCTACCAAATTTAATTCTACGGGTTGGCCAGCGGCATGTAATGCTTGCGTCACTTTGAAAACAATATCACCTCCCTTGCGATCCCAGTGTTTTCCAATGAATAAAAGTTTTAAAGTGTCGCGTGAACGTGTTTTTAATAGGGTGCGAATATCGTCTGCAGTGTGGTTACATTGAATATTAGCACCAAAAGGCACGACTTTTATTTTATCTTTACTGGTGCCATAAATTTCTAATGCAGTCCGTGCAGCCCAATCAGATGAAAAAATAGCAAGCTTACAGCGTGTCAGGCATTCTTTGGTCATTTTGTTGCCTTGTTCAATGGAGCTAGCAGAATGGCTAGAAAAACCAGGGTAAAACCCGAGTAAACTGGCATAGAGTGCATCTGTCCAAAGAACAATAGGTTGTTTGCAATCGAGATAAGCAATGGGATTGATGAGGGGAGCAACTACGGCATCTACATTTATATTTTTTAATTTTTTTGCGACTTGTTGCGAATAATGTTCTGCAACAAACGTATTGAATCGAGGACTTTCTCTTTGGCCACAAGCCATTTTTTTCCAAGCTTGTTTTAGTTTAAAATTGACGGGTAAGTGGCGTTTTAGATTGCCAATATAGTCTATTTCTATGCCTTGTTGGGTAAAAGCATGAGCCATATTGAAGGGTGTACCTGACCAATTGGCTATGTCGCGCGCATCAAAGGTAGTGGCGAATGCGAATTTCATATTTTTTTCTCTCCTACCCATCCCCAAAAAATGTCATAAAATCGTTGCATAGAAAATTCTTGCATTACACGTTGACTCCCCTTTTCTGCCCATCCTGTTTTTTCAGTATTGGGCATGCGATAAAATGCCAACATTTTCTTCGCTAACTGTGCTGGATCTTGTGCATCAATGAGAGCGCCAGCGTTTCCTACTACTTCAGGGATTCCATTCGTTTTAGTCGCAATAACAGGCACTTTTGCAAGCATGGCTTCTAGTAATACTCGTCCAAATGCCTCTTTTACCGACGTTAAAACAAATACATCAAACGCTTTTAATAGGCGAAATCCTTGATCGATATAACCTGTTAAAATAACATCTTTTTCAAGGTGTAATTGCTGGATTTGTTCTTTTAAATTTTTTTCCAGTACTCCATCTCCAATAATCACCAGCTTTGCGTGTGGGCATTGCGCTTTGATGAGGGAGAATCCTTTGATCATGGTATCTTGGTCTTTTGCTGGGACTAAGCGTCCCAATGTCCCAAATACAAAATCTTCTTTTGCGAGATTAAGCTTTTCTCGCGCCATAGGGCGATCTAAGAAAGTGGGTTCTGTTAATTCAATATCAATCATATTATACAGTGTAATCACTCGCTCGGCAGGGACGCCCAGAATATCACGCCGGATATCATCTCGTACGGCATTGGAAACGCCTGCGAAGAACATATTTTTTTGCATTAATGCAGCAACGAGGCACCGTCTTGGCATGCTGTGAAGCGTTTTTAATTCATGCATCACAAAAAATAAAACGGGTATTTTGCAAAACCGTGCGACCCATAACATGACATAGCTAGGTTTATATCGATGACAAATGACAATTTGGAATTTTTTTTCACGCTGTAATAAAAACATTCTTCGAATAGCGGCGATTTTCAGTCCGCGTGTAGCTTGTTTAGATAAATTAAGAAAATACACGTTTTCAGCTAAATGTCTTTCCTTGATTTTTTTATCCGGCTCGCCTGTTAGATAAGCGACGGTGACTTCAAATTGGACGGGATCAAATAATTTTGTATATTGATTGCTGATATCAATAAATTGTGTTGCATATCCGTGGCCAAAAATTAAAATTGATTTGCGCATTTAAAGATCCAAGCTATCTTTTTGTAAAATGGCAGAAGCATTGAATGCTTCTAGACTTTTTTGAATACGGCGCATGCCCTTCGTCACTGATTTTTGATCGCGGCTGAGAGAAGGGTTGAGTACTGTCGTTGCATGGTTAATATGATCCATGTATTTTAATAAAATACGCGAAGGAAGAAACACCATGGAATAATTTTGATTGATGAGTTGACGGTGCATGGCCTTGCCCGCTACTTCCCCTTCGTCTGAAAATCGAATTTGGTATTGGCGTAATAAATCCGTGCGATAAAGAGCGCAATGACTGCGTAAATAATAATGGTTATGATCTAACCCTTCTAAAGCATGATCCTTTCTTTTCAGTATTCGGTAATAGATTGTTTGGCCTAATCGTTCCAATGATTTCAATAAATATCGATGGAATGGTTTGGATTCTAATTTCCATGAGCCGACACCGGCTATATTGCTATCTCGGTTAATTTCATTGAGTAAAAAAGGTAACCATTTTTTATTGCGTACCAACGTGTCGGTGTGAATGGATAATACAAAAGGGGTGGTGACGCGTTCCAGTGCTAAATCCAATGCACGTGAATGAGATAAAGCAGGCGATTCACCTGATATGGGCTGCCGTTCAATCAACTCAATCCATTGGAGGGTGCGTAAATACGCCGATGATGCGTCATTGGAACCATTGTCAATGACAATGACTTTGGCGAGTTCTCCATCTGTGTTTTGTCGAATTAAACGTAGACAGAGTTTACTGAGTTCCAGTGTTTTGTAGTGAGGAATTAAAATTGTCACTTGTGGCGTAGTCATATATACTCTTTTAACTCGTTGAGGAGCCACTATTAGATGCTGAGGGCCTGTCAAACAATAACTTTCACTTTTAGCATCTCATCTAAGGCTCATCTTTAAAAAAATGATTATGCAGAAAAGCGCTTACATAGTTTACTATGCACGCACTTTTCTGCATAATCATTTTTTTAAATCTGAACCTTATATGAGCGCTAAAAACGAAAGTTATTGTTTGACAGGCCCTGACTTACCCTATTTTGCAAAGAGAATTATGACTAAACCATCCAGAAAAGGTATTTTACTTGCCGGTGGCCATGGTACCCGTTTTTATCCGGCTACCCGTTGTATTTCCAAGCAGTTATTGCCTGTTTATGACAAACCCATGCTCTATTACCCTCTCACAACGCTTATGCTGGCAGGTATTCAAGATATTTTGATTATCGTTTGGGAGCATGAGCGTGCATTGTTTGAAAAGCTTTTCGGGGATGGTGAACAGTGGGGGATTCGATTGCAATATGCTGCTCAAGAACAACCCCGAGGTATCGCAGAGGCTTTTACCATTGGAGAGTCATTCATCGGTGATCATGCCGTTTGTTTGATGTTGGGGGACAATATTTTATATGGCGATGGAATAGCGACAGTTTTACAAGAGGCTGCACAGCAAACAGAAGGTGCAACTATTTTTGGTTATTATGTACATGACCCAGAACGTTATGGTGTGATTTATTTCAATGATCAAGGCCAACCTATCGATATTCTTGAAAAACCACAAAACCCATTATCGCATTATGCAGCAATAGGTCTTTATTTTTATGATAATACAGTGGTTGAAATAGCTAAAAATTTAAAACCTTCAGCACGGGGTGAATTGGAAATTACTGATGTGACACGTGTTTATTTAGAACAGAAAAAATTACAAGTTACCCAGTTAGGGCGCGGAACTGCTTGGCTAGATACCGGCACCCCGCCTGCTTGGCTAGAGGCCTCCAACTTTATTCACATCCTTGAGCATCGACAAGGGTTAAAAATAGGTTGTCCAGAAGAGGTGGCTTGGCGCATGGGGTACATCAATACATCGCAATTATTAGCATTGGCAGAGCCTTTAATGAAAAGTGGGTATGGAAAATATTTGCAAAACTTAGTAGGTTAGAAGATATGCGTGTTGTTTCAACTGAATTACCGGGTGTATTGATCATAGAGTTGCATGCTTTTCATGATCCTCGAGGCTATTTTTTTGAAATCTTCCAAGAAGAACGGTATCAACAACACGGGATACCAGAGCGGTTTGTGCAAGATAATTTTTCAAGTTCTAGCCAGCATGTATTGCGTGGTTTGCATTATCAAGTGGAACATCCGCAAGGGAAACTCGTATTTGTGATGCGGGGGCATGTGTTGGACGTAATTGTTGATGTGCGTTTAGGTTCGCCTACGTTTGGTAAAGCCATTACTATTGAATTGAGCGATCAGAATTTACGTCAAGTCTATATCCCGCCGGGTTTTGCTCATGGTTTTTGTGTGTTATCAGAATGGGCCGATTTTGTTTATAAATGCACGGATTACTATCATCCAGCGGGTGAGCGTGGGATACGCTGGAATGATCCGGATTTACACATTCCCTGGCCAGTACAAGACCCCATTTTATCGGCAAAAGATGCTGTGCTTCCTCGGTTGAGGGACATCGGGGAAGATCAATTGCCGCGGTTAGGGTAAAGACGGGCACGCACGCGGGCACGATTAACATAATGATTATGAAAAAAATCTTGATCACAGGGGGAAATGGGCAGCTTGCTTACGAGTTGGTGCGGCTTGCGCAAGAGAAAAAATATTTGTTTTCTGCGCCAACGCGTAACGAATTAGACATTACTCAGCCGTTGGCTATCCAGCAAGTGCTTGACCATTTTCAACCGGATGTTGTTATTAATGCGGCAGCGTATACACAAGTCGATCAAGCAGAGAAAGAGCCAGAGAAAGCTTATACGGTGAATAGTGAGGGTGCTAAAAATATAGCAGTCGCGTGTGCAAGTCACCAGATTCCTTTACTGCATCTCTCCACAGATTATGTATTTTCAGGTCAGCAGACACGTCCTTATCTGGAATCCGATGTTGTATCCCCTATTAATGTGTATGGTGCGAGCAAATGGCAGGGTGAAGAAGCGGTGCGTGTGTATTGTCCACAACATATTATTTTGCGAGTCAGTTCTGTCTTTGGGCGCCATGGGCAGAATTTTGTAAAAACGATTTTGCGTTTGGCGCGTGAAAAAAAAATAATACGCGTGGTTGCCGATCAAACCATGTGTCCAACACCGGCTAAAGCGATTGCAGATGCATTGCTTTACATAATGACCATGCCACAGTGGGGTACTTATCATTATTGCAGTACAGAAGCAGTTACATGGTACGATTTTGCAGTGGCCATTACACAACAGGCAAAACAATCCATTCAGATTGACCCTGTTACAACGGCTGATTATCCCACCGCGGCCAAGCGTCCTGCTTATGCTGTGCTCAACAACAGTTTATTTGAAAAAACATTTGCAATAAAATGCCCTGATTGGCGAATAGGATTAAAAGATGTCATTACCACATTATCAACCTCGTAATGTATTAATTACCGGTGGCGCAGGCTTTATTGGTGCGAATTTCATTCGTTATGTATTGGCGCAAGATCCTGCTGTTAAAATTTATAATTTAGATGTACTAACTTATGCAGGTTCACTTAATAATATTGACAATTTGCCTGATGCAAAGCGCCATGTATTTATTCAAGGTGATATTTGCGATAGCCAATTAGTTAGCGATATTTTGCAACATCACGCGATTGATACAATCGTTCATTTTGCTGCAGAAAGTCACGTTGATCGTTCAATCCAAGGCCCTGCGCCTTTTATACAAACGAATATAGTGGGTACGTTTACTTTGTTAGAAGCTGCTCGGCAATATTGGTTATTGCAAAAAAAAGGAGATGCATCGCAATATCGTTTCCATCATGTATCGACAGATGAAGTCTATGGTTCTTTATCAGCAGAAGATTCCCCGTTTAATGAGCACACACCGTATGCACCTCGCTCGCCTTATTCGGCAGCCAAAGCAGGATCTGATCATTTAGTGAGAGCTTATTTTCATACTTATCATTTGCCAATCACGATAAGCAATTGTTCAAACAATTATGGCCCTTACCAGCACACAGAAAAATTCATTCCTACTGTTATTCGTGCTTGTCAAAATAACCAGCCTATACCACTTTATGGTGATGGTACTCACATTCGAGATTGGTTATATGTAGAAGATCATTGTGATGGTATTGTTAAGATTTTGCGCAAAGGTAGAGTGGGGGAGACGTATAATTTAGGCGGAGACAACCAAATGAGTAATTTGGCGGTTGCAAAGCAGATTTGTGAAGTCATGGATGCGTGTTATCCTCAAGCGCGTCCACATCGAGAGTTGATTCAGTTTGTAAGAGATCGCCCTGGCCATGATTGGCGTTATGCGATCGATATACAAAAAATCGTAACCCATCTCCACTGGAAGCCAAAGCAGCTATTCAGTGAGGGTATCCATAAGACAGTAGAGTTTTATTGCCAAACCAGCTAGTATCGTGGTCTTCCATAAATAAAGGGCAAGCGCTATATGAGGAAAAAAATTGTACTGATATTGGCAGGTTTTTTAGTGAGTTATGCAGTGACTGTGTTGGGAGATGAACCTCCTCCTTATCCAGCAGGGGGATGCCCGGATATTGAGGTCGTTAAAAAAACAATAGTGACGATAGCCGATTTTAATGCGGGTATTCGAAGCGGCTTGTTCAATGATCAAGACTATTATCGAGGAGCCGTTCGATACGACAAATTTGGTACAAATGATGTTTGGGCATTGAGTGTGACGAATTCAAAGTCAGAGCATCAGAATGATAGTTTAATCAAGGCGACGGAATTTGCATTGGAAATTTTATCGGCTGCTAGTGGATCTCCATCACCTGTGTACGTGACTAATACTAATACATGGCAATGTAGTTACTTTGTATCGTCGTCAGGTACGATGCCGTCTGATGAATTCGTGACAGCGACCACACCTGTTCCGCCGCTTAATCCAAAAATTGTGCCATAAGTTATAAAAATATCCTGGGGTTAGTCTTAATATGAAAGTGACCAAAGCCATTTTTCCCGTTGCAGGTCTTGGGACACGGTTTTTGCCTGCGACTAAGGCAAACCCCAAAGAAATGATGCCTATCGTCGATAAGCCTTTAATTCAATATGCAGTAGAAGATGCACTAGCAGCAGGCATTACGGAGCTTATTTTTGTTACCAGTAGTAGCAAGCGAGCCATTGAAGATCACTTTGATTCTAACTTTGAGCTCGAAGCGAACTTATTCGATCGAGGTAAGCACGACCTACTTGAATTAGTGCAAGGTATTTTGCCTGCAGGCATTTCTTGTGCTTATATTCGTCAAAAATCCCCTCAAGGTTTAGGTCATGCTGTGCTTTGTGCCAAACAGCTATTATCCAGTGAACCTTTTGCTGTGGTGCTCGCAGACGATTTAATCGATGGTGGCCAGCAATCTTGTTTACAGCAAATGGTTACTGTATTCGAACAAACACAGGCGAGCATCGTTGCTGTTGAAAAAATAGCGCCGGCGGATACTAAAAAATACGGTGTAGTCGAGATAGAATCGACGTCTAGCCATATAGCAAAAATCGCTGGTATTGTAGAAAAGCCCGAACCTGCTGTGGCACCTTCTAACTTAGGTGTTGTAGGACGCTATATTTTGACTCCTGCTATTTTTGATATGTTGGAAAACACGGCCAAAGGCTCGGGTGGTGAAATTCAATTAACCGATGCTATTGCAAAATTATTGAAAAAAGAAACAGTCATGGCCTTGCAATTTAAAGGAAAACGATATGATTGTGGTAGTAAACTAGGGTACTTGGAAGCAACGATAGCTTATGCTTTAAAACACCCTGAAGTCGCTGGAGATTTTCAAGCACTGCTGAGAGAATTTGCTCAATGCGTAAACTGAGGTCGCATCCTTCTACGGTCTATCTCGTCGCTGCTGTTTTAAGTATCTTGCTTTCTTTTTGGATGAGTAGCCGAGAGTTTGTCATCAATCCAGATGCTATTTGTTATTTGCAAAGCGCTGCTACGATGAAAAGTGGCATTCATGCTGCTATGAACGTTTGTGGACAAGCGCAGTGGCCTTTTTATGCATGGTTAATTGCAATCGTTGTCAATGTAACAAAGCTTTCGTATGTGACAGCAGCCTATACATTGAATGGTGTTTTTTCATTGATAGCGGTATGGGCTTTTATAGGTATCGTTGTTTTGATAGCAAAAAAAATGCAGACACCTCAAAAGCATATTGGTTGGTTAGCTGCTCTCGTTATTTTGCTTGCCCATGAATTCAATGCAGTTAAAACCTATATTATTCGTGATCATGGTTTTTGGGCTTTTTATCTTGCTGCCATTTTTTTCTTACTTCATTATTTTCGTGCACGAGAATGGCGCTATGCGTTAGCATGGAACGTGAGCACTTTAGTGGCCACTTTATTTCGCATCGAAGGTGCTATTTTTTTATTTTTTATCCCGTTTATTGCTTGGTTTGATATAAAACAAACTATTTTTGCTCGCGTTAAAGCATTCTTACAATTACATGTCGTGACTGTGATGATCGCTATCATGGTTGGTGGATGGTTTTTGCTGCATCCTTTGAGTTCGGGTGGACGTTTAGCCGAGTTACAATTCCAATTATGTCATGGTGTTCTCTTGCTCAAACAGAATTTTCAATTAAAGGCAGCAGGTCTTGCTGCGACTGTTTTAGGTCATAATGGCGCTCGTGATGCGAGTCTCGTTTTGACAATCACATTGTTCATTTGGTATGGGATTAATGTCATTACTAACTTATCCCTGATTTATACTGGCTTATTAATTTATAGTTGGTACAAAAAATTATTAGCATCCGATCGCGCGACACGGTTGGTTTTATGGAGTTATGTGGTTATCAATGTGATTGTGACGCTTGTATTTTTGGGTCAAAATATGTTTCTCTCCAAACGTTATCTGATTGCATTGTCGTTGGTATTAATGTTGTGGGTTCCTTTTGCCTTGAGTCATTTGATGCAACAATGGCAACGACGTCAATGGCCTTTCCTATTAGCCATTTTGTTAATCATTATTTCATCTTTAGGTGGTATCTTTGATTTTGGTTATTCTAAGCAATATATGCGTGATGCGGGCCAATGGCTTGCTCTGAATGTGCCGAAAAATGCAACGATTTATAGCAATGACGTGCAAGTGATGTATTATTCTCAGCATTTTGGCAATGAGATTTTTGCCAAAGCAGATGCTTTTTTAAATTCAAAAATGATTCCGAATAGCCAGTGGAAAAAATACGATTACCTTGTTTTGCGCATGGATCATAAAGAATTAAATTCTGCGACGAATAGGTGGTATGAGAGACATTTAATACCGATACAAGTTTTTTATAATAAACGGGGTGATCAAGTACGTATCTATAGGAGCCATTTGTGAATATTACCGTGATAGGGGCAGGTTATGTGGGTTTGGTCACAGGAACTTGTTTTGCTGATTTAGGTAACCATGTGACGTGTATCGATGTGAACAAAGAGAAAATAGCTCATCTTAAACAGGGTATTTTACCCATTTATGAGCCAGGCCTTGAAGCGCTCGTTTCTTTAAATATGTCTGCAGGGCGATTGCATTTTGCAACCTCATTGCAAGAGTTGACTATGGAACCGCAAGTGATTTTTATCGCGGTGGGCACGCCAAGCGATACAGATGGTTCAGCAAATATGCAATATGTGTTAGAAGCAGCTCGTCACATTGGTGCTTTCATTAAAAATGATTGTATCGTTGTCGATAAATCGACAGTGCCTGTGGGTGTAGCGGATCAAGTAAAAAATGAAATTCAAGCGGAATTAAAAAAACGGCATTTAACGATCAAATTTGACGTCGTGAGTAACCCAGAGTTTTTACGTGAAGGCGCAGCCATTGATGATTTTATGCGACCTGATCGTATTATTATTGGGTTAACATCTCAAGAAGCGAAAGCGATTATGCTGGAACTTTACACGCCGATTTTGCGTAATCCTGAAAGAATTTATTTTATGAATGTGAAAGATGCTGAAATGACAAAGTATGTGGCTAATGCGATGCTGGCCACTAAAATTTCTTTTATGAATGAAATGGCAGTACTGTGTGAACGTATGGGGGTGGATGTAGAAAATGTGCGTTTAGGCATTGGTTCAGATTCTCGTATTGGCAATTCGTTTATCAATGCAGGCTGTGGTTATGGTGGTTCTTGTTTTCCAAAGGATGTGAAAGCGCTTATCAAAATGGCGGAAGATACGGGTGTTGAACCGTTAGTCTTAAAGGCCGTGGAAGAGCGTAATTTTCAGCAAAAACAGTGGTTGCCTAATAAAATCGTTCAATTATTTGGCAAAGATTTAACGAAAGTCACAATAGGGGTATGGGGCTTATCGTTTAAACCAGGTACAGATGACATGCGTGAAGCTTCTTCCTTGGTTTTATTGGAATGCTTGATCGAGAGCAACGCCCGTGTGCAAGTGTATGACCCTGTGGCCATGTCTGTTGCCCGTCAATTAGTTCCTGCAGAATGGCTTAAAAATGGCAATTTACACTTTGCTGACGATCAATACGCCGCATTAAATGGTGCCGATGCGTTAGTATTAGTGACTGAATGGAAGGCATTTTGTTACCCTGATCTTGCCATGATGAAAAAAATCATGCGCAGGCCGCTGATTTTGGATGGGCGTAATCAATACGACCCTCGGCAAATAAAAGAGGCATCCTTCGAGTATTATGGGATAGGGCGGGAATAATGATTTTAAAGATAATCTGTTTATGCTATGATCTAAAAACGTCGTTTAAAAAGTGATATAGGAATGATTAGACAAAGAACCTTAAAAAACGTCATTAAGGCAACAGGAATAACATTACATGGTGGCGAAAGAGCTGAATTAACTTTAAGGCCAGCTCCCCCTAATACAGGCATCATCTTTCAACGTGTTGATCTTTCTCCAGCTACGGATATTCCTGCGCTTGCAGAGTTTGTTGGCGATACGACCCTATCTACTTCCCTCGTCAAAAACGGTATCCGTGTCGCAACGGTTGAGCATTTATTGTCCGCCTTTGCTGGTTTAGGTATTGATAATGCTTATGTGGGTGTCAATGCTTCTGAAATTCCCATTATGGATGGTAGTGCAGCGCCCTTCATATTTTTAGTGCAATCGGCTGGTATTCAAGAACAAAATGCACCGAAGCGTTTTATTCGTGTGAAGCGTAAAGTGATGGTCAAAGAGGGTGATAAGTGGGCTTATTTTGAGCCGTTTGAAGGTTTTAAAGTGACCTTTAGTATTGAATTTAATCACCCCGTATTTGAAATGCACAGCAAGACCGCGACGTTGGATTTTTCTAGTACTTCGTATGTTAAAGAAGTGAGCCGTGCCCGTACCTTTGGCTTTATGGCTGATTTTGAGCGTTTACGCTCTATGAATTTAGCACGCGGTGCTACGCTGGATAATGCTGTAGCGATTGATGATTTTCGTGTGTTGAATGAAGATGGATTGCGTTACGAAGATGAATTTGTAAAACACAAAATTCTGGATGCTGTTGGCGATCTTTATCTACTCGGCTCCAGTTTGATTGGCGCCTTTAATGGCTACAAATCAGGCCATGCACTCAACAATATTCTATTGCGTCGATTGCTAGAGCAGCAAGATGCATGGGAATATGTCACTTTTGACGAAGAATCGGCACATGTTCCTATTTCTTACTTGCGGCCTGTGTTGGCGTTTGAGGCTTGATCAAGAGTGATCCGCTATTTTTTCAAGCGCTATTCGTAGTTTTTCATCTGTTACCTTTTTGGCTGTTTCTCGTAAAAGAGAAGCATTTTCTGAGGAAAGCTTTTGCTGTGGTTCACGTTGGTTCGAAGGTGAAGTAGGTACGTAATTGGGTTGCACTTTGCAACAGATAGATTGGATGTTCTCCAAGCCAGGATAATGCTGTAGCTTGGGCAATAACGTCGGGATGTGAAAACGGAAACGCGTGAGCCAATGCGGGTTATCGGCCAACACAATCAGAGAAGTGCCTGAAAGGTTCACAATAAAGCAGTGTTGAGCGAGCACTGTATTTTCTTCTAAGCACTCACCCAGCCAGGCATTCCATTGTCGAAGTTGATTTAATTTTGACAATAAATTGCCTAGCAGGTGACTGTCTTGTTGCAAGTAACGTGTAATCAAGTTATCCATGAAGACTATAGTAACGATAGATTACTATGATCATCCAACAATTTTTCAAAATTATCAGGATTCACGTAAGCATCAGGGTCTCCGCCATTGGGTTTGCTGAGATAGACAATGGGGACACTCGTGACGGGTTTTCCACAGGCAACCAGGTGCTGAGGATCATGTATTTTATAAAAAGACCAAGCAGTGTATTTTGGGTTATTTGAAACAGTTTCTGCTGTTGGCATAAACTGTTGGCAGTGAGGGCAATTTCCATACACAATAAATGCAGTATAAGGCTTGTTTAACTGGCTACAATCAGAATCGAGCGGTAATTCATTGATGACTGCATAAGTCATACCGGGGATGCAGAAACTGGCTATTGTGCTAACAAGAAGAGTCAATTTAGATTTTTTCATAGGGATTCTCCAGGTAATGTAACAAAGTGACTACGCTGCTGATGGTAGTCTGCTGGGATGAATGAAGTCAAGGGTTAGAAATCTATCCAGTAGCCCATAACAATTTGACTTTTTAGGCAAATTAAGGGATGCTTTCACTCCCCCATAGCCCGATATAACGTGAACGTGAAAGCCTTATGATCCTGACCCAACTGTTTAGCCAAATTTTCGGTAGTCGCAACCAACGTGTTTTAAAACGCATGAGGGGCGTAGTAGCGCAGATCAATGCGCTAGAGCCACAGATGATGGCTCTTTCTGATAATGCACTCCAAGCCAAAACACAAGAATTCCGCCAACGTTTGCAACAGGGTGAGACCGTAGATACTTTATTGCCTGAAGCGTTTGCTGTAGCGCGTGAAGCAGGTAAGCGTGTACTGAACATGCGCCATTTTGATGTGCAATTACTGGGTGCGATGGTATTGCATGGTGGTAGCATTGCCGAAATGCGTATGGGCGAAGGTAAAACGTTGGTAGCAACGCTCGCTGCTTACCTGAATGCCTTGAGTGGGCAAGGTGTGCATATTGTGACGGTGAATGACTACCTAGCCAAACGCGATGTGGAATGGATGGGCCCTCTCTATTCTTTCCTAGGCTTGACTACCGGTGTCATCGTGCCATCCATGTCACCGCAAGAAAAGAAACAAGCTTATGCTGCCGATATCACTTACGGTACCAATAACGAATTTGGCTTTGACTATTTACGCGATAATATGGCGTTTACGATGGAGGATAAAGTACAACGTCCATTGCATTATGCCATCGTTGATGAAGTCGATTCTATTTTAATTGATGAAGCACGTACTCCTTTAATTATTTCTGGCGCGGCTGAAGATAGCACAGAACTTTATTTGGCTGTCAATAAGTTAGTACCGCAATTGACTAAGCAAGCAAACAAAGAAGCCACGGGTGATTATTTAGTCGATGAAAAATCCAAGCAAGTGTTTTTGAGTGAAGAAGGTCATCAGCATGTTGAGGAATTATTTGCTCAGGCGCATTTGATCCGTGAAGGCGAAACGCTGTATGACGCCAATAATATTATGTTGATGCATCATCTGAATGCAGCATTGCGTGCACATGCTATTTTTCATCGCGATGTGGATTATATCGTGCAAAATGGTGAAGTGGTGATTGTAGATGAACATACGGGCCGTACGATGCCAGGACGTCGTTGGTCAGATGGATTGCATCAAGCAGTAGAGGCGAAAGAGGGCGTGTCTATCCGTCAAGAAAATCAGACGCTCGCGTCCATCACTTTCCAAAATTATTTCCGAATCTATCAAAAGCTGGCAGGCATGACAGGTACAGCGGATACAGAAGCGTACGAATTCCAACAAATTTATGGCTTAGAAGTGGTAGTATTGCCCACTAATATGCCTATGATTCGGCAAGATCAGCCTGACTTTGTTTTTATGTCAGCCGCTGAAAAATTTACCGCGATCGTTGAAGATATCAAAAAAACGCGTATGGCTAATCAACCTGTTTTAGTGGGTACAGCCTCTATTGAAACCTCCGAATATTTAGCCAGTTTATTAAAGAAAGAAAATATTCCACATAATGTATTGAATGCCAAATTCCACGAACAAGAAGCGCGGATCATTGCTGAAGCAGGGCGGCCGGGTGCTGTTACTATCGCGACTAATATGGCAGGTCGTGGAACGGACATTGTTTTAGGTGGCAGTTTAGAAGCAGAATTAAAAGCATTGGAAAATCCAACACCTGAAGCTATCGCGCAGCATAAAGCCGCTTGGCAAGAGCGACATGATAAAGTCATTCAGGCGGGTGGTCTTTATGTGCTGGGCACAGAACGCCATGAATCACGCCGTATTGATAACCAATTACGCGGTCGTTCTGGCCGACAAGGCGATCCGGGTAAAACGCGTTTTTACCTTTCACTCGATGATAATTTGTTGCGTATCTTTGGGGGTGAACGTTTAACGGGTATCATGAAGCGTATCGGTATGGAAAAAGGCGTAGCGCTGGAGTCGCGTTTATTAAGTAACAGCATCGAAAACGCGCAGCGCAAAGTAGAAGCGCATAATTTTGATATTCGTAAGCAATTGCTCGAGTATGACGATGTGGCTAACGAACAGCGTAAAGTGATTTATCGTCAACGCGATGCTTTATTAACAACAGAGAGTATTATCGACACAATTGAAGCCATTCGGCAGCAAGTAGTCGATAGTATGATTAGCGTTTATATTCCAGAGCACAGCTTAGAAGAGCAGTGGGATATCTCAGGGTTGGAACGTCAGTTAGAGCGAGACTTTAATTTACGGCTACCTATTCAAGAGTGGTTAGCTAAAGAAGAAACGCTGCATGAAGAAAACTTGCGTGAACGTATTCATGCTGTTTTTAAAGAAACTTACCAAAAGAAAGAAGCACAAACAGAGATGGCGGTGATCCGTCAATTTGAAAAAGCAGTCATGTTGCAAACGCTAGATAATTTTTGGCGAGAGCATTTGGCAGCCATGGATTATCTGCGGCAGGGTATTCACTTGCGTGGTTATGCGCAAAAAAACCCGAAGCAAGAATACAAACGGGAAGCGTTTGAGTTATTTGTGGCTTTGCTGGATCGCGTCAACTATGAAGTGGTTTCAGTGTTGAGTAAATTTGAAGTGCGTAAAGAAGAAGATGTTGAGCACCTTGAAGCGCAGCGTCGTCTCGCGGAACAAAACATCAAAATGGAATACAGACATGCTGGAATGACTTCGTTAGAAAATCATACCGCAGAGACCGGTGGTAACGTGGTCGCCATGCCTATCAACAATATCCCCAAAGTAGGACGCAACGAACCTTGTCCTTGCGGCTCTGGCAAAAAATACAAGCAGTGTCATGGTAGCTTGGCGTAATAGCTCAACCCCACTGCCATTGTAACAGCTCACCCTATCGCTGTCATTGCGAGCGAAGCGAAGCAACCCAGGCTTTTGAGAGCTGATTAAAACTCATGAGACTCAGAAGCAGTGTTGAAAAGCCTAGGTTGCTTCGCTTCGCTCGCAATGACAGCGATAGGGTGAGCTGTTACACTTAATGGCAGTGGGGTTGAGCTATTACCTTTTACCGGGGTTATCCATACGCTTGCCAAGCACCATTTTCATAGACAATATCTTCATCAAGATAGACTAAATGCGTCACAGGAAAAATATCTACATGATGCCAAGTTTCCCCCCGTTTGAAGAGAGGTTTTTTGTAGACAGCATGCTTCGCGCCCAATGAAAGATGGACGCCACACATGCGTTCGTAGGTTCCTATATCGGTGACCGTTTTAGAGGGGGAAAATGCGCGATTCATGCCAAAACCCAATTCACGCAACCAGACTTCCCCTTCATCTTTTCGAATGTTAGCTAATACAGTGTCGAATTCGGACGTGGAATCAATCGCTTCGATGACGCGCCCTTTTTCCACAACGAGCGTAATAGGATGATCCACTTTATTGACTGAGAATGAAGTATCGCCAAAAGCAAAAATACGAACACGCCCATTAACTGATTCTATATCTCTCGCTTCGGTGAATACTTCACCGATGGGAAATTGGCCGCCGATATTTTTCATGCCGGTATAGTCACCTATGTTCAGTTTAGCCGGTTCAAAAGCAGAACCAAAAACAAGACGTTCACCATCGCTATCTAGGATACCCGAGTTTGCATTATCAATTCGCTTTTTAAGGGCGTTACCGACACCGCGATAATAAACGGGGTCATAAGCCAATGACTCAATATAACGCTCTCCTTCTGCATCTAGCATACGGCCTAGATGAGGATGTTCAATCACTTTTAGCGACTTATCAAAAAGTTCAACTCGAAGTCGAAAAGCATTCAGCCGAAAACTGCTTGACTGAATCAGCACAACTAAATCAGAAGGCTTGAGCTTTTCAAAAGTAGCAATGACATCCGCTGCTTGCACTGCATAAAAATCAATAAAGGTGGCAGTAGGAAGGCAGCGTTTATAGGCTTCTGCCAGTGTTACTGCGAGAGGGGAATGCGTGTCTGATATGATTAATGCAGCCCTTTCGTTGGAGTGCATGATGGCAAGCGACAAGATGTCACGTAAATGTTGTGCGGCGGCATCAATTGATTTTTCTGATAATGGGTTCATAAGAATCCGTTACATTACCACATACGAGGGATTTTATCTGCTAAATAATTACGATATGATGTACTACGAGGAGAATTGGTTAAATGATACGTCCTATTATACATGTTGCTGTGGGTATCGTTTTTAATTCACAAGGCAACGTACTGATTGCACAACGCCCTCCTGGGAAATCTCACTGCGGATTGTGGGAGTTTCCGGGTGGTAAAATAGAACCCCATGAAACAGTTTGTCAAGCGTTAGAACGGGAATTATTTGAAGAAATTGGCATCAAGGTAGTAACAGCTCATCCTTGGTTGAAAATGGAATACACTTACCCTGATCGTCATGTATTTCTCGAAACGTGGATCGTCAGGCAATTTTCAGGCGAGCCTACAGGTAGAGAAGGGCAGCTTGTTCAGTGGGTTTCTTTAGATGGTTTAGAGGGGTTTCAATTTCTTGCAGCAAATAGCGATATTCTTGCGAAGCTGAGAACAGAGTTAAATTAAACCTAATCGCCTGTGCTTTAGCTTTCTTATTGAGTCTGCTACCAGACCCCGCACAAATTCTCGTGACATTTTCGTATTTTCTTAAGGTGATAAAAGTACTGACAGCGTTTTTGCCTTTTTTTTCAGTGATGCCATCTCGGGAATCTCATCAAGATAAAAAAGTTGAAAAATCGGTTTTTGAAGGTGCGATATCAATGTAGGATCTTCTGGATAACTAAGTAACAAGGGTAACAGTATAGATTGACCTATCATTACTCGACGTTCAGGGCTATTTGCTACATGTAGCCCCCACATATTTTGATAACTTAATGGAACAACAGGATGCATAGGATCAATGGGATCAGGATAGCTACCAATGTAGTCTAATACATGGCCTCCAATATAGATCACAGTCATCCACGGATGGCCATGTTCCATTAAATAAGTACGACGTGCATTAGTGTCAGAGGCAGAAAGATCCACCATACTGCCTAACACTTGTTGTGGATCCACTTGATTCGAAGAATGCATGGCTAGCCATATACCAAACACGGTATAAAGATTTTTTAATTCTGAAGCGCAATCATTATAAAAATACATACTTCCCCATCCATATGTACGTCCAAGCAGATGCTGTATGATGTTTGCGAAATGCTCTGGCGTTGGCTGTACAGGAATAAGCGCTACATCTTCTAAAGGGGGCTTTGCATGATAAATGCGCGCCTGTCCTTGCTTGTCTCTAACGGGAATGAGTATTTCAATATTGTTTGGGTATGTAATCGCAGGGAACAGCATGCCGATATAACCTGAGAAACGAAATAAATTATTTTCATTGTCCACAATAGAGACTTGCGTATTGGTAATGGCCGCTAGATGCTGCTGGGCGGTTTTCAGCCATTGCTTCACAAAGCGATTATTAACGCTAGCTATATCGCTGCTTTTAACCCACGCAATAAAAGAAGGAGCCAGAACCATCGACCAAGCATGATCTTGCGTTTCTCCTAAAATATAAAGTGGCGTGCCTGCCCAGATGGCAGATGCTTGTATATTGTCAAAAGGATAGCCTTGGCCTCCTATTTGATAACTGTAAAAGTGAGGTTCATCAGTAGGTAAGACACGTCCCTCGATATTCACAATTGCAATAGCACGCTTTGCTGGATCGTAATGCTGCGTGGTGAATTGTTTTAAGTTGACATTATTTTTTATTTGATCAAGCCATTGTTGCGTGTATGGACGGAAATTAGCGCCATAACCTATTTTGTCCTCTGGTTGATTTTGATTAGTAAATGAATTTATTTTTTTTTCTTCTAATGATTGCAAATCATAAGGCACAGGTTGTGAAAAAAGAAAATTCACATAGTTCGCATTCCAAGGTGATAGTTCACCAAAATAATTACGATAAAGTTCTGCCTTATGTTTGGCTTGTTGGGCTGGTGTCAATACAGGTTGAGTATAGCTGGGATCTGAAGGTGATACCCAATCTGTTATCTTTTGGTCGTATTTATCGAGGGGAAAAAGAGAAATAAGGTTATCTGCGGCATTGGTGGAGATAGCATAGAAATTAAAAACAAGCATCAGCAACAAAATGAATGATGTGCGAATATATTTCAGAATGGCGCTCACTTGGTTTCCTCTCTTGAAGTGTTGTAATGCGTATGTAGCCTATGATTACAATAATCTCATCATATCATTGACCAACGCCTGTGTCGTTAAGAGCAATAACGCAATTATTCCAAAACGGAAAATAAGTGCTTATACTCGGGTCGATAAAGGACGCCTCGTAATGCACTCAATGCAATATGAGTGTTTACGCAAAAGATTTGACTTTTAATCTTTATTTGAGCAATAATAGCGCAGTTTCGGTAGATACAAAATAGAGGATATTTGTTATGACAGCCACACGCAACCCCTCAACCGCACTATCTTTTACAGAGATATTTTCTCGCAAGGAGACAGAGAAAGCGATATTGGCCGATGTCCGCTCGCTAGTACATGTACATCCAGGTCAGATCGATGCACGAGACGAGTCTGGTAATACCATGTTACACCACGCTGTTTGGGGCTTGCCGGTCTACTTCGAAGTGGCCTCATTTTTAATAAAAAAAGGCGCGAATTATACTATCGAAAATAAAAAAGGCAAAACAGCAGCCTGTATGGCTTGGGATGGGGATGAAGATTCGCAGAAGAATCGCTATAAACTCGTTCTATTGTTGCTACGGAAAGGTGCGAAGTTCACGGAAAAAAACGAAGAGACAGGCGACACAATACTGCATTGGGCTGCAAAGAAAAACCACAGAGATGTTGTTGAGATGTTGTTGGAGGATAGCCCCAATATAGATATCAACGCAAAAAATGATAAAGGCGAAACTCCCCTGGATGTGGCCGTTCCTGAGATGATTTCTTTTTTGTTAAGCAAGGGCGCGTGTAATGGTCAAGGGGATACTGATATCACAGAAGTCGTCACTGCTCAATCCGGTCGTTCAACTCGCCACCTTTTGTGGGCAGCTCTTTTATCTGGTGATACAGGAGCTCAACTAATAAAGTTAGATACCTTTGTGTATGAAGGAGCATTTAAAGGCCGTAAAATTAAAGAGGCGTGCATATTATTTTTTGCTCCTTGCCAACCATTATGGGATATTTTAGACGCACGCAAACGAAATCCTCCACCTAAACAGCCTGGTCTGACATGGTGTCTCAATGTTGAAACCTTTGAAGATTTATTAACTAGATACTATCAACACAATACCCAAAGTTTGCAAGAGAAAAGTCCAGACGAGAGCAAAGAAAATGAAAGTGATAAAGTTATCGTGCTTGCTGATTGCTATTGGGAACCTTGTAAGCTATCAAGTTTATTTCAGTATCTACAAAAAAATAATATTGCCCATTTAAAAATTCCGCGAAGTAGTTGGTCAAATGAAGGATGGCTGTTTTTTCTTGACAATTTGGTTGCTCTCCCTTTGCGTTCTCTAGACTTAAGCGATTGTCGATTAGATGATGAAAAACTTATTTCCCTCGCAAACGTTTTAGCTAATAGGCCTTCTTTAGAAACCTGCGTGTTAGATAGAAACCAAATGAGCAGTGCAAGGTTTAAAGAATTTATAAACGTTATTAAATCCAACGCCGGATTGAAACAGATATCAGTATGTCAACAAAAAAATGAAGAAGAAGCAAGGTTTAACGCCACTGTAGAAAGTACAATGTCAGGGTTAAAAAAAGACGGCTCGCTTTTGAAGTTGGAAGTGATAACAGTCAAACAACCTGAACTGTTTGATGAGGAAGTTTCCGAGGAAGAAGAGGAAGAGGAAAAAAAGCATGAAGACAACGGCTCTTCTAGCGCAAGCAATGGGAGTGAACCTGGTGTAGCTGCTAGCCAAACATCAGAAACAACGGCAATGCCTTCATCGATGCCCTCAAGCGTAGTAGGGTCAAACAGCCAACCAACGACAGGGGAAAATGATCGTACAAGAGAAGAAAAAAAAGAAGCTAAAACAACCCCACAACCCAAAAAAAATACCTATTCTATTCTAAAACCTCTAGCATGCACCGGCGTAGCAACCTTAGGATTATTTGGCTCTGCCTCTTACATTGCAGCGCCCAAAGCAGTAGGATCGTGGGCGCTAGTCGCAAAAATGTGTGCTTTTGCGTCGATATCATCGTTGGCACCATTGGTGTTATGTTGCTGGGCAGTATTGCTGGGTGTTTCGGTTATATGGCTTGGGCGGAACCTATATGCGAATTACCAGGCGAGATTAGTTAGCGAATTTAAAACATTGCCTATGTGTTACGACCTTAAAAATGCAAGCAGAATACCGGGGCGCATTGTTTCATTCATACAATGGAGCGGAATCAACACACAAGATCCGGCTGGTAACACGTTGCTACATGTCGCCTGTAATAGCTTGAACACATGCTTTGGACTTGCCTTATATTTAATAAAGAACGACGCAAGTTATAATATAAAAAATAATGAGGGCAAAACAGCAGTCTATTACCTTCTGGATGATTTGAAGTCATGTGCCCTAGAAGCGTTACCAGTCATTAAATTGTTGCTAACGAAAGGTGCAATGTTTACCGAAAAAAGTCTATCGGGTAAGACGCTACTACATTGGGCTGCGAAGCACGATTATATTGATATTCTTAAAAAGGCACTGGAAATAGCTAACATAAATGCTAATGAAAAAGATCTCTACGGCAACATAGCGTTGCATTGTGCTCAGAGTACTGATGTTGTTAAAATGTTGATAGAAATCGGTAAAGTCGATATTAATGCAAAAAATGATGCCGGCAAGACCATTTTAGATCTGGCTCTCCATGATATTGAATCAAAGACGCGTACCCGTGATATGCAAATGATTCGGTTTTTACTAGTTCGACGGGCTTGCGTTGGCAAAGAAGAGGATTTCAAACCAAATGAGAAAGAGGAGAGCTGGATCACAGGATTAGATTCTAAGACGGTACGTTTAGTGATTCTACTAGGAAAGAAATCGGGTATAACATCAGAGCACTATCAACCCCATAGAACCAGCGCAGAACCCCTCACTAAAATAGATGCCTATTGGCTTGATTTATGGAAACTCTTTCTACTTAAAGACGTAGAGATGCAAATAAAGTGCATCGACATAATTATTCAATTTCTTAATCAACATAGCAATTATAAATCTGAGGATGTTTCAAGCATCAGTGTCTTGCTTTTTTCCTCTTGTCAACCTTTATGGGATTATTTGGATAAAGCTGCAAGCAGTGGGAATCCGCCATCAGTAAAAACTAAAGACATAGAAGACTTGTTGAGTCGATATTACGAAAAAGCTATTCAAAGACCACAGCAAGACGCTCAAACAGAAAAGAAAGGAGAAGGTAATTCTCTTATGCTTTCAGACTGCTATTGGGAACCTTGTAAACTGCCAAGTCTGGGCAAATGCTTAAGCGAACATAAGATTACCCATTTAAAAATTTCAGAAAGCAGGTGGACGGAAGAAGGTTGGGATCGTTTTCTTGAGACGTTAGCTACTCTTCCTAATCTTCATTTAGACTTAATTAATTGTGAATTAGATCAGGGTAAGCTATCTTCTCTGCAGGATAGGGTAGCAGGTCGTTTTAAGGTCACACAGCGTACTGTTAACCCTGGCAAGGAGGAAAGTACAGCAATTACCTCTTTTCCTTCTCCACCGCGGTCGCCACGACGGTAGCCTGATGAACCTAAATTCTATAGATGAAAAATATCTCTGATGATTATAGTAATCTCATCATATCATTGACCAACGCCTGTGTCATTAAGAGCAATAATGCAATGATTCCAACGCGGAAAATAAGTGCTTGTACTCGGGTCGACAAGGGACGCCTCGTAATACACTCAATGCAATAAATGAGTACATGCCCGCCGTCTAATCCAGGAATTGGCACTGTATTTAGCACGCCAATAGCGATGCTAAAAAATGCAAGAAAGCTGATAAAAGGTAATATGCCATGATTTAAAGCGGTGCCTGCGCTTTCGAAAATGGTGATGGGGCCGCCTAAGCCTTGTAAAGAAATTTTTCCAGTGAGCATTTTACCTAAGAGTTGAAAATTGAGGACAGTTAAATCAATCACTTCTTGTTTGGCGGGGGTCATGGCGGCGAAGAAGCTATATTGATTTTTGCGTAATAATTCAGGTACAAGGATTTTGGGTTGATAAGGTTCAATACCTAAACTGGCTAATGGATCTGGTTTCAGATCGTTTATTTTCCAATGTGTTAAATCTAAAGTGTGTTCATGAATCAGGTGAGAATGAAAAGACTGTGTTTTCATTTCAATCTGGTTTCTGTCCCCTAAATAGGTGATTAGTCGAATGAGCACAGCATTCCAATCTCGCGTTGGTTTATGATCAATAGATAGAATTTCATCTTGTGGTTTTAGCCCTGCATTGTCTGCCAGTGAATGCGGTGTGATCTGTCCAATAACGGGGATGAGAGTCGTAAAGCCAATTACAAAAATTAGCCAATATAAGACAAAAGCAAAAATAAAATTAGCGAGAGGGCCTGCGCTGACAACAGCGAGTTTTTTATAGAGTGGTTGGTGGTTGAAAGCAAGATGTAATTCATTTGCTGCTACAGGTTCTTCATTTTCATCTAGCATTTTCACATAACCGCCAAGAGGGATAGCGGCCAAGACAAATTCAGTCCCTTTTTTACTGTGCCAGCGGAAGAGTGCTTTGCCAAAGCCTAGTGAAAAACGCAAGACTTTAATGCCAGCAAGGCGGGCAACAAGAAAGTGTCCAAATTCATGGATGCCGACGATGAAGAAAATAGTGAGGAGGATGCCGGTGATGGAAACTAAAATAGAGATCAAGTGTAACTCCTAGTTGTTCGTTGATTGCAAGTGCTGCTTCATTGGGTCAGATGGTAATAGCACTAACTTAAGTAAATGCAGTCCTACAGTCCTGCTTCAGTGGCAGAGCGTCATCCTTGCCAGTAACACCTCCCGTGCTCGATCGAAGCAATCGCGGCCGAAGGCGTTACTGGGTAGGATCCAGTTTTTTAGCGGCTTAACAAAGTCACACGCTGAGCTGCTAAAAAACTGGATCCTACCCAGTATGCCGAATAAGGTTGCTGTTCCTGTCTAGTGTGGGGCGGCATCCTGGCTAGGATGACGCTCTGCCACTGAAGCAAGGCTGCATTTCTATTTAAATTAGTGCCATTAGGGTCGATTTAACCCACCATTTCTTTTCCGTTAACGCCCATCGATCTCAATTGTCTATGCGCTTGGGCAATGCTCAGCGCGTCTCTCATTGGCCCAATTTGTACACGGTACAATTTATTCAGATGCGTAAGCTGCGCAATGCTCACGGGTGATGTTACCATCGGTGTTAAACGTTTTTTTAATCTTTCAGCATACATTCTATTGTGGAAAACCCCTACTTGTATGTACGTTGGATGCGCTACAGGACGTATGTAATGCTGCACGGGTTTGTGCGTATTTTCAGCAAAGAAAAGACCCTGGTCAGAGCGATTATTTTTATCGTAATGCAAAGGATCAATCGCTTTCACATCAACCGGTGCGGTGCCGTGACCTAACATCCCGAGTTTTTTCGCTGCAGCATACGATAAATCAATCAAACGGTTATTTTCAAAAGGGCCACGGTCAGTGACTTTGACAATAACTTTGCGGCCATTTTTTAAATTGGTGACTTCGACGTACGTAGGCAATGGTAATGTTTTATGCGCAGCTGTCATGGCTAACATATTATAACGTTCTCCATTCGATGTATGATGACCATGAAATTTAGTGCCATACCAAGATGCAATACCACGTTGCTCATAGTTTTTGCTCGAAGACATGACATTATATTTTTTTCCAAAGACAGTATATGATTTATTGCCGATCCGGCTAAGTGGTTCTACCTTGGGCACAGCGTCGGGGATACCTGATACATCTACATTATAGGATGGTGGGCCATCTCTTCTCGCTGTGGAGCAACCGTTCAACAAACCAAAAGTAATCAAACCAAGGCAAATAATAATAAATAAGAGCGAATTCTCAGCCGTTTGGATAATATGATTAAGCTTCATTGAGCTTCTCCCGTAGCGTTAAAATATAATGACTTAATTGCAAAACAGACATGGCATATAAATCACTCGCGTTATAACGTTTAATGACGTCAAAATTATGGAAACCAAACCAATATTCCTTACCTAAATAAGTAGGCAATGCAATAATTTTATGTGGATTATTTTTTAGTACATCACTGTCTGGCGTCACGCCATCATGGCTGACTTCAGATTTAGAAATAATCTTAACATCTTTGTTTTTGCCTAAGAAAAATTGAAATTTATGGCTGACGATAGAAGCAGGAATGGCAACTGGTTCATTCGTTTTCCAGCCATGTAATTTATAATAATTGGCGATACTGGCAATAATATCGAGTTCGTTATGAGAAAGATCTGCTTTTTTATTTCCGTGGTAGCTAACAGCATAACGGCGGTAACTGCTGGGCATAAATTGAGGTTGGCCAATGGCCCCGGCATAAGAACCATAGACTTTTTGAGGATCCCATTGTTGCTCACGAGATAAGAGTAAAAATTCTTTTAATTCACTTCGGAAAAAGGGTGCCCGCTTACTGTGGCTAAAAGCAATATTGGATAAGGCATCGATAGTTCGAAATTTACCGGTATGTACCCCATATTTTGTTTCAATGCCAATGGTTGCCACAATAATATTGGCAGGGACACCATATTTTTTTTCTGTATTCGAAAGCGCAGTTTGGTAATGGTTCCAAAAATTAACGCCATTACGAATACGCCATTCAGTTACAAATAAGCGCTGATAAATATTCCACGGTTCTTTTTCTAAAGGTGCTTTTATTTTTTTGATGACAGCAGGCTTGGTTTTCACGGTATTAAATAAAGCAATCAATGAAGCTTTTTTAAAATGGTGCTGCTGTACCATCTGCTGTATAAATAATTTAACATCCGGACGATTGGCGAAATGCGTGTCGGCTAATGCGTTGCATTGCAAGCAAGCCGTTATCAAAAATAAAATTAAAAACCGTATCATCGTATTGCGTCTCTTATTATGTTGTTAATAGTTTTCTATGCGTTTGTATCGACATCAGAATGCCAAGTCCTGCCATCAGCGTGACCATGGAAGATCCGCCATAGCTAACCAAAGGCAACGGTAGCCCCATCACCGGTAAAATGCCAGTGACCATTCCCATGTTAATAAAAAATGAAAAGAAAAATGTGATCGTGAGGCTGCCTGCTAATAAGCGTGAAAATGTATCTTGTGCATGAACGGTAATGTACAGACCTCGCAACGTGATCAGCATAAAAATTAGGATCAATATGACACTCCCTAAAAAACCAAACTCTTCACCACAAACAGCAAAAATAAAGTCTGTCGCATGTTCCGGTAAAAAATGTAAATGAGATTGGGTTCCATTTAACCAACCTTTGCCAAAAAAACCACCTGATCCAATCGCGATTTTAGATTGGATAATATGATAACTCGCACCCAGTGGATCACGTTCTGGATTTAAAAAAGTTAATACGCGTTGGCGCTGATAATCATGCATAACATACCACAGCAATGGTGTGGAAAGAACGCCTAAGCCCACAATACTACCTAGCAAACGCCAGCTTAGACCTGCCAATAACAATACACTACCGCCCGCGATAAATAATAAGACCGCCGTACTTTGATCGGGTTGTTTCACGACTAATAATGCGGGAATAAAAATAATGATGATTGCTAGTACGACGGATCGATTATTTAAAGGTAAGTGCATTTTATGAAAATAACTTGCTAAAAATAAGGGCAAAGCTAATTTCATGATTTCAGAAGGTTGGAAACGTACGATGCCTAAATTGAGCCAACGTTCAGCCCCTTTTCCTGTGTGACCGACTAGTAGCACAGCGATGAGTAAGAGCACTCCTATTCCATAAAGCCAACCGGCCAAACTCTGGTAGAGACGCGGTGGCACTTGAGCAAAGAGAAGCATGACGGCAAATGCGATACTAATATGTAAGATTTGTTGCCCAATGATGACATGGCTTTGACTGCTGGCGCTATACAAGATCACCAATCCCATAGCGATTAATAAGATGACGCCCAAAAATAAATAAGTATCCAGATGAACATAGTGCCAAAGAGAATGTTTTTTAGTGAATTTCATTTTTGGTATTTTCCTGATTGGCTGGCTTAATAAAGTAATAATCTAAAATTTTGCGCGCAATACCTGCAGCGAGTTTGCTGTGTTCGGCAATGACTGCAATAGCGATTTCAGGATGATCGACAGGGGCAAACGCAATGAAGAGTGAGTGATCGCGTAATGTTTCAGGTAATTTTTCTTGTTCTTCACTTTTTCCTTCTTCATCTCGGTGTTTAATAGAGTAAACCTGAGCTGTTCCTGTTTTTCCGGCTATCGTATAGGGCATATCATGTCCGTAATGATAATAACCAGTGCCTAACGGTGAAGTCATCACGTTCTGGAGAGCTGTGATGACAATGTTCCAATTCTCTTTATTTGTTAAATTAACAGGCTCTAATGCGGTTGCAGGTTGTACTGCGGGTGCTTTACCAATATCTTGTTCCGAGAGTAGCAAATGAGGTGTCAATCGTTTGCCACGGTTAGCCATGGTTGCAATGCCTTGTGCAAGTTGTAATGGAGTGGCTTGCATGTAGCCTTGGCCAATCGCAGAATTAATCGTGTCGCCTTCATACCAAGCAATCCCTTTTGCACGACGCTTCCAGGCAGGTGAGGCAATGATGCCTGTCACTTCTTCGCCTGTGTCTATCCCCGTTAACTCACCAAAACCAAAACGATTTAATATATCATCAATGCGATTGATCCCCATTTTGTGGCCTAGTGCAAAAAAATAAGTATCACAGGAGCTAGTGATTGCAAGATTTAAATCAACCTTGCCGTGGCCGTGTGGTTTCCAGTCATGGTAAATGTGCGCACTGTTAGGTAATTGATACCAACCCGGATCAAAAATACTAAACTGAGGTGTTACGCTATTAGAGTCCAAACCTTCCAGTGCAATATACGGTTTAATGGTGGATGCGAGCGGATAAAGTCCCCGCAATGTTCGATTGTATAGCGGCTTGGTGGGTGCTTGCTGTAATTGCTGAAACGCTTGATTGCTAATGCCATTGACAAATAAGTTCGGATCGAATGTCGGTTCACTTACCATCGCGAGAATCTGTCCTGTCGCAGGCTGAATCACAACGATTGCACCGCTGTGATCCGCCAGTGCTTGCTCGGCGATGAGTTGTAACTGGCTGTCCAGCGTGAGATATAAATTTTTTCCGGGTATGGGCTCAATTTGCTTGAGTACACGCACAGATTGACCGCTTGCATCACTTTCCGATTGCTCATAGCCTACAGTACCATGCAGATCGTCTTCATAAAATTTTTCAATGCCTAATTTTCCTATATAGTTTGTTGCACTGTAATTGCTGGGATCTATGTCTTCCAATTCATCTAAATTAATACGTCCTACATAACCGAGTACATGGCTAAAGGTGGCGCCTAAAGGATAATGTCGAATTAAACGTGCTTTGATCACTGCACCTGGAAAACGGTATTGATTTTCATAAAACCGTGCGACTTCTGCTTCTGTTAGACGAAATTTTAAAGGGATTTCATCAAAGCGTCGGTGTTGCTTTAATTCTTTTTGAAATTGAATAATGTCAGTATTGCTCAGGGGGATCAGTTTGGCAATATCAGTTAAAGCTTGTGCTAAGTTACTATTTTTTTCTGGGATAATATCTAAGCTGAATACAGGCAGATTTTCTGCGAGTAAAACACCGTTACGGTCATAAATTAAACCGCGTGTAGGTTCAATTGGTACAAGATCGAGCCAATTTTTTTTTGACAGTGTCGTGTAAAGATCATGCTTGGCGAGTTGTAAAAAAGCTAACCGTATCACTAAGAGTGTTATTAAAATTAGCATGATGATGAGCGCAATGAGGCTGCGCTGCGTGATCAGCCGAATTTCTTGTAAATGATTTTTAATAGCGATACGTTTTTGCATGTCGAGATTTTACCAGTATCCATTGTTTCTAGCATCTTTTTGTCAGAAAATTAAAAACCATACCAAACATTAACCAATAGTGGAATAGTGATTCCCGCATTGGTGCTTGCCATACTGCCATTGGAATAATGCATTGTACTGAGACTGATCGAAAGACGCTGTTCTTTGCCTATACTCACACCTATTGCAATTTGATCTTGGAATGAATAATGAATGCCGAGGTTACGATCTGCAATACGCGTGCGCGTCAAATAAGCGGCGCCAATACTGAGATCAATGTAAGGAGAAAAATAGCGCTGAGTAAAATAATAACGTAACGTGGGTGCAAGTGCGTAAATATTAATCTCTTTATTGGTTGGGTAATTGTTGACCCACCAATGGCCAGCGCTGATATCGAAATAAATTTTGACATGTTGCCAAGCGAGGCGTTCCGGTTGATACCAGAATGCGCCTCTGTATCCTCTTAAATGACTGGGGTCTTTATCTATCAATGGATAGGTAAGCGCGAGACCTGTTTGCGCATTGGCCGTGCTGCAAAACAAAGCGGCGATGAGGAGTGCGAGTAAGGGGAGTAGCACGTGTTTTCCTTAACACAGTAATCAATGTAGTTGTTTATCGTCAATCTTATTAAGGTATCCTAAGCAGTTAATGAATTCTTCACCAGGAAAAACACCATGTCAGATACTACCATCAATTTAACACCAACGCTGTATGCATATTTAAAAAAAAATTCGCTACGTGAATTGCCTGTATTGCAATCACTGCGTGAGCAAACGCAAAAAATGAGTATGGGGCAGATGCAAATTTCACCTGAGCAAGGGCAGTTTATGCATTTGTTGATTGAGTTATTGGGGGCGCGCAAGACGTTAGATATTGGTGTTTTCACTGGTTATAGCCCATTGGTTGTGGCTTTCGCTTTGCCACCAGAAGGCAAAGTGGTTGCGTGTGATGTGAATGTAGAATGGACGAAAATCGCCCGCCGTTTTTGGGAACAAGCAGGCGTTGCTCATAAAATTGATTTACGACTGGCTCCTGCGCTAGAGACGTTGCAGCAATTACTGGATCAAGGGGAAGCAGATACTTATGATTTTGCTTTTATTGACGCCGATAAAGGAAATTATCCTTTATATTATGAACTCGCATTGAAGCTGGTGCGCCCGGGTGGGTTAATTGCGATTGATAATGTATTATTTGGTGGCAAGGTGGCGGATGAGCAAGTGGCAGATATAAATACGGCTACTATCCGGGCATTGAATGCGAAATTAGTACACGATGAACGAATTTCTTTGAGTCTATTGCCCGTGGGAGATGGCTTAACGCTTGCTCGAAAGCGGCCAAGATGATATCATTTTGAGCAAATTAAACGAATAAAATTTGAAAACACGACGAGGATAAGGTATGCAATGCAGATCATCAATTTGTCGGGCGCGATAGCGGGTGCGAGAGTAGGAACAGCCTTAATTGCTTTATTGGGTATGGAATTGTTAACTTTCTCTGGAGTAGGTGTTGCAGGCAGTGTCGCTCTCGCGGGTGCTTTCTGCGGACGTGGTGTAAACAAGACGTTGCTTAAGAGCCCATTGCAAGAATGTATTGAGTTAGGCAATGTGATAGTGAATGAAATAAAAATAGTTTTGTTACAAAATAGGGATAGGCCAGCTGTGTTGTTATAATAATGCAGTTTTTGCTTCAGTCGCAGAGCGTCATCCTAGCCAGTAACGCCCCCCCCCCCGTGCTCGATCGAAGCAATCGCGGTTGGAAGGCGTTACTGGGTAGGATCCAGTCTTTTTAGCGGCTTAACAAAGTCACACGCTGAGCCGCTAAAAAACTGGATCCTACCCAGTATGCCGAATAAGGTTACCGCTTCTGTCTAGGATGACGCTCTGCCACAGATTATAGGGTGACGACGCTCTACCACTGAAGCAAGACTGCGTAGTTGATAATAGGTTTCAAGTACAATGGTGCACTTTAAAAAATGTCTATACTGAATTCTACTTCTTCACGTCGTGTCATGTCTCCTCCCGTGCCCTACGATCGTTGGCTTATCTATACAGTAGCCGCGTTGGTTGGTTTAGGGTTATTGATGGTAGCGTCGGCTTCTATTGTTATTTCAGATAAGCAGTTACACCAACCCTTTTACTATTTATTTCGTCAAATCATGGGATTTGTGCTGGGTGTTTTGCTAGGTAGTATCGTGGTGCAATTTGATATTATTTTGTGGAAAAAAATAGACAGCATTTTATTGACAGGCATTGTGCTTTTGCTGGCGTTAGTATTGCTACCAGGGATAGGCCATACGGTGAATGGAAGTGCTCGGTGGATCGGAGTGGGGTTATTCAAAATACAAGTGTCTGAGTTGGCAAAATTTGCTGTTGTGGTTTACATGGCGGGCTACTTAGTGCGATCTCAGCGTGAGATTCAATCCAGCGTGATGGGGTTTGTCAAGCCGATGGGATTATTAGGTGTCATCGCACTGCTGCTATTATGTGAACCTGATTTTGGTGCCACCGTGGTGATCATGGCGACTGCACTGGGCATGATGTTTTTGGCAGGGATGCGTTTACAGTATTTTATCTTTCTTTTTTTAGCAATCGTGGTAGTGATGATTGGCTTGGCGATTTCTGAACCCTACCGTATCGCACGTTTAACGACTTTTTTAAATCCGTGGGCAAATCCTTACAATAGCGGTTACCAATTAACACAATCATTGATTGCGTTTGGTAGAGGAGGATGGTTCGGCGCTGGATTAGGGCAAAGCATTCAAAAATTATTCTATCTGCCTGAAGCACATACTGATTTTTTATTTGCAGTCATTGGTGAAGAGCTGGGTTTTGCGGGGATGCTGGTGGTAATCGGATTATTTACTTTTTTAGTCATGCGCATTTTTTGGATTGGTAAACAAGCGCAGCGGCTAGGGCGGCATTTTGCTGGTTTACTGGCTTATGGTTTTGGTTTATGGTTGGCGATGCAATTTACCGTGAGCATGGGTGTTAATTTAGGGATTTTGCCTACAAAAGGATTGACGCTGCCGCTCGTGAGTTACGGTGGGAGCAGTATGTTGGTTAATTGTATCGTGATTGCTTTATTATTGCGTATAGATTATGAAAATCGGATGGTCGTGTTGGGATTAAAGGATGGCTAAGTTAACGCGCGTTTTGATCATGGCAGGTGGAACAGGTGGGCATGTTTTTCCTGGATTGGCTATTGCGAAGCGATTGCGCGATCAAGGTGTTGTAGTGAATTGGTTAGGTACGCAAAAAGGGCTAGAAGCAAAATGTGTACCAGAAGCAGGTATCCCCATTCACTTCATCCATATTAGTGGTTTTCGTGGTAAGGGATTGAAAGATAAATTATTTGTTCCATGGCGTATCGGTGTGGCGTTGCGACAGTCCATGCGCATTATCCGGCAATTTCAACCGGATGTGGTGATAGGCATGGGTGGATTTGTGAGTGGGCCGGGTGGCATTGCCAGTTGGTTATTGGGTAAAAAGTTAGTGATCCATGAGCAAAATGCGAAACCAGGTTCAACGAACAAATGGTTAGCTAAAATTGCTAATCAAGTTCTTGAGGCTTTTCCAGGTACTTTTATCAAACGGCGTAATGTGCAAACGGTAGGGAATCCCGTGCGGGATGAAATTGCTCACTTACCAGCACCTCAAGAGCGATTTAACCATTCAGATCCAGTAAAACGTTTGCTCGTATTAGGGGGTAGTTTGGGCGCTCAAGCCATTAATGAATTACTTCCTCAGGCACTCGCTCAGTTACCTGAAAAAGTACGCCCTATGGTGTTGCATCAGACAGGAGAAAAACACTTGGCAAGCGCGCTACAAGCATATCAAAGGGCGCGAGTCACAGCGGATATTGTTCCTTTTATTGTTGAAATGGATAAGGCATACGCCTGGGCAGATGTGGTATTATGCCGGGCTGGCGCATTGACGATCGCAGAGTTGTGTGCGGTGGGGTTAGGGGCCATTTTGGTGCCTTTTCCTCATGCGATTGATGATCACCAAACGGCGAATGCTCATTTTATGGTAAAAGAGCAGGCGGCATTGCTCGAGCAGCAAGCTGTTTTAACCGAGACTAAATTAGCGGGATTGCTAGAAGAATTATGCAATTCTAGTAAAAAATACATCGAGATGGCGAAAGCAGCTTATGCGTTACGTCAAGTAGATACTACGGAAAGAATCATTACTGTTTGTAAGGAGATTTGTCATTGAACTGGACACTTGAGATGGGTCGAATTAAACATATTCACTTTGTTGGCGTTGGCGGTGTAGGCATGGCCGGTATTGCAGAGGTTTTGCTTAGCCAAGGCTATCGTGTTTCTGGTTCAGATTTATCAGCGAATAGCTTAACTCAGCGTTTGACCATGATAGGCGCGGAAATCCACCAGGGGCATGATGCTCAGCACGTCGTAAATGCCGATGTGGTTGTGCGTTCTTCTGCAGTCGAATTCACGAATGTAGAGCTTGTGCGCGCACGTGAATTGCATATTCCTATTGTGCCGCGTGCAGAAATGTTGGGTGAGTTAATGCGTTTTCGCTATGGTATTGCGATTGCAGGTACGCATGGAAAAACAACAACCACGAGTTTGACTACTAGCATTTTGACAGAAGAGGGAGTCGATCCTACTTTTGTGATTGGTGGACGCTTGAATAGTACGGGAACCAATGCGCGTTTGGGTACGAGTCGCTACATCGTAGCAGAGGCGGATGAGAGTGATGCTTCATTTCTGTATCTTAAGCCGACTATTTCAGTCATCACTAATATTGATGCTGATCACATGGCAACTTATCAAAATGATTTTAATCAATTGCAAGCAGCGTTTATCGAATTTATACATCGGTTGCCATTTTATGGATTAGCCGTGGTGTGTATAGACGATCCTGTTGTGCGTAATATTTTACCGCAAATTTCACGCCCGTTTTATACGTATGGTCTGGATGAAGAAGCGGAATTTAGAGCAACCCTGATTTTACAGGCAGGTACCAAAACCCATTTTGTCGTGCAGCGCCCGCAACGAAGTAATTTAGAAGTTACTTTAAATTTGCCAGGGAAGCATAATGTATTAAATGCATTAGCGGCGATTGCGGTGGCAACGGAATTGCAAGTGTCTGACCAAGCGATCCAGCGTGCGCTAGAGAAATTTGAAGGCATTGGACGCCGGTTTCAGATTTATGGCCAGTATGCATTAAAGCAGGGTGGTCATGCGACACTCATTGATGATTATGGCCATCACCCTAAAGAAATCGCAGTGACATTAGAAGCAGCACGCCAGAGTTGGCCTGATAAACGCATTGTGATGGTTTATCAGCCGCATCGTTATACACGTACACGTGATTTATTCGATGATTTTTGCACGGTATTATCGAAGCCTGACGCCTTGGTGTTGCTCGATGTATATTCTGCCGGTGAGCCCCTTATTCCTGGCGCAGATGGCGCTTCGCTTGTGCGAGCAATCAAAGAGCGTGGAGAAATTTCCCTTGTATTTGTGCAGCAACACAATCAGTTAGCCAGTGTGTTACAACAGGTATTACGTGATGGTGACATTTTATTGATGCAAGGTGCAGGTAATATCGGTGCACTGGCGGCGCAGTTAGCGGCTACACAAGCGTCATCATTAAAAGAAAAACAGATTGCATAAACAACAGGACTACTCACTCCGTCATTGCGAGCGAGAGCGAAGCAACCCAGGCTTTTGAGAGCTGGTTAGAATGATTTACGGTTCTAAAGCAGCGTTGAAAAACCTGGGTTGCTTCGCTCTCGCTCGCAATGACGGGAGTTACAGCAGAGGATAATGAAATTGCGTGGTCGTCTTTTAAAAAATGCATCATTAGCAGAATACACCTCTTGGCGTGTAGGTGGCCCAGCGGAAACCATTTATATTCCTGCTGATGTGAATGACTTAGCCGCTTTTTTACAACAATTACCTCAAGATGTGCCTCTGCTTTGGTTAGGTCTGGGTAGCAATGTTCTGATTCGCGATAGCGGTGTCGAAGGTGTTGTGATTGTGACGCAAGGTGCTTTGCATACCATTTCCCAAATAGACTCTGAAACAATACGTGCTGAGGCCGGTGTGGCTTGTGGTCAGCTAGCACGTTATACCGCACGTCTTGCTTTAACGGGGATAGAATTTATGGCAGGGATTCCTGGCACGGTAGGGGGTGCGCTCGCCATGAATGCAGGATGTTGGGGAGGAGAAACATGGCAAAGGGTACAGCAGGTTGAAACCATTAACCGTGCAGGACAAATACAACGTCGTTTAGCGTCTGATTACCAAGCAGGGTATCGTCATGTGATCGGCCCGCAAGAAGAATGGTTTATTGCAGGTTATTTCAAATTAGCGCCGGGTGAAAAAACCCGTTCCTTATCAGAAATTCATGGCTTACTGGAAAAACGCAGTGCGTCACAGCCCACTGGATTGCCTAATTGTGGTTCTGTTTTTCGTAATCCCAAGCCGGATTACGCTGCGCGTTTAATTGAAGCATGTGGTTTAAAGGGGATGAAGGTAGGTGATGCTATTGTTTCGGAGAAACATGCCAACTTTATTATCAATCAAGGGAAAGCCACGGCAGCTGATATTGAAATGCTCATTTGCAAAATTGTAGATCGTGTTTTTGAACAGCATGGCGTGCGTTTGATGACAGAAGTGTGTATCATCGGGAAGTAATCTCGAAAGTCAGGGATCAGAATGACTATCAGCCAAGCGTGGAAGTATTATAAAGGGTTCAGATTTTCTTGGAAATCTGTCATTCATCTCATTTGTTTTACGTCGCTGGTTTTTTTTATCCACTATACCTGTAATCGCTTTGAAACAGCTGAATATTTTCCTATCAAAGAAGTCAATATTGCGGGCATGCAGCATGTGAGCCAGGCTGAAGCGCAGCACTTGTTGCTCCCTTTAGTGAGTAAGGGATTTTTTTCAGTGAGTGTGGATCAAATTAAAGAAAATTTAGCTCAATTTCCTTGGGTAGCAGAGGCGTCTGTTCGTCGAGTCTGGCCAAATCAATTGTTTATTCAAGTGACCGAAAAAACACCTTTAGCTCTTTGGAATGGCGAGAAAATATTGAGTGCATCCGGTCAGCTATTCAGTCCTGCGCGCAATACTTATCCGGAAGGATTACCCGAGTTTGTCGGGCCTGAAGGTGTGCAGCTAAAAATGATGGAAAATTATGCGCAAGTAACGCGTGTTCTAGCGCCCTTGCATTTTAAAGTAACGCGTTTTGAGATGAGTCCGGCGCACACTTGGAGCCTTATGCTAAATAATGGCATAAAATTGAATATTGGACACAAAGATATCTTGACTCGTGTGGCTGATTTTGTGAAAGTGTACCCGAAAATTATTGGGGATCGTGCAGACAAAGTGGATTCGGTTGATTTGCGCTATTCCAATGGGTTAGCGGTACGTTGGAAAACCATTGCATAGTATTGAGAGAGTATGATATGGCAAAAAAGCCAAATAAAGATTTAATGGTGGGAATTGATATAGGTACATCCAAAGTAGTCGCTATCGTTTGCGAAGTGACGGCAGAGGGTGGTTTAAATGTGATTGGTCTTGGCTCACATCCTTCTCAAGGATTAAAAAAAGGGGTCGTCGTTAATATTGAATCGACTGTGCAATCTATTCAGAGCGCCGTTGAGCAAGCGGAGACTATGGCAGGTTGCCAAATTTATTCTGCTTATACAGGTATTGCCGGTAGCCATATTCGTAGCATTAACTCACATGGTATTGTCGCTATTCGTGATCGTGAAGTGACACAAATGGATGTGGATCGAGTAATTGACGCAGCGAAAGCAGTCGCTATTCCCGCAGATCAAAAAATCCTACATATTTTGCCGCAAGAATTTATTATTGATAATCAAGATTCCATACGTGAGCCGATCGGCATGTCCGGTGTGCGCTTGGAAGCAAAAGTGCACATTGTGACGGGCGCTGTGAGTGCTGCGCAAAATATTATGAAGTGTTTAAAGCGTTGTGGTCTGGTTGCAAATGATATTGTGCTAGAACAATTTGCTTCTAGTCAGTCGATTTTGACGGAAGATGAAAAAGAGCTGGGTGTGTGTATGGTGGATATCGGTGGTGGTACTACAGATATCGCTATTTTTACAGATGGGGCGATTCGTCACACAGCTGTTATTCCTATTGCGGGTGATCAAGTGACCAATGACATGGCCATTGCTTTACGTACGCCAACGCGTAATGCGGAAAGTATCAAGCTTAAATATGCCTGTGCTTTGCAAGACTTGGCGGATACTAATTTGACAATTGATATTCCATCCGTGGGTGACCGTGCGGGGCGCCATATTACGCAGCGTGCGTTGGCAGAAGTCGTTGAAGCACGCTACGAAGAATTATTTACATTGGTAGCGTCTGAGATTCGCCGTAGTGGTTTAGAAGATTTGCTAGCGGCGGGTGTTGTATTAACAGGTGGTGGTTCCAAGGTGGCGGGTGCAGCAGAGCTCGCGGAACGTGTATTCAAAATGCCTGTTCGCATTGGTACACCACAAAATGTAACCGGTTTATCAGAAGTCATTAATAATCCTGTTTACGCGACCAGCGTTGGCTTGTTGCTTTACGGTATGCAGCAACGTGATGGCCAAGGTAAAATGGCAGCGCAGCCCTCATCGCAAAATTTATGGGGCAGAATGAAAAGTTGGTTTCAAGGTAATGTTTATGAGGAGGGTTAACCCATGTCCACGTTTCAATTAACAGAAGCAAATTTACAAAATGCAGTAATCAAAGTCGTGGGTGTAGGCGGTGGCGGTGGTAATGCCATTGAGCATATGATGTTGACTTCGATTGAAGGTGTCGAGTTTCTTTGTGCTAATACCGATGCACAAGCATTGAAAAAATCATCGGCTAATACGCTTATTCAGTTGGGCGAAGCGATTACACGTGGTTTAGGCGCCGGTGCCAATCCAGAAGTGGGTAGACGTTCAGCGGAAGAAGATCGGGACAGAATTAAAGAAGCGCTCACGGGTGCCGATATGGTTTTCATTACCGCTGGTATGGGTGGTGGCACAGGTACGGGTGCAGCACCTATTTTTGCGCAAATTGCAAAAGAGTTAGGTATATTGACCGTGGCTGTCATTACTAAACCATTCACATTTGAAGGCCGCGTACGTATGGCAGCGGCAGATGTGGGTATTGCGAATTTATCACAATATGTAGATTCGTTGATTACGATTCCCAATAATAAATTGCTTTCTGTGTTAGGCAAAAATGTCACGTTGGTGAATGCGTTTAAAGCGGCGAATGATGTATTACGCGGCGCTGTACAAGGCATTGCTGAATTAATTACACGTCCTGGCTTGATCAACGTCGATTTTGCTGACGTTCGCACTGTTATGTCAGAAATGGGCATGGCTATGATGGGTACGGGTGTAGCGTCGGGTGAAAACCGGGCACGCTTAGCAGCAGAAGCTGCCATCTCAAGCCCATTGTTAGAAGATGTGGATATGTCGGGTGCGCGTGGCGTATTAGTCAATATTACGGCTGGCATGGACATGTCTATTGGTGAATTTGAAGAAGTAGGTGATGCTGTTAGAAATATTACCTCTGAAGGTGCCACCGTGGTGGTGGGTACCGTGATTGACCCTGAGTTGCGTGACGAAGTGCGCGTGACAGTGATTGTAACAGGACTTGGACGTAAGCAAACGACCACGACCCGTGCGCAAGAACCCATGAAAGCAGATGGTACGATTGATTATCATTATCTAGATAAACCAGCTGTCGTACGTAAGCATGGTAACGTAGCGCATGCCGGTGTACCCTATACACCATCGTCTCCTGCCGCATCCACTTCTGCTCCTGCAAAATCCGCCATATTGACAGTGAATCATGAATTGGATTACTTAGATATTCCTGCCTTTTTGCGAAGGAAGGAGGAAGTTGTAGACTAGCTTGAATACCTTCCCCCTCCGGGGAAGATATTCTAAGCAGTAACGATCTATTCAAAAACCAGTGTAATGGGAGAATTTTATTGAATAAGAAGAATATATTATTACAAGGTATCGCATTATGCGTTTTGCTGCAAATAGGTACTTATTGTTATGCTGATCCTTTGTATCAAGTTGACCGAAAAGAAACTTGTTTAGGTATAGATAAACTGTCTTATGAAGAAGGAAAAGGATGGATTGTAACAGATCTTAATTGGTCTGTTAAAAGTCAAGACGCAACTCGAAAGACTTTATCGCAAAGTGATATCGTGAAAACAAGCGTAGAACCTTACGGTATTTTCTACCCAGATACAGAAGGGGTAGTGGAGTGTGATTACAATCAGCATACTGTTGTTTTAACGCGTAAGTATCTTGTGGGTAACGGTTCTAAGTACCTTGTTGGAACAGGTGCGGGTAATACCCCTTCGTTGTCGGCTGGATGTACGATTCGTGACTGGAAAGGGGGTGATACCGAGTGCTCTTCTCTAGCGAGCTCTTTGAATCAGTGTCAGTATTCATTTGTTAGCAGTGTATGTGGTGATGATGGGATGAATTATGGGATGATGATTCCCCCCTAGTTAAGGGGCCTGTGTTCACATAATCTGAATGAGGAATATTTTTTATGAATAAAAAATCGGTATTATTGCGAGGCACCGTGCTATGTGTTTTGCTGCAAACATATACTTATTGTTACGCTATTCGGTCAGATGTTATAGATTCAGAATCTTGTGTAAGTATAGATAAACTTTCCTATGAACAAGGAAAAGGATGGTCTGTCGCGGACTCTAACTGGACTATTGAAAGTCAAAATAGTACTACAACTGGGTTATCACAAAATGATACCGTGATAACAACAGTATCACCTGTATTCCCAATTATATTGCATTTTCGTACAGAGGGAACTGTAACATGCGATTATAAGGATCATACTGTTGTATTGACGCGTAAGTATTTTGTCAATGATCGTTCCAATTATATTGTGGGACGCAACAATGATGGGGTGCTGGGGTGGGATAGCAACTGGATCGGATGGAATTCATCAACGACCTGCTCTACTCAAGCCAGTTCTCTGGCAAATTGTGCATACAATTTTTATGAGGTTGAGGAGTAAGTCATCACAATGAATGCCTTTCCCCGTAAACAGGGGGAGGGTCTGTTATAAATATTCTGTCCTGTGCGAAGATAGAGTGCTATCATCTAATGACTTGTTGATTCTTATAGGAGATTTAGCATGGATGACAAAAAAAAAGACGCAAAACAGACAGGAAGTCACCCCGATATTGTTATCAACGAATCTTCTGAAGAATCTTTTCCCGCCAGCGATGCACCCTCCTGGGCTTCCCATGAACACGGGGGCAGTATGCCCCATAATGAGCTCCATATGACATCCACCCACATTGTTTTCGCCAATAAAGTAGAACGTATTCTTAAAGTAAATGGGCATGAATTCCATTATTACAGTTTAATAGAAGCAGAGAAAGCCGGTTTAAAAGGGCTCTCCCAATTGCCTGTGACTTTAAAAGTATTACTAGAAAATTTAATCCGTCACGAAGATGGACTCACTGTGACAGCAGATGATATTCGAGCCGTCGTTGACTGGCTCAAAGAAAAAAAATCCGATCAAGAAATTGCTTATCGCCCTGCGCGCGTATTAATGCAAGATTTTACCGGTGTGCCTGCTGTAGTTGATCTAGCTGCCATGCGTGCAGCCATTAAAAAGCTGGGCGGCAATCCTGAAAAAATTAATCCCTTATCGCCTGTTGACCTGGTGATTGATCACTCGGTTGTTGTAGACCAATTTATTCAAAAAGATGCATTTGCAGTCAATGCCGCATTAGAAATGGAACGCAATTATGAACGCTATGAATTTCTGCGTTGGGGACAAACGGCATTCCAAGATTTTCGTGTTGTTCCACCAGATACAGGCATTTGCCATCAAGTGAATTTAGAATACTTAGCGAAGGCCGTATGGTCGCAAGAAATAAAAGGTAAAAAATACGCTTACCCCGATACACTAGTGGGCACGGATAGTCATACCACCATGATTAATGGTTTAGGTGTACTCGGTTGGGGCGTGGGTGGTATTGAAGCAGAAGCAGCTATGCTGGGACAACCTATCTCGATGTTAATCCCTGAAGTCATTGGCGTCAAATTAACTGGAAAATTAAGTGAGGGCATTACAGCAACGGATTTAGTGTTAGTTGTCACGCAATTATTACGCCAAAAAGGCGTAGTCGGTAAATTTGTTGAATTTTTTGGGCCAGGCTTGCATGACTTATCCATTGCGGACAGAGCAACCATTGCCAATATGGCACCTGAATACGGTGCAACCTGTGGATTTTTTCCTATTGACGAAGCAACGCTCGATTATTTGCGTTTAACAGGCCGGGATGAAACAACGATCGCACTGGTAGAAGCCTATGCCAAAGTACAAACACTGTGGCATGATCCTAAGAGCGCAGATCCTTTATTCACTGATGTCGTCGAATTAAATTTATCGACAATACAACCTTGTCTTGCAGGGCCAAAACGGCCACAAGATCAAGTGAAATTACCTGCATTAACGAATGCATTTGATCAATTATTAAATGATAGCAAGCGGAGTCATGAAAAAGGTCAAGCGTTTACAGTCGATAAAAACATGGCGTTACATCACGGTGATGTGGTGATTGCGGCTATTACGAGTTGTACCAATACATCAAATCCTAGTGTGCTCATTGCAGCGGGATTACTTGCCAAAAAAGCAGTTGAAAAAGGATTAACGCGTAAGCCCTGGGTCAAGACATCGTTTGCACCAGGGTCGCAAGTTGTGACGCGTTATTTGGAAAAAATTGGGTTGCAAAAATATTTAGATGAACTTGGTTTTACCTTGGTGGGCTATGGCTGTACGACTTGTATTGGTAATTCAGGCCCGTTACCAGATGACATTGCAAAAACGATTGCACAACATGATTTAACTATGTCTGCTGTCCTTTCAGGTAATCGTAATTTTGAGGGACGCATTCACCCGCAAGTAAAAGCGAATTGGCTTGCCTCACCACCTTTGGTAGTGGCTTTTGCATTAGCAGGGACTGTATTAACGGATTTGACTCAAGATCCCATCGGTAAAGGGAAACAAGGTGAACCTGTCTATTTAAAAGATATTTGGCCAACGAATGCAGAAATTGCAACTGAAATGACTAAAGTCACCGGCAATATGTTTAAAGAAAGTTACGCTAATATTTTTCACGGCACGGATGAATGGCGTGCAATGAAAATCACGGGTACTCAAACATACGAGTGGAAAGCAGATTCCACTTATATCCAACATCCACCTTTTTTTGAAGGGATGGCAACAGTGCCTGGCAAGTTAAAGGATATTAACGCAGCAAGGATATTAGCTTTGTTGGGTGATAGTGTGACAACCGACCATATTTCGCCCGCGGGTTCGTTTAAAGCAGACAGTCCTGCTGGGAAATATTTGATTTCCAAAGGAGTGACAGCAAAAGATTTTAATTCGTATGGTTCACGTCGCGGTAACCATGAAGTTATGATGCGAGGTACTTTTGCGAATATCCGGATTAAAAATGAAATGATACCTGGAGTAGAAGGTGGGTTTACTAAACATATTCCCAGCGGAGAAACGCTTAGTATTTTTGATGCAGCGATGCGTTATCAGCAAGACAAAATTCCTACTGTGGTGATTGCAGGTAAAGAATATGGCACGGGCTCTTCACGCGACTGGGCTGCTAAAGGGCCGAAATTATTAGGTGTTCACGCCGTAATTGCAGAAAGTTTTGAGCGTATTCACCGTTCTAATTTAATTGGTATGGGCATTATTCCATTGGAATTTGCCGATGGTGCAACACGTAAAACACTTAATATCACAGGGTCTGAAACGATTGATGTGCTCGGATTAACAGAAACCATGAAACCGCGCTCCAAGATTAAAGCGGTGATTAATCGTCATGATGGATCTAAAACAGAGATCAACTTGCTTTCGCGTATTGATACGGTGAATGAGCTGGATTACTACAAAAATGGCGGCATATTACAGTATGTGATTAGGCGGATGTTGAAATAACATAACTATTCAGCCCTTACAGCAGGTCTAATCGTGCCCGTGAGCGTGCCTGTGCCCGCGTGCGTCTTTTTTTGTAATAGCTCAACCCCTATCCTTGTCATTGCGACTGCGATAGGGTGAGCTGTTACCTTTTTTTATGTTTTATCAAAGCCTATGACTGATTAAATTTGCCAAGAAAAGACGCACGCGGGCACGGGCACGATTAGGTCACCGGCCTTCGGCCTGAGGGATCGACACTTTTTGTAGCTGGTGGTAGATCACATCAACACTGTTACCC
>Ga0206868_10015_pt1 | contig 51104 bp, 28 predicted proteins | sample Alteio_BWOrgCont_38_FD_152901 | JGI IMG/M metagenome (GOLD analysis project Ga0206868, IMG submission 152901) | Enriched cells from forest soil in Barre Woods Harvard Forest LTER site, Petersham, Massachusetts, United States -... | ecosystem: Environmental > Terrestrial > Soil > Temperate forest >... | reverse complement strand
GTAGTACGTTACGCCGGAGGCCCAAACCTCCTGGTGCTCGATAGGTGCATCGATCGAAGACAAATCAAAATCCTTGCGTACCGTGCCTCTATGGACGATTGAAGTGAGGTGATTGACAAGATCGGGATGGTTAATCAAAGCGTCAAGCGAACTCTCGCCGGCATCGAAATATCCACCATCGTGCTCAACCACAATTCCGTCTTTGGTGCGAAACAAGATCACTTTGACAACTCCTCTTGAAAAGCTGCATTACCCGCTATTGAGTATTCATCTTGTCGTGCTTCAGCCCTTTTTCCAGAAGGCCAGTAATCGCATCTACATCGTAGACGCATCCCCCCCAGACACCACCACTCGCCTGTACGAGAGCAGCCCACAGCCTGGTGTCATCAGGTAAATCAGGATGCGGATGTAAGTCGGAGCGAGGCGATCGTGCTGTCAATGTACGTGCTCCTTCTTCCGGACTGAGCACCGTTTTTGAATCTCCAACAAAATTGATCAGGCCAGTAAGGTTGATGCGATCGATTGCAATTTCGATTCGATCGCCGTCCTGAATCTTGCCAATCTGTCCACCGGCGAGCGCCTCCGGCGAGATGTGGCCGATGCAAGCCCCAGTAGAAACGCCGCTGAATCGCGCATCTGTCAACACCGCAACATGCTTGCCAAAGGGCAAAGCCTTAAGTGCAGATGTGATCTGATAAATCTCCTGCATGCCCGCGCCCAGCGGACCACTGCAAATCAGCACCAGCACATCGCCCGCTTCAACAGCACCTGTTTTGATTGCATTGATCGCCGCGGATTCAGTTGTAAATACCTTTGCCGGACCTAGGTGTTTGTATACGCCGTCCTCATCGATCAGCGTCGGGTCGATCGAAGTGCTCTTGATCACTGAGCCTTCCGGCGCGAGATTCCCCATCGGAAAGCAAACCGTCGAGGTAAGTCCGCGCGATCGCGCGCGATCCGGCCTCATGATCACATCATCAGGATCGATGCCGTCCTGATCGAGCAGAGACTTCCTCAAGGCATGTCGGCGCGGACTGTTCTCCCACCAATTGAGACTCTCGTTCAGCGTCTCTCCTGTAACTGTAATGACGGACGTATCGAGCAGTCCCGCGCGCCGCAGATGCAGCATGACCTCCGGCGTACCGCCCGCGAGAAACACCTGGACAGTCGCGTAGTTTCCCGGCCCATTAGGCAATGCATCGACCATACGTGGAACCTGGCGATTGATGTGCGCCCAGTCCGAAGCAACAGGTCTTCGCAGCTTGGCTGCGTGTGCAATTGCTGGCAGATGCAGCAGAAGGTTTGTCGATCCGCCAAAGGCTGCGTGAACCACCATTGCATTCTCGATGGCAGCGGAAGTCAGCACGCTCGCCGTACCAAGGCCAAGCTCGCGCAATCGCAGCACCGCTCGTGCAGACCGCCGTGCGGCATCCAGCCAGATCGGTTGTCCAGAGGGAGCAAGTGCACTATGCGGCAGAGCTAGCCCCAGAGCCTCCGCAATCACTTGCGATGTAGCCGCTGTGCCGAGAAACTGGCACCCGCCACCGGGGGTGGCACAGGCCCTGCACCCCATCTCCGCTGCGTATTCCAACGTGATCTGCTGCTGCGCAAAGCGAGCTCCAATCGTCTGCACCTTGCCTGCATCCTCGCCGTTCTCCGGCAGCAAAGTAACGCCGCCAGGTATGAGCACGGTGGGAATCTCGCCTGCGGACGCCAGAGCCATCATCATCGCAGGCAATCCCTTGTCGCACGTCGCGACGCCCAATACACCCACGCGAGTGGGCAAGGAGCGCATAAGCCTGCGCAGAACAATAGCAGCGTCATTGCGAAAGGGAAGCGAGTCCAGCATGCCTGTCGTTCCCTGGGTGCGGCCATCGCATGGGTCCGTACAGGCGCCTGCAAAAGGGACGGCGTGCATCGACGTCAATTCTCGCGCCGCCTCCGCGACCAGCAATCCTACTTCCCAGTGGCCAGTATGAAAGCCTAGCGCGATCGGACTGCCATCCTCAGCGCGTACGCCGCCATGCGTGCTCAGGATCAGCACCTCTGGTCCCAGTACATGCGCTGGGCTCCATCCCATGCCCACATTCATGCTTAGGCCAAAGAGATTCCCTGAAGGTTGCGTCAGCAACATTTGCGGCGTGATTGGGAGCTGACCCGATGGGCCCGGTGCGTGCGTAGCCACCGCCGTCATGTCCAGGCTTTCGGTCTCTAAAACGGATGTGAGCGATATGGCTTGAATGGGAGAATCCCTCGCATTCAAGTGTAGCCGAGCAGCCCCGCGAAGCCTCAACCGTTGATGGCGAGGGTTGACACAAACTCCGCTTAAACTCTATCGTTTCGCAGATGCAGGCGAAAGGATGTTATGTACAAGGGAAATTGCTTTGCGGCCATATTAATTGCGCTATGCGGCTCTTTCATATCGATGCAGACGGGGGCTCAGCAAGTCGATCACTATACTCCTGACTCTCTGCGCGAACAGGCAAAGCCGTTGATTGAGAAAGCGATAGCAACCAATGGGGCCGCCGCCGAGACACTCCAAAAGTATGGAGTCGACTTCACCATGCTCAGCGTTCGCAGTCAAAGCGGCTCACCTGAATTGCACGAGAAATTCGCAGACATCTTCGTCGTCGTCGATGGCAGCGCGACACTCATCTCCGGTGGAGAACTCGATCACCCAACTACCTCCAGTCCAGGTGAAATGCACGGGAACGCCATTCTTCATTCAGTTACAACAAATCTCGCTAAAGGAGATGTGGTGCATATTCCGCCAAACACTCCACATCAGTTGATCCTCCCCAAAGGCGGCACCTTAATCTATTTCGTGATCAAAGTGAAAGAGAAAGAATGAATCGTACGCGTCTACCAAGATCAAACTACGCGGCTATAAGGAGGATTGCCGTTCAAGCATTTCTTTCATCTTCAAGTAAACGCCATTTGTCCAGCCGAAGCCGATAACGTTGTCTTTGTATCCAGCAGTCACATGGATCTCGATATCCTTCCGGATCACGTCGTACTTTTCGCGCACTGTCGCATCGCTTGCAAAGTTTTCCTCGATGGTCTCTAAGAAAGCCTGTGCAATTCGGTAGGCGTCCTCGTGAAAGCCGTATGCGATTAGCCCTTCCACGGTCATCCAGTTAGCAGGCGCCCAACCGTAGGGCTCGTCCCACTGCATTCCGCTCTTAGTTGAACTCATCGCCAGGCCGCCCTTGCGCTCGAAGAGATAGAGGTTGCTTCGCAACGCTTCAGCCTGATGTTTGGTGGCAATGCCGGCCCACAGAGGATAGTACGCAGACAGAAAGTTATAGTCGGAGGCACGTTCTTGGACGAAGCCATAGTCCATGAAAAGACCGCGCTCTTCCTGCCATAGATATCGATTCATCGCATCCGCGCGTTGTTCGGCCCGCGAATTCCATAGCTGGATATCTTGCGTAAGGCCAAGTAGCTCGGCGAGGTGAACCATATCTCGTTCGTAGCGGTAGAGCAAACTATTCAGACACACTGGAGCAAAGTGGTGAGTTGATCCGCAGAAAGGCCCGAAGCGAAAACTGACGTCATACCCTGATTCGCGCATCGCACGGTCGCCAAGATAAAAATCGTCGGTGAGACGATGGCCCTGCACGACCGCCTGCTCGTGCACTACCCCTGTTCTTGGATTGCAACTCAAAGCCGGATGCGGAGATGCACCATTTGAATCCGCAGCGTTTGTTTTAACGAGATATCCAGGGTCCTCGCCGGGATGCGCAAGCAGCCACTCAATAACATCATGGAAGTAGTGGCGGTCGTCAGCCAACTCCGGTACTGGACCGCAATCGAGGTCGTAGTATCGAGTCAGCCCGGTGTCGCCTGCTTTTCGATACGGTTGTGACCATGTTTCGTAGTATTTCGCTGCAGCTTGATAGGCACGGTCGAGCCATGCGAGGTCCACAAGGTTGTGCTTGTCTTCATAGAGGCAGCGAATCATCGATGTTAGAAATGGCGGCTCTGAACGGGTTAGATAATAGGTTCGATTTGCATTGAGAACACCGCCATAGTGCTCAATCTCAAACAGAAAATTGTCGACCATATTTCGTGCCAGTTTATGGCGTCCGCATTGAAGCAATCCAAGGAGTATGAAATAGCTATCCCATCCATACATTTCATTGAAACGTCCGCCAGGAACGACGTAAGGATAAGGTAGATACAGCAGCCCTGGAGATGGAAGATGTTCCGGCTTTACATCTCCCATTAGTTGAATATCATGCGGCAAAGACCGGATCTCTACAGAGCATGTGCTGTGCAGAGCCGCGACCTCGGAAGGTATCTCCATACCTGCCGGAAAATAGAGGACAGGATGTGTTATCACTTTAACGTCTGCAAGCGAAGCACAGTCGTTTGTGGAGCGGGTAAGCTTATTCCATCCTTCCAGAATGTAGGCTGTGATGTCGTGATCCTTATCCAGATGCTCGCGCCGATTGCTATCTTGCATTGGAGCGAGTTGCCGGACGATGTTTGAGTGCTTGGTCAGATATCACTCCAGTATAGTGAGCCAGGCGATAGAAACGCGGTAGTCAGTTTGGCATTCGATTGAAAGTATCTCCGTCTCACGAACTGCTTGTTAGCATCGCAACGCACGCAACCATCCAGACAGAAAACTTCGCAATTGAGCTGGCGGCCGCAGCCACAGCTGGGCGGCAGTTGGCCGCCAATCGCGCCGCGTCAGAATACTGAGGCCCCTTCCAGCAAGCGCGAGAAAAGCATCTTCGTCGGTGATATCGTCTCCCATAAAAGCCACAGGCGCATCGGGCTGCATCTCCGACAACAGCAAATGAACTGCGCCCCCTTTGTCGCGACCGGCACGCAATTCAATTCCACCGTCAAACTGCAGGAGTTTCATTCCTGCCCTCCCGGCAAAGGGACTAAGTATCTTGTACATTTGCTGTCGTGCATTTTTTACTGATTGCTCTGGCTTGCCCCGCCAATGTACAGCAATCGCATTCCATTTCTCTTCAAGTCGAAGTCCCTGCGTGCTTGTGAGCTCGTCTGTATGTACAACGCCTTTTGCTGCTTCCAGTACAGATCGTTGATGGGGAAGAAGATCATCCGTGTCGACTCGCCCATTGGGCAGCATACGTTCGGCTCCATGCAATCCCCATATCTCCGGAGGTGTGGACATGCCTAGTTGGAATGCAACGTCTCGAGCCGGACGACCAGAGATGATAGCGATCCGTGTGCGCCCTGTCTGTTGAATATCGCCCAGCAGCTTGGTTACCCCAGCCCACGGCTTCACCTTAGTGGGATCAATTCGAAAGGGCGCCAGGGTGCCATCGAAGTCCAGCAGTAGGGCGCTTTGGCTGGCGGCTGCCACTAATTCAAAAAAGTCACCCAACTGACCATCGGTAGAATGCAACTCCGATGAATCACTTTTCTCGCATGCTTCAGACTCCATCAGTATTGGCATCTCGGCTCCAGCTATTGAATTCGCGCGATAGTTGATCGCAGAGATTGCGCTACCCGGACTCTCATGTTTGCCTCCGCTTCTGGACTGTCATGCCAGTTTGAGATGTGTTTGGTCAGAAGCATACTTTGATGCTTCATCTTCCAGGCGTACCGCGCACACATCCGTCAACACATTCGATGCCCATCGGTATACATTGTGTTCTTTAACCTGATGCCGCATCCGTTCCATCCGCAATCGCCGCTCCCCCGCACTCATCTCCAGTGCTGTCCGGATCGCCTCGCCAACCTGCTCCACATCGTAGGGATTCACCAGAAGCGCATCTCTCAGCTCCTGAGCCGCTCCTGTGAATCGGCTCAGGATGAGTACTCCATCGCAATCTTTCCGCGCCGCTAGATATTCCTTTGCAACCAGGTTCATCCCATCATGAAGTGAAGTTACGAGGCATACATCCGCCGCGCGATAATACCGCCCTACTTCCTGGTGGCTGCATTGTCGTTCGATCAAAATTACGGGTTTCCATCTTGAGGTCTCAAACTTCCGATTGATGCGTTCCACTGTCTCTGCTACCTGCGTTCGCAGTCCCACGTAGCTCGGTATGCGTGTCCGGCTAGGAGCCGCAATCTGCACGAAAACCATCTTCTCGAGATACCACGGATGCTCATCCAGTAAATATTCAATGGCAAGCAGTCGCTCAACAATACCCTTCGTGTAGTCCATGCGGTCTACGCCCAGTAGAAGGTGTTGGCCCTCTATGCCAAGTTCGCGATGTAGCGGCCCATGCATGATCTCGATAGAATCCTGATCGTCAATGTCCGTGGCCAGCGGATCCTCGATGAGAGTGGGAACACCGGTAAATCCGGGCCGATCGCCGCGATAGGCAACTGTCTCCGTCGTATGTTCGTCCCAGGCAACGCTAATCGGAAAAGGCCGCACCAGAGATAGATGTCCACGCCGTCGAATGCTGAATTGCTCCCAATCTGTCCTCGCCTCCAGCACCCGATCCACTGTCTCGAGGAAGTTATTGCAATGCGACTGAATGTGGAAACCTAGAATGTCCGCGCCCAGCAGGCCATCTACTAATTCTGCTTGCCAGGGGCAGATACCGAAAGCTTCAGCATTTGGCCATGGAATATGCCAGAAGATCGCCACGCGTGCATCTGGTCTCGCCTCCTTGATCATTCGTGGAAGCAAGGCGAAGTGATAGTCCTGCACGAATACGACGGGATGCTCAGTGTCGCGCATTTCCTCAATCAACACTTCGGCAAATTTGGCATTCACCCGCTGGTAGTAGTCCCAGTCACTGGCGCGAAAGATGGGGCGGGTGTGCGCGATATGGCACAACGGCCAAAGGCCTTCATTGGAAAACCCCTCATAGTATCCGGCTTCTTCTTCAGGACTCAGCCACACACGCCGCAGTGTGTAACGTGGCTCGTCGGGTGGAACCCTAAGCCGGTCATGTGCATCTACAAACGCCGCATCTTCACTGCCGCTCCCATGGGCAATCCATGTACCGTCGCAAGCCTGCAACACCGGTTCAATGGCCGTCACCAGGCCGCTTGGAGGCACTACGCATTCTGTTTCCGCACCGCGCCGCACATGCATGTAGGGCTCGCGGTTCGACACTACAAACAGTTTGCCGCTGCCCAATCGTTCGCGCACATGCACAGCTAGCCGATCGGCCGTCCATACATGCTCTGCCGCATCGCGTAGACGAGCCTCTGCTTCAGCAGCCGCGCGCGCTCGGGTCAGATTTTCCGCCAGCGAAGTTACTTCGTTGGCTAGTGGAAGCAGATAGCCAAACTCCTTTGCGCCATCCCCCACCTCGGCATCGCCTTGGCGCAATCGCCGCAGCCATTCGGCGGCGCGGGTCACAGGCTGCACCAGGAACCATCGGACCATCACCAGCGTGATTACCACCACGAGGATGACCATAGCTACGATGCGCAGAAAGCTCCGCCGCCATACATCCACGCCCTCCAGCCGGATATAATCTGCATCCGTCACCATCACTAAGGCACCCACGGTCCTTTGTCCGTCGTGCAAAGGGATCGCATCTTCGTACCAAAGCCGCGTGGAGTCGGAAGACTGCGCTGGAGATGCCCCGTTTCTATTCTGTTCCCCGGCTATTTTCACGAAGGTGCCGGATTCTTTTCCTGCGGTCAATGGACGCTTCAGGAGAGATGTTGGCGTCTGCTTTAGCGGAAAAATGTCTCCGGTTGAAGCGAGCAGGGTTCCACCCGTATCGTAGACCGCGAGGCTCGGTTGGTCGGGATACTGGCGCAGATTCTGCAGTACCCGGGGCAAATCCTCTTGAGGCCCCATCAGCAATTGTTGCTCGATCAAGGGCTGCAGCCCTGCGCCGAACCATTGAGTCCGCCGTGCCAGATCGCTGCGGAGCGTATGTTTATGCGCCAACACATCGAAGTACGTCGACCCAACCGAAATAAGGGTAATTCCCGCTAAAAGTGCGGCCACCAGGCGTAAGCGAAAGAAATGCATAATCTCCTCCTTCCACAGAAGGCCGTAGAATGATCGCAGTTAATACTTAATATGAAAAATAAGACTCGGCAACGAACATCACACGTTGGCTGCACACGAGTCGCCGCTTCAACCTATCGGTTTAGATGCAAACTATGGCCTCGCTGTCGCCGCAGGTGTCTCTTTTTGCTCATTTCGATGAGAACTAAGTGTTCGAATTTGCTGTCTTCGATCAATTCGTTTATTGAAACGACACCAATCGGCCGATTAAAGCTCTCTCAAAGGAAACAGGCTGACCTTCTCTTTGATGCAAATCTCCAGGTGAGATTTGGTTTTGAAGGCAGTTGTGGATTACTTGCCGGCAGCGGCGGTCGAGGTTGTGAATGAAGGCCAAGTCAACCAGGAGACAACCATTGGGTTTGGATGAATTGCGGTACGGTTTTGAGTTGGCTTGAGCGCGCCTGATGATTGTTTTCCGCCTTTTCAAACTGCTATACTCCTGCTCACCACGGGAAGGGTAAAGAGGAGCTGGTTTGGCACACGCAGACACTGCGACAGCCACGGAGCGCGACACTCCTGGAATTGAGCAATGTGAACACCAGGTCCGTCGAATTCTGCAGTCTGCCACCTTCCGGAATGCCACTACACTCCAGCAACTCTTCCAATTCCTGGCCACAAAAACGATTGCCGGCGCGCCGGAAGCCCTCAAGGAATACACCATTGGTGTAGAGGCCCTCGGCCGAAAGCCCGACTTTGACCCAAAGATCGATCCCATCGTCCGAGTGCAAAGCCATCGATTACGCCTAAAGCTGAAGGAGTACTACGACCTGGAGGGGAGCCACGACCCCATCCTGATCCAGATTCCCAGGGGACACTACCTTCCCACCTTCGAAGTCGTGACAGTTTCGAAGCCGGATCTAGATCGCGCTTCTGCTTCAGACACCGCAGGCATGCCGGGCGTGGCTCATTCCGAGCACAAGGCTGACAGTGTAATCGGCGAGTTCACCGTCAGTGCTGGGCATTTCAATAAGATCGTTTCTCGTGGAGCGGCCATCGGCTTGGCAGTCATTGTCCTTTTGGCGGCCGGCTATTGGCTCGGGAGCAGGGATGTCCATACAACTGCCAGTGCGGAGGGAACTCTCTTGAGCCCACATACGGACTCCGGGAACCTACCCGATCCGGTAAGGAAATTCTGGGCTACTTTCCTGGGGAACGACTCGGAGCCGGTGATCGCATACACCGATGCCATATTTCTCCTTGACGATTCCAACGACCTGTTTCGATTTCGGCAAGGGGCAAGCGACGGCAGAGGCTCCCTTGTCGATTCGCACCTGGCGAAACAGTTCGCATCCAATCCGGCTCTGGTTGCGATGGCCGGCCAGCTTTACTACGAGAACGGATATACAGGTACCGGGGAACTGGAATCCGTCGGCATGCTTGCCGGTCTCTTGGGCCGAATGGGAGTCAATCCGACGATCAAGTCTTCCCGAGACATTACTCCCGACGACCTGAAGCAGCACAACGTCATTCTTCTGGGATCACCCTTTCAAAATGTTGCAGTTGCGCAACTGCTTCCAACGGGAGACTTCATTTTCAAGAATCCTGACGCCCGGCACGAACAATGGCGAGCCCAGATTGTGAACGCAAACCCACAGGCCAACGAGCTCTCAGCGTACGGTACAGAGCGAGATCCCACTACTCATGTCTTAAAGACGGATTACAGTCTCATGACCATCTCTCCCGGAGTCATTTCAGGACGCTACATTGCCAATCTCGGCGGACTCGACACGAAAGGTACGGAGGGCGCAACCATGTTTGCGACCTCACGACAGGGTATCGACGAACTTACCAGGGTATTGGCAAGAGACGGGGAGAAAGCCGCAGCCGGGGGGCCACCCGTTTTTCAGGCATTAGTCCATGTCCGCCTAGCGAAAGGCTATCAGGTTTTGGGATCTGATCTGACAGCCGTACACCGGCTTCGGTCTTCCGGTTCGACTGGATCGGGCAACCCAATCGCGGCTGCAACGAGTCGCTAGCGGCAGCTCACCCAACCGCGTCAGAAAGCCCACCCTCTCTTAGGACATTTCACACACAAACCGGCCCGCGATCCGGGAGAGAAGTTGCGTCCGATTAAAGCAACCCTTCTTGGGACCAGGCTGGTAGAAGGTTCGCGCGGCCATAGCCATGTCTGGAAATCCCGAAAACAATCTGTAACAACCGGTGTAACGTCGGTGAAACGTGTGCTTGGAACGCGTGCAACATGCACGTGTCAAAGTTCCGTATCCCCCCGTAACTAGCCTGCACTCAACCATTTCGCTAGTGTTGCGACGCCGATGGAAGGCTCTTCGGCAACACCGCATGTTCCTCAACGTCGGAACACCGACGCACTAGAAAGAAATCCGTAGGAGGCTATATGAACGTTGAAATCTCTCTTCATAGCAGAGCTGCCAGGTACCGGCGGCCAAGGTATTTCGCAGTCAAATTGTTTTTCCTAATTTGCCTGCTGTCAATTCCCCTCTTCTCCGTCGCACAGGGCGTGAGCGGGCGCATTGTAGGAACGGTGGTCGACAAGACAAACGCAGCCATTCCTAACGCCAGCGTCACTATCACCAACCAGGACACTGGAATCACATCGAAAATCCTCACCAACTCCAATGGCGAGTATCGCGTCGACAATCTGCCTCCGGGCAACTACACGATCGAACTGGCGGCCCAGGGCTTTCACTCGGTTGTTTCCAAAGGCAATGTCGTAACTGTCGACAATGCAACCGTAGTCAATCTGACCCTTGAGGTGGGTTCGACGACTGAGTCCGTCACCGTCTCGGCGGCCGGTGCTCTTATCGACACCACCAGTTCTTCGCTCGGCGAAGTATTGGGAGAACGGGAAGTCACAAACCTACCCCTGAACGGACGAGTCTTTTCGCAGCTCGTGCAAACCGTACCAGGATCGGTGGCGTCGGGCTTTGGAAGTGCAGCAGAAGCGGCTGCCGGAGCGGGAAGCTCAGGATCGATCACCGCCAGTGTGAACGGGATGCCCTGGGGAGGCACAACCTACACGCTCGACGGCGTGAACAACATGGAGCTGCTGAACGCCTTCATCAACGTGACGCCTCCACTGGACTCTCTCCAGGAGGTCAAGGTCTCGACCAACAATGCCGAAGCGACAGTAGGCACCTACGGCGGCGCCCAGGTGAATGCCTTCGTCAAGTCCGGCACTAACTCCTTCCATGGCTCCGCCTACGAGTTCTTCAGAAGTGACTCCCTGAATGCAAATCAGTGGAGAGCCAGCAGCAAGGCTCCCTACCGTGCCAACCAATTTGGCGGCTCGTTCGGCGGCCCGATCATCAGGAACAAGGCGTTCTTCTTTATGGACTATCAGGGATTGCTGCTGCAGAACGGAATCAGCTATATCCTGACGGTACCGACCGACCTGATGAAGCAGGGAACCTTCCTCAAGAGCCAATTCCCTGATCCAATCTATGATCCACAGACACAGGCCCCGTTTCCCACTGTCTCGACACCGCAAGGCGATGCCTGGCAGATTCCTACCTCGCGCTTCGATCCTGTCTCCGCCAATATGGTCTCCGGCGCCACGATCTGGCCGGTGGCCAGCGATCAGTCCAGCACCAGTAACAATTTCAAGGCCAACACGGTCGAGCCAGACAACAATCATCAGTTCGATATCAAGGCCGACTACCAGCTCAATAATGGCGACCGGCTCTTTGGGCGTGAGTCCTATCAATTGCGCGATCTCTCGGCTCCATCACCCGGTACTCGTTTTATCCAGGTGGGCGATGTCAATGCCATGACGCGAGATCACAACTCCGCCATCGGCTATAACCACACTTTCTCGCCCAGCATGGTCAACGAGCTGCGCCTCGGCTTCAACCGTTTCTACACCAAGGACTTCGGTAACGACATCGGCACCAACGAAAACACAGCGCTGGGTATTCCCAACGGCAACGATCCCGCCTTCGGAGCCACAGGAATCGGCAACTTCAGCATCGGCAATATCGCTTCGACCGGCTCTCAAGGCTGGACGAATTCGCATCGCATCAGCAACTCATACCAGCTCACCGATAACCTCACCAAGGTCTGGGGTTCGCACACCTTCACCTTTGGTGAGGACTACCGGCGGCTACAGGCTTCGCTGACCAACTCCGACTCCAACAAGAACGGAGACTTCACCTACATCTCCGACTACACCAGCAGTTGCACGCTGCAGCCCACATGCAGTGATGCCGTGGGCGGCAGCCAGTTCGCCAGCTTTCTGCTGGGCCTACCTTCGTTCCTCGACCGCGGCTTCGTCGCTACCGATCCAGCGACACGGGCTACACTGCTGGGCATCTATGCGCAGGATCAATATCGCGTGACGAAAAACCTCACGCTCAACCTCGCACTACGCTGGGACCTGATCACACCGGCAATCGACAAACACAATAAGCAGTCGAATTTCGATCTTGAGGCCGGTGTTCTGGATTTTGCCACGGGCGGCAACCGCGGTCCTAACGTCGATGACTACTACGGCGGATACTCACCCCGCATCGGATTCGCCTATACGCCGAACGGTCGCGCCAGCACCTTCAGCGGCGCCTTTGGTATCACTCACTTCCCAGGAAATTTCGGCGCTATGGGGGGCTTTCTGGAGAGAAACTTCCCCTTCTTCGAGGTCTTCAGCAACCCAGCCCAGCAGCGCAACGTTCCTCTCACACCGTTGAGCGTAAGCGGTCTCCCGCAATATGTTCCTACGCCTACGACAGCCGCTGTTCAGCCGCCTGTGGGTGTTTCTGTAGAGCTGATGTCGAAGCACATGCAGCCGGATGTGGCTTATGCGTGGAATTTCGGTCTGCAGCAGAGGCTTACCAACGCGACCTCGTTCAGCCTGACCTACGTTGGCACGCGCGGCTTGCATCTCTTCCGCCGCTACGACCTGAATACCCCTGAACCGGGCAATACCCCCTTCAACTCGCGCCTGCCCTACCAATATTTCAATAGCGAGGACCAGCAGTACGCCACCAATATCGGCTACGCAGCGCCGGACGGATCATCGATCTACCACGGGCTGCAAGCTGAAGTGAAGATGAATTTCGCACGCAGCTTGACTGGCCGCGTGGCCTACACGTGGTCGAAAGAAATCGACGATATGAATCTCTGGTGGCCTCTCAACGACAAATTCAACCGTGGAGAAGGCACTAACCAGGCACCGGATATCCCGCAGAACTTTATTGCCAGCCTCGTCTATCAACTGCCCTTCGGCAGAGGGCAACAGTGGCTCTCTGATGCGCCTCGGGCTACGCAGCTGATTCTCGGCGGCTGGCAGGCAAGCACCATCACCAAGCTTCAGTCAGGCAGTCCGCTGACCTTCAACGCGGCATACGACAATCTCGGTAGCGGGGTCACCAACAGGGCAGATGTGACCTGTCGCAAAGTCAAGACACTCGGTTCCGTATCGGAGTGGTTCGACACAAGCTGCTTTACTACACCGGGACCGCTCCAACTAGGTAACTCCGGGGTTGGCAAGGTGCACGGGCCAGGTTACTACAACTCTGATTTTTCACTGTCCAAGTCGGAGACGATCCACGAAAAGATGAAGATCAGCGTGCAGATCGACGCCTTCAATCTCTCCAACACGCCTCACTACTCCAACCCGGATACAAGTCTTTCGGATTCCAACTTCGGCCAGATCGGAGGCACCAACGGAACTCCCAGGGAACTCCAGTTAGGCGTGCATTTCACCTTCTAACCCGCATCGTTCCTTGGAGCTTTGGCGGTGTCCTTCTGCATCTGGCCTGCATCTGTAAGGACACCGCCAATCCTAACCACGGCCTGAATTGGGTAGCAGTAACGGGAGCCATTTTTCACAACTTCTCAACAAGGAGGTACTTTGGATGCCCTCGACCAATAGACGCCAATCGAACCCAAAATGGAAACCCCGTATCTCTGGTTACGACGAGAGGACAATGAATACACACGCAGGAGCGAACGCTGCGCCATGCACAGTGAAAGATGTTGCCAGATTGGCCGGTGTTTCGACGGCGACAGTATCGCGCGTCACGAATGGAGCATGTAACGTGTCCAGTAAGACAAGAACAAAGGTCGTGTCTGCGATTTCAAGATTGAAATACAGTCCTAACGCCCACGCTTCAGAACTAGGTCGTGCGAATGCCGGTATTCGAAGGAATCGCGATATGCACGAGCCTTCTTCACCGCCGCTATAGGCCTGAGTTCAGGCGTTATTTTCTATTGTGTTACGAAGGACTCATGAAAAGGACGCGAAGGATGGTTGATAGGAGAGACTTTCTGGCTGGACTTGTAGCCAGTGCAGTTGCGTCTTCGGCACATGAGCTGTTTGGCAGCGCGACGGCGCTGGAAAAGACGGGCGAAAGTCTAATCCCGGAGAGCCTGGTCGAAGCGCCGAACTACTGGTGTACATGGGCAGCACAGAATTACATGTATGGCCACAACCTCGCGAAGCTGGATGCAAAGATACTGGAAGGCGACTCAGGTAGCAGGCTGGCGCATGATGCGATGACCGAAGAGATTCTTTTTGGAAAAAATGGATGGGCAACCGCATTCTTCCCAAAAATTCGCAAGGATGTATTCCTTCTCCTCGACGATGGTTGGCAGGTTGGAGGTACAGCAACCTTCGAGTTGGACTCCCGGAAGTTTCCGTCATGCACAGGATCTTCGATCGAACGGCTCAAGAAGTTGAACCACGCAATTGAGGAAGCAGGATGGCGCAGCACAGCGTTATGGTGCCGCAATACGCCCGGAGGCGACGCGGATCATCGTCTTGAAAGTGTAAGTCAATCTGCCGGCATCCGGTATTGGAAGATCGATATCGGCGATCCGTCGTTCAATCTTGTTCGACTCCGCGATGAAACTCATATCCCGCTTATATTGGAGCACGTACACGGCGAGTCGGCGGTGAATGGAGACTGGCGAAAAGATGGGCGATTCGGTCCTCAGTCCTGGGGTTCGAGGCGAATGAAGATTCTCCAGAACACAGATGTTTTCCGCACCTATGACGTAACCTCGATTCTGTCTTTGCCTACAACGCTTGATCGCCTAGCCGAGATGCTCAAGGGCGCTGAAGGTCACTCCGAAATACACGCTCTGTTGAACGTCGAAGACGAAGTTTATCTAGCGGCGGCGATGGGTTGCACCATGGGAATTTTGCGGCACCCCATGCACGGAATGAGGCCGGGCTCGGATGCAGATCTGTTTTTCAACGGCCCGCGGCAAGCCAAGAGGCGAATGGATGAAGTCGTTCGTGCACTTCGCTGGCAGCGGATCGCGCCTCCGTTCGCCCCGGGCGTCGGCTCAGTCAAACTCAGCGAGGAAGTCTTGACCGATAACTGGGTTTTCGAGCGAGGGCAAGCCTGGCTGAACGATATTATCGGCATGAAGGTGGCTCAAGGAGCTCCTGCGGTCATCACTCGCAACATCGGTCTGCCTAAGGTTCAATCGAAGGGTGAAAAGCCATTCATCACCGCTGCAAAGTTTCCCAATGGTGCTATCGCAATAGCTGCGCACGAAAGAACTAAAGTCGGAAACGGATGGTTTATGCCAAAGAGCGATGTCACACTATCTGTATCCGATGCCCCTGGGCCTTTTGGCGTATTTGGGTATTTCGATAGTCTGACATTGGCCTTCAACGGTCCATTGCAAAAGCAGCGGATATTGGCCCAGGACCTGGCGGGCGATCGTTCGTTCGATATAACCAATGCTGTGCGGATACGCGAAAATAGTTTATTCATTCCCGGAGGCGTGATGTGCAACATAGGATTGCACAGTGCAACCCCCGGAGATATCTCAGCACCGGGCCTGGTAATTGCCCTTCGTTAGAAGACGCGGAGAAAATAGTGGAAGCCCAAAACCAACATCGCACTTTTGGACGAATCGTTATTTGCATCGCCTTGATCGTTCTGTGCAGTTCAGCTACCTGTCAATCCAGGCAACAGGCACCGCATTCAAATCTCGAACTTAGTTCTTCCGATACTCGCCTCGTGGAGGCATTCAACTGGGCGAAACAACAGGCGATGGAGTATGTGTTTGACGGCGATCCGGTTGGACCCTGGTATGAAGCATCGCTTCCAGGCCGACGGGCGTTCTGCATGCGCGATGTTTCCCATCAGGCTGCGGGGGCCCAGGCGTTGGGCCTTTCCAAATATACCCACAATATGCTCCGTCGCTTTGCGGAAAACATCGCAGCTTCCAGGGACTGGTGCAGCTATTGGGAGATCGATTATCGTAACCTTCCAGCTCCCGTTGACTATAAGAACGATCAAGAATTCTGGTACAACCTCCCCGCCAACTTCGACATCCTCGACACCTGCTATCGCATGTATCTCTGGACCGGCGATAAGACCTACATCGAAGATCCCGTATTCCTGAATTTTTACGATCGCACAGTTACCGATTACGTCAATCGCTGGGATTTGAGTGTCAATCGAATCATGACGCGAAAGAACACGGCATCTCCGCCACCTTTCTTTCGCGGCGATCCAAGTTATGAAGAATCCCGCAGAGACATGGAACTCGGCGTCGATCTGCTCGCAACGCAGTACGCTGGCTATCGATCCTTCGCAGCGATCCAGGCTCTCAGAGGCAACAAGGATTCAGCAAAGATGTATCTGCAGAATGCCTCTGAGGTAAAGTCTCTCGTCAACTCGAAGTGGTGGAATCCCTCTGAGAAGTATTTCTATTCGTACCTCGACAACAATCGCCAGTTTCAAGGACGCGGCGGAAGCGACATCCTCTATCGCGACGTAGCCGATGACGGCCCTCGAGCGCAAAGCGCATTGAATGCTCTTCTCAAACAGACACACACCGAATCGGCCAGCGCCGTCGAACCCAGGTCACACTATGCGGAAATCCTCTATAGATACGGCGATCCTGACGCAGCTTATGCCCAGATCATGGACCTCTCCCATCCCGGCCGCGAGCGCAGAGAATATCCGGAAGTTTCATACTCCGTCATCGGAGCTCTGGTCAATGGAATGATGGGAATCAACGTCAAGCCTTCCGTATCCGTCGAGGAGCTTGTCGACAGTACTCATCCTGAAATGGTTGTCGAAACCATGCCGCAGTTGACCGGCAAAACACGCTGGGTAGAGATCCGAAATCTTCCAGTACTTGACGAGCAGATCACTGTGAGAGAAGAAAGTAGAAGCACAGTTTTGATGAACCAGGGCAAGTCAGAGTTGGTGTGGCAAGCTGCCTTTGCTGGATCGTTTCCAAACCTGGTGGTGAATGGAAAGTCACAGGCTGCGCATACGGAGACTCGATACCTTGGCCATTCCGTGACGTTGGTAAGATTGCATGTCCCCGCAGGTGCCAGCGCGCGCGTCGAGGTTCCTCGTTAAGTTGAGTTGCCGATCATGGCTGGACTCCTGTCTGGAAGTTGATTGTCGAGATCGCGAAGCTGTACTGGGCCTGCGCGTTGGCATTGCCGATAGCGGCTTCAGTCTGCTGCAGTTCTGCCTGGCTCAGCTCAACGATCGAGCTGAGTCCGAGATCGTATCTGGTTTTCGCAAGGTCCAGCGCGCTATTGGCCTGCTTGAGAAGTTCGCCGGTAACCGTGACTCGTTGCAACGCGGTGTTTGCATTGAGCCATGCAGTACGAACATCACGCGCGACCTGTTCACGAAGCGCGCGCGTCTGCTCAGAGGCCGCCTGCGCCTGTAAGGAAGCCTCGGATGCCTGCGCGGCGAACCGGAACCCGTTGAAAATTGGAACGCTGATGTTTCCGCCCACGGCGCCATACCAGTTTGTGGTGAAGTATTGCGATGAGCCTACTGGTGTTTTGCCAACAACGCCGAGAGCATTGATGGTCGGTAGCAGTTGCTCATGTTGCGCTTTGCTGAATTTCTGCGCCGCCTGCTCGTTGAACCTGAGCGATTGTAGATCGGGCCGATTCTGGATCGCCTGGGCGATAAGGGTGTCTGCATTCGGCGGCAACACTGGCAGGGAGTTGGTGTCGTCGACGAGCTGAAAGTCCATCTGCCTTTCATAGCCCAGCACAGCGCTAAAGGCAGCCTTCGCGGCATCGAGGCTGTTCTGTGCATTGAGTTCGAGAAGCTTGGCCTGAGACAGGTTTACCTGGGCAAAACTGAGATCCAGGTCGGACTTCAATTTTGAAGCGGTCAATGCGCTCACTCGATCGGTAAGGCTTTGCCGCGTCGCGACAGTTTGCGTTGCAACCTTCAGCGTTTCCTGCGCTTCGATCACTGCATAGAAGACCTGGTCGGTTGCGAGCACGATGTCCTGGCGGCTGGCCTCAGCGTCGGCAAGGCGTGCCTTCTCCTGCAATTTAGCCGATGCGACCAGATTTGGCGTGTGGCCAAAGTCGGTAATCAGTTGGCTCAATTGAAGACCTCCGCCAGCATGAACCAGCAAGCGAGAGGCTGTAAGAGAGCCACTTGAGATGCGGCTGCCATCGTTCGCTTCCACCGTTGTAAGGTTTCCGTTGAGATCAGGCAGTTCGTCGGCGCGGCGTTCTCTCACCGCCTGGTGTTGAACTTTGGCGATCAATTGACTGATATGGATACGGGGGTTGTTTTCCAGTGCGATCTGCTCTGCTTGTTGGCGTGTAAGCAGTGTGAGAGAGGTCCCAGTCGTCAAAGGAAGAGGTATTGCGGAGTTCGATGAAGAATGTGCCTCTCTCAGCAAGAGAGGCTGAGTCAGTTGAGCTACGGGCGCGCTTGGCAGTTCGTGCGCCGGAGCTTGCGCGGACAACCCCGCACTGGCGAACAAGAGCAAAAGAATCGCGATCTTCTGGTTCGTTTGCATAACTAAGCTCTCCTCTCTGCCGCTGCGTGATTGCTCCCGCGATGAATCAGCAGGTAAGCAGTGGGCACAAGAAACACAGTGACCAGCCCCGATACTGTTAGTCCGCCCAGGATGGCGCGGGCCAACGGCGCATACTGCTCGCTGCCAGGTTCAAGCGCGAGAGCCATTGGAATGAGGCCCAGGATCGTGGCCAGCGTGGTCATCAGGATAGGTCGCAGACGCACTTTGCAGGCTTCTGATAACGCATGTTTAAGCTCCATGCCTTCACGGCGCAAGGTGCCAACGAATTCGACGATCAGGATGCTATCGGAGACGGCGATCCCGGTCATCATCACCACGCCCATCAGCGACATCACGTTTAGCGTAGTTCCGGTGAGCAATAAAAAAATCAGGACGCCCGATAATCCCGGCGGAACCGCAAGCAGAATAATGAAGGGATCGGAGAACGATGCGAACTGTGCCATCAGGATGAGGTACACGAGGACGACAGCGAGGATAAGTCCAATGCCGAAGCTGAAGAAAGACTCCTGCATATCGCGCACGGAACCCTGCACCTTCACCGTCACTCCATGCGGCTTCTCCATCTGTTTGACGATCGATTCGACCTGCGCGTTCACAGCACTCAAGTCCTCCTTCTTCGGCATCACATAGATGTCGAACTCGCGGCGCAGTTGATAGTGATCAACCTCAGTCGGTGTGTTGATTTGCTGTATGTCTGCGACGGACTGGAGCGGCGTTGTCGTCTGGCCATTGGGCGATCGAAGCGGAATCTGCCGGAAGTCGGTCATGGTCTTGATCTGCGTCTCCGGATACTGGACGGTCAGCATGTAGTTGTTGCCCGTCTTTGGATCGACCCAGAAGCTGGGAGCAATCATCCCATCTGAAGTCAGTGCGGTGATCACATTGTCCACGACGTCTTTGGGTGAAATACCCAGCAGCCCCGCTTGCACGCGGTTGATATTCAATTCAAGTCCGGGGTAATCCAGATCCTGCGGAATCAGCACATCGTTGACTGAGTCGAGCTTCTTCAGCCGCGCGGCTGTGGCTTGCGCAATTTGATATGCCTGCTGCAGGTCGTTGCCCCCGATCTGAACGTCGATAGGAGCAGGCTTTCCCTGATTGACCACGGAATCCACGAGGCCACCGGCTTGAAAGTAGGTAGCCACATCGGGAAAGTCTTCGGTGAGTTTCTTGCGCACTCGCTGCATGTAGGCATAGCTGCCGGTCTTGTGGTCTTCCTTCAGGCTCACCTGAATGAAGGCTGTGTGCATGCCGGAGTTGGAGGTGTAGATCGCAGACAGATCGGGCGTGATGCCGATGTTGGACACGATCATGTTCATGTCCTCCGGTGAAACCACATTGCGGATGTCCTGCTCCATCTTGGCGATGTAATCGTCGGTCACTTCAATGCGCGTTCCGGCTGGAACCTTCACATTCACAACGAACTGGCCGGGATCGGTGCGCGGGAAGAATGCTTTGCCGAGCAGGGGGTAGAGTGCAAAGCTGGCGACGACAAATATGCCGAATACCATCACCACGAGAACCGGGCGATCCAGGCAGGCAGCGATCGCCTTTTCGTACTTGTGCTGGAGCTTGTGAAAGGCAAGGTTGAACTTGTCGATGATCGCGACAAAGTACCGAACTCGGCTCTTTTTCTTGATCAACGACGGCTCAAGATCCTCTTCTACCTGATTGGTCTTGTCATGGAGATGGCCCGGATCGATGGTGATGAACTTAGCGCAGAACAATGGGACCACGGTCATGGCCACCATATACGAAGCGAAAAGCGCGAGCACCACGGCCAACGCCAGCGCAGTGAAGAGATACTTGCTGACCCCGACGAGCAGCACGACAGGAAAGAACACGATGCAGGTGCTGAATGTGGCGGCAAGCACAGCGAGTTGAACTTCTTTGCCGCCCGATACTGCTGCCTCTGCGGGCGACTCACCCATTTCCATATGGCGAAAGATGTTTTCGAGCACCACCACCGAGTTATCGATCAAACGCGAAAGCGCAAGTGCCAATCCTCCCAGCACCATGGTGTTGATCGAGCTTCCGCCTAGATTCAACCCCAGGAACGTCGCGAGGCACGAGACAGGGATTGAGATCAGCACGGCAATGGTGGCGCGGATATTTCCCAGGAAGAGGAGAATCATGAGCGCCGTCAGGCAGAGCCCGATGGTTCCTTCATTGATGACGTTTTTGACCGCAATTTTTACGAACGCCGACTGGTCGAAAACCACACTGGTTTTGAGTACTGAAGGAATATCGAGGAGATTTGCAACTGCTTTTTTTACACCATTTACGATGGTGATCGTGTTCGAGTTGCCGCCTTGCTTCAGCACCGGGATGTAGACCGAGTGCTGGCCATCCACGCGGACGATGTTGGTCTGAAGCTGGCCGCCGTCCTTCGCCTTGCCGATGTCGGCCACCATCACCGATGCATTCCCCACAGTCTTGAGCGGAAGGTCGTTGATCTGATCGACTACCGGAACCTGGCTGTTGGCATAGATATTGTAGTCTTTCATGCCAATGCGCACGTCGCCTGCGGGCAGGATCAGGTTGGACTTGTTCAGTGAATCCACAACGTCCATCACGCTCATCTGGTGCGCTTCGAGCTTCACCGGATCGACGTACACCATGATCTGCCGATAGCGCCCGCCATAGGGTTGTGGCACGGATGCACCGGGTACATTTGCAACCTGGTTGCGCACGGAGAACTGTGCCAGATCTTTCAGTTGCGTCTCATTCAGGCCCTGTCCTTTGAGCGTAATTAGGCAGACGGGCAGGTTCGCTGCGTCAAACTTTAATACCACTGGAGGGAGTGTCCCCGGCGGCAAGCGACGCAGGTTGGCCATGGCGAGATTTGATATGTTGCTAACGGCTGCGTTCCCATCTGTTCCCGGCTGAAAGTAAATCTTGATCAGGCTTACCCCAGGCAGCGAACGCGACTCGATGTGGTCGATTCCACTGCCGAGGGTAAAGAAACGCTCATAGCTGTTGGTGATGTCAGACTCGATCTGCTGTGGCGGCATTCCGGCATAGAAAGTCGCAACGACAACAACCGGAATGTTGACGTCTGGGAAAAGATCGACAGGCATGCCTGTAACTGTCGTGATGCCGACTACCACCACGAAAAGGCACATCATCAGAATGAAGAATGGATACTTGATCGCGAAGGAGGACATTACTGGTCTCCTCCCTGCGCCGGCATGGAGATCGTGCTAAGTTGCGGGCGTACGGTTTGTCCTGGCTGATAGTTTTCCTGGCCTGACACGATCACTGATTCATGTTCGGCAAGCCCTTGCGTGGCTTCGACCTGATCCGGCCCTTGAATCCCGAGCGTGACTGCTCTCTTCTGGATGTGGTTGTTTGCGTCGACGATCAAAACGTATGCTTGCCCACTACTCTTGAGCACTGCGCCAGCTGGGACAATGAGTACGTTTTTCTGCGTCTGCAGCACTATTGCCGCTTCGGCTGTCATGCCGGTGCTGAGTGCGAGGTCGGGGTTGGGAACATCGACCTCCGCGAGCATGGTGCGCGTCGATGAAGTTAGCTCGCGCGTGAAGCGAACGATCTTTCCAGGGATTGTCTTTCCGGTAGCTTGAAGCTTGATCTGCACATCGCCGCCAGGTTTGATAAAGGGCACATCTTCTTCTGGAACGGGCATGCGCAGCCGCAGCAAGTCGCTTTGGGCCAACTTCACCACCGGCATGGATTGAGTGTCTGAGGTGGTGCCGGCTTGAATCAATGAACCGACATCGGCATAGCGCATCGTGACTACGCCGTTGAAAGGCGCAGTCACGATGGAGTAGTCCTCAAGCGATTTGACGCGCTGGTTCTCTGCCTGCGAAATTCCCAACTGCTCCTTAGCAGCTTCGAGAGCAGACTTGGCCTCATTGATCTTGGCTTCGGCATCCTGATCCTTGGCGCGAGCATCGTCCAACTCCTGTGCCGCAATCAGGCCAGGCCTGCGAGTTGATGCCTCGGACAGGCGCGTGTAGGCAGCGTGGAGAGCAGAATGATTGGCTTCAGCCAGGGTCACGCCATCTCTTGCACGAGCAATCTCAGACTGGCTATGCCGTATCTGCGCCTGCGCCGCTGCGACTTGTGCGTTGAGCTCCGGTACTTCAAGAGTGGCGATGACCTGACCGGTCCTGACGCGGTCGCCGATGTCCACGTTAATGCGGCGGATGTAGCCTGAGACCTTCGCATGAAGCTCCACTTCCTGGTAGGGCTGGAATGCTCCGGCAACAGTGAGCGTGCTCGATAGGTCGCCCCGCGTGACGGGTGCAACAGAGGCTGTTGGAGTAGGCGCTGCATCGGGCTGCTTGCCCTTGCAGCCAACGAAGGCAACGTACGGGAGCGCAAGCAGCAGCGCGCTTCCAATGAAGAACAGTGGAGATCGAATGAACATAGTAATGGCACCTAACGCAATAAGGGTGTTTGAAAAGCATCCATAAACGCGTTCAGCGGATATAGATGTTTTTCATTCAGAGAAACCCGACGACTCGGTTGAGAGTGTCTACCTAATTGGAAGGGAGCAATACTGGCGGAGGGCGGAACGAGAAAAAATCTAAGGCCGCAAACCGCTGCTGGTGTGATCCTTTATCCAGAAACTGACTGCGTATCTGGATAGTCACCGCAGCAACTAAAGAGCATATGATCGAAGCGAACAGGAATATCGTGTAAGAGACGGGCGATCGATCCTGAGTTGATTCCGGCCTTATCGAAGCAACATCCGGTTCAGGTCTCTCTTTTTCCGATAGCAATTTCGCATGAGGTACAGATGCAGTAAGACCGTTCGATGTATTGTAGAGGGACATCTTGTAATGCAGGCCCCAGGCAAAGACCGCGACCGCCAACAACAGCATCCCCATTACGTTCAGGGTATAAGAGCGGCGAATGGACAGGGGCGACGGCATGAAACAAGAGCCTCGATGGTAAGTATAACTCGACCTGCGAACAAAGTCCCGGTCAAATTTGGACATCCGCTTACCTGATTGATGTGGATTGGGCTCACTTGCCCTGTGGCTTAGCTTTGCCATTTGCTTCGATAAGCGTGACGAAGCGATCTGCATCGCTACCGCCAAACTGCTCTTCAAGGCCGCTGGGCCAGAGCACATCGATGCGCTCGACGGCGGCGCTGGAGCCGAGGCCGAAGTGCAGACGCAGATCGTTGTTGGATACGTAACTCGATCCACTGCGCACTTCCTGGCTCCAGCTATGATCCGCGGCAAACACGGTGACCCGCGCGCCGATTCCGTCGCGATTCGATCGCGTGCCTTTGAGTATGACGCCCAGCCAGTGATTGGTATTTGCAGCGAGGTTGACCAGCAGCAGCGGCTTTTCGTCGATGTCGTTGATTACTGCGGACATCCGGCCGTCATTCCATAGATCGCCGATGGCGAGGCCACGGCCCGACATGGGTTCGGTGATGCCCGGGCCCGATTGCATGCCGATGTCTTTGAATTTGCCTCCCCCACGATTCCAGTAGAGCAGCCTCGGCTCGCGATAGGTTGCTCCCAGATGTGCTGAATCAACCTCTGGATAGACGTGACCGTTGACCGCGAGAAGATCGAGCCAGCCATCGTTATCGATATCGACAAACATCGTCCCCCAGCCGAGATACTTCGTATTCAGCCCCAGGCCGGCGTCGAAGATCGTAGGCGTAAACGTGCCGTCTCCGTTGTTGTGATAAAGGGAGGACGTATCGTCAGAGAAGTTGGTCTTGAACAAATCGGGCCAGCCGTCGTTGTCGTAATCTCCAGTCGTAGAGCCCATGCCAGCCTGCTCGCTGCCTTCTTCGCTATAGGCAACGGAGGCATCCGCGGCTACATCGGTAAAAGTACCGTCCTTGTTGTTGCGATAGAGAATGCTGGGCGTGCTGTCGCAGGCTACATACATATCAGGCCAGCCGTCGCGATTGTAATCGAGTGTTGTGACGCTGAAACAGTAGTGGCCGTTAGTTTGCAAGATGCCGCTGGGCTTGCTCACATCCGCAAACGTGCCGTTGCCAAGATTGTGATAGAGCAGATTCGTCGAATAAGGAAGTCCGCGCGGCCCGCACATCACCGGCACACCCTTCCAGATACACATCAAACCCTCGCCTGGTTTGGGAATCGTATTCAGATCGAATTGCACATAGTCGGCAACCATCAGATCGAGCTTGCCGTCACGGTCGTAGTCCACAAAGGCGCAACCGCTGCCCCAGCGCGTGCCGTCGCCGGCAACACCATTCTGCTCTGCTACATCTTTGAAGTGGCCATTGCCTTCGTTGCGGTAAAGGCGGTTCTTTCCGTAGTACGTCACATAAAGATCGTCGAACCCGTCGTTGTCATAGTCGCCCGCGCATACGCCCTGCGCCCAGCCTGGTGCATCGAGTCCAGCGGCCTTGGTGACATCGGTGAAGGTGCCGTCGTGATTGTTGTGGTAGAGGTGGCTGGTGGGCGTCTTCGCAGGCGTTGGCTCTCCCGCCAGGGTCTTGCCATTGGTCAGAAAGATATCCGGCCAGCCGTCGCGATCATAGTCGAAGATCGCGACTCCTCCACCGGTTGTTTCAAGGATGTACTTCTTGGTGGCCGGATCTCCATTCACGTTCTGCATGGTGAGCCCTGCCTGCGGGGCTACATTTTCAAACCAGGCAGGAGAGGAGCGATCTACGCTCGGCGCGTAAGGGTGCGCCACAGGTTTCGATGCTGATTTGCTGTGATTTTGTGCGCCGGAAACCGATATGAACGGCAGCGCCAGCGCAATTGTTAGAAGAGAAAACCTCATGCCGCCTGTAATGCTAGCACTTTATGGACCCGTACCGTACGCAGTATGCTGAAGGCGCTATGCGATTCTTATTTCTCGCCGCGATTCTCCTCGGATGTGCTTCAACGCTCGCGGCGCAGTCGCCATTTACCTCCGTTCCGCCCGATGATTTGGCCAAGGCCCACGAAGCGCTGGAACACGATCACCCCGATGAAGCAATCGCCATACTGCAAAAGCTCGCGGACGCGCAACCGCACGTTAAAGGCGTGCAGCATGAATTGGGACTCGCGTACTACAGCAGCGGCAGCCTGATGAAGGCAAAGCAATCCTTCGAACAGGCTGTGCAAGAAGATGCCTCCGATATGGAGTCGGTTCAACTGGAGGGACTGACGCTCTATCGATTGGGTCAGCCTGCCGCTGCGATTCCATATCTCGAACGCGTGCGCGGCTGGATGCCCAACGCCAATGCCGATGCCAGCTATGTGCTCGGCCTTTGCTATCTAAACGCGCGCCGCTATGACGACGCCCGTCATTCTTTCGCGACACAGTTCGGCGAGCCGCCGGATTCGGCCGAGACGTATCTTTTGCTCGGTACGATGCTCATGCACGCCAACCTCGAAGAATTGGCCGCGGAGCAGGCAAAGAAAGCGCTCCAGATTTCTCCAACTCTGCCTTTGGCTCACTTCATGCTTGGAGAGGTCGCTCTCTTCAAGTCGAACATCGACGAAGCCATCGTGGAGTTCGAAACGGAGCGCAAGATGAACCCAGGATACGCGCCGGTTTACGATCGTCTTGGCGACGCCTATTTGCATGTAGGCAAGGTTTCGGAGGCACAACAGGCGTTGACCAAGGCCATCTCGCTCGACACAACCAGCACAGGTCCATTCATTCTGATGGGCGAGGTGTTGCTGCGTCGACAGGATGCGCGGACGGCGCTCTTGTACCTGCAGCACGCGGAGAAGATGGACCCCAGCAACTATGTCACCCACACCCTGCTGTCGCAGGCTTATCGCCGCGCAGGACGCGAAGACGACGCCAAGCGCGAAACCGACATGGCTTCAAAAATCCACGTCGACAATCAATTGAAGCTGGAGCCGCTGAAGTAACGCTTTCAGTGAACACGGATCGTGACCAGGCGTGTCTGCAGCGGAACTCCGCCACCGATGGTCGTGTGAAGCACAGCTTCGAAAGGTCGAATTTCACCTTTAGGCCCAGTGATCTGCTTGAGCAACTCGGCTGTTGTATCAGGGTTGCAGACGTATTCGACGGCGGCTTGCGTGCCAAAGGTAGTCAGGCCGCTAAAGACCAGAATGCGCTTGCCTGGCTCGACGCCGGCTGAAAGCGCGAGAATTGCGTAGTCGTCTGTCAGCGGATGCTCCGGTCTCGAATAGAGAGTTGGTTCTCCCAGCTTTGGATGATGGTTCACCACGCCCGCGGAGTCCGGGCTGGCCTCCATTGTAAAGTCGGCGGTGGGCTGCAGCACGCGAAGAGAAGGGTTCTCGGCGCGTGACCCAATGAATACAAGATTCCGCGACTTGGCTTCATCCCACGTCACCAGCAGGCTACGTTTCAGCGTGAATGCGGCTTTGTGCGCGTCGAAGAGTTTGGTCAGGTCGTAGACTGAAGCCAATTCGCCGATACCGGTGTAGGTATCGACGTATGCGCCCGTCTCGACATCGCTGACCGAGGTCTGCGGAGGAGCATAACGCAGGCCACTCGTTGAGTCGCCCGCGAACCAGGCATTGCTGTAGATCACCAGTGAAGCATTCTCGCCAAAAAAGGGACGCCAGAAGGTCTCCACAGCCGACGACGTGGCCACTGTTCCATTCCAAGAACGCCATGTGAGGCCCGCAATGGCAATCAAAATTGGCAATGCAGAGGCAATAGCCCATAGGTTCTTCTTGTTAAAACGGTGAACGTGTCGCCCGTCCAAATCTGGCGAACCCTCATGCGGAGTATGCGCCTCTATTACGTGAGGTTCTGTGGCGGTCTCTGTGGCTACTTGCTTGATCGTGCGAGGGTGAAAGACAGGCAGGTAGTGACCCTTGGGAATGTCGACCACAACCTCTTCTGCCAGGCCCTCTTCGGCAAAATACAAAGCTAGCTTTTGTCGAAGTAGACGAGCATGGGTTCGCACGATCGAGTCTTCACTGGAGTTATACCCAGGAGACCTCCCGAAAACACGAATGCCAATCTGCTGCTCAGTGGCGTCACCCGGCGCTTCCCGTATGGCGCACTCGGCGATATAGAACAGAAACTCGCGCAGCCTCAACGAAGACTTCAGGTGCTGGCTAGTCGCAATTCTCTCCAGCAGTGCCCACCGTGGATCACTGAGCATGAGTGCGTCGATTTTTTGTTCTTCATGCCCGGCCAACATCGCGATTTCACCGTAGCATCTGCAAATTTGACGTGTCAAATCACCGTAAAAAACGTTGTGTTTCGTTGATTCCAGAGGAGATGATGACCGCCGTTGGGGAAAATTGCGATTGCGCAGTTTTGATCTCAGCAACAGGGGTGAGCAGAAATGATCACCATTCGAGTCAAGTCCGATGAATTGCGATTCGGATGTGAGGCGAAGGCCCGAGATCGCTGTGCCCTCGTAAGGAAGAAGAGTTAGCGGCGCCCTCGCTTGAGGGTGTCGTGGGTCATTTGTACGTAACGGAAGTCAGGAGGCAGCCTTGTATGAATAGTTCTAATCGAGAAAAGAGATCGCCAGTTATACGCCTGAGTATTGGCACGATTCTCATGCTGAGTTTGTTGATCGTGTGGCCATTTGCGGACACCCGTCACGCATACGCACAGGCCGTGTACGGGTCGATTTTTGGAACTGTGACCGACAAGTCTGGTTCCGTTGTTCCGAACGCCACCATCACAGTGACAGATGAAGCCAAGGGAACGACCACAACCGCTGTGACCAATGCGACGGGGGCTTACCGAATTCAACATCTGATCCCCGATACCTACAGCGTACAGGCTGAGGCGGCCGGCTTCAGCAAGACGGTGACGCAACATGTCCAAGTCTTTGCCGACACCGCGCCCGAAGTCGACGTGCAGTTGGAAGTCGGTGCGGTATCGAACAGCGTCACTGTGACCGGCAGTGCTGGCTTGCTCGAAACAGACCGCGCGGAAGTAAGTACCATTCTCGATGAACGAGCAGTGGAGAATCTGCCCAACTTCAATCGCAACTTCACCGCATTCGAACTCCTCACCCCCGGCACCACATACATCGGATGGGGTCCCGGTGAGGGCAGCGGCAATCCCCAGCGCAGCCAGTCGATCGAAGTTAACGGCCAACTGCCTTTTGCGACTGGCTATGAACTGGACGGCACGGATAACCAGGAGCCTCTTAACGGTGTCGCGGTGATCAATCCCAATCTGGATTCCGTCTCCGAGATGAAGGTCACCTCGCAAAATTATGACGCAGAGTTCGGCAAGGCAGTCGCCGGCCTGGTCACGGCGCAGACGCGCTCGGGCAGCAACGCCTTCCACGGAACAGCTTTTGAGTACCGCCGCTCGGACGCGCAGCAGGCGCGCGATCCCTTCGCCAATGCTCCACCCAACGACAAGCTTTCTCCCACACTACACAATCAGTTTGGTGGATCGGTAGGCGGTCCGGTCAAGCGAGACAAGATCTTCTTTTTCGGCGACTATCAGGGCCTGCGGGAGAAGACGGGATCTTCTACGCTCACTACTGTCCCCACCGCCACGGCGCTATCGACATGTACTTCTGGAGGCGACTGCGATCTGAGCGATTATCTGTCCGTAGGACAGATCTACCGGCCCAACACTTTGACCGATGCCTCAAATGCAGCACGTACCCCCTTTACCGGCAACATCATCCCCGCAGCGCAACTTTCTGCTGCCGCTGTCAATTTCTTCAAGCTCCTGCCGGCTCCGAACGTGCCCGGAGCAGGTGTTTCAAACAACTTCGCCACCTCTGGTTCCGGTATTTTCGATACTAACCAGTGGGATGCGCGCGTGGACGATCACTGGAATCAGAAGCTGCATGTGTTCGGCCGCTACACCTACTTTGGCGGCAACCTTTCCGGTGCGCCTTACTTCGGTGCCGCCGGAGGTCTGGGGTATGGCGCAGGCGGTTTCGCAGGCACGGATTCTTTCCGTTACCAGAGCATTGCATCAGGCGGCGACTACGTAGTCTCGCCTAAATGGCTCACCGACTTCCGGTTCGGCTACTACCGGATTTACAACAACACCGTTGGCCCTGACGCTAACCAGGCATTGGGCAATCAGCTCGGCATTCCAAACGCAAATACGGGAGACCTCTCGCTCGATGGCGGCCTGCCTCAGTTCAATATCACCATTCCGAGCAACGGCGCTAATGGAGGCGGCAACATCGAGTACGGCACCTCAGCCAATCCGACCTTGCAGCAGACTGCCCAATATCAGATCGTCAACAACTGGTCGCACACCATGGGCAACCACAATCTCAAATTCGGCGCTGACTATCGCTACGGCAAGAATCATTCTGTGACCATTGCCAGCAACGCGCTGCGCTCCGGTACTTACTTCTTCGACGCGGCACGTACGTCGGGCGGAAGTTCTCCCGGCGTGGGCTTTGCGACCTTCCTGCTGGGCGACACGACTACCTTCTGGCGCACTCAAACGGCCAATGTCAAGGCGGAGACACGACAGACCCGCTTCTTCGCTTACGCGCAGGACCAGTGGCGAGCTACCTCCAAGCTTTCCCTTAGCTATGGCGTGCGCTGGGAGCTATATACACCGGAGACTGTCACCGCCTCGGGCGCAGGAGGTTTGCTGAACCTCTCCACAGGCATCCTCGGCATTGCGGGTGTTGGGCAATTCAACAGTGCGATCAATGTGCAAAATAATTTCGCCAACTTCGCGCCGCGCGTAGGCCTGGCTTACCAGGCTACACCGAAGACTGTCTTCCGCGCCGGGTATGGCATCGTGTACGGGCAAGGGTGGGCCGGGGACACCTTCGGCGATGTGTTGACCTCTTCCTTCCCGACACAGGTGCAGCAAACCGTTACGCCCGCGTCGAATGCCGCCGCTGTCTTCAATCTCACCAACGTAGAGGACGGAGTACAACCCGGCCCTCCCGGCTACACCTTCCCCGCCATTCCCAGCAATGGCGCCTATGTACTGCCCGATGGCATCTCGCAGACTGCTCGGCCCACGCAGATGCGTCTGCCTACAGTGCAGGGCTGGAATGTGATGGTGGAGCATGAGATCACGCCTACGCTGTCACTCCAGGTTGGCTACGTAGCCAGCGAGGCGTATCACAACATGTTTGAATCTTCGCCGTCCTTCAACGCGAACGAACGGACGTTGGCAGGGTTCGGACAGATCAATCCCAATACTGGGGTTGAATACACCGAAGCCGAGCGTGAACCGTTCTATGACGGCACAGCACAGAGCCAGCTGGGCGTGAAATACGGTGTGCCGCACCAGTGGACGCAGCGCATCGACTACATGGCCAACCAAGCCACCGGCAGCTATAACGCGTTACAACTGGTAGTCAACAAGCGCCTCAGTTCGGGCCTGTCTTTCCTTGCGCATTACACCTGGTCCCATGAACTCGGCCATGAATCGTACGAATTCCTGATCGATCCACAGATCGGCCGTGGCAACGGATACTACAATCGCCGCCATGCATTCGTATTCGCAGGCAATTACGATCTGCCATTCGGACGGGACCGGCAATTCGCTTCATCGTCTCCGCGATGGGTCAACGGGATCATCGGAGGTTTCCAGCTGAACGGCTCGGTGACGATCGACGGCGGCATTCCCTTCACAACCAATTACAACCTCTGCTCCGCAGACAATGATGTGGGCGCAAGCGACAATGCCTGCTTTTTGAACCACACCGGCGTGAGCTTTGGCACGCATAAGGGATCGTTCGATCCGGTAGGGCATTTTGTGCGGTACTTCACGCCAGCTCCCTACATCCTCGGAGGGACGAATCCCGACGGAAGCATCAATCCAACGTCTTACGGACCATTCTCCCGGCCCGCCCTTGGTACCTGGGGCAACACTGGACGCGATGCTCTGTGGGGTCCAGGCTTGATCACCTCCGACCTGTCGCTCCAGAAGAGCTTCACCATTCACGAAGGGGTACGGATGCTGTTCGTTGCGCAGGCATTCAATGCCTTCAATCACGTAAACCTCGCCAACCCGGACACCTGCTTCGATTGTCAGGATCTCAACAGTGTCGGCGTCCAGAATGCCGGTACAATTCAGGGCACCGTTTCGGAGCAGGATGGAACTTCATTGCGCCGCTTGCAGTTTGCCGCGCGATTCCAGTTCTGATCCTCTCCACCAGGCGCGGGATGCCGATTCAAATTCATCGGCATCTCGCGTCAATTTGTACACTTGCATATCTGAACAGTCGGAATCGACAGACTGTTGGACTTCGTATGCGATCATTCTCTTCAATGCATTCTTGTACTTTCTGAGGAGCATGCGACTCTTGTTCAACATAAGCCTCGTCCGGGTTCTCGCCCTGCTCGGAATACTATGCCCGGCCGTACCTCTTGTTGCGCAGACGGCTCTGCCTTCTCTGCCTGTAGTACCCGCGTTTCCTCTTGAACCGGTTTCAGCTATAGCAACTCAAGGCCAGCTCAACATTCAACATGAGGCTGTACCCGCGAGACCCTTCTCGGTGGTCGGCCCGCGCGGCGCAGTGCTTGGGCAACAGGATGGTTCGCTTGAGGTGTGGCTCTTCCCGCGAAAGATTCTCAGTCATCTCCGTATCTCAGCGCAGATGGACAATTATCCTGTCCCTATCGACGTAAACGAGCACGCCGCCGGAATTGAAGTTCGACCAGAGGCGACCATCATTACCTTCGCGCATGCGAACTTCACGGTACGCGAGATCATAGTCGCTCCCAAGCATGCTGCGGAGGGCTCAGGCGCGCTGATTCTGTATCAGATTGATGCCGTGCGTCCTATGACGCTAACCTTCAGCTTCACGCCCAACATGCAGTTGATGTGGCCAGCCGAGTCGGACGATCACCCTTCGCCAGAATGGGTTGGCACCAGTAAAACAAATGGCTTCTATATACTCCATCTCAACTTTCCCGATCATGCTGCAGCTATCGCCATGCCTACCGCGGAGCCAGGAATTCTGGAGCCATATCAAGAGCTTGCCACGAATTACCCAACGCAATTCGTCCTGCACTTCGACCCCGCCCGCGATGCGCATACCTTTTTCCCGCTGTTGATGGCTGCGAGCAATACTACGGCTACATCCACGCCCGAAGCTCTGGCGCAGCAGTTACTCGCCCTCGACCATTCGGTCCAGCCCATGTATGAAGACAATTACGCTTATTATCAAAACCTGCTGAACAGCAGCATGAGTATTGAGACACCGGATGCCAGGCTGAACGAAGCATTTTCATGGGCGAAAGTTTCCATCGACCAATTACGCGTAGAGACCACGCCCGACCGCAAAGAAGAAGCACTCACCGCCGGCTTTCTCGGTTCAGGTGATTCGGTGCGCCCCGGCTTCGGATGGTTCTTCGGTCGCGATGCCCTATGGACGATGTTCGCGCTCAATAGCGAAGGCAGTTTCGAAACCACGCGCAAAGAAATTGAGTTTCTTCTACACCGCCAAAGTCCGGAGGGAAAGATCTTTCACGAGTGGTCTCAAACCGCGAATCTCGTCGACTGGAAGAGCCTGCCCTATGAATATGCCTCCGCCGATGCGACGGCTCTACTGCCCATGGTTATGAACGATTACCTGCGCATCAGCGGAGACAAGGACTTCATCAATGCGCACTGGGATAACCTACTACGAGCGTGGCAATTCGAGTGCTCTCACGACGCCGATGGCGACGGAATTTATGACAATTCAGTAGGCACAGCGTGGGTGGAATCCTGGATACCAGCGATGCCCAAGCAGGAGATTTATCTCGCGGCGCTGGACGAGCAGGCAAGCACCGCATTTGCGAATCTGGCGCGAGCAACAAGCCATGAAAATCTGGCAACCGAAGCAGATGCACGCGCCGGGCGCATTCGCACGTTGATCGAGAAAGAATATTTTCTCCCGCAAGCTAATTTTTACGCATTTAGTTGGAACGGCCACGAAGCCGCGGACCCAACAGCTACGATCTTTCCCTCAGTAGCCTGGTGGGATGGAGACTACGCGCTCGATCACAGCCATGCTATGCTGTCACGCTGGGCGTCGGAGGAATTTTCGACAGACTGGGGTACGCGCCTGCTGAGCGATCAAGCCAGTTTCTACGATCCCATCAGTTATCATCAGGGCTCAGTGTGGCCGCTCTTTACTGGATGGGTCTCAGTTGCGGAGTATCGCGCCGGGCGCACTCTCTCTGGTTACGCACATCTGATGCAGAACGCCGACCTTACCTGGTCACAGGATCTGGGCGATGTGACGGAGCTGCTTTCGGGCAAGTTCTTCGAGCCTCTTGGGCGCAGCACAGCGCATCAACTCTGGTCTTCCGCCATGGTGATTTCGCCAGTGATTCGCGGCATGTTCGGCCTGGAATGGAACGCATCCGCGAACACATTGAGCGTGACCCCTCATCTGCCCGCGGATTGGCAAGGCGCTACGGTACGCAATGTGCCCTCCGGCACAGCGCGACTCGATCTCAAATTCACCCGCAGACCTTCTGAACTGCTCATCGAGGCGCTCCACGCGCCTGAGGGGTTGAAACTGATTTCGCAATCCACGGGCGCACGCATACAAGGGAACGTTCTGCATATTCCTCTGCCGGATGTAGAGATTGCCATGCACCATCAACTGCCAGAGTTCGGCGCCGCGACGAGCCAACTCAAAGTCCTGGATCAGCAAGCGACAGCCCACAGCTTGACTCTGTCGCTCTCTGGACTCGGTGGATCGACCTATAACCTCTTGCTTCGAGAGAATGCTTCCAAGCTGCATGTGCGGGCCGATGGCGCGACTCTGAGTGTGTCTAAAGATGGATTGCGAGATGGATTGCGCGCCGTATCCATCGCATTCTCCCCTGCCCCCGGCTACGCCATGAAGACAGTGACATTCTCCTGGTAGCGGCAACTATTCTGAAAGGCTATGCTTCAATGCGAAGCCGCCGATCAGCTTTGCGATTACATTGAACGCTGAGTGCTCTACCGAGGAAACGGAATGCATCTGGCCCGAAGTTTACTCTGCGCGAGCAGCCTCATCGTTGGCATTGTGTGCTGCCTGCCACTGATGACGATCCGCGGAGATGCACAGGGAAATCCAGTAGGCCAGTCATCTGACAAGAGCATGGCCCGCAACACTGAAGCTGTGGCGCCGCAAAGCTTCATTGCCGCACATGGCCGTCGCGCTCTCGTTGATGGATATGCGTCGGACAGTCTTGAGATGTGGGCCTATCCTTTCGAGATTCTAAGTGGGTACCGCATCGCGTTTCGCCCGCTTGGGGTGACTACGCCGATCAATGGGCAGGATATTCTCAGCCGGGTCACCTACGAACCCGACTCGATCACGCGTGTCTATATAGGGCCGGACTTCATCGTGCATGAAAAGCTGTTCGTCCCTTTGAATCAGCCTGGCGCAATTCTTAGTTACTCCATCCAAAGCACACATACGATCGAGATCGAAGCCCACGCAATGCCGGTGCTCAACCTGATGTGGCCCGCGGCGCTTGGCGGTCAAAGCATGGCATGGAATCCCTCGCTATCTGCCTTTGTACTCTCCGAGCGGGCGAGCGGCTACAGCGCCACTGTTGGGTCTCCGCAGATTGTGGCCCACGATGAGATTGGCAATCGTACTGTGCACGGCGTCAGCGATGCAGGTCTCGGTTTTACTCTTCGGCCCGATAATGAAGGCAATGCCAGCGTCTTCGTCGCGCTCAACGCACCCCGCGCTGATCCAGGACTTCTGCTTCACACGCTCGTGCACGACCGGCACGCTCTCGAAGCCGAAGCCAAGGCACATCACGCAGAGCTTCGCAATCGGCTGCTGCAGATCGAAACGCCAGATCCTGGCGTCAACCAGGCAATCGCCTGGGCAGAGATCGCGCTCGATCAAGCCTGGGTTTGCAATCCCGATCTTGGCTGCGGCTTCGTTGCCGGATACGGCCCATCGCGGGGCGCGCGCAGGCCGCAGTACGACTGGTTCTTCGCAGGCGACGGTCTCATCGCGGCGGATGCTGCGGTGAACGTAGGCGACCTCGATCATGCCCGGGCCGAACTCGAATTTATTCTGCATTATCAGGATGTCAAGACAGGCATGATCTGGCACGAGCTCTCGCAGAGTGCAGGCTTTCTGGACTGGGCAGGCAAGTACCCATACATGTTTGTGCATGTGGACATCACATTCCAGTTCATGGGTATGCTCGCGCGTTACGTCACTGCAACTGGCGACGTCGAATTTGTGAGCAAGCATTGGCAGTCAATCGAAGCAGCCTATCGCTACTGTCAATCGGTCATCGACCCTGCAACCGGACTCCCGCGCATTCCGGCGGACAAAGAGGGCGGCAATGAGCAGGACCGTATGTCTGACGATCTTGGCCTATCAGCGAGCTGGGTAGAAGCCGTATCGGCCTTCGCTCAACTGGCCAGACTTACTGGCCACGCAGACCTTGCAAAAGATGCAGAAATCGCCAGTGCTCGCGCCCGTACCGCGATCCCAGGTCGCTATTGGAACGAGCAGCAGTCGTTCTGGATCAGCGGCCATACGCAGTCAGGGCAGGTGATGGCTGAGCGGCGCAGTTCTCCAAGCGAAGCCCTCACAATGCATCTCTTCGGTTCAGGCCAGACTTCAGGTATCTTGGATCGAATTGCCTCGTCGTCTTTTCAAACCGATTGGGGCACACGGGGAATCGGTGAAGGATCGGCTGGATTTGATCCTGAATCATACGCGAAGGGCAGCATCTCGGCATTGCATACGGCAGGTGTAGCGCAAGCGTTCTGGTCGGAGCATAGGCCTGTAACGGCGCTCGCTCTGTGGCAATCGATTCTTCCCTGGGCATCGCTCGATTCACTTGGCCACATGCATGAGGTTCTGGCGGGTAATTTTTATCGCGCGCAGGTTGAGTCTGTGCCGGAACAAACATGGTCATCGGCGGGTTTTCTGAATGCAACCGCCCATGGATTGCTCGGCCTTCAGGTGGATGCAGCCGGACATCGCCTGGTGTTTGCTCCGCGCTTGCCGCCACAGTGGAACGATCTCTCCATTGCACATCTTCCCTTAGTTGGAGCGTCGAATGTTTCCTTCATGCTGCATCGTACAACCAACGGGCTCACACTTAAGATCGACAATCCGAGCGACACATTTCGGCTTGAGTTCAATCCTGAGCTTCCGCTGGGAGCGAAGCTCGAGCGTACCTATCTGAATGAGCGAGAAATCTCAGCCGTGCTGCAACAGCACGCACAAGAGACAGATGCTCATGTCGTCTTCGATGCCCCACAGGGCACAAGCGAGCTGCATCTCAATTTTCAGGGCGGCGTTTCCGTGATTGCAAATCAGCCAGCACCGCTCATCGGAGAAACGAGTCACGGCATCCGCGTAATTGGAGTGCATTTCGAGGAACATGTGCTAACTCTGGATCTCGATGTGCCATCGGATCGGGCATCGAATCTTCAACTGCAAACAACGTGGCAAGTTACGAGAACTACGGGCGCCAACGCGAGCACTGCGATGGACGGAAAAACCGATTTGATCTTTGCGGCAAATAACGATGTGGTCGAGCCGTATCGTCGAGTGCAGACGGTCGTGGAATTCAAACCGTGACGCGCTTGCCTGGATCGCATCGTCTCCGGTGGAAAGAAGGAAGATTGCGATGAGCGATCCAATCGATTCAAAGGACCCATCCCGAAGGTTCAACTCGGCGGCTCTTGCGCTGTGTCGTCTGCTCATGCGAAGCATGTTAATAGGCCTGCCGATTGTGTGCATTCCGCTCTCATCCTTATCGAAGCCTGTGCAGGCCAACCCCGTTCCAGTCGTGATTCAGACCGCGGATGCCCGTCTTGAAGTGATGGCCGGTATGAACGCACCGATGCTCGTCAGCCTCTCGCAACCTGGTGGCGTTGCCTGGCACAACGATGTGAGTGAAGGATTGCCATCGAGCGTGGATGTAGACGAGGCAGCAATCTCAATTCACTGGTCGCTCAAGCCGGAGCTAGCAAGTGTCGACTCACATCGAATCGCGTTCGTCTACGAATCGGCCCAGCCTCATTTGCGCCTGCACTGGGAATGGGAAGCGCGCGCCGACTTTGGTCCGATCGAACACCGCATCCTGATCGAAAATCTCGGCGACAAGGAGATTTGGATTCCTCTGATTGATAGCCTTCGTCTTGACTGGCATCGCTTGCCCGTCGAAGACCTGCGCCACTTTTATGTTGAGAAGGGCGCGGATTCGCCCTCTGCGCAAGGAACGCATTTGGAAGCCGTGAGCAATAGCTATCGATGGATAGGCCGTTCGAGCACCTATGCACATCCTGAAGTGGGCGAGGCTCGCGAGATTATTCCCGTCGAGTTTGTCTATGCGCCGGGAGGTCAGCAGGCAGGTTGGTACGCAGGCATCGAGTTTAGCGGCAGAACGCGCATCACGCTTGAGCGCAATGGAGACACCCTGCAAAGCCGATTGGGACTGAATGATGAACTCGGCCCATTCCGCACCAGAATCGAACCGCACGGCAGCTTCGAAACGCCTACAGTATTTCTTGGCGCGTTCAAGCGCGGCATCGATGGCGCAGGCAATCAACTCCGGCCCTGGGTGCGCGCAGTGTTGAACAATCCGCTCACCTGGAAAGATCCGCAGTATCCAGTGATGGTGAGCAACAGTTGGGGCAGCGGTATGCAGGTGGATGAAGCACTTGCTTTGCGCATGATTGCGGATGCCAAAGAGCTAGGGCTGGAGATGTTTCATCTGGATGCAGGTTGGTTTCGTGGCGTAGGTGACTGGTATCCGGACCCGCACAAGTTTCCGCATGGCCTTGCGTTCGTTGCAGACCAGGCGCATAAGCAAGGCATGCGCTTCGGCATCTGGGTGGATTGGAGCCAAGCTGGTGTGAGCATATCTCCCGGTGCGTTGAACGTACGCAATCCAGAAGTGCGTGACTGGCTGGTGAACGATGTAGCGCCTGATTGGAAGCCGGACGAGTTCAAAGGACAGACCATCGATCTTGGTATTCCTGCTGCTCAGGCCTATGCCGCGAAAGAGGTAAAACGCATCGTCGGGAGTTATCACCTCGATATGCTGGAGCACGATGGCTATTTGGTCGCCCAGGGCTGTACACGGGATGACCATCCTCATGCACCGCCCAACCACAGCACAATGCGCATCACGCATGACAGCGGGTTCGATTTTGTGCGCTCGTCAAATTCGACGGACGTAAGCTATCACGCGGTGCGTTCCTACTACGGCATCTATGAGCAACTGCGTCGTGAGCATCCCGGCCTGCTTCTTGAAATTTGTAACGATGGCGGGCGCATGGTCGACTTTGGCTCGGCCGCGCATGGCGACTATTTTTCAATCACCGACACCTATGATCCTCTTTCGAATCGTCGCGCGTTTTACGACACAAGCTATGCCTTGCCACCGGCCATGCTGGAGAGCTACATCGAGAAGTGGCCTGTGCCGCACCTCAACAACTTTCTCTACATGCTGCGCAGCGGCATGATGGGTTGGATGACCATGATGCTGGATACAACTACGTGGACTCCCGAACAGCATGATGCAGCTCGCCGTGCCTTCGCTTTGTACAAGCGGGAGCTGCGTCCGTTGATCCGCGATGCGCAGCTTTACCATGTCTCCGACCGGCCGGACGGTGTGCATTGGGATGGGATGGAGTATTGGAACCCGGCGCAAAAACGCGGCGTGCTCTTTGCTTTCCGAGGCAACATTGCGGGCGAGTCTGAACATCGTTTCTATCTCGCCGGATTGGATAGCACGAAAAACTACAACGTGCATTTTGAAGATGGAAGCGCTCCGGACAAGAAAGTCTTGGGAAGCGAACTCATGGATTCGGGGATAGCGGTGAACCTTAAAGACCCTCTCAGTTCAGAATTGGTCTTCCTCTGGGAGGATGCTGAAAAGCGATAGACTTCGATCTGAGGTTGTTTCGATCGGCATTCTGGCGCGTGGAGTGCAAGTAAGAAGCTTCGTTCAGCATTCTTCTACGTATGCGATGCTGGATATAGAGGTATTTTCATTCGGTGAGTTGCGGCAAATGAGTTCGGCGCCCATGTTTCCGATCTTTCTCAAACTTGAGGGAAGACCGTGTCTGGTGGTGGGTGCGGGGACGATCGCTGCGCCCAAGATCGACAGCCTTTTGCGTGCTGGCGGCGCGGTTACCGTTGTCGCACCAAGGGTCAGGCCGGAGATCGAAGCGAAAGGCCGGGCAGGCGAGCTGGTATTGCATATACGCGAGTTCGCCAGCTCCGATCTGGACGGAGCTTTCCTCGTTGTCACCGCTACCGACCTGCAGCCGGTGAACCATCTCGTTGCCGAAGCCGCGCGACAGCGCAATGTATTATGCAACTCGGTCGACGATCCCCCCGATTGCGATTTTTTCTATCCATCCGTAGTGCAGCGTGGCGATCTGCAGGTAGCTATTTCAACAGCGGGCAAGAGTCCTGCACTGGCCCAGCGACTACGCGAAGAAGTGGATGCGATGCTGCCCGAGGACACTGGAGCGTGGCTCGATCAGCTCGGCGAAACACGCTCTCGCATACTTGAAGCGTTACCGCCGGGCGAAGAGCGTAAACATGCGCTGCATCTGCTGGCGCGTCGCGAGAGCTGCGATCCCAATGCCTGCCCCGTGCAGCAGACGCTTGACCGCTTGCTTCAAAGCCGCGGAACGAACACAAAATAACCAGCGAGGTAGAGTGAAGAGCGCGCAAAGCAAAACAGTATATTTAGTCGGGGCAGGTCCTGGCTCTCTGGACCTGCTGACGCTGCGTGCTCACGCGCTGATATCGTCGGCGAGCTGCCTGCTGCATGACGATCTTGTCTCGCCTGAAGTGCTGTCGCTAGCTGCCCCCGGAGCACTTGTGCAGAATGTGGGCAAGCGCTGCGGCCAGAAGAAAATCACACAGGAAGAGATCAACTCCTGGATGATTCAATACGCGCAGCAAGGACACAGCGTCGTTCGCTTGAAGAGCGGAGATCCGCTTCTCTTTGGCCGTGCGGCGGAAGAGATCGCTGCGCTTGCACAGGCGGAGGTTTCATTTGAGGTAATCCCCGGTGTTTCTACAGGCTTCGCCGCCGCGGCCCTGGCTGGCCTTCCCCTGACCGGCCGCATCGGCAGTTCGCGCGTCCTCTTTGCCACGCGCCATCTTGCTGCCGGAGATACCAGCGGCCTGGCTGGCATTACGCCTGAAGCAAGTTTGGTGCTTTATATGCCCGGCGGAGACTATGCGGGCATTGCCAATGAACTCATCGTCAACGGATGGCCGACGCATACCCGCTGCGTATTGGTTTCCTCGCTCGGAAACGCATCACAGCATCTTGAGAAATGTACGCTGAGCGAACTATCTGATAAGCCTCGCCTGCCATCCCCGGTGGTGATGCTGTTCTTCGCCCCCGATCGGGATGAGCAACCGGCCGTCCATGACCATCAAGATTGACGGCTTGCAAAGAACCATGCACCATAAATCGTTGCCGATTCAACAACTAAAAGGAGATCTATCGTGGCGAAATCATCCTGTGGGCATGTCAAAGATCATGTGAAATCCGTGAAACCATCATCCAAGGGCTGCGAAGACTGTCTCAAGACGGGCGACACCTGGGTGCATCTGCGCATGTGCCTGGAGTGCGGGCATGTGGGCTGCTGCGACTCGTCGAAAAACCGCCATGCTCGCGCTCACTTTGCGGCAACGCAGCACCCCATCATCCAGTCGGCAGAGCGCGGAGAAAAGTGGCGCTGGTGCTACATTGACGAAATCTATGTGGATTAGACGAGCCGCGGGAGAAGGGATTGGTGGCTCACTTTTGAGGTGCAGCCACCTTCCGCGGCACTCTAGCTAGGTGGCGTTTTGCGCCGCATCGCAACTTCGTTTATGCCTAATTCACTTTGTAGTTGACAGCTTTAAACTTACATATATAAATCAACAGAAGCTTACTAATGGGCAAGGTGTTGCGTTTCACTCAAACGTTTTTCTCCCCCGAAAACTTTGGTTTAAAGCGATATTACCTGCGCCCTAAATTGTTCGCGCGAGCAGGTTACCCAAGTGTGGTCTTGCTGTGCTCTTTTGAGGAGTTCCATGATGCCGTTCGAGATTCGATCCTTTGCACGATTGACCCTGATGGGTTGTGCGCTTGTCTATTCACCGGTGCTGTTTGCGCAAAGTTCCATTCAGCTTTTCGGGCCAGTGGACGTTCGACTTTCGCAGACGGGCACGGGTTACGGAGCCAACGCGGTTGCTTTCAATAGCACCACTCTGAATCTGACCTGCCCAGCCTCGCCGACAGCCATTCTTTCCTCCTCTGCCGATGGCACGGGAAACATCATCGTCGATAACAACATCAATCTGACGGTAACCTCCAATGGCAGTGCCACTGGGCCCACGAACATCTGCGTGGGAGGCGTAAATGGTTCCCAGGTTGGTCCGCTCCAGAACTGCTTTACGCAGGGCCTCGAAGCTCTCGGAAGCGCGGGGAATCTCACCGGCCAGGATCCAGACAATTTTGTCGCCACCGGCGGCGTAGCTCCTATCGACATCAGCCAAAGCCTGGTGCCGGGGTCGGAGCAGGTCAAGATCGATCTTGTCGATCAGGGGTCGGGAGATGGATTTTATCTTTCCAGCTCAACGCTGTATCTCGACACCAATTGCACGCAGGGCGGTGTCACTGGTCCGGCGTTGGTCTCCGGCAACCCCATCGCACAGACTCCAACTCCGGACCAGCTTAATCAGGACTTCTCCTTCAACCCCGTTGTCAACCAGCAGATCGGGTTTACCTACGATCTGACCGATGCATTCGCCGCCAATTCTTTAACGGTTGCTGACGGAACCATTCCGCAGGTAGCCGATATGCCACTCGATCCGGCGCTCTATCAGTCGCAGTATGTGCCGCAAACCTCGTTCGCTACATCGTCCTGCCTGATCCATGCCGGAGAACTGCTACCGAACGGTCAGCCTGCCTGCAAGCTCTTTACGCTGCAATGCAAGGTTGGCACAGGAGCCACGGCAACTGGAGCGCAATGCCCAATTTCGGCCTTGAACAATGAGCTCTTCCAGGACAGTTTCGACGGACCGGCCTTCACCTTGCCGGATATCATCACTCCCGGCGGCCCCACCTTCCACCAGGGCGTCGGCTTCCTCATGGCCAACGAAGGCTGGACCCAGAGCCCCTGCACCTTCGATCCGGAAGCAAATCTTCAGTCTCTGCCCTGCCCGCAGAATCTGCTTTCCAGCTTTACCAGCGGTGTCGCCGCGGACTCAGCAAACGTTCGGAAGACGGCTTCTCGCATTGCGAAGGCCGCCGCAAAACTCAGCCCGCTGGCGGTGAGCACGAGCGGCACGTCGTATACCAGCAGCGGCCGCACCACTCATCCCAACTCAACCTTCATCACTGTGGCACAGGTGCCGGAAGACCTGACCACCGTTACCGTCGCAGGGCAGAAACCCGGCTACTGGATCAACAGTTCTACGGCCAGTGTGACGTTATCGAGCCAGCCGCCCAATCTCGCCGGAACCACTCTGCCCGGAGCAGCCGCATTTGTTGCTTCGCCCATTCAGAGCATCACCTACGGCATCTCGCCTGCGGCCAACGTTCCGAACCCCGGCGACTCGATTCCCAATGACACCGCGTTGTCCAGTGGCGTGACCTGCCCCACCCAGGCGGCTCCGACCGGCCAACCCGCAACCACCTTCACGCCAGATGCACAGACGATCTCCGGTCTGGCCGACGGTACGTATTTGCTGCACTACTACGCCCAGGATTGCGCAGGAACCGAAGAACTCAAATTCACCCAGGATGGCGGAGGCAACTGGTCGACCAATTTCTACACTTATCCCATCAACGTAGACACAACCGCTCCAGTCGTTGCTTCGGGCCCCACACTTTCGCCTGCGGCTTCCGCGCAAGGTACGTACAAAGTAGGCGACGCGGTAATGGCCAGCTATAGCTGCACCGACGCCTTGTCCGGCGTAGTACGCTGCGGCAGCCAGACATTTGCAGCGGGCACATCGGGCACCGGCACCCTCACCGCCCTGGTCGATACCTCGTCCCCGGGCAGCAAGACTTTCACCGTTTTAGCAGTCGATGCCGCGGGCAACCAGTCTTCGGCTTCGGTGAACTACCAGGTTGTCTCCCCGTATGACAGCCAGATTCAGTTCAGCATCAGCCCGCTAACGGTCACCTATCCTCAAGCGGCCAATATAACCATCAACATCGCTCCCACCACCACAACAGCCAGCGTACGGCTTGCATCGAGACCGATCGCGAAGTCCGCGAATAACCAAAGCCAGACGCCCACAGGCACGGTGCAGATTCTGGATGGCAAGAAGATTCTTTCCACCCTCACTCTGCACGGCGGTTCAGCGTCGTACAACCTGCGCGGCCTGGATGCCGGATCGCACAGCCTGTCGATCGTCTACTCTGGCGATGCTCACAATCCTGGCGGCGTCTCGGCGCCTGTCAGCTTCACCGTTAAGCCGGCCCCTGTATCGCTCTACGCGGAGTGCGGTGGTTCTACATTGTCCTACGGTCAGGTTTACGGATGTGCTGTCCTGGCAACATCTCAGGGAAGTATTCCGACAGGCGTGATTACGTACACGTATGACAACGGCTCCGCCAAAACTGTCCCGTTGTTCTTGGGCATCGGTCTCTTCGAAATTCCCAAGCCCGCCCTCGGACAGCACACTGTAGTCGTGTCGTACGCGGCGCAAGGCAACTATGCGGCTGCCGCTTCGCAAACAGAGAAATTCACCGTAACCGCTGCAAAGCCACACTAAAACTCGCGCAAGCGAAACCCCGGCCGAAGAATCAGCGTCCGCTGCCGGCCGGGGTCAGCAGCGGCGCGGCCAGGGAAGTGGTGGATTCTTCGCCTGCGGCCAACCGCGTCAACGTCAGCACAGTGATGTCGTCATCCTGGCCAAAGGCGATGGCCGCCTCTGTCGCCTGCAGGGCCGTTGGCCGGCTGACCAGCAATTCGTGAAGCCGCTCAAAGCCGAAGAGCTCGCCGAGCGCATTGCGGGCTTCCAGCAGTCCGTCGGTATACAGACTCAGATGGTCGCCCGGATGCAACTGCATCGCGATCTCGCCGTAGAACGCACTGCTTACTAACCCTAGCGGCAGCGAACCCTCAAGCTGAATCTCCTTCTGATTGAGAAAGGGAGGCAAATGCCCGGCGTTGGCAAAGGTGACTGTCCCATCCGGGTCGAGACGCAGAATGAGGGCAGTCACAAAGCCTCCCTGCAATCTGCCGCAAAGACAGCGGTTTAAGCCTTCCATGATGTCCCCGGGGTTGGAATTCCCATCGGAGAGCGCGCGCAGCACGCCCACAATCATCGAAACATTCATCGCTGCCTTCAGTCCCTTACCACTCATATCGCCCAGCGCTACCAGCGTCGAGCCATCGGGATTCGATAGCAGTTGGAAGAAGTCTCCGCCTACCTCCAGGGCCGGTTGGTAGGCGCTGGTCACCGCATAGCCCTCCAGAGAAGGCAGCGTTTCAGGAATCAGTACCTGTTGAATTTCGCGCGCACTCTGCATCTCCCGCTCCAGCAGATTCTGCCGGGCCTGGTGCTCCAGCGCGTAGTGATACACGGCGTAGAGAATTGCAATGAACAGCGCGATCGAAGTCACCTTCTCCGCGCGAAAGGCTACGCCCTGCACTGTAAACAGCGGTGTGTCGATCAGGTCGGTGAAGAGCGTCCAATGCGTGAATCTTTGTCCCAGCGCGCTCGACGCCGCGACGGTATCGATCATGCGCAGAACCAGCGCGCTCAGCGCCACCACCCAGCGGGAAGGCTCAAGCCTGCGCCGCAGCCCAACGCCGATCAGGACGAAGGGATATATCTCTACCAGTAGAATGAACGCGGTCAGCAATCCATCGGCCCACTGCATCCACTGGGTCGCCGATCCCCAGAAGAAGGCGAGAACGCCGTCCAGTCCACCCGCCAGCAGGGTCAGCAACGCCAGCGCTTTGGTCAGGCGCATCAGCCGGGGCTTTTCGTTGAGCCGCAACAGCCAGATCAGCAGGAACCATAACGAAATGTGGTAGAGCACATACATTGGCTGGTTGAGGCAGCGCGCCAGCCCATAGGAAAACGGAATCAGAAACAACCGTTGCAGGATATCCAGCGCCACCGGTGTCGCCGTGAAGACCGCGACCCATACAAACAGTTGCTCCCGGCGATTCCGGCTCCACAGAACCAGGCACAGCAGCGTCACAAATCCGCGCAGCAGAATCAGCGAATAATCGAATAGGTCTTCACGTACATCGGTCCAGTAGGCAGCATCCTCGTGCAGTGCAATCGATTCCGCTTCGCCAACCAGCGGCGGCGAATAGAGCCCGCCTGCGTCGGCAGTCGAGAAGGCTTCAAGCGGAGCCTTCCACACGCGAATTGCCAGTGTGCCATAGGCCGAGCCGCGTAGCGGAAAAGAGCGAGGGAACTGGCCGTAATACCACGACGGATGCGGCGGCAGTTTTCCATAGCTTCCCGCCAGAGTCCCATTCCAATAAACCTCGTAGGCGTCCTCCGCATGAGGAATCAGAAGGCGGTAATCCTGCGTTCCTCCAGCCGTCGGCAAGATCTCCACATGGCGGCGGTACCAGGCAAAGCCCGTGTAAGACGGATGCTGCTGTACGCCCCAGGGGCCATCGACCTCGATCGTCTCCCAGCCCGAATCATCGAAGGAAGCGTCCGCCCAACGCGGATCGTCGCCGGTGTGAAACTGCCACGAGCCGTCGATAGGGACAGCGCCTTTGCCCACGCCTTGGATCACCAGCGTCGGGGAAGTTTTAGGCGCGGCATTCGGAGAAGGCTGCTGGCCCGCTAGTGTGGCGGCGAAGAGCAGGAAGAATGCCTTGATGGCAAGGCGACAGGGCACGTGCCGAGAATATCACCGGTGCCCCGCTCTTTGCCTCAGAGGCGCAATCGATTGCTGAACCTTGAAGCGAACCCCCAAAACGATAGCTCCCGGAATTCCATATCAATTCGAGTGCGCCGAATCAGCGCAGGCGTCGAAGGCGCCTGTCTCGACCGTCTGGCCATGCTTCATCTGCACAAAAATGCGATACGCGCCCGCCGTCGGAAAGCCATACGGAAAACCAACCGAGTTGGGATTGTGACTGGCTCCGGCCATTCCAGTCATATTCATTCCCGCCATCGTACTGGCCTTCAATTGCTGGGGCTGATTCTGCTCGGCAGCCATCATGAGTGCAGCCATTGAAACTGTCCCGGAAGGATGCACATGGGCGAAGACCGTGCCGTCATCTTTTACAAATGCAGCATGACCCACCATGCCCATGTACAGAGCCATGTCGGATGGCGGCTTGCCGTTGGGATCGAGCAAAGTAAATGCAAAAACCTGTGGAGTCTTCGCCGCAAGTTTCGCCGGATTGTTCCAGCTCATCGTGAATCCATCCGGCAAACGAAATTGCGGTCCAGCCACTGGGTTGATTGGACATGCGTTTGGTAGGCCTCGCAATGGACTCAACGCCTGCACTGTGCCCTTGGCGTCATCGCCCGCAAGTGGACGTCCGGCAATCTCCGGCAACTCAACCCGCGCCACCAGCGTCTCCGGAAAGCCGGTGACATGAACCACATCCGCATAGACCTGATACAGCCCCGCAGGCACGGCAGGCATGGCCAACTGAAACTCTCCCGGCGCAATCTGTTCCGGGTGCAAGTGATAGACCAGATCCAGCCCGGGCTCACGCAGCAGATACAGATGCATCAGGTGATCGTGATCCAGCACAAAATCATCCAGCCTGCGGCTCTTGAGCCACCCAGGATCTTTGATCGAAAGCTTCAGGACTTGGCCGCCGGGCTGACCTGAAGACGGGCTCGGAGATTGGCCCGGCGCGAGTGTAGCCTGCATAGTCAGAGGCTTGTAGACATATTTCCCATAAGCATCCGCTTCACCCTTCCACCAGATTTCGCCAAAAACCACGGCGCCCACCATCAGCACCAGCGCCACACCCATTGCAATCAGTGCCCGCTTGCGTCCTGCATCTCCTGCCTTCGCTCCCGGAGGCAATTGTGCATCGCGTGCGGCAGCGCCTACGATACCGATCACTCCCACCACCAGCAGCAATCCAAACCCGCCCAGCAGAATGCCCAGCCCAGCCTGCATACCCTTGGTCGATGACGAAGTCGCCGGCACTGGAATCGACAGCACACCCTGCCCCTGGCTGCCATTCACGGTGAAACGCACCTGCCACGAGCCGCTGGCCATGATCCACAGCGCGCCGGTAAAGAACTGCTTATCCTGCCCCGATTGCTTCATCGCATCCGCTACCGGAGGATGCAACGAAGCCTCGCCGGTTAGTGGAATCGGCGCAATCTCGATCCCTGAAACCAGCGATCCGTTTGCGCTTGCGGGATCGGCGCGCACTTCAATCTCCGCCACGCCGGGAATCACCAGCGGCGGCCGTACTGTGACGAAGAGCCGGTACGGTTCCGCATTTCCGTCGGCGTAGATATCCGGGCTGCCGACGTGAGCCCAGGCTGGTGTAGAGCACACCAGCCCCAAAGCCGCAATCAGCTGCAGCCACCTTCCCAGCCAGCGTGATCCTCGCCGGGAACTAGCGCTGAATATCACGCAGCCACCTTCCCAGCTTGATGCCCACAAACGTACTGAGCGCGGCAAAAAGCATGGCCAGCGACAGCCCTCCCCACAAAGCAAACCCTTCTTCCGGCGCGACAAAGCGGCGCAGCACATCAAAAGAAGCGGGAGGCATGTTGTATTGAAAATAGCCAGTCCCAAAGAAGCGATTCTCCGCTGCCTTGCTCATCAGGAAGTCCGCAAACGGCCACTCCACGGCCACCAGTGAAAGTACGAAGACCGGCCCTGTCACCAGCGCCACCTGCCAAGATTTCCATGCGCGGGTGCGGTTCCACACCATGTCCATCAGGATCGCCGGAACAATCAACAGGATGGGAAACTTGGGCGGCACAAAATGCGTGACCTGCTGGAAGACCGGTCCCAGCTTTGGCTCCGCTGAAAACAACGGCAGGATCAACACAGCCCCGATCAGGAAGACTGTATAAATCGCCGTCGTCACTGTCGAAGACCAGCGGTTGCGCGACGCTTGCCACAGAAGCGCGAACAGTGTCGGCATCCCAATGGCCATCGACTGATACGCACCCGTATTGTGCAGGTAAACATCCCAGGTGTACTCCATGCGGAAGAACATCTGAAAGACCACCATCAGACCGCCGACATAGAGCAGCAGCCACTGCAGATGCCGCGCTGCGATAGCATTGCCATTCAAATTCGCCCGGTTCATCGCTCCGAGCAACAGAATCAGCGTGCCCACCGAAACCCCAAACACCCCCAGCATCAGCAGCGTGTGCGGCGGGCTTACGATCTTCACATCCAGCCCGTAGGCGTTATGCCACCAGTTGTCGAAGGGAGCCGATGTGAGCATCGCAATGCCGCCCCATGAAGCGATAAACGCTCCCAGCGGCGCGCGCAAGCCGAAGATCTCAACTGACGATGCCATCAAAGCAGCAAGCCTGCGTAAGGTCGTATAAAGCACGAGATAACCGCATGAAATCGCTGCCAGCACTCCACAGGCGTAGATCGCCATGTGTGCTGGAGTCCAGAAACTATCGCGCCCGATCGACCGATGCCATGAAACATCCCAATGCGCGCCGATCGACACCGACGTCACCGCCAGCACCACGCACCACAGATACCACGGAATCGAATTGGATGATTGCACGCCATTTGGCTCTCGGACGTTCTCGAGACCAGAAGCATTCCAGGTTGTCGCCATCGCGGGTTTCCCCTTTGAACTTCATCTTACGTGTCAATCAAATCAAGCGCGAGACTGCATTTGGCTAACCATCAGTGCGAATCCCTTGGAACTCATTTACTCACTCAGTTAAGATGGAGTGGTCCTACCATTGGCCCCTTCCCCAGGAATGCGCCTGCACACAATCAGTATGAAAGGTAATCAAATTGGCAGGCTCTACAGCTTCACTTGCTTCGCGTTGCGGCAAACGCTCTCTCTTCGCTCTTCTGTTTGTTCTTCTCGCCTTTCCGGCTCTAGCTAGCTATGCGCAGGAGGTCGTGGTTCCACCAGCAGCCGCACAAGTCCTCAGCCGGGGATGGGCCGGAACACTGCTCAATGCCGCGGGTACGCCGATTGCTGGAGCCATAATCAAGCTCGTCTCCTCGGGCAGCACCTTCACTGCCAATACTGCCGCCGATGGAAGATTTCTTTTCGAAACCCTTCCGCGGGCAAGTTACCAGCTTTCCGTTTCGGTGAATGGGCAAGTGGTCGCCGCACCGGCGCCTCTCGATCTTCCACAGACCGCTAACTCCGCGTCTCTGGGCATCACACTCGGCGCCTCGCCTTCAGGCACAGCCACCCTCTCCATTGCCACCCATACATTGGTTTCAGTCGGCGAGGGCCAGGCCGCCCAACCTGCCACTTCAGGCGGAGAGCAACTATCGGGAAAGTCCGTGAGCGAACTGCCGCTCAACAAGCGCGACTTCAGCCAGTTGCTGCTGCTCGCCGCCGGCACCATGACAGACGCTAACGGAGCCACCAACTTCACCGCCCAGTTCGCCATCAACGGCCAGCGCGGCGTCGAGGCTGACTTTTCGATGGACGGCTCCGATACCAGCGATCCCGAGATGGGCGGAGCGACCTTCTCCAACTTCAACGTCGATGCGGTGCAAGAAATTCAATCCAGCTCTGGTTGGATGCCTGCCGAAATCGGTCGCGGTGCGGCAGGCTACACCAACATTCTCACTCGCTCGGGCAGCAGCGGTTTTCACGGGTCAGTCTTTGAATTCGTCCGTAACTCCGCCTTCGATGCCCGCAACTACTTCGACCACGCCACGCCAGAGACGCCGGGGCGCATTCCACCCTTTCGCCGCAACGAATTCGGCTTTACCAACGGCGGCCCCGTACTGCTGCCGCACATCTACAACGGCGCAAAGAAGACCTTCTACTTCGGCCAATACCAGGGCTTCCGTCAGGTACTCGGCACCACGCAGGTCTTTCCCGTACCCACTGCGGACGAGCGCAACGGCATTGATGTCGTCAAATACAAGCAGCCCGATGGCAGTTATGTAACCGATACCCTTACAGTGCCACTCAACAACACATCGAACCCAGGCCAGCCTTCATTGACGCCGGTTCTCAACCGCTATCCGCTGCCGAACCTGTCCACGGGTACCTATGGCGCAAACACCTATGCAGCTTCTTCAAAGGTGGTTACCAACGCCAATCAGTTTTCATTGCGGCTCGACCACGCGATCACGTCGAAAGATCAGTTTCTCGCCCGCGTCAATTTCGACAATCTCACTGGCCCCACTACCAATCCAGATCAAACCGCCATCGATCCTACCTTCGGCGTGCAATACGTCGATCGTCAACGCAATGTAGTTGGTGTCTGGACCCATACCGCTTCGCCGCGTCTGGTCTTTGAATCGTTGATCGGCATCACGCGCAGTACGCCGGGCTTTCCCACGCCCAACCACACCGATCCGGCAATCAAGTTCAACGATGGCCTCTTCGAAGCGTTCAACTC
>Ga0206868_10013_pt1 | contig 53942 bp, 46 predicted proteins | sample Alteio_BWOrgCont_38_FD_152901 | JGI IMG/M metagenome (GOLD analysis project Ga0206868, IMG submission 152901) | Enriched cells from forest soil in Barre Woods Harvard Forest LTER site, Petersham, Massachusetts, United States -... | ecosystem: Environmental > Terrestrial > Soil > Temperate forest >... | reverse complement strand
CCGGGCCTTGCGGCCACGGGTTCGAGGAATCGATCAGCAAGCCAAAGTTGTTTTCCTTCGCGTACTTGTCGATCACCGGCCCAAGTTTCTGCAGGATGCGCTGTGCAATCGTGTTCTGTTCCTGCTGGAACTCGTTCTGCGCATCTTCGGCATCGCGCTGCAGCAGCTTCTGCTTGGCTTCGATGTCCTTCACTAGCTTCGCCTTGGCGTCGTCATTCATCTTTTCGCCTTGGGTGTTGAGCTGGCTCTTCAGGGCGTCGACTTCCTTGCTCTTGGTCTGAAGGTCGGTCCGCTTGGGGTCGAACTTCTTTTGCAGGGCTTCGAAATCGCGCTGGCCTTCATTGGTGGCGACGATTACTTGCTGCACATCGATAATGCCGACCTTCACCCCGGTGGAGGACGACGCTGTGGTGGTGGCGGGTGCGGCGGCAGCGGGTGCGCCCTGAGCCGACAGACCGAGCGTCAGTGCGAACGTGGTGGTTGCGATCAGGCATGCAAACTTGCGATTCATTCGGATGTTGAACTCCTTGAGGTGCTCCGGGAAATCCTCAGACATTTCCAGCGGCGGGACGGAAGCGGCGACCAACAGGTTCCACTTCCTTGCCAGCTCGTCGGGCTCGAATGCCCGACGGCTCGGAAAAATCAGCGGTGCGGATACTCGAAATTATAGGTTCTACGCTCATTCACCGTCAAACCTATTGACGCAATGGAACGCCCTGCGAGAGTACCTATTTGGCCCCACAGGGCATATTTCTTTGCCCCAAAACAGAACTGGCCCTAGAACGTCGTCGCCACCGTGAAGCGGAACGTCTTTAGAGGTTCACGCAACAGGTACGACGGGTTATACAGCGAGATCGCCTGCTTATACGTGTAATCTCCCGCCGCGCCCCCTGGGAACATGCTGCGCGTAATCGGCGTGGGCGTAACCGCGGTGGTGTCCAACCGGAACGGGTTATACGCGTAGTAAATGCGGAACGGCGCATTCACGATCGGCATGATCACCTGCAACTCCAGTCCGGTGGACATGCGAGTCTGGAAGTTCGTCTTGTCGATCGGCGTAATGTCTTGATTGATGTACTTGTTCGGCAGGCTGAAAGTCGACGCCTGCGGACAGGAAGATGTCAGCGGAATTAGCGGATCGTAAACGCAGCCGAACACGGTGTTCTGCAGGGTTGAGTACTGCTCGCTGCTGATGCGCAATTGCGACTGCCGCGCCACGAAGTCCCACCCGGTGTCGACGAACGCCGCAATCGTGACCGGCCCGGCGATCGGCACGCGGTATTCGACATTGCTCACCACGCTGGTATCTCCGCCCGGATAAATGATGCGTTGCACAGGGATGGTAATGCTGTAGGCCCCTTTCCCAGGGTGCGCAGGATCCAACGGCACCGTCGTTCCATCGGGATTGGTCAGCGGAATCGACGTGTAATCGGTGAGGAACGCGATTGGCGAGACCGAACGAATGTCGAAGCCGCGCAGATCGTTTTCACCGCCCATGTAGAAGCGCTCGAACGGCGGCGCCACGTTGCCCGCGTAGCCGGTTAGGAACGATCCCTGCAACCGGAATCCAAGAGAGTTCCGGCGGTGGTTCACCGGATACCACTTCTTGAACTCGGTGATCGGCCGGATCATCTGCACGTTTCCGCCAATGCCTGCAATGTCAGCCGCAAAGAAGAAGCTCTGCCCATGGTGCGGATGCTGCGGGTTATCGATCGTGTTCCAGGTGAAGCTCGGCGTCAGCTTGCTGGTGAGAATGCCTTGCAGCGCATTCGGACCGTTAATATTGCGGAAGGCCAAATACTGGAAGTAGTCGGCCGACGCGGTCGAAAACGTCTCGATCGACGAATCACTGAACGTGTAACTGAGCCCTACCCGCTTGAACGAACGATGCAGCGGATAGCTGCTTGACAGCGTAAAGCCGGTCGTCGATTGCGAATAGTTCTGCAACGTATCGAGCACGCCCTGCGTCAGGTTCAACGACTGGCCTTCCTGGATCGCAAGCTGCTTCGCGTAGTTGTAGTTGTAGCGGCTGCTGAACACCGTGAATCCCAGCTGCAATGGGCGATCAAACGCGTAGGGCTCGGTAAATCCAAACTGAACGTTGCGTTCGAATTGGCCGACGTTGGCTTCCACCTGCAGGGTTTCGCCCTTGCCAAGCAAGTTATTCGTCGTGTAATTGATACCGATAAACGCACCGGCCAAGCCGCTGACGCCACCCGTCAAGCCGATCGAGTTCTTGCCCTTTTCGTGGACCTTCAGCGTCAGGTCGATGGTGCTGTCCTGAATATTCTGCTTCGTCTCCGTGTCCTGATCGGGCTTAAGCGCCTCGAAATATTGCAGCTGGTTCAAGCGAAGGAGGCTGAGTTCCCAAAGTCGGCTGTTGTAAATCTGACCTTCTTCCAGAGCCAGCTCGCGGCGGATAACCTTGTCGCGAGTGGTCGTGTTGCCGACAAATTCAATGCGCCGCACGAAGAATTGCTTGCCTTCGTCGATGTCGATCTTCAGCGTAATCGTTTTATTGACGTCATCGAACTGGATATCCGGAACGCCGGTGAAGTTGATGTAGCCGAATCCGCCATAGGCCTTCTTCAATTCGTCGAGGCCTTTGCGAACCTCTTCCGAGTTGAACCAGTCGCCATCTTTCATATGAAAGAGGGATCGCAGCGCGGCGGTATTCGTGATCGCCTTGTTGCCGCTGAAGACGATTTCCTTCAGCTTGTAGCGATCCCCTTCATCGATTGGCATGGTGATATCGACCACCTTGCCCTGACCACGCTTCCACGGCATATACCACGTGATTCCGCTGACGTCGCGAATCTTGGTCTTCGGATCGGCAACGGTCGCTTTGAAATACCCCTGCGTCTGGTACTCGTAGCGGACGCGTTCCGCGTCTTCTTCCAGCTTCGTGGAGTCGAAGGTGCGGGCAAACAAGGCTTCCAGGAAAATCGACTTCGGGATGCCGAGAGGCTTCAGGTTTTTCATCGCCGCGCGCAGTTCGCGGGGCTTCAGGTTCTTGTTGCCCTCAAAGATGATGCGGCCCACTTTGACCTTGGGGCCTTCCTTCACTACGAACGTAATCGACACTGCAGCCGGCGGGATCGGGTGTACCTCGGTTCGGATCGTCGCAAACTGACGTCCGTGCGAGGCCAGCAGTTCCTTAATAACGACCTCCGCCTTCTTCACCCGGGTTGGATCGTATTGGCTTTCCTGCGACAGGCCGACCTTGCGCTCTTTGAACTTATCCAGAACGTCGCTCTGCGAAACCGAATTCAAGCCGTCGTACTTGATTTCGCGGATCGTGGGCTTCTCTTTTACGTAAACGTGAACGATCCATCCCTTGTCGGTCTGCTCGCGTTCGAGGCGAACATCGTCGAAGTAGCCGGTGTTCCAAAGGGCGTTAAAATCGCGTTCCAGTCCGGCCTGGTCGTAGACGTCCCCGGCGTGGGTGAACATGCGGGCTTTAATGGTTTCGGCGGGAATGCGCCGGTTTCCGTGGATCCGGATGTCCTGGATTACGCCCTCTTGAGCTTGCGCGAAACCGCTTAACAGAAGCGAGAACACTAAAAACAAAAACACCCGCCACTGCTTCCCGCGGGACGAGGCTGCCGCGGGCCTTACCGTAAGATTGCTAAGAATGGTAACGACCTCTTTATACCTGGAATGAGGAAGGGTAATTATACGGTACGGGTGCTCACGTCTAAAAGGTTTACATATCGTGACATGCGCGCCAGGAGCGTGGTTTCTCCGCCACGGTCTCGGCTCCCCGTTCCACAAATCGACAATACCATCGTCCTTTCGACGGCCAACTCAGGTTTTCAGTAGCACCGCGAAAGCGTATGATATCGAGAATTCCCACGGCGGCAATGGAACGTTCGGGGAGTCGGTTGTCAGCGAGAGTGTATATGAAAAATCTGCCCGCCACATTGTTGGTCGTCGCCGCGCTCTCATCTGCCGCGTTCGCGAGTCCCCGCGCTGCTTCCACGCCGAAGGAACGCATGAAGTTCGTAAAAGTTACCCGCGACCTCGAACTCAAGCCGCTGGCCTTCAACGCGGTTCAGCAACGTCAGTGGGCCACCGACTTCATCGTGCGCGTACCCGACCTTCATCTTGAAGTTTGTGACGGTGTTATCTCGGCGCCACTCCAACTGGCCAATCAGAATTACAACAACCAGCTGTCGATGCAGTTCATGTATTCCTCGGCCGCCTTCATGATTCAACACCCCAAGGTCAAAGACCCAGTAAAGATCCAGACCGCAGGCGTCGAAGGTGCGCTGAAGGCTTACGAGTCGATCCTCAAAGTCGACGAGAATGCGCGCTTCGAATTTCTCGACGGCTTGATGGAACAGAAAAAAGAAGGCCAGCTGGAAAACTACGTTGCCTCCGTTTCTAATACCTGCGGCGACCTCGCCGAACAGTCCCCGAAACACAAGCGTCATTTGCTGCCGTAAGCGCTAAAACACGGTGCGAACGCGTACACCTGTCTTGACAAGGGGTGCCGCAGAGCATAGCGTTAAAGATGAGCGAGTAGTTGTCCCGTCTCCTCTTTCAGATTGCCCTGAGCTAAGTCAGCCGGTCTGAAGTCTTTCCCTCCTTAGCGCAAGGCCCGCCAGTTAATCGACCTTCAGCGGTCAGTCTCCGAGGATTTCGTGCAAACTTATTCACCCACCAAGTACCATCTCATCGACATCCACAAAGAGATCGACCTCTTCGATCGCAAGATCGCCTACTGCCAGCAGTTTGAGAAATTCGACGCTGAAAGCGCCCGCGTCTCCGCACTCAGCAAACTCCAGAAGAAGCGCTCCAGCCTGGTTAAAATCGCGATCACCTTTTCCAGCCAGGGTATCGAGTACGACCCCAAGTTTCTGCCGCGATCTCTCGCCGTTGACTCGACCGGTCAGATCATCGATGCACCCCAAGTAAGCGTTAAGCCAGTGGCGGAAGGAATCGCAGTATGAAGAAAATTTTCGTTGGGAACTTCGCCTTTAGCATGACCGAAGATGAACTTCGCCAGCTCTTCGAACCCCACGGAAAAGTGGATAGTGTATCGATCGTTACCGATCGCGACACCGGTCGCGCCCGCGGCTTTGGATTTGTCGAAATGGGCGATGACGCGGAAGCGGCGAAAGCCATTGCAGCTTTGAACGGCCATGATGCCGGCGGACGCCAGTTGAACGTCAGCGAAGCCCGTCCGAAAACCGAACGCAGCGGCGGTGGTGGTGGTCGTGGCGGCGGTGGTGGACGCGATGGCGGCGGTGGTTTCCGCGGCGGTAAAGATCGTCCGCGCAAGGAACCACGATGGTAGTCGCAGCCGCCCAGGACCATGGCACCGCAAAACGTCTGCGGAACTCCGTTCCGATTCAAACGTATTCGGTGACCATGACCACGGTGAAGTGCGAACAGTGCGGCGAGAAATTTGCAATTGCCCATCGCACCGAGTTACAAGATGCCCCGCTCGCCACCCGGCAAGCGGCGTGGCTGACTGAGAAATTGGTTTGGGACCACATCCAGGAAACGAAACACACCGGCTCAGTCCGGCTGCCCTTCCTGGCTGACGGCAAAAGCGCCGCGCACTAACTCGCTTCTCTAAAATTCAAACTACACGATGCTGTGCGCTTGCCAAGACGAGTGCCTGTCTCCCATGCGAATTACAACCCGGAGAAAACGAGGGACCTGCCGTGACAAAAACTCGACCTGTCTTCAAACCAGCGGTTGATCCCGAGTTCCCGTGGAGACTGACTTTGCGAAACTTCACTTGGCAGGCGTATCCGTACAGAACATCCATCGCTGGATGGAACGCGCTCCTTTCGCGCGCGAGGGCGGGCGATCCAGAGGCGGAATGGTCGGTCGCTGCCTACTACGAAGACGGATGCAAGGACAGGAAGGGAAAAATTCTGGTTCGGCGATCCGTGCGGAAATCGATCGCGTGGCTTCGGCGTGCCGCAAAGCACGGCAGCGTCTCCGCGCAAAATAACTTGGGCGTCGCGCTCGGAAGCGGAACCCTTACAGCGAAGGATATTCCTGCGGCAGTGGCGTGGCTGCGAAGTGCTTCAGACGGCGGAGATGCCGCCGCTGCACTTAATCTTGCGATAACGTATCGCGAAAACAAAAATCTCAAGATGGCAGTCAAATGGTTCCGAAGGGCCGCTGATTCGGGTGATGACGAAGCTTTGATTCAGCTGGGCATTCACTACTACTGGGGCAAAGGCGTTCGGAAGGATGCGGCGGCAGCGGTTCGCTTCTTTCGCAAAGCAACCAAGGGCAAGAACCTGTCGGGTTGCGGGCGAGACGATGCTTTCTTCTGCCTGGGTCTTGCATACTTCGAAGGAAAGGGCGTCAAACAATCAATTCGCACCGCTGCAAAATTGTTACGGCGCGCAAATGTTGACGACGACAATCCAGCCGCAAGCAAGTTATTAAGTCAACTGGGGAATTAGACCGCTCACACATCGGCCGGCACTACTGCTTCTTCCTCAGCATCGTCAGCGTCGAGAATTTCGTCCCTAAATAAAATTCGCAAAAACGGCGGCGGCAGGATCGTCGTAATCGCGGTCATCAGAATCACGATCGCGTAAGCGCGCTGCGAGACCATGTTCATCTGCAAGCCAATGAGCGCCACGATCAGCGCGACTTCGCCGCGAGGCGTCATGCCTACTCCGACTTTGAGCGCGGTACGCCAGCCTTCGTGCAGAACCGGCAATCCGCAGCCGACTACTTTCGAGATCAGCGCCAGGAATCCCACGATCGAAGCCGCGATGATCAGGTCGGGCGTGAACACATGGAGATCGAGGCGCGCTCCCATCGTGAAGAAGAAGAATGGCGTAAGGAATTCGGTGATGCCTTTGACTGGCAGATCGAGTCGCCAGCGCGGTGCGTAGTCCGCAAAAATCAAACCCGCAAAAAATGCTCCGATGATCGCAGCCATCCCTATCTTCGTAGCCAGCACCGAGAAACCAAGACAAATCGCTAGGGCCAGGATCAGCGGCGCGTTATTGCTCGACATCCGCTGCAGCCCGGGCTCCATGCGGCCAACCACGCGTGGCGCGAGAAAGATCATGATCAGCGCGAAGCCAACCGCTTCTGCCGCCACAATCCCGAGATGTATGTACTGAATCCCGCTTCCCGCCGCCAGGCTCACGACGATCGTCAGCAGGATCATGCCCAGGATGTCGTCGAAAACAGCGGCTCCAAGAATCACCTGCGAGGTGTGATTCTTGAGCACATGCATATCGCTGAGCACGCGCGCCGTGATGCCCACGCTCGTCGCCACCATCGCCGCCGCGACGAACGCCGCTTCGTGCGTTACTTCCCCACGCGCTTTCAGGTATACGAAACCGAGCAGGAAGGGAAATGCGATTCCAGCCAGCGCCACATTGAGCGAAGTGCGTCCGACTTTAATCAGATCTTTCGGACTTGTCTCAAGCCCGACGGAGAACAGCAGGAAGATGGCGCCGATCTCCGCCATCGACACGATCGTGTCCGACGGCTCAATCAACCGCGTTGCAAACGGACCGAGAACAACTCCGGCAAGAATCTCTCCGAGAACGGCAGGTAGCCGCAGCCGTTCGAAGATTTCTCCGAAAGCCTTCGCCCAAACAAAAATAGTGAACAGCTGAAGAAGTAGGGTCTCAGTTCCGTGCGGCATCGGCGCAGGCCTTCACAGAACTTTCGATGCAAAGGCCGACCATGATTCTGCGTTACGAAAGGTCAACGGGGAAGTAAATTGCAAAGCTGCCGCTAATAAATCGAGAGTAGCTGGATTCCGCAACGCTCATCTTCCGCCGTGAATCCCCAAATCCAGAGTAGCTGGATGTGAAATCTCATACTTCGAGACGCGCCGCTCTCGATATCTTGCGGTGACACAAACAATTTATGAAATCCTTAGAGTCAACCGCGTTACAACTGGGTTTGAGGCATGTATGGATGAGCGCGGCCGAAGGAGCGTCTTGTTAGACACGCTGAAATGGACGGTCCGCACCGCTTGGGGTCTCTCACTGTGCTCAGCCCTCGCCGTAGGTAGCGCCTACCTCTTCTCGAATCGTCCTTCGAGCGTCATCCTGCCATTTCTGTTCGTGGTTGTGATCGTCGCCATCGCCGCGCGTTATGGCGTGATGGTCGGAATTCTGGGCTCCGTCATCAGCGCCGGCATCTTCGCTCGCTTGCTCTACGCTCCGCTGCACAGCTTCCGTGTCAACGACGCAACCGCCCGCGCCGCCCTCGCCTGGATGATCCTCGGCGGCATCGCCATCCCCTACCTCGTGCTTCCCGGACTACGCTCACGTACTAAGAAGTAGTTACAGCAACCGCTCCGGCGCCCACAGCAGCACCTTCAGCTTCCGGCTGAACTGGCAGACAGATTCACTCTCATCGATAGCAATCCCCGCCACCGACGCCATGGTATTCGTCTCCACCACGGCCTTCGCCTCCTGCAGCGGCCAAGGCAAATGGTGAATCTCAGACGTATAGAGCTTCTTCCGATTCCACGCGTAAAGGCAGTAGCGATCGGTAAGAAACGAGTCCAGCGATCCCGGAATCGCCGGACGCACCGGCCCGGTCGGTCCGTAGCTCGCCGAGAACTCTGCCGGCTTCGGCCCATGAATCCGCTTCGACCGGTAATCGATGATCAGCGATCCCTTGCCTTTCATCTTCATGTCCGCATGCCAGTAGGGCAGCCGATAGAAAACCCGCGCTCCCCACACCGCCGACAAATTTCCCGCGTCCAGCGAGAAGAAGTACACGCCCGGCTTGCCCTTGTAGCTGACGTAGGTCCGAACGTTCAGCTCCGGAAAGCTCGACAGCCACGGCACCGCCGGCACTCCCGGAGGCCGCAGCCGCGTAATCTGGAACGGCACCACCGAGATCCAAGCCTGGTATTCGTAGGTGTCGAGGGTCAGGGCTTCCGGGACCAGCGCCCGCAATTTCTGTGCATCGACGGGGTAGTGCAGGAAGAGCAAATCTTTCCACATCTGGGTCATCACCCACGGCCCGGTGGGCAGCGGCCACGGACGGTGCGCGGTCGCGAACAGGATGGAATCGGCCCCCAGCCAGCGTGTTTCCGTGTCGCTCATACCAGGCATTCGAGCCTACACCAGTTTTCCACCGACTCCATAAAACTAAGGTCGCATCGCGTTCCGCATTTGGATATCATCGCCCTCATGTCGTCTGCCGTCTCGCCCATGAGCACATCTCCAGACACTCCCAAGCCCGAGCAGCCCGAACCCGAAACCGGTACCCAGGTCTTCGCCATTCACGGTGCCGACCCCGAGGTCCAGGCCTACGCTATGGCCAAGTATTCGCGCTCGGCGCTTTCGATGAAAGAATCGCTCTCGGAGTTGAACGCGCAGAAGGCGGAAAAGTTCCTCAACACCTTCTACTTCCAGTACGGCCATCGCTCCATCGCGGATTTAGCGCACATCGCCATGGCCATCGAAAGCCTGTCGTTGCTCGCGGCCACCATCGTCGTGGACGAGCAGCGATGGGACGGTCAGGAGCGCTCCACCCGCTATCAGAATTTCAAGAAGAGTGGATACTTCACCCCCGACTTCGCCTCCGACGCCGAAGCTGCCCAGCTCTACCGCGACACCATTCAGTTTCTCTTCGCCGAGTACGAAAATTTCAGCGAGGGCATGTTCCGCTACCTCGAGGCGCAAACGCCCAAGCCCGCCGACATGAAGCAGGACGCCTACGAGCGCACCCTGCGCGCCCGCGCCTTCGATCTGTCCCGCTACCTGCTGCCGCTCGCCACCAACACCTCGCTCGGCCAGATCGTCAACGCCCGCACCCTCGAGACCCAGGTCTCCCGCCTGCTCTCGCACACGCATAAAGAGGTCCGCGAACTCGGCCAGAAGCTCAAGGACGCCGCGCGCGAACCCTCGTACAACGTGAACCACAAGGCCATGCGCGAGTTGATCGCCGACATCCGCGAGCAAAATCCCGAGCTGGCCGCGAAGGCCGAAGAGCAGCTCCTGCGCGAGGTCCGCGTCTCCCCGACGCTCGTAAAGTACGCCGAGCCGAACCAGTACGAGATCGAGACCCGCAAACAGTTGCAACAAGCTGCAACTGAAATCATGAAGGACGCGCCTATCGACCCCGCGCAGGAGGTCGACCTCCTCGAGCCCGATCCGCTGGAGATCGAGCTGGCCACCACGCTGCTCTACCAGGGCAGCCATTATTCCTACCGCCAGCTCCGCAAGGCCGTCGAGTCCCTCACCGCGGACCAGCGCAACGAAATCGTCGATCTCGGCATGGCCAACCGCGGCCCGCACGACGAGCTCTCCCGCGCCTTCTCCGCCGGCCAGCCCTTCCGCTTCGACATCCTCATGGACATCGGCGGCTACCGCGACATGCATCGTCACCGCCGCTGCGTCCAGATCCACCAGCCCTACACCGCCCTCCACGGCTTCGCCATGCCCGAAGAAATGGCCGCCGCCGAAGTCGACGACCGCTACCAACAAACCATGCAGCGCGCCGCCCAGGCCTACAACGCGTTAGCCAAGAAAAAAGTGGGTGCCCCACCCTCGTCCGCAGGACAGGGTAGGTTAGGTAGCGTGGGTGCCCCACCCTCGTCCGCAGGACAGGGTGGGTTAGATAGCATAAATGCTCTAACCGAGTCCGAAGCCAACGCCCAATACGTTCTCCCGCTCGCCTACCGCAAGCGCACGCTCTTCAAAATGGATTTTGCCGAGGTCGTGTACATCTCCGAGATCCGCACCACCCCGCAAGGCCACTTCAGCTACCGCAACGTAGCCTGGCAGATGTACAACGAGGTAGCCGGCAAGCACCCCTCGCTGCGCCAATACTTTCGAGTAACGGACGTAAGCGAGCCCGTAGATCTGTTAAAACGCTAGCTCAAAATTTCTTAAACCTTGTCATGGCGACCGGAGAACGCGGCGAACTTTCGCGTTCGTAGCGGAGCTACCTTTTGTTGGCCCCGCGGTAAGCCCACGACGCGGCCCGCCCCAAATTCACCCCCTCTTGTCATTGAGAGGAGCGAAGCGACGTGCAACCTGCTTTTCCGGTTTAAACTCTCTCCATGCTCCGCGCGTTGCTTTCCATCCTCCTCCTATCCTCCTTCGCCGCCGCCCAATCCAACGCCGACCACCAGAAGTACGACCAGGCCCTCCGCGAGATCGAGGCCCACCGTTTCACCAAGGCCGAAAAGCTGCTCAACGCGGTCATCGCCAGCGCCCCCAACTGGCCCCTCGCCTACGTCACCATGGGACGCCTCTATTACCTCTGGCCCAAGCCCGCCGTCGCCATCACCGCCTATGAGCAGGCCCGCGATCTCGACCTCAAGGACCACTCCCTCACCCCCGACGAGCGCCACGAGGTCAACGACCAGCTCGGCGTCCTCTACGGACTCGGCAAGCAGTTCGACAAGTCCATCGCCGTCCTCGAAGCCGCCATCAAAGACGATCCCAACTACGGCGAGTACGAGTACAACCTCGCCTGCGACTACTCCGAGAAGGGCGATCTCAATAAGGCGCTCACCCACCTCCACCGCGCCTACGACCTGCGCAGCACCTTCAAGTTCCCCGACCCCAGGCAGGACGATTCCTTCAAACCATGGCTCGATAACGACAAATTCAAGGAGGCCGTCAGCAACATGATGAACTGAAAAAGGTTGAGTGAGGCTAGAGCCGTTCGGACATCAGCGCATAAAACTGAGGAGTAGATTGCTCGAACCTGGCAAGCAGTTTTTCGCGCTCTTCGCGGATCAAACTCGCTTGCTCATCGAACTTCTCGAGCAGCAGGTTGCTGTTCAGATGGAACTGATGTACCAGGAAGTCATCCGGACTTTGACGCATAATTCCGTATTGCTGTAGGCAATCTTCCGGAAAGTCGCGGAAGTTGAGGGTCACGATTGCATTCGCACCACCGCGAATCGCTGCGGCCAACACGTGACGATCATTCTCATCCGGAATACAGGTCAGGGCCTTCGGCAGGTCGTCTGGGACAACCACCAATGCTTCTGGAAAATGCTCCCGCATGAAGCCAAGGCGGCGCTCGACCTGATGCGCGCTCTTGTGAAATTTCTGCTCTAAAGTAGAACCGACCTCCTGGAGGATTTGTTCGCTCCAGAGAGGTCGGTAAAACGCCGGTTCTTCGGCCAGGCGCAGGAGGGTGTCACACAGCGGCATCGGGACGAGTACGCACGCATCAAGCAGTACGCTGTACTCGTTCTCGGGTGTCAGAATCATCCGGCTCCATTTCGTATCCGCCTTCCGCGTGCTCGGCTCGAACCAGGTCGTCGTGAGCTTTGCGTCGCGCCGCATCGCGACGGGCTTTATACGCGAGCACCTCGCGCGCATATACCCGGCGATGAGTTCCGACTTTGTGGAAGGGGATTTCCCCCTTCTCCAGCAGATTCACCAGGTGCTGGCGAGATACACCAAGCATCTTGCTCGCGTCCATGGTGGTAAGTTGGGCATTGCTCTGCAAAATTGTCACAGAGCTTCCGGCTTTCAAGTCGCCGAGAAGCTTGCAGAGAAACGAATAAACATTGTTGGGCAAAACCTCGGTTTTTCCATCAGGACCTACGAGTTTCGCTGCGGCCTCCCGAAGCTTGTTGTAAATGTCGGTGACTTCCCGTTGCTCTCTGAGAGAAACCGGGACATTCTCTGCCATAGTCGGTGTGTCTGCCATTTCGTCCGTCCTCTCGGTCCGCGCTTGGGACCCGTCTGAGGGAGTCCGGGACTGCTCCTGTTACTCCGTTTGGATACGGATTAGACGCTACAAGTGCAACAAAAGTAGCTCGTAAACGCTATAAACACAAGTAAAATCCGCTGATCGAACGAGGCATCTGGAAGTCTCGGAAGTCCATAACCCCAACAAATCATTAGAAACAAATGATTTACTCAACATCCTAGGCCGATGGAGTGTGGGTGAACCTAGCCTAGATGAGTCAGGCGATCGAGAAAAATGACTCAGATTCAATCGTAATTCCGCTGATGCGTGCGGTCTCGTTGCGAACGACGAAATCGACGCCTTCCCTCGGTAGCCACTCGTAACGATGCGCGAGATCAAGAAGCATGGATAGATCGCTATTCGATGTCAAATACGCTTTTAAAACATCGAAGTCAATAATAACCGTTGGATCGGAAGCTTCCATATCGGGCCAGACAAGATGGTCGCGCCCAGCGAGCACGTACTCGACCCGAGAGTATTCAACAACAGAGCGGCCGAGGATACCGCGATCCTTCAAATAAAGAGGATTTTCTCTGAGAAAAGCTCGTAACTTAGGCAGTTGTTCGGAATGACCTTTCAGAAACTCCTTGTTCGCACGCACCCTTTCTTTGGGATAGATCGGTTTCCGTATCCACTTGAGCTCTGCGATCACGACGCAGGAATGCCGTTCGTCGGCTATTACCGCGTCGATGTTCGTTCCGGCGGAGCTTGGCAGCTCGAACGGACCCGATATTTTGAAATCAGCGGATGGAACAGCTTTCAGTTCTTTAATAAGTTGCTGCTCCTTACTGTCGCTCTGACTGTCCGCGAGGGCCTTGTCCGTCCGGGCCAGAACGCGCATCATGTTCTCGTCGTACCGTGCCGAGAGTGCAAACTGCGGGATCACACCGAGCGTTGTATCCGCAGAATCCAGAGACACACAGGTCTGATAATGAAGGTCGATTGGCTTTGTCTCGACTCCAAACGTCAGATCGCGAAGAACCTTCTGAACCTTGGCGGGGTCAACGTCTGATAAGCACGAGAGTTGTGAGGAAAGTTCGCTCCTTCGCCGTACCATTACGTAGGCGTTAGGTAGCAGGTCGCCGCGCAATCCTCTCTGATACAGCAACCAGTCATAAACCGCGCACACCGCTTGTAGCGCGGCGCACACCCGCTTCAATTCGGACATATCGTAGTTGCCAAGCGAGGTCTCTCGACCTCGTCGAAACAAAGCGGAGAGTCTCTCAGAAAACCAATCGTAAAAAGCGGAATGTAGTTCTTTCGAGAAGTCATAGAGCAGCGACCGATCGCCTCGAACGATCGATTGGGACAAGGCCTGACTGAGGAGGTCAGCACTCTTACCGTGTATTGGTGCAAGATCGTCAGACGGAGGTTTTCGCTGTTGCTTCGGAAGCATGCCTTTTTGCCATGCGGAAATTTGTCGCTGCCGCATCGAATCGCTGATAGCAAATTTAAGATGTTGAGGCCCAACCAATACGGCATCGAGTAGCCCATTGTGCCAGTAGCTGTAGCAGATACTGGCGACGAAATACCCCGTTCCCTCTCCAACCGCCTCGCGGGCGACATCAGCGAGAACGGAATTCCATTCGAAAGTTCGGATTGCTGCGTATCGCTGAGCCGAATGCTGATCAAGTTGCTGCAGCAGTCCTCCCGCGACGGCGCTCATCGTGACGGTTCTTTGTCTGTGTCTCCACCCACCGTATTCCTCGAATGACGCTCTCTGTACGTCGAGAGACATATAAGTCATCACCGCCCACCTTGCCAGATTCTTGGGGTAGTGTCTGATGCGTAATCGAGACGCAAATCTGTCGATCACTTCAGTCTCAAGTCGCGAGATTTCGAGGCTCTCGTCCAAGGCAGCTCATCACCCGCCAGAATTGTAAGTCTCTAGCCCGGTGCCGGGTGCCCCACGTCTCGCGCCTTTCGAGACGTGGGATTCCCACGCAGCCTGGTGCGGATCGATTTTTTCTACCTGACTTCAGCTATCGGTAGCGTTCGGCGAGCTCGCCCGAAGGTGTGATAACGCCCTCTTCCACGAGGAACGCGCGCGCGTCTTCCGGCGTGCTGGCTCGTTCATCCAGCATTCTCTGCATCGCGTCAAGCAACTCCTGGAGTTTCGCGTCGGACATGGGCATTCCACCTCGGATACAAGATCAATCTAGAAAGTTTCGACGCGTGCGTCAATGCAGCCCGGAGAAATGGCAACCGAACGCGGAATGACTGATAATTTCTACCCGAGGCCATATGCCACTGACTGACTTTCGAAGCATCACGCGGTTCCGCGTTCCGTTTTGCGATATCGACATGTTGCAGCATGTGAACAACGTGGCGTACCTGGTGTGGGCGGAGACGGCGCGCTGCGTTTACTTCGACGAGGTGCTGGCCGAGGAGCTGTCCGGCGCGCGGGGGATCATCCTCGGCAAAATGGAGATTCGCTTTGAGCGTCCGCTGGAATACCGCGAGCGCGTGGCCGTGGGCTGCCGCGTCTCGCGCATGGGCACCAAGTCCTTCGACTTTGTCTGCGAGATGTGGAGCGACGATTCAGGGCTGCGGTCGGCCGTCTGCACCGCAACCGTCGTCGCCTACGACTACGAGCGCAAGCTGAGTATCCCGGTGCCGGAAGCGTGGCGCCAGAAGATCTCCGCCCACGAAATCGTTGCGCCGCTGGGATAAATGACTATCATTTCAGAGTGCGCGAATTGATCGAAATTCTGCTTGGAATGGCGGCCGTGGCTGGATGCATCTGGCTGTATCTCAAGTTCCTCGGGTCAATCGAGGAAAAGGCCGGCCTTGACCGGAGCTCCGGATGGTTCGAATTTCAGAAGCGCCGGAACCGCATCCAGACTCTGCTCCCTAGCGAGCAAAAGCGAACCGACGAACCTCTCTGACCGAGGTGCAAAGCGTGGTTCCTACCCACTGGTTTCGCCGCCGGCGATAGTTAACAACTCCTGCAACTGAAGCCAATTAACTCCTTACAAATCAATATTCTACCTGTAAGTCTTAGGGGCTCAATATTTTGCGCGGAAAGCATGGCCTAAAGTGTTGAAAACACATGGTGGGGAAGGGGGGAGGGGTCCCGCCGGTTGACCAGATGGATAACATCCGCAGAGTTTCGCCCAACCTTTCCACAGAAACCTCGCAGCTTCGCTTTTCATTCGCCTTTCCCGCGCATAAGCTATATACTTCCCCGAAATGGAACGGATGAGAGCGAATTCGACTTTGGGAGTATGTGTCGCGCCTCGCGTCACGACTACGGTTGAATTGTCATCCTGAGCGAAGAATCCGCGGGATCTGGCGTTGATTGAAGACTACGAATAAGGGAGTTGTGCCGCATGTCGGATGAGAAAACAGAACGAGGCCGGTCGCTGGACCTGGCGCTTTCGCAGATAGAAAAGCAGTTTGGCAAGGGCTCGATCATGAGACTCGGAGCGAAGGGCGCCATCGTCCCCATCTCCGTGATCTCCACGGGCGCAATCTCGTTCGACGCCGCTCTCGGCACCGGCGGATTCCCGCGCGGCCGCGTGGTTGAGATCTTCGGACCGGAATCGTCCGGTAAAACCACCATCGCCCTGCAGGTCATCGCCGAGGCCCAAAAGGCCGGCGGAATGGCCGCCTTCGTCGACGCCGAACACGCCCTGGATCCTGCCTACGCCCGCAAGCTGGGCGTCGATGTCGACAACCTCCTCGTCTCGCAGCCGGACTACGGCGAGCAAGCACTGGAGATCACCGAAGCCCTGGTCAGCTCGAAGGCCATCGACATCCTGGTCGTCGACTCAGTAGCAGCGCTGGTGCCAAAGGCCGAACTAGACGGCGAAATGGGCGACAGCCACATGGGCCTTCAAGCCCGCCTGATGTCGCAAGCCCTCCGCAAGCTGACCGGCACGGTCAGCAAGTCAGGCACGTGCCTGATCTTCATCAACCAGATCCGCGAGAAGATCGGCGTGATGTTCGGTAACCCAGAAACCACAACTGGCGGCCGCGCCCTGAAGTTCTACTCCTCAGTCCGCGTGGACATCCGCCGCATCGCCGCGATCAAGGACGGTGATGTGGTGATCGGCTCGCGTACCAAGGTCAAAGTGGTGAAGAACAAGACCGCCGCCCCCTTCCGCGAGGCCGAGTTCGACATCGTCTACGGCGAGGGCATCTCCAAAGAGGGCGACATGCTCGACATCGCCACCGAAGCCAACATCGTGGAGAAGTCCGGCTCCTGGTTCAGCTACAAGGGCGAACGCATAGGCCAGGGCCGCGAGAACGTGAAGCAGTTCCTCAAGGACAACAAGGACATCGCCGCAAGGATGGAAGTAGAAGTCCGCAAGCACGTAGGCCTGGTAAAAGACGCCCCAGCAGCTGCGCCGGTGGCAGCTCCAATCCCAGTCCCTACAAACGGCCACGACAAAGCCGCAGTGGCTCGGAAATAGAAGCTGACGAGAAATGCAGAAAGGCGTCGGAATCTCCCGGCGCCTTTTTCTTGCGCTGACATAAACAAAACGTCACAGGCAGCCATCGCGGTTCCGGTTACACTGGAAATGACATGAGCGAGCCGAAATATAAGCGGATACTTCTGAAGCTGTCGGGCGAAGCGCTGGCACAGGGCGAGCAGGGCTTTGGCGTGGACAACACGCGGGTGCACGAGATCGCGGCGGAGATCGCCGAAGTGCACCGGCTGGGCATCGAGATTGGGATCGTAGTCGGTGGCGGCAACTTCTTCCGCGGCGTGGCCGAGCAAGCCAAGGACATGGATCGGGTGTCGGCCGATCACATGGGTATGCTCGCAACAGTGATGAATGCGCTGGCGGTGCAGGATGCGCTGGAGAAACAGGGAATCCAGTCGCGGGTGATGTCGGCGATCGAGATCTTCCAGGTTGCAGAGCCTTTCATCCGGCGGCGCGCAATTCGACATCTCGAAAAGGGCCGCATCGTGATCTTCGCGGCAGGTACGGGCAATCCGTACTTCTCAACTGACACGGCGGCATCCCTGCGCGCAGCTGAGATAAAGGCCGACGTCATCATGAAGGCGACGAAGGTGAACGGCATCTACGACGCGGACCCGACGAAGGTAGCGGGCGCGGTGATGTTCGAGCAGATCACCTACATGGATGTCCTGAAAAAGGGCTTGCGGGTGATGGATGCGACGGCAATCAGCTTGTGCCACGAGAACCATCTTCCAATCGTGATTTTCAACCTGAACGAGCGCGGCAATATTCTTCGGGTCGCGATGGGTGAGCACGTGGGATCGCTGGTGAGCGCCTGACCTGGGGATCTGACGCTGGGTAATTTTTACGAGTTCCTCACGGTTTCGGAAAATAATGTAAAGTCTGTGGCTTGCGCGGCATGCGTATCCGGACTTAGATTTTCTTCCTAAGAAACTTCGGCGGAGAAAGCACGTGACACTCTCGAAAGTCAGAGCGTCGGGCCACCGAGGCGTTAAAATGGTGCCGTCCCCAGAAAGTCGTGAAGAGAGGATGGCTCAGGAATTTAAACCAGGTGAGAAGGTTCCGAGTTCAGGGGTGTACCGAGTCCTTCACAAGGGTCATAGAGACGAGCACGACGCCACGCTGCGGGAGGGCGAGCAGTTTCCCACCTGCACGGTTTGCGATCAGGGCGTACGGTTCCGGCTGGTGCAGAGCGCGAAGTTGATCGATCGGGACGCGGATTTCGTGGGGGAATAGGCGCCCGGAAAATAACCGTATCCCCCAAAAGATGGCGTTATCAAAACGGTCAACACGCAAGAAAATCTTACAAATCCAGAGTAGTTGCGCTAAGTTGTCAATGACGAACTCCAGAAGGTTTTCCATGCGCAAACTTAGTCAGCTGGCGGCAGCTTCCAATTTGCTTGCGTTGAAAACGCGACCAACGCGCATTCGCGTCCACCAGGGCGGTGGAACCAAAGGGCCAGGACGAAGTGGCCGAAACGTATCGACGAAGACGAGTAAGCCCGGCGATATTGTGAAGCAGTCGGGGATCTACGAAGTGATCCATGACCGCGAGCATCGCACCGCGCATGAAGTGGTGATGATTAACGGCGATGCCTTTCCGAACTGCGAAACCTGCGATCAGAACGTGCGCTTCCGGCTGGTCCGAACCGCGCCATATATTTTTCAGGACCAGGATTTCGAAGAAGAGAAGTAGTTTGCAGCCGACCGAAATGGGGCGGAGCGCGACTCCGCCACCGACGGTTCCCTCCCAAGCAGTTATAATCTCGTGTTCACATCCTTGATTGAGGCGGACTGAAATGGCTCAGATCAGTATGGCTGCCGTGCCGGCGCTTAAAGACCAGTTCGGGCAGTTGAAAACGCGCATGGAAAAAGCGGTAGAAGACTTTCGCAAGGAACTGGCGGCGACACGGACCGGGCGTGCGTCGGTGCACATGCTCGACAGCGTGCAGGCGGAGTATTACGGCGCGATGATGCCCCTCAACCAGGTGGCGACGATCAATGCGCCGGAGCCGCAGCTGATCGTGGTGACTCCGTTTGATCCCTCCGCTCTGGGCGCGATCGAGAAAGCAATTCGCACGGCGGACCTCGGCATGAACCCGATGAACGACGGCAAGATCATTCGCGTGCCGGTGCCTCCGCTGACGGAAGAACGCCGCAAAGAGATGGTGAAGCACATGAACAAGGCGCTGGAAGAGCATCGCACGGCGATACGGAACATCCGGCGCGACGGCAATGAGTTCATCAAGAAAACGCTCAAGGACAAGAAGATTACCGAAGATGAAGAGCGTGGAACGATGGAGCATCTGCAGAAGCTGACCGATGACGAGATCAAGAAGATCGAAGAAATGTGCAAGGCGAAGGAAAAAGAAGTCATGACCGTGTGAGCCGCCGGAATTTAGAAAAGCCCACGCTTTGTGCGTGGGCTTTTTGCTTGCCAGGGCGTTCGCTATTTGCGGCTCCATTCGCGGATGCGGGTGACTTCCGCCGCCGGAACATTGAGGTATTTCAGGAACTCCTCGTGGTCAGCCGGGGCTGATTTTTCGAACTGACGGTGCCAGCGATGCATGTCGTCGTCGCTGAAACCGGATTCCTTCATGATGGTCGTCCACTTTTCCTTGGTCATCACTTTCATTCTCCTAAGATCGAGGTGGATGCGCAGCAATTTCAGGATCACGCGCTGGTGGTCCTGAAGCGCGGCGATTTCGTTGTCGAGCTGGTTGAGCCGGCGCTTGAGAACAGAGCTCAGCTGGTTGCGGGGCGCCTTCAAGATCGCGCGGATCTCGTCGATGCTGACCCCAACTGAGCGGTAAAGCTTGATCTGTTCCAAGGCGCGCAGCTCGCGCTCGCCGTAGAGTCGGTACTTGGCCGCGGTGCGAACGGCCGGCTGCAGCAGACCGATCGACTCGTAGTAAAGAACCGTGCTCCGGGATAAGTTGCAGCGTTTCGCAAGTTGCGAGACTGTGTGCACGAGAACCAGTGTGAACCCTATAGTTGTAGACAGGTCAAGGGGAATTTATCGCACCAAGTTTGCGGGGCGGATCGCGAATCTATAATTGGCGGTTACGTTCAGACGATCAGGAGATCGACATGGCAGGTGTGCAGGGGAAGATTGCGCTGATCACCGGAGCTTCGCAGGGGATTGGGCGGGCGTGTGCCCTGGTGATGGCCGAAGCCGGAGCGACGGTCGCATTGGCCGCGCGCAATCGCGAGAAGCTCGACGAAGTGGCAGCACAAATCGCCTCGACGGGCGGACAGGCCGCAGTATTCCCGCTCGACGTGACTGACGAAGACCAAATCAAAGCGACGGTGAAGGAGATTGTCGCCAAGTACGGTCACGTCGACGTCCTGGTGAACAACGCTGGGGTCACGAAAGACCAGTTGTTCATGCGGATGAAGCGCGCCGACTGGGACTCGGTGATCCAGACGAACCTAACCAGCGCGTTTCTGCTTTCGCAGGCCGTAATCAGTTCGATGATGAAGCAGCGCTGGGGACGCATCGTGAATATCACGAGCGTGGTTGGACAGACGGGGCAGGCGGGCCAGGCGAACTATGCAGCATCAAAGGCGGGACTCATCGGGCTGACGATGGCGATTGCACGCGAAGTGGCGTCGCGGAACATCACCTGCAACGCGGTGGCGCCGGGATTTATTGAGACAGCGATGACGTCCGTGCTGTCCGACGATCTAAAAGCGAAAATGAACGAACAGATTCCGCTCGGTCGGCAGGGAACCGATCTTGAGATTGCACACGCCGTGAAGTTCCTGGCCTCGGAAGAAGCGAGCTATATCACCGGACATGTGTTGAGCGTGAATGGTGGAATGTTGATGGGGTGAGCACGCCCCCAACTGCGACGAACAGATCCCACGTCGGACTGACGCCCTTCTCTGGATGACAACAAGAGGCGTTTGTTTCGGTGCTGGCGTTAACGTTGGCTGACCGCTGAATCCCAAGTCATTTCTTGTCGATGGGTGGCACTTCGTTGCTCGCCGGCCCTGCCGCGTGCATGACTTCGTAGCGCACGACTCCGGTTTGATCCATAAAGAAGTAGCGCTTGCCATGCTTGCCAGGCTCATTGGGCCAAGCGAGGGTGAGATACGTGTCAGGCGATACCAAGCGGTAGCCAATTTTGTAGTACGTGCTCGGCTTGGGCAAATCTTTCAGGTCATCGAGCTTTGCAGAGAAGCTATCGTTCGCCTTGCGATATTCGCTCTCAGCCTTCGCGATGGCGTGCAGCTGGTCGATAACGGCAGTTTCTGCCTGGGCGTTGCGGGCGATCCGCATCTCAATGGTGCCGATGGCGATGGGAGCGACGACGGCCAGTAGCGAAATGATAATCGCGGGCCAGATTGTGTATTTCTTTTCCGATGGCATGAATGAATCTTGGGAAGCAGCCTGCTTATCATATCCGCAAGAGCAATGACTGCGGAGTCAAGTTCGAACGCGGTGTTGATACGCGAGGCACGCCCCGGCGAGATGGATCTCGTCCGCGAGCTGTTTACGGAATATGCACGGTCGCTCGACTTCGATCTCAGCTTCCAGAACTTCGAGGAAGAGCTGGCAACGCTGCCGGGAAAGTACGCCCCTCCGCTGGGCGGTGTATGGCTGGCATTCCGTGGCGACGAGGCAGTTGGATGCGTCGCACTGCGACCGTTTGACGAAGGACGCTGCGAGATGAAGCGGCTCTACGTCAGGCCGCAATTTCGCGGGCTGAAGATCGGCGAGAGGCTGCTGGAACGCTTTCTGAAGGAAGCTCGCGAGATCGGCTTCGCGAAGAATCCGCGCGGACATTACCAAAGTGTAGTTCTCGACACCATTCAGCCCTTGATGTCGAAGGCCATCGCCATGTACAAGAGTGTGGGCTTTCGCGAAATCCCTCCTTACCGTCCCAACCCCATTCGCGGAGCTGTGTATATGGAACTAACCCTCAAACCGCCTTCTGGCCGCGGTTATTGAGTCAATTTGGACGAATTTCACAGGGAGAATCTGGATGGTCTCGTATCCAGAATGTAAAAAAATGTGCTTGCCAGAAGGTTGTACTCTGATTACTATGCAGCTTCCCCTAAACCGTGTCCCCAAGGTTCGAACCCAATCATGAATATCGGCGAAACAATACGCAATTTTCGTCTGCAAAAGGGCATGTCGCAGGGCGACATCGAGAAGCGCACGGGTTTACTCCGATGCTACCTTTCACGCGTTGAAAACGGGCACACCATTCCGTCGCTCGACACCCTGGCCAAGATCGCATCGGCGATGGACGTCGCTCTCGCACAGTTCTTTTCGGATGCGCCCGCGGACAATGGATCGAAGAGCGCGCCGCAAGTCAGTGACGATGTGCTGCGTTTCCTGAACCAGATCCGGAGATACTCGCCGGGCCTGAATGACAGCGACCGTCGACTGGTGCTGACGATGGTCAAGAAGATGTCGGCCAGCGGCAACGGAAAATGAAATTTCTGACGTGAAAAAAGACGCGCTTTCGGCGCGTCTTTTTCTTTTGCATTGAATTTTCGTTACGCCGCTTTCACGCTGATGTCGTTCAGTGCGAGCACCGCCAGTTCCAACCGATCGCGGGCGCCGGTCTTCGAGAAGATGCTTTGCAGATGCCGCTTCACGGTGTTCTCGCTGATCGTGAGTTCTCCGGCGATGTCTTTGTTCTTGTAGCCCCGTGCTACCAGGAAAGAAATCTGGCGCTCGCGTTCGCTGAGGCGGGCGAGGTTCGTCGGGGCCTGCTGTGGTTCGGCAGCCATGGCATTGAGCACGCCGCGGGCGATCTCGTCGGAGAAGGCAAGCTCTCCGTCAGCCACGGCACGAATCGCGGCAAAGAGTTTAGTCGGATCGTCGCCCTTGAGAACGAGGCCACGGGCGCCGAGGCGGACGACCTGAACGTAATCCTGCTGGCTCTCAGAGCCGGTGAGAATGACGGAGGCGACGCGGGTTCCGGCACGGTCGAGGGTGCGCAAGACATCGAAGCCATCGCCGGCGGGCATGGCGAGGTCGAGCACAAGCACGTCGGGATGTACGCGTTGAACTATTTCGAGGGCCTGGGTTCCATTGCTGGCGCTGCCCATTACTTCAAAATCGGGCTGGGAATTTAAAAGTGCTACGAGGGACTCGCGAAGCACGGCATGATCATCGGCAATAACAACACGAATAGGTTCGGCCATAGGACCTCACTATCTTAGATGCCATCGCGTAGGATTGCATCTTGAGGAACTCTCGACAGAGACTCCCTAGCTGGGATGCCTGGTCTTTACAAAGTGTTTCGTGCCCCAAAGGCCGAACTGCAGCGCCTGTGTGCTATATTCCGACAAAACGCCGGGTTTGCCCCTACCCCCGTCCGGCGGTCCAAAGAACAGGCTCGCGAGGGCCTGCCCCTGGTCCCGAGGTGCTTGGTTGACGATTGACGAAGAGCTCGACCTGCTGGACAGCAGTCTCCGGCGTCTCAAGATCGAGTATGACGTCTTCTTTGGCGGCGGATCCAAGAAGCCGCCGAACGACACGCTTTGGCGCGTCACCAGCCTTATAAAGAAATTTGGCGACAGCCAGAAACTCACCTTTTCCCAACGCTATAAATTCAACTCGCTAACCCAGCGCTACGCCATCTTCAGCGATCTTTGGCGGCAAAAGCTGAAGATCAAGGAAGAAGGATATCGACGTCCTCAGGACGCGGTGCTCGGAATTGCCGGTCTGAGAACCGACGAAGAGAGGGCAGCGGAAGAGGCCTTAGGAGCCGGATCCGAAGACGAGGTTGGAGCTTCCAAGATTGCCTGCAGCGATGTGGACCGCGAGATGGATAACGTTCGCGCCTTCTACGATCGCATGATGAACGAGAAGCAGAAAGTCGGCGAGCAAGCAGGAGCGCCGTTCGAATCCTTTGCTTCGTTCCTGCGAAAGAAGACCGAGCAGATTCGGCGGGATTTCAAATGCGATGCCGTCGAGTACTCGCTGGAAGTGCAGGGCAGCCAGGTCAAACTGAAAGCCAAGCCCAAGACGGCCTGATTTCTCGCCTCCGAAGCCTGTCAAATTTACTCGTTAATCACCTTTTCCTACTCTGCTGGCCGGAGGCCGCTGCCGAAAGCCTTCTGAAAGCAAAAGACTTACACCCTCCCAGAGTTTGGCAATCCAGTTGATTAAGAAACAGGTGTTCGCGCCTTTGTGCGCACCCCGTCGGATCGAAGCTCGAATCCGGCGAAACACAGGTTTTAAAGACTCCCCGGAGGATCCAAGCAATGAAAAGTCACTTCCTGATCGCGCTTCCGCTAGCCGCAACCTTGGCTTTGCCGGCCCTGGCGCAGAACACCGCTTCGAATCCCAGCAACAATCAGCAGCCGGCCGCCACGCAAACGGCGCCGCAAGACAGCAGCTCGCAGGCCCAGTCGACCGCTCCCGGCGTTACGCCCGAGCAGGAACAGGGCATGGCCGCCCACCAGCCGCTGCAGCCGGATACCCGTGAGGGATTCTGGGGCCACTTGAATCCGTTTGCCCGCAAAAAGTATGTGCAGCGGCAGATGGCGCCGATCCGCGATCGCGTGAACGAGCTCGACGACCTGACGGCCGCGAACTCGAAGGCAATTAAGGACGTCGATGCCCGTGCCCAGGAAGGCATCCGCATCGCCTCCGCCAAGGCCACCGAGGCCGATCAGCACGCTCTGGACGCCGGCAACCGCGCCCAGCAGGCCAATACCACCGCGACCGAAGCCAGCCAGAAGCTGCAAACGGTTCAGACCACGGTTGAGAACATCGATCAGTACAAAGAAGCGACCTCGATTGAGATTCGCTTCCGCTCCGGTAATTCGGTGCTGAGCCAGAAGGCGAAGGACTCGCTGGACGATATGGCCAAGGGCCTTGCTGACCAGAAGGGCTACATCGTGGAAGTGCAGGGCTTCGCTCCCGGTCATGGCCGCGTAGCGGTTGAGAACTCGCAGCGCATCGCCGACGAAGTCGTGCGCTACCTCGTGATCAACCAGAACGTCCCGGTCTATCGCGTTTACACGATGGGCATGGGCAATGCCAAGGTGCAGGCTACCGCGGCGAGCGCTGATGGCGAAAAACCGAAGTACACCAAGGGCGGACGCGTGGAAATCAGCCTGTTGAAGAACAGCCTGGGCGAAATGGCTTCGGCGAACACCATGCCGCAGTCGGACGCGAACACCACGCCGAAGCAGTAAGTTCGGAACGGAGAGTTAGCTTTACCGAAACACCCACCTCCCGCACCGGGCCCTCGATGCGGGAGGTTTTTTGTTTAGCGGGCGCGCTTCCCTTGATGCACCTCCGGATGTAAGCTGTTGCGATCGTGGTTCCCTCGGAGTTGCGCCATGGAAACGCTCTACTACTCAAAGATGAAGTCGCCGATCGGGCCGTTGTGGGTTGCTGTTTCGAACAAAGGTGTCGTGATGGTCGATTGGGGCTCTCGCGAATTTCCACCGGTTGGTTTTGATAAGAACGCGAGTTGGGTCATTTCAGAAGAGAAGACGGAGCAAGTGCGGAAACAGCTCACGCAATACTTCGACGGGCATCGGACGGAATTTACAGTGCCGCTCGATCCGCGCAAAGGCACCGACTTTCAGAAGAAATGTTGGGATGTGCTGGTGAAAATTCCGTACGGGCAAACGCGGTCGTACCAGGAAGTGGCGAAGGCAGCCGGAAGTCCATTGGCCTTTCGTGCGGTGGGCCAAGCCAACCACGTGAACCCGATTCCAATCATTATCCCGTGTCACCGCGTGATCAACGCAGACGGCCATTTGGGCGGCTATGGCGGCGGGTTAGACGTGAAAGAGCAGTTGCTTTCCTTGGAACGCGCTCTGCCGGGAAGCGGGCCACTGTTTGAGAAGAGCGAGAAGCTGAAGGCCGTTAAGGTGGGAGCCTAGTGCTTTCGTCGGATTGCGGAGTTTCGAAGTAGGTAGAACACTGAAGTCGTATTACGAGATGGCACGCATCTGGGGGATGTGGGCATGCATTGTGAAATCTGTGAACAACTGAACGGTCAGTACGGATCTGCAGTATCGGACCTTCATACTGCGAATCAACATCTACGGCACTCGAAGGCGGGAAGCCTTGAGGCAGCACTTAGCCGGCGTCAGGTCCATCAAAGTTTGCATAACTTGATCGCCGCTGAGGCGGAGTTGAAGTCGCACAAGACTTGGCATATCGGCTGCCTGACCGTGATCCCAACTGTCTCCGCGACCGAAAGCGCCGCTGCCCTCTAGCCGCCGACGCATTGCTTTTGCGTCCAATTTTCGGCGACACTGTCTTGTGAGACCCAAGGCAGCTTGATGTATACCCCATCACATTTCAAGCAGGAAGACCTCGCCGCCATCCACGAGATGATGGCGCGCATTGGATTCGCATCGTTAATTACGAATACCCCTAGCGGCTTGGTTGCAACCCACGCGCCGGTACTCTTCGACGCCTCTGATGGTGAACAGGGCACCTTGCGAGGCCACATTGCCCGCGCCAATACGCAATGGAAGACGTCGCTCACCGACAGCGAGGCCATGGCAATTTTCACCGGATCGAATGGATATGTTTCTCCGCAATGGTATGCCTCGAAGGGCGAACATGGGCGCGTGGTGCCGACGTGGAATTACATCGCGATCCACGCTTACGGGCGCGTCAAGTTCAGCGAAGACCGCGAACTGCTTCTAAATATCGTGACGCGGCTCACGGAAAAACACGAGGCTGGGTTCGAACATCCCTGGCACGTGAGCGATGCCCCGGCGGACTATATCCAATCCATGTTGGGGGCGATCATCGCCTTCGAGATGCCGATCTCGCGGATCGAAGCGACCTGGAAGCTAAGTCAGAACAAGACGGAAGCTGACCGAGTCGGAGCGATGAACGGCCTGAAAGAGCAGGGAAATGACGTCGCGGATGCAATGGAGAAGGCGTTTACAAAAACCAAGCCTTGGAAAGAAGACAAACCCTAGCTCTAACACTTTCCTAAATTCCAATCGCCTCTTGAATCGCATCAGAGATCGCGCCGGCGTGATGGTTCATCTTCTCCGCCGACTCAGCTTCGATCATCACCCGTGCTAGTTTTTCCGTCCCCGAGTAGCGCACAACCACGCGTCCGCTTTCGCCGAGATCTTGTTCTGCCGCTTGGATCGCACCCATCACATTCGGCAGATCCTTCAGCGGCGTTTTCTCGCGCACCTTGATATTGCGGATGACCTGGGGAAAGACCTTCAAATCTTCAATCAATTCCGCGAGCGATTTTCCCGACCGTGCTAGCACTTCGAGCACGCGCAGCGCGGTGAGAATCCCGTCGCCGGTAGTGGCATCGCTGTCCATGAAAAGAATGTGTCCAGACTGCTCGCCTCCGAGCGTTGCCCCCGTCTTCTGCATTTCTTCGAGAACGTACTTATCGCCAACGGCCGCGCGCAGCATGTGGATTCCCGAGCGCTTAAGCGCGGCCTCGAGGCCCATGTTCGACATGGTGGTGGCCACAACAGTGTTCCCGTGCAGGCGTCCGCGTGACGTCATGTCGCGTGCAGCCAGAAGCAGGACAGCATCACCATTCACGATATTGCCGTGCGCATCGCTAAACAGAGCGCGATCGGCGTCACCGTCGAAGGTGATGCCGAGATCGAACCGACCGCGTGCCTGTGCGATGTGATGCGCTACCTCTTCGGGATGCAGCGCTCCGCACTGGGCGTTGATGTTTCGGCCCGTTGGGCAGATGTGGGTAAACTCCGTGACGATATTGAGCTTGGGAAAAACAAGATGTGCAATCGCGGAAGCCGCGCCATTGGCGCAATCGAGCAGCACGCGAAATCGGCTGAAATCGACGTCTGCTACCTGGGAGCGCAACCATGCCGCATAGTCTTCCCGCAGTTTTTCTTCACCGGGAAGCATTGCGGGCCCTTCGCCTTCGCTCTCCGCGCGCTCTAGTTCCTCGAGGTGATAAAAAATCTGCGTCTCAATCTGGTGCTCGATCTCGTCGGAAAGCTTATAGCCGTCCGCGCCAAAAACCTTGATGCCATTGTCCGTCCAGGGATTGTGCGAAGCCGAGATCACGATGCCTGCCGAGAAACCGTGCGTCCGCGTGAGGTAGGCGACGCCCGGCGTAGTGATGACGCCGGCGCTCACGACCTCGGCCTCAGAACTCTGCAATCCGCGCGCAAGGGCGCGGCTGATCCAGTCGCTGGATTCACGCGTGTCCTGCCCAATCAGCACTCGCGGGCTCGGGTACTTTTCCGCAAGCCGGGCGCCGAGCGCTCGACCAATGGCGAAGACGGTATGCGAGTCGAGCGGGTATTCTCCGGCAACGCCGCGAATACCATCGGTGCCGAACAGTTGTCGTACGGGGGAAGGCATGGCTTGTGACAACGGAATCACTTTTCTCCTGGCTTGGTCTTAGTAGTCGAGACGGTGACGTGGATCGGCTCCGGATTCATCAGTTGCACCAGCGGATCGCCGACATAGGCCTGTGTGGTGAAAGTCGCCCGACCTACGAGGCCGGTGGCATCCACGGGGTCGGTTATGGCCGACTCAATATTGTTTAGCCGCGATTGCGGCCCGACAATCGTGATCTTAGATGGCGTGACCTCGACGTCGCCAAGGCGATAGCCTGCGGCAAAGCTGCCGATCACGCGCGGCGTCACATCGACGACCTTCGATGCGCTGCGATCGAGATCCAGTCGCAGCTGCGAGGGCACCACCTGCAGGATCTGCACATTGTGCGGCAGGTGGCGAATCTGCTTCGGCGTCAGATCAAAAGTATGCTGCCCGACACGCGCGCCCTGCAGGTCAATCACCGCGTCGATGTCTGCGTTCGTCATCTCGCGCAGAATACGCGCCGGGCCCTGCACGCGCACTTCGGCGCGCTGGATGCGCTCGGAACTGATCTCAAGATGCTCAGGCGTGTTGTAGAACTCAATTGGCACGCTCAACGCGATCTCCGCCGGCTGATCGTGGGCGACGGCATACCAAAGCGCCAGTGCAATGAGCAGCGACAGCATCTTCAACCGGAGATGCCCGAAGACGTGCTTGCGCAGCCACTGGATCATCGTTCCATCTCCGTCGGTTCATCGCCGGGTTCGGCGTGGAATGCGCCGTTCTCGATGTCGTGATCCTGCGTGGTCGGAAGCGTCGAGGCCGGAACATGACGATGGAGCAGAACGCTCAGCCGCTCGCGCAACTCTTCGGGACTGATGTCGCGCTCAATCTGACCGCCGACGGCAACCGAAATTGCGCCGGTTTCTTCCGAGACGATGACCGCGATGGCGTCGCTCTCTTCGGTGATGCCGATTCCTGCGCGGTGGCGCGTACCAAGTTGCGTGGAAAGAATCGGGTTGATCGAAAGCGGCAGGAAACATGCCGCTGCGGCCACTCGGTCTTTCTGGATGATCACCGCGCCATCATGCAGTGGCGCGCTCGGGCGGAAGATCGTAGCCAGTAGGTCGTACGAGATATGCGCGTCGAGCGCGACGCCGCTTTCGATGTAGGTCCGCAGGCCGATCTCGCGCTCGATCACCATCAGCGCGCCAGTCTGATTCTGTGAGAACAAATTCGCGGCAAGAACAACGTCGTCATACGATTCGGCGCTCGCAGCACTCGACCTCGAACTTGTGAGCTTGCGCCCTAGGCGCGCGAGAGCATGGCGAATCTCACTTGCGAAAACCACGATGAGCGCGAAGATGCCATAAGGCAGCAGCGTCGTCATTAGCCAGTCGAGGGTACGAAGTTCGGCAAATCGTGCGGCGATAAACGCGGCGGCCAGAACGAAGACGCCGAGGAGCATGGGCGTGGCGCGCGTGCCCCGAATGAGTTTCAGGAACTCATAGATGAGCAGCGCGACCAACAGAATGTCGATCACGGCAGTCGCCAGGTCGGTCGCCTGGGGTACGCGTCCGCGTGCCAACCACTGGCCCATCCGGGTCCTTTCTGTGACGAAGGTGCGTGCTCACCGCACCTCTATTTTAAAGCACGCAGGTCATTCCGGCTCCTTGACCGTGGCCGTGACCTGGCCGAGCGCGAGTTGCGCATGAATTGTGTCGCCTTCGTGCACCCGACGGGCATCTTTGAGCAGGTGGCCCTCAGCATCGAAGACCAGGGCGTAGCCGCGCTCCAGAATTGAGATTGGAGATAGCCCTTGCAGTTGGCCGCCCAGCCGCTCGAGACGCGAGTGGCGTCGCATCAGGTAGGCGTGCAGGGTGGTCGTCAGTTTCTCGATTTGGGCGTCAATCTCCCGCTGCTTCGAGGCAAACTTGCTGCGCAGGTCATGGTGCCGAACCCGCGTCGCGGCGACATCGAGCCGGCGATGCATCTGGCGAAAAATGTTGGCCTGCGCAGACGACAGTCGAAAGAGCAAGTCGTCAACCTTCTGCTGGCGGCGCGCGATGGCAGTCCGCATTGCTCCGAATGCACCGTGTCGCGCCAACCTGTCGAGCTGTTTTTCGTATTCCAGCAGACGCATCCGCAAGGCACGCGCAAGGTGCGTGCGTAGCGTAGTCAGGCGTTCGTCAAGTTCCTGCTTGGAGCGAATTACCAGCTCCGCTGCAGCCGATGGCGTCGGTGCACGCAAATCAGCGACGAAGTCGCAAATCGTGAAATCGGTCTCGTGCCCAACAGCGGAGATCACAGGAATTTCCGATGCCGCAATCGTGCGAGCGAGAGTTTCATCATTGAAAGCAGCCAGGTCTTCGATGGAGCCGCCGCCGCGTGCGACGATGATGACATCAACGTTTGCCGCCTTATTGAACCACCGCACGCCCGATGAGACCTCGAGCGCCGCGGAGTCGCCCTGCATCTGTGCGGGGAAGATCAGAATATGAACGCCGTTGTGGCGTCGACGGAGCACGTTAAGAATGTCTTGAATGACCGCGCCGCGCGGCGATGTCACCACCCCAATTTTTCGCGGAAGTACCGGGATCGCCTTCTTGCGATCGCGCTCAAACAATCCTTCTGCCTGCAGCTTCGCCTTGAGCTGCTCGAACGCGATCTGGAGCGCGCCGGCGCCTTGCGGCTCCAGGTACTCGGCCATCAATTGCAATTCGCCGCGCCCTTCGTACAAGGTGACGCGTCCGCGCGCGATCACCTTCAGTCCGTTCTCCGGCCGAAACTTGAGAAGACGAGCCTGCGAGCGGAACATCACGATGCGCAACTGGGCCGCTTCGTCCTTCAGCGAGAAATAGAGATGCCCGGAATCGGCAGGGCGGAAGTTGGAAATTTCGCCCTCAACCCACACGTCCGCGTACTCGCGCTCCAGCGCCGTTCGGACCGAGCCGACAATGTCGCGCACCTGCCAGATGCGCCGCTGCGGCGCGGTGAAGCTGAAACCAAGCTGGTCGCTGAAAGACATTGTGGGCAGTGTAAACCAGAACATCGTCGCATCACAGGATGCGTCCGCCGCGCTCGGATATAATCCAGCCCGGTCACTGTGATGGCAACGCCGAGCGGTATCGGGCCGATTCGCGAGACTGAAGAAACGATCGAAAGTTTCGACAGTCTGATGCCCTTCCGCGTGCAGGATATTCTGCTCGTGTCCAGCCTCTACGATTCATTCATCCTGCGCGAGGATGGTCGCCTCAATGAGCTGCTGATCGGCGAATCGCGCGAGCTCGATCTCCAGCAGATTCCCGGCATCACCCACGTTTCCAATTGCACTCAGGCGCTGGAACTGGTGCGCACCCAGCCGCGCTTCAACCTGATCGTCACGAACCTTGCCGTCGGCGAGATGAACGCGGCGCAACTTGCCCGCGAGATTCGCAAATTAGGTATCGATGTTCCGGTTCTCGTGTTGGCCTACGACTACCGTGAGGTAAAGAATTTCGTGGCGCGCAATCGCGTCACCGATATCGATCGCATTTTTCTCTGGCAGGGCAATGCGCGCGTTTTGATTGCGATGGTCAAGTACATCGAGGACAAGCGCAACGCGTTGCACGACACGAAAACCGTGGGCGTGCCCGTGCTTTTGGTGGTGGAAGACAATATTCGCTACTACTCGTCTGTGCTGCCGGTGATCTACACCGAGCTGATTTCGCAGTCGCACCGCGTACTTCGCGAAGGCATCAACGTCGCGCACAAGCTGGTAAGGCAGCGCGCCCGGCCCAAGATTCTCCTCTGCTCCGATTATGAAGAGGCAGAGCAATACGCGCGGCAGTATCGCGATAATCTGCTCGCGGTTGTGTCGGATGTGCAGTTTCCGCACGGTGGCGCGCCCGATGCGGAAGCCGGATTCAAGCTGGCCCACGTAATTCGCGAGCTCGTACATGACGTGCCCATCGTCCTGCATTCGAGCCATACGGAATACAAGGCTCGCGCCCACGACGAAGGATTCGCCTTTCTGCAAAAACGTTCTCCCACTTTCCTGCGCGATTTTCGTAATCTCCTGATCGAGCAGTGCTCGTTCGGCGATTTTGTTTTTCGCATGCCCGATGGCGAAGAAGTCGGCCGCGCGAGCGACATGAACGCGCTCGAGGCGCAACTGCACCGCGTGCCGGTGGAGAGCATCGCCTTTCACAGCGCACGCAATCACTTTTCACGTTGGCTCACGGCGCGCACAGAATTTGCCGTGGCGCAAAAATTACGACCGCGGAAAGTCTCGGACTTTGCGACCCTGGAAGTCCTGCGTCGCGACCTGATCGATTCGATCAATGACTATCGGCGCGAGCAAACGGAAGTCTCAATCGGCGATTTCGATGCCTCCACTTTCAAGTTGGGCGAGGCGTTTTTCCTGCGCATCGGCTCGGGGTCGCTCGGTGGTAAGGCGCGCGGGCTGGCCTTTATGCGCCACCTGTTGTACAAGCAGCGCTTTTCGCGGCGTTTTCCGGGCGTCAAAGTTTCGGTGCCTCCTGCCGTCGTGATCAGCACCGAGTTTTTCGATCGCTTTCTTGGGAAAAACAATCTGCTTGAGTTCGCCATCCGCTGCCCCGACGACGCCGAGATTCGACAACGCTTTCTCGATGCCGCGTTACCGCCGAGTTTGCTTTCAGACTTGACCGCATTTCTCGCGCAGGCCACGTATCCCCTGGCGGTGCGCTCATCGAGCTTGTTGGAGGATTCCCACTATCAGCCCTTCACCGGTGTGTACGAGACCTTCATGCTCGGCAATCAGCAAGCGGAAGTCGGCGAGCGTCTCGATTGGGTTGGCCGCGCGATCAAGCTGATCTACGCCTCCACCTTCAGCCAGCACGCGAAAGTGTATGTGCGTGCAACGCCTTATCGCCTGGAAGAAGAAAAGATGGCGGTGATTCTGCAGGAGGTGGTGGGCGCACAGCACGATACAAGGTTTTATCCCGATTTCTCGGGAGTGGTTCGATCGCACAACTTCTATCCCACCTCGCCGATGTCGTCGAGCGATGGCATCGCTGCCGTCGCGCTTGGAATGGGCCGCGCGGTTGTCGAGGGCGGGCGCTGCTTGTCCTTCTGCCCGCGCTACCCGCGCCATCCCATCCAATTTTCGGACGTCAAAGACATCCTCGCAAATTCTCAATCGCAATTTTGGGCGATGGATCTGGAACACGCGAATGGCAATGATCCAGCGTCCGGCTTGCGTGAACTTCGCTTCGAACTGGAAGTCGCCGAACGCGATGGAACGCTCGCTCCCGTGGCCTCAACCTATAGCCGCGACAACGACGCGGTCTATGACGGCATGGGCCGCATCGGCGCGCGTCTCGTAAGCTTTGCGCCGATCTTGAAGCAGGAGATTTTTCCGTTGGCGGCGATCCTTGACCAGCTCTCGCATGTCGGTGAAGCCGCGCTCGGCCAGCCGGTTGAGATCGAGTTCGCCGTGCGCCTTCCGCGCTCGCCGCAGGAGCCTGCCAATTTTGGCTTCCTGCAAGTGCGTCCTCTGGTTCTTTCGGGCGAGGGCGAGAGCTTGCCGCTCGACGCCGTCGATCCCGCCTCGCTCATCTGCAGAAGCACGAGCGTGCTCGGTAACGGTCGCATCCAGAACCTGCACGACCTGGTCGTCGTTGACTTTCATCGCTTCGAACGCGGACGCAGTCAGGCCGTCGCCGAAGCCGTGGCGCATTTCAATGCCAAGCTGATGAACCTCGAACGACCGTATTTGCTGGTCGGCGTGGGTCGGTGGGGATCGAACGATCCATGGCTCGGCATTCCCATCGAATGGGACGAGATCGCCGGAGCCCGTGTCATTGTGGAAGCCGGTTTCCGCGACCTCTCGGTCACGCCTTCGCAAGGCAGCCATTTTTTTCAAAACCTCATGGCTTTCCAGGTCGGCTACTTCACCGTGAATCCGGAATCGGGTAGCGGCCTGCTCGATTGGCAATGGCTCGGCACGCAAGCCGCAGTTGAAGAACAGGAGTGCGTTCGCCATCTTCAATTCGACGAGCCCGCGGTGGTGATGATGAACGGTATGACCCGCGAGGGCATGATCTTCAAGCCGGGTTGCGCACCACGTCCACTCAACTCGTAAGCCTAACCCGGCTTTTCTCAAATCAGTCCGAATGCCTCTTTGCCGTACCGTAACCTCATGTTTCTTCTTGTTTAAAACGATTCAATATGAGATATTCCCGAACCAAAGGGCCGCGTCCGTGCAACGCGATGCGGAAAACCCGATAAATGAAGGAGAAGATCATGAAGCTCCGGCAGCTGTTACAACTTGCGGTACTTCTCGGAGGAATCGGCTTCGGTGGAATGCTTTGGGCGCAGGATACGGCCTCGGTCACCGGCAGCGTGAAGGACACATCCGGCGCCGCCGTCCCGAATGCAACTGTCGTTCTAGAGAGCAAAGACCGCGGCATCAACCGCACCACGACCACCAACGGCGATGGCGACTACCTGCTTCCCGTCCTGCCAATCGGCACCTACGACCTTTCCATTGCTGCCCAGGGATTCAAGAAGTACGAAGCCAGGGGAGTGATCCTGCGGGTCGCGCAGAAAGCCCGCATCGACGCCACCCTCCAGGTTGGCGCCGCTAATACCGAAGTGACCGTCCAAGGCGCCGATGTTGCGCAGGTCGAGACGCAGTCAAGCGACCTCGGCGGCACGGTTACCGGCAAGGAAATTTCGCAGATCCAGTTAAATGGCCGCAACTTTACCCAGCTCATTACGCTGGTTCCGGGCGTCAGCAACCAGACCGGGCTCGATGAAGGCGCCGAAGGCCTCGGCGGAAACGTCAGCTTCAGCGTGAATGGTGGCCGCGTGGAATACAACAACTGGGAGCTCGACGGCGGCGACAACATGGATAACGGCAGCAACTCGACGCTCAACGTCTATCCGAGCATCGACGCGATTGGCGAATTCCGCGTGCTCACCTCCAACTATGGCGCCCAGTACGGCCGTAACGGCTCAGGCACGGTTGAGGTCGAGACCAAGTCTGGAACCCAGCACTTCCACGGCGATGCGTACGAGTTCGTGCGCAACAACGCCTTCAACGCGAACAACTATTTCAACTACAACCCGCAACAGCCGGAATACAAGAAAAACGACTTCGGTTACACGTTGGGCGGACCGATCTTCATTCCCAACGTGTACAACACAAATAAGAACAAGACCTTCTTCTTCTGGTCCGAGGAATGGCGGCGTGATCGCATCCCCGTAGCCACCTACAACCAGCCAGTGCCGTCGATTGCGGAACGCGCGGGAAACTTCTCCGACCTGTGCCCGAATCCAACCACCGGCGACTCCAGCGACTGTCCAGTGCAGAGTACGGGCCCAAACGCCGGCCACCCGTATCCGAACAATCAGATTCCGGCGGCCGTCCTGGCGGCTTCGGCGCCTTATACCGCACCGCTATTGGCTCAAATTCCATTGCCTAACCTCGGAACCCCCGGAGCCGAGTTCTACAACGCTTCCCCGGTAGGCCCGACGAATTGGCGCGAAGAGTTGATCAAAGTCGATCACAACTTCTCCGACAAAGTTCGCGGCATGGTCCGTTTCATTCACGACTCGTGGGATGCGACCATGGGCACCTATTACACCGCGAGCGGAAACATCGGTGGATCATTCCCAACCATCGAGTCGCGAACCAGCAGCCCCGGCGTAAGCCTCGTGATGCGTCTCACGGCAACGCTTTCGCCGACCACCGTGAACGAGAGCGTTTTCAGCTACACCACCGACCACCTCAATCTCTACGACACCGGTTATCCCAGCGCCAATCTCTGGCAGCGGCCTTCGGGATACCCCTTACTCGGCTTCTATCAGAACGGGTACAACGGCGCATTACCGGGATTCAATGTGAGCGGCAGCACCGTTTATAACGGCGGATTCGTCAATGACGCCGGATACATTCCAAACTCCGAGTACAACGCCAATCCCACCTATACCTATCGCGACAACCTGAACAAAGTGATCGGAAAACACAACATTCAAACCGGCGCCTATTTCGTGGCGGCACAGAAGAATGAGCAAACCTTCCAGCCCGCTGGCGGATCGGTGAACGGGCTGTTCACCTACGCAACATACTCTCCCGTCTCCAGCGGAAACCCATTTGCCGACATGCTGGTGGGCAACATCGCGCAGTTCTCGCAACAGAATCAGCTTTACAAGTACTACAACCGTTACAAGATCGTCGAACCCTACGTGCAGGACGACTGGCACATCACCAGCCGGTTGACATTGAACCTGGGCGTCCGCATCAGCCTCTTCGGAACCTACCGCGAGATCAACCAGAACGCCTACAACTTCGATCCGTCGGCCTACAAGCCGGGGGCGTCGTCGATTGGTTATGACGTTAACGGCAACGCGATCGTGCTCGGTAATCCCTACAACGGCATCGAGCGTTGCGGCGAGGGCGGCGTGCCCGTCGGCTGCATGAAGGGCCACCTCTTCAATCCGGCTCCGCGGTTGGGCTTTGCATTCGATCCCTTCGGCGATGGCAAGTGGTCGATTCGCGGCGGATATGGAATCTTCTTCGAGCATACCAATGGCAACGAAGCGAATACCGAAACGCTCGAGGGCAGTGCGCCCCTCGTCCAGGTTTCCAACCAACTGAACTTCACCGGATACCAGAACGCCGGGCAGAGCGCGGGCGAGCAATTGCCACTCTCCGTCACATCCATCCCCAACAAGGCAGTGTGGCCATACGTCCAGCAGTACAACCTGAACATCCAGCACGATTTCGGACATAACACGATTGCGAGCATTGCCTACGTGGGCAGCAAGGGAACGCATCTCACGCGGCAATACGATATGAACCAGCTGGCGCCGTTGCCGGCATCCCTGAATCCCTACAAAGTAGGTGAGGCGATCGGGCCGAACGATTGCACCAACGACACCACTCCGAGCGGCGTACCGATCACAGGTCTCGCCCTCATTCACCTGAACATTGCGTGCGGTAACGATCCCGCTCAGTACCGCCCCTACCAGGGATATGAAGGCATCATCCGGGTTGAGGACGAAGCTTCCTCTTCCTACAATGCACTGCAGGCTTCTCTGCGGCGCAGCGTCGGACAGCTCGAAATCGCCTTCGCGTACACCTACAGTCATTCCATTGACGATTCGTCGGATCGGTATGACAGCGGCTTCACCAACTCGTTCGATCTCTCGCGCAGCCGAGCGTCGTCGAACTTCGATCAGCGCCAAGTCCTGAATTTCAGCTATGTCTGGGACATGCCGTTCTTCAAGGAAAAAGGCTGGAAGAACTGGGTGATGGGCGGCTGGGAATATTCAGGCATTACGTCGCTGCAGTCGGGTTCGCCGTTCACCGTGACGAACTCTAATAACTTTGTCGATAACGCCGGCGTTGGTAATACCGCAGGAACGGGATCGACTCCTGATGTCGTGGGCAATCCGTATGCAGTTACGCCGGCCCCCATGCCGTTTGAAGGTCCGTTGATGTACAACCCGAATGCATTCGCGGCGCCGCAAGGCCTGACCTTCGGCACCGCACCGCGCAACTATTTAATCGGCCCACGGCGCATCAACTTTGACATGGCGCTGTACAAGCATTTCGTCGTCGGTGAGCAGAAGTCTTTCGAGTTCCGTGCCGAGGCCTTCAATGTCTTCAACCACACCGAATTCGGTTCGCCCGACGGTGGCTTCCAGGACAGCACGTTCCTCTACCTAACCGGTGCGCACAATCCGCGCATTTTGCAACTGGGCTTGAAATTCCTCTTCTAGGCGATCTCCACTCAACCCTGGCGGCCGGCACGCACTGCGGCCGCCAATTCTTTTAGGAGCCCGCGCGTTTCGTCCCAGCCCATGCAGGCATCGGTAATGCTCTGCCCATAGACGAGCGACTTTCCCTTGGTCAGCTTCTGCGCGCCCGCGACCAGATTACTTTCCAGCATGACGCCAATGATGTTCCGGCTTCCCGCCGCGATCTGCGCCGCAACATCGCGGCACACCGAGGCTTGCCGCGTGTGGTCCTTGTTGCTATTGGCGTGGCTGCAATCGATCATGAGCCGCTGCGGCAGCCCAGCTTTTTGCAGCAAAGCAGAAGCTTCCTTCACCGAAGCCGCGTCGTAGTTTACGGTCTTGCGGCCGCCGCGAAGGATGATGTGGCAATCAGGATTGCCGGAGGTCGCGAAGATTGCCGACTGCCCATACTTCGTATGTCCGAGAAACGTGTGCGTGTGCGCTGCCGATTGCACGGCTTCGATCGCGATGCTCACATTTCCGGAAGTTCCATTCTTAAATCCGACCGGGCACGAAAGCCCGGAAACCAATTCGCGATGCACCTGGCTCTCCGTCGTGCGCGCGCCAATCGCTCCCCAGCACACGAGACCAGCCAGATATTGCGGCGTGATCATGTCGAGAAATTCGGTGCCGGTCGGCACTCCCATCTCGGCGAGATCGAGCAGAAGATGCCGCGAAATTCGAAGGCCATCGTTGATGTTGAATGACTCGTCGAGATGCGGATCGTTGATCAGTCCCTTCCATCCAATCGTGGTGCGCGGCTTTTCGAAATATACCCGCATCACGATGCACAGGTCGCGAGAGAACTCGTCGATCGCGCCTTTCAGCAGCGCCGCATATTCCCGTGCGGCCTTCGTGTCATGAATCGAGCACGGCCCAACGACCACAAGCAGCCGCGTATCTTCGCTCCGCAAAACATTGCGCACCGCGGCACGCGCCGTGTACACAGTGGTCGCAGCTTTTTCCGTCGTCGGCAGTTCCTCGTCGAGGAACGCCGGCGGGAGCACGACTTTTGTCCACTGGATGCGAAGGTCTTCGGTAGGGCGGATCATGGCTGCACTCCCGACAAATCCACCTTACCACAGCATTTTCGGCAGTTGATGAAGAGGCTAGTGCGTAGGTACATGCATGATGTGCATGCCCGGGTTCACCACCAGCGCCGCTGCGCCCACGATGCCCGAATCCGGCCCGTAGCGCGCCTTGACGAGTGGAATTTCTCCCGCCCGTGGGTTCACCGACCATGCGCGCAGGTGTTCGCTGATGCGCGGGTACCAGTTCGAAAGCATCGTTCCCACGCCGCCGCCCATCACGATCACATCGGGCTCGAGGAAGTCGACGATGTTGCCCAGCCAGATCGCGATCAGGTCCGCGGTTTCTTCCAACACTTCAATGGCGAGCCGGTCGCCGGCATGCCAGGCTTTTTCGACAATCTCACCCGTAATCGCAGAGACATTTCCTCCGGCCAATTCGAGCAACTGTTGTCCTTCACCATTCGGTGACGACTCGATCTTCCGTCGCGCCCGCGTAGCGATTCCCGGCCCGGCCGCCAGCAACTCGATACACCCCGGCTTCCCGCACCCACAGCGCGGTCCGCGATGATCGTAGTTAATGCTCATGTGTCCGCCCTCGCCGGCAGCGCCGGTGCGCCCGAGATAAAGATGGCGGTCGAACAGAATTGCCGTGCCGATGCCGGTGCCGATCGTCCCGTAAAAAACGCAATCGTATCCGGCGCCGTTTCCCCAGATCGCCTCGGCCAGTCCAGCGGCATTCGCATCATTGTGCAATTCGGTTGGCAATTTGTAGTGCGCCGCAATCAGCGGAGCGAGCGCAAAATTCTTCCAGCAGGGAACATTGGTTGCCATCACCACGCTTCCCGATCGCGGGTCGACGGATCCCGGAGCACTCAGCCCGATGGCGCGGACGGTTGCAGTCGGATTCTCGCGCATCGTCCGGTCAATGGCCTCGCGCACTGCGGAAACTGCTTCTTCCGCACCCTTCGTGGCGTTCATGGGATTGCGGGTCTTGTAGAGAATTTCACCGCGATCGTTCACCAGGCCGGCAGCAACCTTTGTCCCGCCAATATCCACGCCGAGAAATAATTCGCCCGTCGCTCCCATTTCACACTCCAAGGCCGTGTAGTTTATGCAATCGCTCGCGACAAATCTAGCGATATCGCCGGATGCGCAGCATGTGCCGGTCGGCACGATACATGCCGAGCACGTAGAGGATCGGCTTCCCCTGCGTCGAATAAATGGTTTGGCGGATCCGCAACACCGGGTAGCCCTTCGGCACCGCCAGCAGTTTCGCCAGGTCGTGGTCGGCGCCGGTGGCGTCGATCTCTTCGTCGGCGTGTGCGATGGTCACGCCGTACTCTTTTTCCAGCAGCGTAAATAGCGATCCGCGCTCGATTGCGGCCCGCGAAAGACCACGGAAATCCTCGGCCGACAGGTACGACGTCTCCAGCGCAAACGGCTCGGTCGATCCCAAACGCAAGCGTTCGATCTTGAGCAAACGGCTCGTGTTCGGCAGGGAAAGGCGCGCCGCGATCTCCTGTTCATCGTCGGTGATCTTCAAGGCAACCACGCGGGAAGAGGAATCCAAGCCTCGTCCGGCAAGCTGCTCGGTGAAGCTCATCAGCTTGTTGAAGTGGATCTTCGGCGTGGCGACGAATGTACCAGCGCCATGGCGACGCTCCACTAGGCCTTCGCGCTCCAGTCCAACCAGCGCGTGGCGCGCCGTCATCAGGCTCACCTCGTGCAGTCGCGCGAGGAGGCGCTCCGAATCCACCGCGTCGCCCGGCGTGAGCTCGCCACGCTCGATGCGCTTCACAATGGAATCCTGAATCCTTTTATATGCGGGAATACCGTTTCTTCGAGTGATCGGCATAGCAGTCGATTGCGGGGATTTTACAACAGCTATAGAGCGATAGCTACAGCGAACCGTTAAAAACGCAACTTCTTCGACAAAAAGCATGGATGACGGCATTTTTTTGCTTGACGAAGGCACGGTTACAGCTATATAGCAATAACCTACGTTGCACGACGCGCTTTTTGGTTCTGCCGACCGGCGGTTCCTCTTGGTGCTTGATGGTGGAGCTGTGTAAATCCGGCAGGACGCCGTTACCTCCCAGCGATCCTGCCTTTTTTCTTGTTCGTCACCGATCCGCGCTGTCGCCATGCGCTACCCTGAAGGCGGAGGAGTCGATGCCCGGTTCCAAACCCGCAGCAGAATCGCCGTTGAAGGCCGTAGTGCTGGCCGCGGGCAAGGCATCCATTCACCCCGGGCGTCCGTTGGTGCTGGAGCCGCTCGGTGACAAAAGCATTTTGCAATGCGTCCTTGCCAACGCGCTCGAGCTTGTCTCTGCCGATGATCTTTATGTGGTCGAAAACGGACACGCCGAGCTGCGGGCCTCCGATCCCCGGCTGCACTACGTCGAGCAGGAAACCGCCGCTGGCACCGGCGATGCAGTCCGACAGGTCGTCAGCCAACTCGACGGCTACCAGGGAACGCTGCTGATCCTCTACGGCGACACACCCCTATTCCGCAGCGCCTCGATCCGGGGAATGTTGAACCGCCACCGCCTGCGCAATGCCCACCTCACCCTGCTCACTGCGGAGGTCGATCGCCCGCTGCCCTATGGCCGCATCATTCGCAACAACACAGGCCAGATCATCGACATCATTGAAGACAGCGCTGCCTCGGCCGAGGTACGCGCAATTCGCGAGGTTAACGTCGGCGCCTACGTAGTCGAGTTTCCGGTGATCGCCGCCGCGCTAAAGCACCTCTCGCCCTCGCCGGTCGATGGCGAATACCGCCTCACGGATTGTGTCCACGAGCTCATTCGCTCCGGGCTGCGAGTGGAGAGTTATCGCCTTTACGATCAGGATGAGGTGCAGGGCATCAACACCGAGCAGGACCTCGCGCAAGCGCAGTTCATTCTTGAGAAACGCCTCTTTCATCCCCGCCGCCAGGAAGAGCAGAACATCGTCACTTTCGGCACCGGCGGATGGCGTGCCCTAATCGGTGAAGGCTTCACATTGCACAACGTGCGGAGGCTTTCGCAGGCGCTCTGCAATGGCATCATCCGCCGCAGTGAGGAAAACCGCGGCGTGATCGTCGGCTATGATCGCCGGTTCTTATCGCGGCAAGCCGCCGAAGCCTCCGCCGAGGTCTTCGCCGGCAACAATATTCGCTGCATCCTGCTTCCGGAAGATGCGCCCACGCCACTCATTAACTATGCGACGGCGGTGAAAGGCTCCGCCTACGGATTAGCCTTCACCGCCAGCCACAATCCGCCAGAGTGGAACGGCCTGAAGGTTTTTAACGGCGATGGCTCGTTGCTCCAGGACGACGTCACCCGCGAAATCGAAAAAGAAACCAACGCCCTCACACCGCAGCAGGTCGTAAAGCTCGATCTCGACGTCGCGCTTACCTCTGGGATTGTCGAGAAACACGATTTCACGAACCAGTACGTCGATGCCATCGAAGCGCTGGTCGATATGGCCGCGATCCGCAATGCTGGACTGCGCCTTATCGTCGATCCGATGTACGGCGTCGGGCAGCTCACCCTCGGCACCGTACTCACCGAGGCGCGCTGTCGCGTGACCTTCATTCACGAGCGCCACAACCCGCTCTTTGGTGGACGCTCGCCTGCGCCCAACGAAGACGCGCTGCGTGTCCTCAGCTCCGAGATGCAGGAGCAGCACTACGATCTCGGTCTTGCCATGGATGGAGATGCCGATCGCGTCGCGATCCTCGATGAGCGCGGCCGCTACGTTTCCATCAACGACATCCTCGTGCTGCTCTACTGGTATCTGCACGAAGTTCGCGGCCAGCGCGGCGGCGTGGTGCGCAATCTCTCGACAACTCACATGCTCGACCGCCTTGCGCGCAAGCTCGGCGAACAATGCTACGAGAAGCCCGTCGGCTTCAAACACATTGCCACCGGCATGGTCGAAAACAACGCGCTGCTCGGCGGCGAATCCTCCGGCGGCCTCACCATTCGCGGCCACATCCTCGGCAAGGACGGCATCTTCGCCTGCGCGCTCGTGGTTGAAATGCTCGCGCGCACCGGCCGCAAAATCTCCGCGCTCATGGACGACATCCACGAGATGATCGGCCAGCTCTATTTCATGGAAGAGTCGCTGCCCGCCACTCCCGAGATGCGCATCGCCGTTCCGCAGCGCATGAAGAGCGGTGCGCTCGATGCCATCGGTTCCTACAAAGTGCTCAGCACGTCGTACCTCGACGGCATCAAGCTCCTGCTAGAAAACGACAACTGGGCACTACTGCGATTCTCCGGCACCGAGCCAGTTCTGCGCCTGACGGTCGAAGCCGACAGCGAAGCCAAATCCCGCGAACTGCTCCAATGGCTGCGCCAATTCGCCACCGCGTCCGCGTAGAACGGGTCGAGCAGCGCTTCAGCACCGCGTCCCTCGAAAATTAACTGGGCTTTAGCCCCTGCGTCGCACGATGTAGGACAATATCTCCTGCATGAACGACCAGGTTGTGGTCCGCTGCAAGGACCTCCGCAAAACTTATCCCGGCAACGTCGAGGCCGTCCGTGGTTTGGATCTCACCATCTACGCCGGACAGTGCTTTGGACTCCTCGGTCCCAACGGTGCCGGCAAAACCACGACCATCGAGATTCTCGAGGGCCTACTCGATGCCACCTCCGGCGACGTCGAGATTCTCGGCCACACCTGGAAACGCGACTCACGTGCCCTGCGCGAGATGATCGGCATCTCGCTCCAGGAGACCCGTCTTAGCGAAAAACTGTCTGTCCGTGAGACCGTCGAATTGTTCGGCGGATTCTATAAACAGGCGCGCCCGGTTGCGGATGTGATCGAAGAACTTTCCCTTACCGAGAAGGCCGATGCGCGGGTCGGCAATCTTTCCGGCGGCCAGAAGCAGCGGCTCGCGATCGCCACCGCACTCGTCTCCAATCCGCGCATCCTGTTTCTCGACGAGCCGACCACCGGCCTCGACCCCCAGAGCCGCCGCCAGGTCTGGGACATCGTCCGTCGCTTCCAGCAAACCGGCGGCACCGTACTACTCACTACGCATTACATGGACGAAGCCGAGCGCCTCTGCGATTACATCTCCATCGTCGACCACGGCAAGGTGATCGCCGCCGGAACTCCCGCCGAGTTGATCTCTGGCGTCGGCGGACAGCATCGCGTCGAGTTCGCGCTCGAGGTCGATGGCGTGGACAACGATATCTGGCGCAAGCTTCCAGGGGTCGGAGGCGTGCATCAGGACGCTGGTATCACCGCGTTAACTGTCGAAGAGCCGCACCTCACCATCCCCGCGTTGCTCGCGCTAGTGAATGAGCGTGGATGGAAATTGAGCCAGCTGACCACCCGGCAATCCAGCCTGGAAGACGTCTTCGTGAACCTCACCGGACGTCACCTGCGAGAGGACTAATGGCGACGCAAACCGAATCTCTGACCACAAACGGCCGCTGGAGCGGTTACGCCGGGCTGCTGAGCGCTCGCATGAAAGAGCTCTTTCGCGAGCCCGAGGTCCTCTTCTGGATCTTTCTTTTCCCGATCCTGCTCGCCTTCGGCCTCGGCATCGCCTTCCGTAACCGGCCAGTGGAAAAAATAAATGTTGTTTTCGCCGAGCAGGCCGGCTCCGCGCAGTTGCAGCAGCTACTCAAGTCCGCTCCCGACGGCCAGAAGTTCGTGATTCAAGTCCAACCCGCCGACCAGGCCGCGAACAGCTTCCGTCTCGGCAAGGTTGATCTCGAAATCGTGCCCGACGCCAATGGCGGCGTGCAGTACGTCTACGATCCCGCTCGCCCCGAAAGCGTTCTGGCACGCAACGAGGTCGACGATGCCCTCCAGATTGCCGCCGGACGCAAGCCCGTCCTCACGTCGAGTTCGCGGGTCAACAGCGAGCCCGGCAGCCGCTATATCGACTTCCTCATCCCCGGCCTGCTCGGCATGAACCTGATGGGCTCCGGCATGTGGGGCATCGGCTTCGCGCTCGTTGACATGCGACAGCGCAAGCTGCTGAAGCGCTTCGTCGCCACCCCCATGCGCCGTAGCGACTTTTTGCTCGCCCTCGCCTCCAGCCGCCTGGTGCTCATGATCATCGAATTGGTGATCGTCCTCGGCTTCGGCATTTTGATGTTCCACATGCGGGTGATGGGATCATGGGCGGCGATCCTGACCGTCAGCTGTCTCGGCGCCATGACTTTCGCCGGCCTCGGCCTGCTCACCGCCAGCCGTGCCCAGAAAATCGAGACCGCCAGTGGCATCATGAACGCCATCATGATGCCGATGTGGGTCTTCTCCGGCATCTTCTTCTCCTACGAACGTTTCCCGGCCAAGGTGATCCCGATTATCCGGCTCCTGCCCCTTACGGCCCTGAACGATAGCCTCCGGGCGGTCATTCTCGAAGGAAAGACCCTGGCTTCCCAGACCGAACCACTCGTGGTTTTAGGCCTGTGGTGCGTCCTGTCGTTCTTATTTGCAGTTCGTCTATTCCGTTGGACATAATGCACTTGCGCGCCGCAACTTTTCCCTGGGGCGGGGTTTATACCCGGTGAGTCCAGGTGGAGTTGTGTCGCTACGGCTCACGTGGAGTGAACTCAATGCGTAATCGTTTTACTGTTTTTTCGCTCGTTTTGTTGTTCCTTGCCGCAGTTTTTGCGGCTGGATCTGCTTTCGCCCAAGGGCCGCCTCCAGGTCCTCCGCCGGGCCCACCGTCCGGCTACAAACCCAATCAGAGTCTCGAGCCTGAGCAGCCCGAGGGCAACGGCGCCAACGCCGGCGGCAAATGGATGGTCTTCCAGACCGAAGATCCCATGACCGCGGCCAAACTCGTCCGCTACGAACTCGAGTCGGACAACACCATGCCCGACAGCGATCGCCATTCCAAAATCATTTTGTCCTGCAAGAATGGCAAGCTCGAGCACGCGGACTTCGAGCCGAGCATTCGCATGTCCGGCCCAAACCGTCCGGGCTTCTGGGGACAGCCCCAGATGGAAGTGCTGGTCCGTGTTGACGGCTCCCACAGCAACCACGGCTGGAACTGGCTCGGTCGCGCGCTTTCCATGGATAAAGGCACCACGCGTGAGCTGATTGGCTCCCATCTGTTTCGGGTAGAGTTCCTCGGTATGCGTCGCCAGGCTCCGCCGGCCCCGCAGATCGCAGAATTCTCGCCGGATGGATTGGATCTCGGCAAGGTCCGTCACGACTGCGACATCTCACCCAAGAAGCCGTAAAGAAGCATTGCCTAAAGCAGCGACGTAGGGAAGAGGAGCACCCCAGAGGTGCTCCTTTACTTTTGCGTCAACTGCGCGACTTCTCCGCGAACATACTCCGCCGACTTCCCACTCGGCATGAGCTCCAAATACTTCTCGTACGCCGCCTTCGCATCATCTTTCCGCTGCAACTTCAAGAGCGCATCCCCTAGATTCACATACGCGATCGCCCGCGCCGGATCGGCGGCAATTGCCTTCTGATACCACTCCACCGCCTCGTCATATTTCTGCAGCCGGAAGAACGCGAACCCGGTGTTGTTGGCGAACAGCGCATTCGTCGGCACCAGGCCAGCGGCTTCCTTGAACTTTGCCAGCGCCTCTTCGTATTTCTTTTCCTTGTACAGCCGCATGCCCTCGTCGTTCAGCGCGAACGGCCCACTCGGCTCCGGTGCTCCCCGCGTGACCATCGCCACGGTCTCTTTTCCCGACTTCAGCGCCGCCAGCTCCTGGCGCAACTGCTCATTCTGCCGGTCTTTTTCCTGGTTCTCGATCCGCAGCTTTTCGATCTCGGCATTCAGGTGGATCGCGTCATCGTTCAGCTGCTTCGAGTCCGATTCCAAAAACTCGGACTCATGTTTCAGCTCGAAGATGAAATCTCCGCCTTCGCTTCCTGGCAGATTGCCAAATGCCGGGGTCTGTTGCGACAAAGCCGAAACCGCCGGAGCCACATACGTCGCCAGCTCCGAAGCCGTGATCACGCCATCGCCGTTCAAATCGGCCCGTCCATCGAGCGCCTGCAGCACCGTCCACGTGAACACGGAATGTCCATTCGGCCCGCCGTCCGCAACCTGCTGGTCCGCGCCACCCGCTGTGAACATCTGTCGTCCCTCGCGTCGCGCAATCTCCTGGAGATAATTCTGCGAGTTCGCCATCCCTCCGCCGCGTGTGAGCGCCAGCCCGCTATAGCACGAGTCCATCACGAAAAGCACATGTTTGGCCGGGATCGATTCCGCGATGTCCTGGAAGTTGGTCATCGAGATCGCCTGTCCCTCGTAGCTCGTGAGGTCAGCCTCGACCGGGATGATGTACCCCAGCTCCCGTCCCGACGCCAGCTTGCGCGTCGCGCCATGTCCCGCAAAGAAGACGAATACCCTGTCTTCTTTGTTCACCATGTCCGGGTTCGCCAGCTTGTCGCCCAGCAGAGACAAAATGTTCTGCCGCGTCGCATCGGCGTTCGTCAGCAGAAACACATGGTCCGGCTTGAACTGGTACTTGTTCACCAGCACATCGCGGATGCCCTGAGCATCATTCGCGGCGTAGCGAAGCTTCGGCCAGTTCTTGTAGTCGTCAATGCCGATCACCGCCGCCCAGCTCTCGCGGTAAGGCGACTGCACCGGCGGAGGCTCGCTCGCCACCTGGGTTCCGCGCATGCCCGTCGTCACCGCCGCGCCGTCCCACGACGCGAACTTGTAGCCGTCCTTCTCCAGCGCCTCGATCACCTGCGGCAGCACCGCGATCGCCTGCTTGTGAATGTCGTGGAACAGGATGATCCCGCGCCCCTGCTTCTGCACCTCAGTCAGCACGCGCTGCACGATCGAGTTCGGCACCGGATCGGCCCAGTCCATTGAATCCACGTTCCAGATCATCGCCTTCAGGTGGTCGCCCTGCGACACGTTCAGCACCGAATCGTTCACCGCACCGTACGGCGGACGAAACACCGTCGGCTCACCCTTCTCGATATACGCCAGCAGCTTATTGGTCTCGCCAATTTCCTGTGTTTGCCCAGCTGCATCGAGCTTCGGCAGCACCGGATGGCTGTAACTGTGGTTTCCCAGCGCCGATCCCTGCGCAAAAATCCTGTAGCTCGCCTGCGCCGTCGGTGTCAGCTTGACGTCGCCGTTCTCCGCAACCGTTCCAAGGTTTTTGCCAACCTCAAAGAACACGGCTTGGATGTTGTGCTGCTTCAGGATTTCCAGGATCTGGTCGGTGTATTTCGGATGCGGCCCATCGTCGAACGTCAGCAGGATGGTCTTCGGCGGCATCTCGGTCCCGAAGATTTCCTCCCGATGCTTGGCCTTGATCGCGCCGCGAGTCTCCGCCGCCGGGAGGAGTCCGTCGTTGTCCTTCAGGATCTGCTCACGCGTGTACTTGCTCTTCACGAACGCAACGTACTTGTCCCACGCCTCGCGGTGTACCGGCATCGCCCGCGTCGCAAACTGCCCGTAGGTAGTGCTGATCTCTTTCTGGTACATCGCCTGGATCTGGTCCAGCGCCGCGATGTCGTCAGTAACGCGCTTCTTCAGTTCCGCCGGAAGCTGACCGACCGTGTCCTCGAGTTCGTCGAACACGTCGCGAAACACCAGCTTGTCAGCGTCGCGATAGTCGGCATTGGTCTCTACACGCGTCAGGAAATCGCCGATCCGGCCCGAGTCCGGTTTGCCCGCAGGATCGACTAGGCTCGCGGTAAGCTCCGTGATCCGCTTCTGGTTCTGAACGAACAGCGACTCGCCGATAATCGCCACGCGATCGCGATTGATCTGGTCGAGCGCCGCTTCGCCATCGGTCAGCACGACCACCTGCCGGAAGGTCGCGACGATCTGGTCCATCTGCGGCGCCAACTCGGTCGCAGCCGGGTTCGCCGCCGGTGCCTGCATGGCCCAGCCACTCACTACCAGCGCCACTGCCGCGAGACACACTCGTACCAGCTTCATGAGCACCAGGATTCCTTTGTAAGTTGTACCTCCGGTAGCTTACGTCACCCCCGGCAACGAGCAAAGTGACGATTGCCACAACCGCGCCGGGTCGGGAATCCCACTGTCCGCTTCCGCACGATTTCCGCTGCCGACGGACAGCCACGCGCCGGAAAGTGCCGCTGCGGGCGTACGAAATCAACGCCTTAGCGTCGCCGGATCTGGACGCGAAATTGCTCCTAACCACCGTTTGAGGTCAGCTTGGTGAGCACTCTTCTACACGATCTCCGACTCGCGTTCCGCCGGCTGCGCACGTCACCTGGCTTCACCTTTACCGCCATCATCATCATTGCCCTCGGCATCGGCGCCAACACCGCCATCTTCACCCTCGTGCACAGCATCATGCTGAAGTCGCTCCCGGTGGGCGATCCGGCCAAGATCTACCGCATTGGCACCGCCGACAACTGCTGCGTTTACGGAGGCCTGCAGGACAACTGGGGCTTATTCTCCTATGCGCTCTACCAGGACATTCGCGAGCACACTCCCGCGATCGAGGAGCTCTCCGCCAGCGAGTCTTATCGGACAATGCTCGCCGTCCGCCGAACTGGAACGCGTGAACCAGCGCAATCCTTCCGCAGCGAATTTGTCTCCGGCAACTACTTCAAGGTCTTCGGACTCAATCCGTATGTCGGCCGCCTCTTCGCCAATTCCGACGACGTGAAGGGCGCGGCCCCAGTCGCCGTCATCAGCTATCGCGCGTGGCAGCAGAAATACTCCTCCGACGGCTCCGTCGTGGGTGCAACCTTCGTCTTAAACGGTGTTCCCGCGACGATCATCGGAGTCGCGCCTCCCGGCTTCTTCGGCGAGCGGCTGCAAGGCGACCCGCCCGATTTCTGGATGCCGCTTTCTCTCGAGCCGGTTCTGCTCCGCGAAAACTCGCTCCTCGATCACCCCGAACTGAATTGGCTCTACGTCTTCGGACGCCTCGCGCCTAACGCCCAACCAAAGCAAGTTTCCGCCCAGCTCACCACCGAGGTACAGCAGTGGCTCACCTCGCGGGGAATCGTCTCAGAGCGTGAGAAAGCGGATATCGGAAAACAAAAGGTTGATATCGGTCCCGGCGGCGCTGGCATCACGTCGCTCCAGGAAAGCGTTTGGCCCGGCCTGCGCCTCTTGATGGCAGCTTCCGGTGTCGTGCTTCTCATCGCCTGCGCCAACCTGGCAAACCTTCTGCTCGCGCGTGGCATGGCCCGCAAGATGCAAACTTCCATCCGTCTTGCGCTGGGTGCGAGTCGTATCCGTCTGATCCGCGAAACCCTGGTTGAAAGCATCGTCCTCTCGCTCGCCGGAGGCGCTGCCGGCATCGTCCTCTCGCATCTCGCGGCCCGGGCCATCGTGCTCGCCACCTTCCGCGGCAACTCATTCATCCCCATCGATACCCAGCCATCGCTGCCGGTTCTCGGCTTCGCCATCGCGCTCTCGCTGCTGACCGGCATCATCTTCGGCGTCGCGCCCGCCTGGATCACCTCGCACTCCGACCCCTCCGAAACCATGCGCGGACAAAGTCGCTCCGTCACCGACCGTTCCGCCTTCCCGCAACGCGCCCTCATCATCTTCCAGGCGGCCATCTCCGTAGTTCTGCTCGCGGTCGCGGGCTTCCTCACCATGAGCCTCCGCAACCTTCAGAACCAGCAACTCGGTTACGAAAAAGAAGGCCGCCTGCTGCTCGAGGTCGATCCTCTCGCCGCCGGATACACTCCCGAGCGACTGTTGCCTCTCTATCAGCAACTACAAGAGCGCATGTCGGCGATTCCCGGCGTGAAATCCTCAACCCTCGCGCTCTACACTCCCCCTGAAAATAACAACTGGGGTGAACACGTCTGGGCTCCCGGCATCCCCGATAACAACACTCGCCAATCGTCGTGGGTTCGGGTTGCACCGCACTACTTCGAGACCATCGGAACCAAGCTTCTGGAGGGCCGAGCCATCGACGATCGCGATACGCCAACGTCGCAATTCATCGCGGTGGTGAACCAGACCTTCGGCAAGCAGATTTTCGGAACCACCGATGTCATCGGGAAGCACTTTGGCAAAGGCGACGCCAGCCATGCCGGAGACTATGAAATCGTCGGCATCGTCGAAGACGCGAAGTACCGGGATCCCAGCAACCCCGCGTCAGCCATGTTTTTCGTTCCCATAACCCAGGTCACCAGGACGTACCAGGAACCGGGCGACAGCAGCGGCGAAATTCGCTCCCTCTACATCAACTCCATCGTGCTGCACGTCGCCGGAGATCCAAACTCCTACGCTGAAATCGCAAAGTCCACTCTCGCCAGCGTCGACCCCAATCTCACCGCCCATCACGTTCACAGCTACAGCGAAATGGTCAGCATCAACCTCAGCCAGGACACGCTGCTCTCCCGCCTCACTTCGCTCTTCGGCGGATTGGCTGTCCTGCTAGCCTGCATCGGCCTCTACGGCGTCACCGCCTATCGCGTCGCAAGGCGCACCGGCGAGATCGGAATCCGCATGGCGCTCGGCGCCAATCGCAAGGACGTCCTGGCGCTGGTTCTGCGCTCGGCCTTCACGCAAGTTGGATTGGGATTAGTGATCGGCGTGCCATTCATCTTCGTGGCCGGCCACTTCCTCGCCAGCCAATTGTTCGGCGTGAAGCCGTATAACCTGGCCATCGTCTTCGGCTCAGTCGGCGTTTTAGCAACCGCCGCCGCGATAGCAACCCTCATCCCAGCCCGCCGCGCCGCCTGGATCGAGCCCATGAAAGCCTTAAGAACCGAATGAGGAGCGCATTGCGGTCAGCCAACGGAACCGCTGTCGTCGCGAAAACCCCATCTTGTCATGCAAAAGCGCATCGCGGTCAGCCAACGAAACCGCTGTCGTCGCGAAAACCCCATCTTGTCATGCAAAAGCGCGTCGCGGTCAGCCAACGAAACCGCTGTCGTCGCGAAAACCCCATCTTGTCATGCAGAGGAGGGCGACAGCCCGACGTGGCACCTGCTGTTTCGAAGCCCAGGAAACCTAATTGACTAAAGCGCTACTCATCGACGCCGGCAAGCTTCGGGGATCAACCAGCCTTCGAAATTCCGTCATCCGCCCATGTGGCCCAAGCTTTATCTCAGGCAGCACCGAGGTCGTGAACACGATGTCTTTCTCGAGGTCACCGAGCTGCGTTCGGAAGCGGAACTGGATCACGCCGGAGCCGTCCCACGGATTACTCTCAATCCGCAGCACCGAGCGGACGAATTGATCGTCTATCCGAAGTGCAACCCGTTTGCCTTGAAGCTGAAGTTCCTGTCGCGCAACGGGCTTGCCGGAGCCGGTGAGGTAATCGACGGATGAAACGCGAAACTCATCCTCGGATTCCAGGACGATCTGCTGCGTCTCCGGAGGCTCGCCGGTAAGATACGGACGGGGCGCCAGGTGACGCACGAACTCCCAGCGCGAGTACTCGTCTTCGAGTTTCGCGATGTGGTCCTGGGTTGAGGAAACTTGTGAAGCCAGATCGCGCGAACGCTTTCCGAGACGCCAGGTAATAACCGCGCCAATAATGGCGCCGACGATTGCTGCTGTGGCTGCAAGAAACATCTAGAGTAAGCTTCGGCTGGCGGGAAGGGTTTTTCCAGTACCTACCCTGATGCACGCTTGAAGGTGGCACAGTTAATGAGGTAGCTCTTATGGATCGTCTGCTGCAAGACATACGATATGGCGTTCGCACTCTACTGCGTTCGCCTAGCTTCACCATCATCGCGGTCCTGACCATCGCCCTCGCCATCGGCGCGAACACCGCGATGTTCAGCGTGATCAACGCCGTGCTCCTGCGGCCTTTACCTATGCCGCAGCCCGACCGATTGATGGAGGTTTGGCAGATCGATCCCAATGGCAGCCCGAACGCTTTCACCACGCCGAACTTCGTGGAGTGGAAGCGGCAGGGCGGCATGGTCGGCCCGCTGGCAGCATTTTCCCCGTCGGCCTATAACCTTGCCGACCAGGATGCTCCCGAGCGCGTGGCCGGCGGATACATGTCGTATGAGATCCTGCCGAACTTCGGCGTCCAGCCCGTTCTAGGCCGCAACTTCACTGCCGACGAAGACCGCCCCAACGGCCCCCCGGTCGCCCTTCTCAGCGATGGCATGTGGCGCACCCGCTTTAACGCCGATCCAAACATCTTGAACAAAACTGTTCGCCTTGATGGCACGCCGTACACCATCGTCGGCGTGATGCCGGCGGGCTTCTACGTTCTCGGCAACAACGAACTCCTCTGGACGCCGCTCAAGATGGATCCCAACGATCCCTCGAAATCGCGGCGCATTCATTGGATGTGGGCCTTCCTCCGTCTTCCCGACGGAATGTCGTTGAAGCAGGCCCAGGCGGAAGCGAACGGCATCGCAGCGCGCCTGAAAAAGCAGGATCCCAGCGGTGACGCCGCCAATGGCTTGCAACTCCAGTCCATGCCCGATTTCGTTTACGGCCAGGTGAAGCCGGAGCTTCTCTTGCTCATGGGTTCCGTCGGACTAGTTCTCCTCATCGCCTGCTCCAACGTAATCAATCTTCTCTTGGCGCGCGGCGCGACTCGCCGCTCCGAGCTTTCCATCCGCACCGCGATGGGTGCTCCGCGTCTTCGCTTGATTCGACAGTTGCTCACCGAGAGCCTCGTGCTTTCCGTCTTTGCCGGAGTCCTCGGCCTCGCGTTGGGCGCGCTCGCTTTGAAATTCCTCTTGGCAATGCACCCCACCAACATTCCGCGGGTCGACGAAGTTCGCATCGACGCGCCAGTCCTCGCCTTCACCTTTGTGGTCTCGATTCTTGTCGGCGTCATCTTCGGCTTAGCTCCGGCATTCACCGGGTCGCGCGCCAACATC
>Ga0206868_10012_pt1 | contig 54401 bp, 41 predicted proteins | sample Alteio_BWOrgCont_38_FD_152901 | JGI IMG/M metagenome (GOLD analysis project Ga0206868, IMG submission 152901) | Enriched cells from forest soil in Barre Woods Harvard Forest LTER site, Petersham, Massachusetts, United States -... | ecosystem: Environmental > Terrestrial > Soil > Temperate forest >... | reverse complement strand
ATATGGTCAGATCCAGGATCGGCAGACGCCGGAGGAGTACGTCAAGGTCGCGTTTCGGGGCACTTGGCCTCCGCTGTCTCTTGACCGGCTCAATCCGGTTGTGGACGTGGAGGACATCAATATGATGCTGATGAAGCTCGACAACGGGGTCCTCGCGTCCTACCAGCAGTGCCACTTCACCCCCGACGCATGGCGGAACTACACCGTGATCGGAACCGAGGGTCGGATCGAGAATTTTGGGGATGCTCCCGGCGAAAGTGTGGTGCGGCTTTGGGACCACAACCACCAGAAGTACGCCGAGAAGGGCGATCTGGAGTTCGAGGTGCCGAAGGCCGAAGGCGGCCATGGCGGCGCCGACGAGCAGATCGTCGGGGAGTTCTTGGAGTTTCTTCGCACCGGGTCGACGTCGGTTACCTCGCCGGTCGCCGCCCGGCAAAGCGTTGCCGCCGGCGTTGCCGCCACGCAGTCCGTGCGCAGCGGAGGCACACCAGTCGACGTACCGCACCTCGACCCCGAGTTATCGCGCTACTTCGGCGCGTAGCTCTCCCGCATTTCTCTGCGCCCCCCAGCGAAACCTTTGCGTCCTCCACGTGAAAACTCGCCTTTCGTTGCCAATCAAACAGGGGTGTTCGCTGCGGAATTCGCAGCGTTCGCTGCTTGAACTACTAATTCCGAAGAGACTCCAACTAGATTTTCACGCGGAGGACGCGGAGGTTTCGCAGAGGGACGCGGAGAGTTACTTCGTGATTTGGCGGATTTCCTCTAGGACCGTGGCCAGCGAGAGGCGGGAGGTCATCGGCGTCACTGTTTCGAACGGCTCGCCGGCGGTTAGGCGGTCGGCGAAGTATTTGAGCTCGTGGTAGTAGCCTCCGAGATCCGAGATGTTGCCGCCGCCGGCGGCTTCCATCTTTGGGATTTCGGGGATGACGGGGTCTTTGCCGTCTTCGTAGATCGTCAACGGACCTGCGTCCATGATTGCGGCGCCGCGCTCGAAGATCGCGCGGAACGCGTGCTTGAACGGCGTGCCGCTCGGCAGGTTCCATCCGCCTTCCAGGTGGGCGATGGTCTTGCCGTAGGTCATCGTCGTGAATACCTGCCCGGGGCCGCGTTCGTCGACGGTGCCCCACGAGTGGATCGAGTCCGGCTCGCCGAGAAGATACAGCGCGAAGTCGGTGTCGTGGATGTGCATGTCCAGCACGCCCCCGCCGGCCTTGGCGGGATCGGAAAGCCAGTTGTCGCTGGACCAGGTCGGAAATGCGCCGTAGCGGGTCAGGTTGACGGAGAGCAGCTTGCCGAGGCTGCCGGCGTCGGTGAGCTTCTTCAAAATCGCGTACTCGGGCCAAAAGCGGATGCAGTGCCCGATCATAAGTTGGACGCCTGCCTTCGTGCAGGCTTCGATCATCTCGTCGGCCTGGGACAAAGTCATCGCCATCGGCTTTTCGCAGAACACGTGCTTGCCTGCGGCAGCGGCTTGGAGCGTGTACAGCCTGTGCAGGTAGGTCGGCAGGCAGATGTCAATCGCATCCACTTGCTCGCCGGCGAGGAGTGCCTCCAGACTCGTATAAGCAGGGACGCCGAAATCGGCGTCGTACTTTTCGGCTACATCGGGCTTGATATCCGCCGCCGCGACGAGCTCCGCCTTCTCCAGCGTTTGGTAAACGTTGCCATGCATCCGGCCCATAAAGCCGCAACCGATCAATCCGACCCTAATCATCTGGCGTCTATGTTGACCCATCGGCGCTAAAATCCGCCTTTGACGGATTTAGGCGGCTTTTAGCGGCGTTGAGATAGGATCGAGTTGGTGATGAACCTCCTTCTGCTGGCCGCGTTGGCCGTCTCGTCGTCGGATCGGACCTACGTGCTTTCGAATGGCGTCGTAAAGGCCCGGTGGATCATGTCGGGAGGCACGATGAAGCCGGTAGATCTGACCGACATGGCGACTAAGAAGACAATCTATCTGAGCCCGACGGACTTCTCGGTTCAGATCGGAGACCTGATCTTTGGATCTGCAAACCTGGACTTGGTCGGAACCCCGAAGCTGGAGAAGCTAAAGGTCGAGCCTTCCTCGCCGAAGTTGAGTGACCGGCTTGGTGGGAACAGGTTGGTCTACTCTGTGGCCGGAGGACAATTCACCGCAACCGTCAGAGCGGTCTTACGAACCGGCTCAAGATACTTGCGCGAGGAGATCGCGATCAAGGCAGCCGGACAGGACCTGCCGGTGACGCGGGTGCGCTTGGTTGACTTGGATGCCTCGGGAATGACGGTCGACGGCTCGACGAGCGGCTCGCCGCTCGCCGGGCAGGACCTGTTCGCCGGGATCGAGGACCCGCTTTCGGAATCGAAGGTGGCGGATGGACGCGCTCAGGCTTGGCTGGAGCGAAAGCTGCCGATCCGAAGCGGCCAACAGTTGGAGGTGTCCAGCGTCGTCGGATTCTGCGATCGGGGACAGCTTCGACGGACGTTCTTGAAGTACGTCGAACGCGAGCGCGCCCACCCGTATCGAACCTTCCTTCACTACAACTCGTGGTACGACATCGGCTATTTCACGCCATACGACGAGAAGGATTGCGTCGGCGCGATTCACGCCTTCAACCAGGAATTGGCACGCAAGCGGGGCGCAAAGATCTCATCTTTCTTGTTCGACGACGGTTGGGACGATACGAGCACCGTCTGGGAGTTTCATAAGGGTTTTCCGAACGGGTTCCTGCCGGTAAAGGCTGCCGCCGCCGAGATCGGAGCTTCACCGGGCATCTGGCTGTCGCCGTGGGGAGGCTATGGAGGCCCTCGAAACCGACGGCTTGCTACCGGCAGAGCGCAGGGCTACGAGATCGATTCGCAAGGGTATGCCCTATCCGGACCGAAGTATTTCAAGCGGTTTCACGACGTGACGTTGGATTTGGTTCAGAAATATGGGATCAACCAGTTCAAATTCGATGGCACTGGTAGTCCCGACAAACAATATCCGGGCAGTGCGTTCGGCAGCGACTTCGAGGCGGCGATTCAGCTTATCTACGATCTGCGTCAGGCGAAGCCGGACCTGTTCATCAACCTGACGACCGGCACCTGGCCTTCGCCATTCTGGACTCGCTACGCGGATTCGATTTGGCGAGGAGGCAGCGACCACTCATTCGCCGGCGTGGGCAGCAATCGGCAGAAATGGATTACGTATCGCGATGGCGACACCTACAACGGCGTCGTGAGGCGCGGACCCCTGTATCCGCTCAATTCGTTGATGCTCCATGGCATCATCTACGCGCGGCATGCGGATCGACTCAACGTCGATCCGTCCGACGATTTCAAGAGCGAGGTGCGCGATTACTTCAGCACCGGAACTCAGCTTCAAGAGATGTACATCACGCCTTCCTTGCTTACTGCCAAGAACTGGGACGACCTGGCGGAAGCGGCCAATTGGTCGCGCCGAAACGCCGATGTGCTGGTCGACACCCATTGGGTCGGAGGGAACCCGATGAAGCTGGACGTCTACGGCTGGGCTTCTTGGAATCCGAAGAAGGCAATTCTAACGCTTCGAAACCCCAGCGACAGGCCGCAGGCATTCTCCGTCGATGCGCAAAAGGTATTCGAACTGCCGAGCGGCGCCAAGCGGACCCTTCGGCTGCACAGTCCCTGGCAGGAGGACAAGGACCAATCTGCCGTCGAACTTACGGCCGGAGAGTCCAAGGTGATCGATCTGAAGCCGTTCGAGGTGCTGGTATTGGAGAGTAGTTCGAGATGATCGCGGCGCTGCTGGCCCTTGGCGCTCTGCCGATGCAGGCGCCCCAATCGGTGGTGTGCCTGGGCGATGCCGCGACCATCGCTTACGCCAAGCCGCTTGCGGCAAGCCTCGGCTCAAGATGGACGGTGACGACGGTCGTAAAGGCTTCCTCGGCGATAACCGGCGACGACTTAAGCAAAACCCTCATGGCCAAGCCGGACGTCGTCTTGCTGTCAGTCGGAACGACTGCTGCCTCGATGCCCTCCTGGCCGTCGGATCGTGACCGCTTCGTGCCCGATCTGGAGGGCGTTATCGAGCGCCTGCGAGCGGCGCCGACGCATCCGAAGGTCTTCCTATGCATTCCGCCGCCCAGTAACCTTCCCGAATCGGACGTTCGAAGGCATCGGCTGGCGGATGAGGCCGTACCGCTCATGAAGCAGGCGGCAAGAGAGACGGATTGTCCGACAATCGACTTCGAAGCGGCGCTTCGCGACCGCCTGGACTTGGTCGACGGCATGACGCCGAACGAGGAAGGCGCCGAGATTCTTTCCGACGCGGTTACCGATGCGATCTTCGTGGGCCGCAAGGCCGATTGGAGAATCGTCTACGCGGACAGCGAGGAGGCCGACGAGGGACCGGCGAAGAACGCCATCGACGGCGACCCCGACACCTACTGGCATACGAACTACAGCTCGACCGCCGATAAGTATCCGCATGAGATCCAAGTCGACACCGGATTCGCGCGCATGGTTGGCGGGTTCTCATATACACCACGCCAGGTCGGCGTTAACGGGCGCGTCGCGAAGTACGAGTTCTACGTAAGCCTGGATGGAAAAAATTGGGGCGAGCCGGTTGCGAAAGGACAATTCCCGTCCGGCGGCGAAGTGACCAGAATTCAGTTTTTGCACCCCGTGCAATGCCGGTTTTTTCGGTTCCGTGCTCTCAGCGAGCAGCAAGGACAAATTTGGGCTTCGGTCGGAGAAATTGACATCCTAAAGTTCTATCCAAAGCGTCCATAGATACCAATGGGTGTCCTTGTTGAGATCTGTAGCTGCTCCGTCGAGGACGTCTTGGAGTCGGAAAAAGGTGGCGCGCAGCGCGTCGAGCTATGTACTGCCTTGCCGCTGGGCGGACTTACCCCGACCGCCGCAACCATTTTTGAATCTAAACGGCTCAGCAAGTTGCCTTTGATGGTCATGATCCGCCTCAGAAGCGGCGGATTTTGCTATTCGGAGGTCGAGTTGGCAACGATGGAGCGGGACATCGAGGTTGCCACCGAGCTAGGCGCCGACGGGTTCGTTTTTGGGGTCTTGACCGAAAAGGGCTTCGTCGACCGAAAGCGGACGAAACGGCTGATCGAGCGGGCGGGCAAGCTTGAGACGGTTTTTCACCGCGCCTTCGACGTGACGCCCGATCCGTTTGACGCCCTCGAAACTTTGATCGACCTCGGGGTCACGCGATTGCTGACCAGTGGCCAAAAGGCAGCCTCGCTGCAGGGCGCGCCGCTGATCAAGCAGCTTGTGGAACGGGCCGACCGGCGAATCGAAGTGATGCCAGGCGGTGGCGTTCGAGTCGAAAACGTTGCCGAGATCGTTGGCATTACCGGCTGCCGCCAGGTTCACCTGACGGCACACAGGGGCCATTTGGACACGTCGACCTACGCCAACCGCAGCATCGCGTTCGGCTCCGACTCGGCCCCATCGGAAGATCGCGTCGACGTCATCGACCCGGCGGTAGTTGCCGAGATCGTGGCGGCCGCACAGCGCCTCTAAGTTTGTCGCACCGTCTTACAGCCAGGCTTCGTCTGAAGGGTCAGGAGCTACCATGGCAGATGCAAGTAACACCGATCGAACGGCCGACCTTTGGAAGCGGCTAAAACTCAAACCGTTCAAGCGGACGGGATCGCCCGTAAAGAACGCCAACGAAGTTCATAACAGCCAGTTATCGCCACTGGACAAGTTCGCGATGAAGATCACGGACAAGGTCGGGTCGATGGGCTTCTTCATCATCATCCTGGTCTGGACGATCGTCTGGTGCGGCTACAACATAATCGCGACCGAATTCCCAGGCCTTCACTGGGCGGCGTTCGACCCGTTCCCCGCGTTCGTTGCTTACCTGCTGATGAGCAACGTCATCCAGATCTTATTGATGCCCTTAATCATGGTCGGTCAAAACCTTCAGGGCCGCCATTCCGAGATTCGCGCCGAGCTTGACTTCGAAATCAATAAAAAGGCCGAACAGGAAGTCATGGCTATCCTGCACAACTTGGAGCACAACACGGACCTGCTGATCCAACTGATGAAGCACCAGGATTGCCGTATTTCTGACGAGGAGCTCAGGGCTCTTACTGCCGAAAAGGACTTGGCCGACAAAATCGGCAGAGCCGACGGCGGGGCTACCCAGGGCGGCTAAGCCGCCCTCGAACTGTCTTTACTTGTTCTTGGCGCCGGCCTTGATCCAAGTCGAGATCTTGGCGATGTCGGCTTTCGGGAGCGGGTTCTTGGGAGGCATCAACTTCTTGCCGGTTGTGGTGATCAACTGGTAGAGGAGGCTCTTCTCCGGGTGGCCGGCGGCGATGACGGCGCCGTCATCGTTGCCCTTCATGACGCCTGCATAGCTTTCGAGATTCATTTTCGCAGGCGGGTGCGCTCCCTTGTGGCACATGATGCATTTGGCATCGAAGATGGCCTGAACTTGTTTGTAGGTGACCGCTGGCGCCTTCTTTTTCGGGCCCTGGCCAAAGGCAAACGCTGAGAGTCCTACGACGGCGATAAGCGTCGTGACGGTGACGAGAGCTACGGGCTTGTGGTTTGAGTCCATGGTGGTCGTTCCGCTCAGCGCAAGTGCGCCAATCGAGTCCATCTACGATAACATTTTTTGCCGGCCGATTGCGTGCACCCCTGCCTGAAAAATCGAAAGACCGCCGGCTGGAGCCGGCGGTCTTGAATTCAAGCTCGACCAGGGAAGGCCTACGTTCCGGCGAACACCTGACGTCGCGACCTCGGAATGGTGAAGAGGTTTCGGCAGGGCCGGAGGACGTTTCGGAGGCTGAGCCGCGCTCGATTTAACCTGCTCTTGACCGTACCGATGGGCAACGCCAAAGCCTCTGCGATGTCTTCATAGCTCATCGATTCCGCGTGGTACATCATCAGAATCGCGCGCTGATGGGCTGGAAGGTGCTTCATAGCGGCCTCGATCGCCGTGAGCCGTTCGCCTTTCTCGACATGTTCGTGAGCGTCTTCGCTGTCGTCGACGATTTGGATACCGACTTGCCCGTCGTTGACTTGCAAGGCGTCGTCCAAGCTTACGACGGGCCGTGCGTTGGCTCTTTTTCGCATATCGAGGAAGCAGTTGGTCTCGATTCGATATAGCCAAGTCGTAAACGAGCTTTCGCCCTTGAAGCCTTCGAGGGACCGATAGACCCTCAAGAAGGTTTCTGCTACGATGTCGGCCGCTTCATCGGGATTGTTTGTCAGCCGTGCCGCATAGTGGTAGGCTCGCTTTTGATGTCGCTCGACGAGCTCGTTGAAGGCGGTGTTATCTCCGCGTTGGTATCTCGCGATAATCGCACCATCTTCAGCTGTGATCTTCGGCATATGTCTCCCCTCAGAAGAGAGTTCATCTCTCCTCTTCTTATTTTCTTCGACGTCGGTATAGGCGAAATTGCTCCCGTGGGCGCAAGAACACTATGTGTTCAGTGGGCCTTAAGGCCGAGTTCTTGCCCTTTCCGAGGGTGATCTGCCGCTTGCCGCCTTGCGTGTTCTTGCTTTGTTGGGCGCAAGAACCCCTTAGATCGGCCCTCCAACCCGAACTTGAGTTCGCCGTTTGAACCTAAGGCGCAGCCGAAGGACTCGGCCGATTTCACGGATGCGGTCAACCGAATTCGTTTCGGAATGTAGTACTTAAGGTCACCTGGCCCAAGCTAAGCCGTCTGATCAGAGGGCGGGTAGCTTAGGAGTTCTAATGAGGTCAGTTCGAGTCATCGATTCGCATACGGAAGGAGAGCCGACCCGGTCGGTTATTGAGGGTGGACCGGAGTTGGGCGGCGGCGCCATGGCAGACCGACTGACTTTGTTTCATTCGCAGCACGACCGGCTGCGCAACGCCGTCGTGAACGAACCCCGGGGTTCGGAAGCGGTTGTGGGCGCGCTTCTTTGCGACCCGGTCGACCCTTCCGCATCGGCGGGCGTCATCTACTTCAATAACGTCGGATTTCTCGGCATGTGCGGACACGGAACGATCGGATTGATGGCTTCGCTCGCCTACTTGGGGCGCATCGGGCCGGGGACGCATCGTATCGAGACACCAGTCGGGGAAGTGGCCGCTTCGCTGGCCACGGACGGAAGCGTGTCGATCACGAACGTGCCGAGTTACCGGTACCTGTCCGGTGTGACCGTCGATGTGCCGGGTTATGGCGTCGTCGTCGGCGACATAGCCTACGGTGGAAACTGGTTTTTTCTTGTCGGCGAGTCGCACGTGCCCGTGAAATCTTCCTGCATGGAACAGCTCGGCCAGTATTCAAAGGCGATCAAGTCCGCTTTGGTTGCCAACGGCATTACGGGGAAGGACGGCGCCGAGATCGACCATGTCGAGATCTTCGGGCCGCCTGAGTTGGAGGGCGCCCGCAGCAAGAACTACGTGCTATGTCCCGGCGGCGCCTATGACCGCTCCCCATGTGGCACCGGCCTGAGCGCCAAACTCGCATGCCTCGCCGCCGACGGGAAGCTCGCCGAAGGCGAGGAGTGGCAGCAAGAAAGCATCATCGGCACATCGTTCCGCGGTGTCTATCGATCCGTCGAAGGCGGCATCCTCCCCACCATCACCGGCCGCGCCTTCGTAACGGGCGACAACATGCTGTTGTTCGACGAAGCGGATCCCCTGCGGGACGGTATTCGCTTGTAAAGGGCATAAGCGTTAGAGCGTTCGAGGCACACCGAGTGGCTGCCGATCTCCCTCGAACGCTTTAACGCTTTTCAAGGATTGATCTGGACCGTCTTGATTTCCGTGTAGAAATCCTTGGCGGCGGGGCCTTGCTCGCGGGTGCCGGAGCTGGAGCCTTTGACGCCTCCGAAGGGGGCGTGGGGGTCGACTCCGGTCGTGTCGGCGTTGACGCGGACCAAGCCGGCTTCAATCCGGGTTGCATACTTCAACGCCGAGGAAATATCTCTCGTGAACAACGAGGCCGATAGGCCGTACTCGACGCCGTTGGCGATCTCGATCGCATGGTCCAGGTCTTCTGCGACCAGTAGAGCCAAAACAGGGCCGAAGAGCTCATCCTGGGCCAGCTTGGAGCCCGGTTCGACGTCGGTATACAGGCTCGGTGAGACGAAATATCCTGAATTCGGGGTAGAGCCCTTGTAGGCGGGAGAACCGGCGTCTGCCAAGGCGCTCTCAATGCGGCTTTGGCTTTGCTCGGTAATAACCGGTCCGACCGCGCAATCGGCTTCCATCGGATCGGCGACTTTTAGCGCCTCGATAGCGGCGACCAACTCCCTTTGGAACGGCTCACGCACCTGCCATTGCACGATCACGCGGCTGGTGGCCGTACACTTTTGGCCGGCGAAGCGCATCGCGCCTCCAGCGACCAAGGCGGCGGCCTGCTTTAGGTCGGCGTCAGCCAGTACGATAGCGGCGTTTTTGCCGCCCATTTCAGTTTGGAACTTCACGTTTCGCTTCGCGCATCGCTCGGCGACAATGGCGCCCACCCGGCTGGAGCCGGTGAAGCTGACCCCTCGGATCAGCTTGTGATCGAGGATTGCCGCGCCGAGCGAGGGGCCATCACCCAACAGTACGTTGAAAACGTTCTCCGGCAAGCCGGCGGCCTGGGCCGTCTCCGCCAGAAGGACGGCGCAAAAGAGGGAAGTTTCGGCGGGCTTTAGCACGACCGTGTTGCCGCAAGCCAGGGCTGGCGCCGCCTTCCAAAGGGGGATTGCCACCGGGAAGTTCCAAGGGGTTATCAAACCGACGACACCCAAGGGCGAACGAAGGCTATATTGCAGCGAGCTCGCCGCCAAGCCAGGAATGACATCCCCGACTTCCCGAACCGCGTCACCGGCGAAATATCGGAGGATCGCCACGCATCGGGCGACCTCACCCTTGGCTTCGCCGATCGGTTTGCCGACTTCGCGGGCAACCGCCATTCCCATTTCGGCTGAGCGAAGTTGAATCTGGTCGGCCCACCGATAAAGATAGTCGGCTCTTGCCGGACCCGCCAATGCTGCCCACTTCTTTTGGGCCACCGCGGCCGCTTCGATCGCAGCATCCGCATCCGCCCGAGTGGATGCCACGATTCGGGCCACGACCTCACTGGGTGACGCCGGATTTACCGAAACGAGCGACGGCTCAGCTTCGGTAAGGAACTGTCCGCCGATGAAGGAACCAATGACCGGTGCTGGAGGGGGAGCAGGGCTAACCACGATTGTATAAGTTTGGCCTAGATTGTACAAAACTGGCCTAAAATGATAGCTAACGATTAACTTTGTAGCGGAAGCAGTTTTCGGTGTGGTCGTTGACGAGGCCCACGGCCTGCATGAACGAGTAGCAAATAGTAGGGCCGACGAACCGGAATCCGCGTTTCAGCAAATCCCTACTCATCTTAACCGACAAATCAGTCTGGGCTGGTAGGTCGGAGAGATCCTTCCACGAATTTAGGATCGGCTTTCCGTCGACAAACGACCAAACCAGATCGCAAAACGAGCCTCCGTTCGCTTGGAGGTCCCGGATCAGGCCGGCATTATTGATCGTCGAAAGGATCTTGCCGCGGTTCCGAATGATCCCGGCGTCCTGCATAAGCCGCTCGACGTCGGCCGCGGTGAACTCGGCGACGATAGCGGGATCGAAACCGGCAAAGCCTTTGCGATACCCTTCTCGCTTCTTCAAGACAGTTTCCCAACTTAGGCCCGCCTGAGCGCCTTCGAGGGTAAGCATTTCGAAGAGATGCGTTTCGTCATACGACGGTACACCCCACTCTTGGTCGTGATACGACCGGCAAGGTTCGGACAAGGCCCAACCGCAGCGTTCCAAGTTTTCCAATATCCCTATTCTATTTCGACGGGATGGGGGCATGATATGGGTAAGCAAGCAATGAGCGCAGTTGCCAACACCCACCCGTGGCTCTCCGTCGAGCCGTACAAAGTCAGCGTCGAGCAGTATCGGACTTTCCGTCGGGACGGATATCTCGTGGTCCGCGGCCTCGTTTCGAGGGAGCACGTCGCGGAGATGATCCGCCACACCGAAGATTTGATGTATGGCCGGGTCGAGCTGCCCGGCGTTGAGCCGCCTGCCCCCAATTCGTCTCTGCTCGAAATGGAGAAGCGGATACTTCGGATTCACATGCTCCACCGCGAGGTCGAGATTTGGGAGCGGTACCTGCTTCACCCGCGAGTTCTCGACGTGGTGCAGGCACTGACCGGACCAGATGTCTTGGCGATGCAGACCATGATGTTCATCAAGGGGCCGGATCAAGATGGGCAGGGTTTTCATCAGGACACGTACTACATCCCGACCTTCCCGGATAGCCTGATCGGAGCCTGGATCGCCCTTGATCCCGCCGACACGGAGAACGGCTGCCTACGGATGGCGACCGGCAGCCAGGTCGAGCCGATCTATCCGCCTACGCACGGCTACGGCTTTGGGGACTGGGGACTGGCCGACATTCCAACGGTAAGCGGCGTCGGCGGAAACAGCAGCACCGACGAAGACCCGAACAACGAGCTAAAACCCATCGCAGCGAAGTATCTGAATCGGGAGGCGCCGGCGATTATGGAACCAGGGGATGTCGCTTTCTTTGGGGGACACATTCTCCATAGGTCGTTTTGCAACCACACGAAGGACCGGACGCGAAGGAGCTTCGTCAACCATTATTGCAACGCGCGAAGCTTTACTACGTGGGATGGCGGCAACCACAAGCACATTCTCGCAAGGGGAAATACGCATCTGCCGTTCTCCCAGCCGAAGTTCGGGACCCCGTGTGCGGCCAACGCAGCCGCGCGAACATCGATTAGCGACGATCCGCTATCGCCGCCCATGATGATGGCTACGCCGGACGGGATGATGGAGGCGCAGACGCCGAACGAGGTTCCTCACGAGGATTAAGAGGTCCGGCTGAATACGGACATCAGCGTGCCCTTGAACTTGCCGAACAGCCTGATATTATTCTCGAGCGAAACGCTTCCGCTGGGCAGGTCGCGGCGTATCTCCAGGTTTGCCTGATAGGACGGCAGCTCTTGCATCATCTTTTGCACAGGCGGCACCTCGCTAGCATGGACGGCGGTCACTTCCCACAGGCCTGGCAAGTGGCGCTTTGCCCACAGCAGCAACGGCGTGGATACCTTACCGCCCGGTTCCCAGCTTTGCACGGCGTGGCAGGCGTTGGCCGCGCACAGCAGGTTGCTGTCGGCAATGCTCAGTACCACTTCGTCTGCAAGAGGCGCGCCGAACTGTTCGGCCCACCCGTTGCCGGTTTGGGCGATCATTTCGAGCACCTTAAGACGTACATTTGTGTCGTCGGGGTTTGTCAGGCCTCGTTTTAGTGGCCCGCAAATTTGCGGGTGCCCTGGTCCAAGTTCGTTCAAAGCTTGCTGGAACAGGAAAGCACTAAGCCCATTAGATCTGCCTAGCTCTAGGGCGTGAATAGCCTCCATTGCCTCGTCGACAAACTGCGAGTTCTCCGCCATGAATTGTCCTCCACAACTCTGTGCGACATTAACTCTAGCACTACTAGCCCGTCAAGAGTAAATGTTCCGGGCGCCTGCTAGGACCGCCCGGCGCCGGTATACATCTTGATGGGCTCATTGAACTCGAGCTTAAGGACGGTGGCGTTAGGGTCGACAGCCTGCTCAGGTACGTCGATCCATAAGATTCCCGGTGTTTCTCCCAGGCCGCCGATCGTTTTGTGGGTGAGCTCGGTTCCTTGTCCCAGGACCGAAACTTTGGACGGCCGGCAGAGCAGGCCCTTTACGGCGACTTGGTCGAACGGCTTGTCGAAGAACATCAGGTACAGGACATTCTTCTCCTTGTTCATGGTGGAAGCGCCGTAGAAAAGGCCAGCCGGGAGGCCGGCGACGGTTCCGTAGACGGCTTCCTCGTGCTTTCGAATCCAGTCGCCGAGCCCTTCCAACCGCTTGATCTGTTCCGGCTGGAGAGTGCCGTCTTCATAGGGTCCGACGTCGAGGAGCATGTTGCCGCCCATGCCGATTGTTTCGGCAAACATTCGCACGATTTGTCGGACCGACTTATGGTTCGTATCGCGGCCTTGGTAGCCCCAAGAGTCGTTGACGGTGACGCAGAACTCCCACGGCCCTTCCGGCGGCGTGATCGGAATGCCCTGCTCGGGCGTGGCGTAGTCGCCGTAATCGAGCAGGCGGGAGTTGAAGATCGCATCCGGTTGCCAAGCGGTGAGTTGGTCGCGCAGTCCCTTCATGTCGAACTGATCCGAATCTCGTTCCCACTCGCCGTCGAACCAATAGATATCGAGCTTCCCGAACTGCGTCGACAGCTCTTCGAGCTGCTGCCGGTGGAATTTGATAAAGTTTTTCCAACGCTCCGGGTCTTGCTTGTCCGGCTCGCAGTAGGCGAAGCGGTTAGCAAATCGTTTGGTTTCGTATTCGGCGGGGTCGTCGACCTTCGGGAGAATGGTCGCGTAGTCGGGGTGCGACCAGTCGAGGTGGGAGAAATAGAAGCCGACTTTCAGGTTGTGTCTTCGCAGGGCCTCCACATACGGCGTAATCAGATCGCGGCCGGCCGGGGTCTTTTGGACGACGCTGAGGTCGTTGGCCTTCGTATCCCATAAAGCGACGCCGTCGTGATGCTTGGTCGTTAGAACCGCGTACTTCGCGCCAACCTTTTCAAAAAGCTCGGCCCACGATTCGGGGTCGTACTTCGCGGCCGTGAATCCGGGGAGCTGCTCCATGTACTCGTCGTAGGTGACTTGTCCGTTGAAAAAGGACCACGACTCGTCGATTCCCTTGACCGCATAGATCCCGTAATGGATAAAGATCCCGAGCTTGGCGTCGGGAAACCATGGCTGCATCATCGTCCGTTAGTTTAGGCCGACGGCCTCTTCGCGCGATACCAATATTGGTAGCATGGGCTAAAGCCTAGATTTTTGTACAACGCTTCGGCGGCCAGGTTGCCCTGGGCGACTTGGAGGTAGGCGCTGTGGGCGGACATTTGTTTGGCCCAGTGCATCAAATGGTGGATCAATCGGGTGGCGTGGCCCTGGCGACGGAATTCGGGGACGGTGGCGATGTCGAAAATGCCGACCCAGCCGCGTTCGACGACTCCGGCGCCGATGGCGGCCGTCGTGCCTTCAGATGAAATCGATGCGAAGCATCGTGGTGGGGCGATGTTCCAGAAGATCTTCTCCAGGTAAGGCCGTCGAAACTCGGGGACTTCGCCGAGGCGATAGGCGGTCTCCAGCCAATCGGGTTGGAGCTCGATATCGAGTCGGACGTCGGCGTCGACGGGAGTGCCAATACCGGCTAACGGCCGGGTCATCACATCGGTCTGGCCTTCGGCCAGATATCCGGATCGATCGAGCAGACTTTCAAGCTCCTCGGTCCCGGGTACGCCCGCGAATTTGAAGATGGTCGGCATGCCGAACCGGGCGTATGCCTCCTCACAAAAGGCGATCTTTTCGCACAGGTCGATCGAGGATGGCCCGAGGATGTTTACGGAATTAGCCCGGCGGGACTGGCCGCCGGAGAACCGAAGGACCCAGTTGTCGTAGTGAATCTGGCGAACCGACGGCCAGGCGTTCAGGGCGATTTCTTCGAGAAACGCTTCCACAGCTATCCGGGGTAAAGGCTTAAGCCTCCGTCGATTCGAAGGGCTTGGCCGTGAATGAAGCTGGCCATGTCGCTCGCTAGGAAGGCAACTCCATTTGCAATCTCGAGTGGATTGGCGTATCGGTTCAGACTGTAGCCCTCCTCCATCCGGCTGGCATCGATTGGGCGGGTCGCCAGGAATCGGCCGGTCTTGGTCGCGCCGGGGCTCACGACGTTGACGCGCACACCCTGCTCGCGGGTCTCGGAGGCCAAGCACCGGGTGTACTGGACGATCGCCGCCTTTGCCGCGCCGTATCCCACCTCGCTGGGGTGCCCGAAGTGGGCTGAGAGCGAGGCGATGTTGACGACGGATCCTCGATGTCGCGCGATCATTCCCGGCACGACGGCCTTGCACATGAGGATGGTGCCGACCAGGTTTCGGTCGAGCAGCGCGCGGATGTCCTCCAGCTTGATTCCCAAGGAATCGTTAGGGTTTGGCTTACCGCCTTGGGCGGCGATATCGCCGCCGGCGCAGTTCACAAGGATGCTGATCGGACCCAGCTTGGCTTCAACTTCTTTGGCCATGTTCGCGGTGGCGGCTTCGTCGGCGATATCTCCAAGTACGGCCGTCGTTCGCACGCCGAGTTCGGCGATACTCGCGGCGGAGCCGTCGAGGCTCTCGAATTCGCCGAATTCGGCCGGCGCTTCCTGACTACGGTCGTGGATGGCCACGTCTGCGCCGAGCTCGGCGAGGCGGTGAGCGATGGCATAGCCAAGGCCGCGGCCGGATCCCGTAACAAGAGCGATATGTCCTTCGAGCATCTTTGCGTCGTTCATGCTCTTTTAGCTTAGCCCGAGCGGTTCGCTCACCGCCTACGGCACAAGCGCGATTTTGATGCGGTCGGCGGGGTCGTCGATGAGTCTTTCGAAGGCTTGTTGGCCTTGCTCAAGGCGAAGGACGGTGGTCCACTTCGAGAAATCGGCGATGCCGGATTCGACGAAATGATGGGCGGCGGCGAAGTCGCTTTCGGTGTAGGCGAAGCTCGTCTGAAGCCGGACTTCTCGGCGGATCAGGTCGAAGAAGTCGAAGCTGGTTGGACCTTGATCGAGCCCCAGCAACAAGGCGGCGCCACCCCGCTCGACGATTTGAGCGGCGGCGTTCCGGGTCTCAGTTGTTCCGACTGCATCGACCGCAACCGCGACACCGATATTATGAGTAGCGGCGAATACTTCGTCGACGAAATTGAACTCCTTCGGATCGATGACCCGTGGTGCACCCAAGGCTCTTGCCACGTCGGCACGGAGCGGGTTTGGTTCCGAGAGCGCGACTACCTGAAGACCACGAGCCCTTGCCACGGCAAGAATGCAGGCGCCGAGAGTGCCGCCGCCGATGATTGCTACGGTCGGCAACAGTCCCGCGGTCGCTGGAATCATCGACAGAATATGGAAGGCATTGGCCAGCGGCTCGATCATGACGGCGGCCGCGTCGCTCACCGAGTCGGGAAGGGGATACACGTTGCGCCGGGGCACAACGACGTATTCGGCGAACCCACCTTGGGTTTGATCGAGACCCAAAAGCCGCCAGACCCGGCAACAGTTGTGCCTGCCTGCTCGGCAAGCCCCGCAGACGCCACAGCTCATCAGCGGATTGACGGAAACCCGCTTGCCAACCAAGGCTTCGTCGCCTTCGACCACAAACCCCAGAGTCTCGTGTCCAAGAACAAGACCAGGTTGACGCCGAGCGCTGTGGCCGAGGAAGCCGTGGATGTCCGAACCACAGATTCCGGTAGCGGATACGCGGACCTTGACTTGTCCGGGACCTACGCCAGGCTCCGGAATGTCGCGGATCTCCAAAGTTTTGAGCGATGTATAAACCAGGGCTTTCATTGGGCGGTCCAGCCTCCGTCTACGAAGAGCGTGCTACCGGTTACAAACGAGGAGGCGCCGGAAGCGAGGAAAACGGCCGCTCCCGCAATCTCGTCGAGGTCCCCCCAGCGGCCCATTGGGATCTTGGAAAGAAATGCCTTGTACTTTTCCGGATCGGCCAGCAACGGCTTGTTCATATCGGTCGCAAACGGGCCGGGGCAAATCGCGTTGACGGTGACGCCGCTTTGCGCCCATTCGAGCGCCAGCACCCGGGTCAGATTGACGACGCCTGCCTTCGCCGAGCAGTAGGGCGCTCGTCCGGGTAAGGCAACTACCGAGAGGATGCTGCCCAGGTTGATGACCCTACCCCAGCCCCGCTCGCACATCTGCGGACCGAGGATACGGGAGCATAGGAACGGAGACTTCAGGTTGATTGCGACGACGGCATCGAAATCCTCTTCGGAAAGCTCGTGGGCAAGGCCCCGCGTGTTAACGCCCGCATTGTTTACCAGCACGTCGATGGGCCCGAGGCGGTCCTGCACGTCGTCGATCATCGCCGCGATTTGCTTGCCGTCGGTTAGGTCGGCGGTAGCATACAGGGCCTTGCGCCCGGTCGCGGCTGCTATTTCGCCGGCAGTTGCCTCGCAGTCGGCCGCAGTCCGGCTGACGATGGCGACATCGGCGCCGGCTTCGGCCAGCGCGGTGGCGATCACCTTGCCGAGGCCTTTTGAGCCGCCGGTAACGAGGGCGCGGCGACCGTCCAATCGGAAACTATCAAGCACGTTCATGCCGGCAGCCACCCGAACGTTTGCATGTTGTGGATACTTTTCATCATTTGGTCCATCTCATAGCGGCATACCGCCGCGGCTTCTGCGCCTTGCTCCCAAGGCGTTCTCCAATCTTCATCCGGAGGCAAGGCGTTAATTCGTGCTGCCTCCAGGCAGGCTTGCTTTTCGGCTTCGGAGCGAACTGGATAACCTTGCCACCAGTCGTCCGTCAGCAACTTCACGTGCCTTGCATCGAGGGCGCCGGGTTCGAGGGAAGCCGTCAGCTCATTGTGGTGCAGGGAAAGGATTGACTCGATTTCCGGGAACGGTACTGCCCCGTCGCCGATCGGGCAACGAACAAGGCGATATCCTTCGGGCGTTGGTTGCACTCGGTAGTCCTTAAGATGCACGTGCCGGACTTTCGACGCGACCTTCTTCGCGAATGGGATCGGCGCTTCGCCGACGGCGAGCGGGTTGCCGGTGTCGAGGGCGATGCCGAACGCGTCGCCTCCGAGATCGCAGAACTCCAAAAGTTCCTCGCTGCCGAAATCCTGGTGGTTTTCAAGAGCCAAGGTGAGGCCCTCTCCAGAGAAGATCAGGCCAAGCTCGGTGAGGCGCGTCTTAGCCTCTTGGACCATCTCTGGCCACTTGTCGCCCTGGGCAGCCCGTGCGCCGCACAGCACGGGCGACAGGTGGGTCCGCACGACCTGGGCTCCCAGCCGTTTTGCGAAAGGAATCGATTCGGAAAGACGGCTCAGCGGCCACGGCCCGCTAATTACAGGCTGAATCGATGAGGCCTGGAGCCTCTCGCGGACTTGGTCAAGCTCGGCCGGACTCAAGTTGGCGATGTGGGCGAAGTGAAGCTCGATACATCGGCCCCGCATCTGCTCGGCTAGCCCGATAAACCACGAAAGATCCTTTGGCTCGGGCGACTTCCCTTGAAGCCCAAGGGTGCAGCAGATTCCGTACGGATTGGGGCCGACCAAGAACATGCTTCAAGCCTCGTTCAACACGGGATTGGTTAGGGTTCCGATCGATTCGATTTCGATAGAAACGATGTCGCCCAGCTTAAGCCATAGGGGTGGTTTGTGCGCCATTCCCACGCCGTGCGGCGTGCCGGTCAGGATGACCGTTCCCGCGTGCAACGTCGTGCTGCCGCTCAGGAATTCGATAAGGGTCGGCACGTCGAAGATCATGTCGTTCGTATTCCACGACTGTACTTCGACGCCGTTCAAAATCGTCTTGATCGTAAGGTTATTGGGGTTCGGGATCTCGTCGGTGGTGACGATTGCCGGACCGAGCGGGCAAAACGTATCGAAGGACTTGCCACGGCACCATTGGCTTCCTCCCTTCTTAACCTGCCAGTCGCGAGCACTGACGTCGTTCGCGCAGGTGTAGCCAAGCACGTAGTCCAACGCCTCCTCGCGCTTGACGTTTTTGCAAGTCTGCCCGATAACGACCGCCAACTCGCATTCGTAGTCGACCTCGTCGCTTTTTAGCGCGGTCGGAAGGTAGATCGGGTCGCCGGGATGTTGGAGGGTGTTTGGAGTCTTGACGAAGAGGATCGGATATTCCGGTATCTTCGCACCCGATTCTTCTGCATGGTGTCGGTAGTTCAAGCCGATCGCTAGAATTGCTGCCGGCTCGATCGGGGCAAGCAGTTTGGCGATTTCGCAAACTTCGCCGACTTGGGCGCCTTGACCGAGGGGTGAATCCGCCAAGACCTCGGCTTTACCGTCGTCGCGCAACGCGCCTAACAACTCTCTGCCCTGATGGTCACGGAAGCGGATGATCTTCATCATCCGAAGTTTGCACGATTTCCGGCGACTCCGACTCGTCGTCAGTCGCGCCGGCTTTTGCGGCCGCCCAACGAGCCACCGCCGCCAAGGGCTTTTTCTTGTGCCCTCTGTTCAAGTTCCTTGAGGATCTCGTCCGGCTCTTCCCGATCGGCGGAGTTCGAGATGTAAACTTGCGCGCCTGAAATAAGGCCGAAACAGCCGGCAGCCAAGGCAAGGAGAGACAACGTGAGGCGGTACCCCGTGATGTAGCCGAAGAGCCAGATCACAAAGCCCAAGACAGCAGAAGCTAGCAATCCTGCCAGTATTCCTGCTCTAAGGCGTGCTAACCTCTCCGACCTCATACGCTAGTTATACCGGCGTTTTTGTTTTTACACAACCGGTAATCTCCTTTCATTACCATCATTAACGTCAAATCCCTCGCTTTTGACGCATCGATGAGCCTCAAGTTGCTTAGTTTTGAGCCTAATGGATGGCTTTGGCCATGGCCACGGGAGCGTCGGTCGACCATTTAACCGATTAGGGACCTGCAGTGGCGAAAGAAGGTGAGGCAGTTTTGGCGGCTGGAATATTGGAACGAAACTCGGCGACACCCTGCACACCCAAATCGAGGTGGAACAGGGTGCCGGCCAACGCCCCATCGGTCTCCTTGATATGGCCTCCGGCGGTCGTAATGTACATATCCCTATATTCGGGTCCGCCAAAGGCGACGGAGGAGACTTTTTGAGCGGGAAACGCTATCCGTCGCATTTCTTTACCTTCCGGCGAGTGTTCGACCATGCAGCCGCCATCCCAGCGAGTCGACCAGACGTTTCCTTCCACATCGACCGTCATGCCGTCTGGCCAGCCGCCTCCTTCTTCGGTCTTCACGAAGAGGGTTTGGTTGGTTATCTCGCCGGTGGCTTGATCGTAATCGAAAAGGTAGATCTCCCGCTTAGTCGTGTCGGTGTAATACATCCGCTTCCGATCCGGCGTAAAGCCTAAACCGTTCGAGCAGCCGATGTTCTCCAAGATCAGGTGTATCGAACCGTCCGTATCCAGCCGGTACAGGCGGCCAGGTCGATCCTTTGTCGGCATTGTGCCGCAAAACACGCGGCCGGCAGGATCTGCAATGACGTCGTTAAACCGTGTTTCGCGCTCATCGGGGATCTCGTCGAGCACGACGGTTAAGTCGTTGCCGTTCCAAATCTTTACGGCGCCTCGCTCCATAAACAGCAAGAGGGCGCCGTCTTCCTGAAGGGTCATACCGCCTACCTGCTCGCCCTGAAAGCAGATTTCGTGATGCCCGGATTGCGGGTCGTACCGAAACAGCCGGCCATTGGGGATGTCCGTCCAATAAACGCGTTGTTCGTCGGGATGCCAAAGGGGCCCCTCTCCGGTGTGACAGGCGTAGTCGGCGATAAAGCGAGGTTCCATGGTTGCTCCGCATACGATACATCGCCTGGGGTAGGTTCTAGTCGATGTCAGTGGAGTATTTAAAGCGGATACTAAGCGCGCGCGTATACGACGTCGCGGTGGAGTCGCCGCTCGATTTCGTCCCGCTGCTCAGTGAAAAACTCGGCAACCGGGTGTGGTTGAAGCGGGAAGACACCCAATCGATTTTCTCCTTCAAACTTCGGGGCGCTTATAACCGAATGGTTCGACTGACCCCCGATGAGGCCAAGGCGGGCGTCGTGGCCTCATCGGCCGGTAATCACGCCCAGGGGGTGGCGCTCGCCGCCAACAAACTCGGCATCCGGGCGACCATCGTGATGCCCCGAACAACTCCCCAGATAAAAGTCGAAGCTGTGCGCCGGCTGGGAGCCGAGGTATTGCTGCAGGGCGATAACTACGATGGGGCCTACGAACACGCCTGCGAAATCGGCCGCGAGCAGGGACTGACCTTCGTGCATCCCTATGACGACCCGGACGTGATCGCCGGGCAGGGAACCATCGGCATGGAGATCCTCAAGCAGCACGGCGGCGAGATAAACGCGATCTTCGTTCCCGTAGGCGGGGGGGGCTTGATCGCCGGCATCGCGGCCTTTGTCAAGGAAATGCGGCCGGATGTAAAGGTGATCGGCGTCGAGCCGGAAGACGCCGATGCGATGGCGCAGTCGATCAGGGCAGGCGAGAGGGTCAGGCTTGCCAGCGTCGGCACATTGGCGGACGGAGTTGCGGTGCGACAGGTCGGCGTCGAAACGTTTCGAATCGTTCAGGAGCTAGTCGACGAGATCATCGTGGTTTCCAACGACGAGATTTGCGGCGCGGTCAAAGAGATCTACGAAGACCGCCGGTCGGTTTTGGAACCGTCCGGCGCTCTCGGCTATGCGGGCTTGCGGAGGTACGTCGAGCGGGAGGGGATCAAGGGGCAAGATCTTATCGCGATCGCCTCTGGGGCGAACATGAACTTCGATCGCCTCCGCCATATTTCGGAGCGAGCCGAAATCGGCGAGCGCAGGGAAGCGGTCGTTGCGGTAACCATTCCCGAGCGGCCAGGGAGCTTTCGGCAGTTTTGCGCTTCGATCGGTGCACGAAACGTTACCGAGTTTAACTACCGCTACTCGGATCCGGCCCAGGCGCACGTTTTTGTGGGTCTGCAGATATCCAGTGCCGGCGAATTGGGCGAAGTAATCGAAAACTTGAGATCCAACGGTTATGAAACCATCGATTTGACCGATAACGAGGTCGCTAAATTGCACGTACGGCACATGGTTGGCGGCCGAGCTCCACACGTAACCGGCGAGACGGTTTTGAACTTTCAGTTCCCAGAGCGGCCGGGCGCTCTGATGAACTTTCTCCAAAGGATGGGCGAGAGATGGAACATTAGTCTGTTCCACTACCGCAATCACGGCGCCGATTTTGGCCGAGTTCTGGTGGGCATGCAGGTGCCAGAGGCCGACGCCGAGGACCTGAAGTGTTTCTTACGAGATCTGAATTACTCGTATACCGATGAGACGGACAATCCGGCCATCGGGCTTTTCTTGTAAATTATCGATGCTCAAGACCTAATTCAAAACTATGAGACTTAAGACAAAGAGCGAAATTGAGCAGATGGCCGTTGCCGGCAGTGTTGCTGCAAAAACGCTGCAGAAAATGCGGTCTGCCGTTGTTCCGGGCATGTCCACAATGGATCTGGAGGAGATCGCCCGCGCAGAATTGAGCTCGCAAGGCGCTCGGCCCGCGCTGCTGGGTTACCATCCGCGTTTCAGTAAGACGCCTTACGAATTTGCAACATGTATATCGGTAAATGATGAGGTCATTCACGGACAGCCTTCGCCTTCCACAGTGCTTCGCGAAGGCGACGTGGTCGGGATGGACTTGGTAGCCGACGTCGACGGCTGGCTTGCCGACACCGCGATCACGGTTTTAGTCGGCAAGGGAAGTCTTAAGGCGCAGAGGCTGCTGTCTGTAACGTTTGAGGCGCTGCGCCATGGAATTAGCAAAGCGGTTCCAGGCGCCAGAATGGGCGACGTATCCAGTGCTGTGCAAAAGCTGGTGGAGCGGAACGGTTTCGGCGTCATTCGAGAGCTTTCGGGGCACGGAGTCGGCAGCGAAGTTCACGAAGAAGGTATCGACGTGCCCAACTTCGGCTATCCGGGAAAAGGGCTTCGGCTTGAGGTCGGCATGACCTTTTGTATCGAACCGATGGTTACGGCTGGAAATCCTGGTATCAAACATAGACCAGGCGATCCTTGGGCGGTGGTTACCCGGGATGGATCGATTGGCGCTCATTTTGAGCACACGGTTGCAATAACCGAGACTGGCGCAAGAATCCTAACCGCTACTACGTAAGAAGTCTATAACCTAACTCGGTTAGGTGCACCGTATTTTGTGAGAAATGCGTCTGCAAAACGTCAAATTCGCTCTTTGTGCCTTATATTAGATATCCGGAAGACCGATGCTACGGAAGCAGTCGGCACGAGATATCGGAATGAAGCGGATTCTGCTGTTCGGGGCGGTGAGGTCATAGCAAACGTGTTTCACGTCGGCGCAACTTCGGACGTCCAGACGGTATCCGGCTATTGGGAGTCGGATACGGAAACGGGCCAATTCGGCCCTGCGAGCGCACAGACGCTCGCGACGCTCTCATGCCTCCGACCGGGCGTTGCGATGTCTTGGAGTGAGATCCTTCACGAGGAAGGCAAGAGGCAGGCGCTAGCGACTTTGCTCCAGGCTTCTATCGATCGCTTGCCGTTTACATTTGAGACCCGAGTTCGGACGTCGCTGGGCACTACCAAGTGGATTCGGGTAGTGGGCGACGCGCCCAAGCCTAACATGCTCCGCGGCTTTTTAACGGATTGCTCCCATGAGCATGAAGCCGGACAGTCGCTCCACGAAGTCGAGCGCAGGGAACTCGTGTCGGAGCGCGAAAACGCCGAGCTAAGGCATCGGGAGTTATTCGAAGGCGTGCCACTACCGGTTATCTGCTACGACTGGTACACCCGCCGAATCCTTGAGGTGAATCAGCAGGCAGCCGACCACTATGGCTATGCCAAGGAAGAATTTCTTAGGCTCCGGGTCGACGACCTTTGGCCCGACGATATAGCCATCGAGTCGGCAGAGAAGATGCTCGGCATGGATCCAGATAAGCCGTCGCACAGGGAGTGGCGTCACCGGCGGAAGGACGGATCCGTCATCGACGTCGACTTGACGTCGCACGTGATCCAGCTTCAGGGCAAACCCGTTCGAGTCGTCGTTATCCGAGATATTACGGAACGAAACCGCTTCGAGCGGCACCTTCGGTTCTCTAACGAACGCTTGAGCTTGCTGACACGGGTAACGGGCGCCGTCGTCGGTTCGCTGCCGCTGGCCGAACAGGCGCAGCTTATGTCGGAGCAGGTTCGGGACGCCTTCGGCGTCGATGCATGCGTCGTAAGGCTTTTGAAGGGCGACCAACTTGAGCTTCTCGCCAGTGCGGGCATCGCGAGAGATCGCCTGCCTGTCATGATGCCCTCCGGCGATGGCCTTCCCTCAAAGGTCATGCGCGAGATGGGGCCGATCACGATTTACGACATTCGAGAAACGGGCCACTTGCCTCAATTGCAATCGCCCCCGTACAACGGCTACCAGTTCATTTCCTACGCCGGCGCTCCGCTTATGGTTAAGGATCGGGTGATCGGTCTGATCGGGATCTTCGCCGACAAGGCAGCCAGACGGTTCACCGACGCGGACCTGGCCCACTTGCAAGTTGTGGCAAACAACATGGCCGTGGCCGTATTGAACCATGAGTTGTTCCAGCAACTCAGCGATCACAAGACGATCGTAGAGGAGAGCGAGGAGCGTCTTCGGCTGGTAACCGAGGCGAGCACGGATGGCATCTGGGAGTGGGACCGCGCGACCGATACGCTCACTTGGTCCGAGCGGTTCTATCACATGCTCGGGGTCGACCCGTCGGCCGTGTCGTTCCAACGCCGGCGCGCACTTGAGATCGTTCATCCCGACTACCGCAAGGCGTTTCTCGTTGCCCTTATCCGGCACATCCGGCATCGAGGTCCTTGCCGAATCGAGCTGAAGCTGCGTCGCGGAGACGGCTCGTACGGCATTTATGAAGCTTACGGAAAGCTGGTCTGCGATCGAAACGACCGCCCCATTCGCATGGTTGGCTCTATCCACGATATCACGGAGCGAGTCCAGCGCGATCGCGAATTGGAGGCCGTGGCGGCGATTGGTCTGGCCCTTCGCGAGATCGAAACGACGGGCGAAATGCTTCCGGTCATCTCGGAGCAGATCGAGAAAACCCTCGGATTGCAAAGCTTGGGGGTTGGACTCGTCGATGCCGAGTCCGACACCGTTATCATTCGGCACGCGACGGGCGTCTTTGAAAGGCTGGCGGGCGTACGGTTCAAGCGGCACGAAGGGCTTACGGGCAAGGTGTTTGGGGACAGCGAGGCCCAAGTCGCGGCGACCATCCGGGAGGATCTGAACGCGCTGTTAAGCGACGTTCTGGACTCGCCGACGGCGGTTCTCGGCGTTCCGCTCGTGGCACGAGGCGATGTCATCGGCGTTCTTTGGCTCGGCAAAACGGCCGAAGAAGGCGCCACGGAGGCGGGCTTTACGCAAGGCGAATCCCGCCTGCTGGCGATCTTGGCCGAGATCGCGGCGGCTTCCCTCCGGCGCGCCGCGCTCCGCGAGAGAACAGAATTCCACCTGCGGCGGATGCACTCGTTGAGCATCGTCCACGCGACGGTCAGTGAGAACCTGGACTTGCGGACGACTTTGGACATGCTGCTGGATCAGTTGCGGTCGCAAACCGGCATCCACGCCGCCGCGATCCACCTCTTCGACGAGAAGACGGGCCAGTATCGGCTTGAGACTTCGATCGCGTTCGAGGTCGGAGTCGTCGTGCCGCCGCTGGGGCGGGATCTTATTTTGAATCGGCACCGGTCGAAGCTGGTCGACCTGCAAGAAAGCGGTTCGCGCGGCCGGCGGTTTGCTACGATGATGGCAGCCGGTTTCGAATCGTATCTGGCGGTGCCGCTGATTGCGAACGAGAATATTCTCGGCGTCCTGGAGATCTATCACAAGACCGAGCTGCCGCAGACGGTGGACTTGGATAACTTCGCCGAGATGCTGGCTTCGCAGGCAGCGATCGCGGTGGACAACAGCAATTTGCTCAAGAGCCTTCGCAGCGCCAACCGCGAGCTGACGGCGGCATACGACGCCACGATCGAAGGATGGGCGCGCGCGCTCGACCTGCGCGATCACGAGACGGAAGGCCATACGCGTCGGGTTACGGAGATGACGGTTGATCTGGCCCGGCTGATGGATGTGCCGGCGCAGGAGATCGCGCACATGCGGCGCGGAGCTCTTCTGCACGACATCGGCAAGATGGCGATTCCCGACAGCGTGCTGCTCAAGCCGGGCGAACTCGATCAGAACGAGTGGGTCATCATGCGGCGACACCCCGGCATCGCGCTGGATCTGCTGGAGCCGATCAGCTTCCTGAAGCCGTCGATCGATATTCCATTCTGCCACCACGAAAAGTGGGACGGCTCCGGATATCCTCGCGGGCTGAAGGGGAAGCAAATCCCGCTCTCAGCTCGTATCTTCGCGGTCGTGGACGTTTGGGACGCTTTGCGGTCGGACAGGCCATATCGAAAGGGCTGGTCTCGCGAGCAGGCTGTTCACTTCATCAGAATCCAGGCGGGACGGCATTTCGATCCGGAGATCACGGAAGTGTTTCTAAATAACATTGCGGTGATCGATCGCTGGATCCGCTAGCTAGCGCATTTCTAAGCTCTCGCGGGTATGTTTGCGCCTGGTTGACAGTATCTTTTAGTGAATGAGCGCGGTGGCTTATGGCTGGTGGAGGTTGTCGGTTTGCGCCGGGCTTGGATTCCTTTCGCTTCAAGCGGCTGCCCAAGCGGTGCCGGAGATGCTGTATGAGGGCCATCCGTTGCGCTTTTCCGATGGCGAACAGCCCTACTACTTGGATGGTTGCGTTATGGCGCCGCTTAGGCCGGTTTGCAACCGAATCGGGGTTGAGGTCAAGCGGAGCAAAGACGGTAACCATTGGTCGTTGATCCGAGGCCGCGATCGCGTCGAGTACAGCATCGGCGAGTATTGGTTCGCTTTCAACGGCGCACGCCGGGAGCTTCGGCAGAGGCCGGAGCAGCGGGGCTCTGCCCTATTCGTCCCCTATGAGATCCTGCAGGAGATTTCGGACGGGGAACTGGAGCTCAGCGCGGAAGATGGGAGCAACCGGAGCACCGACATTCTGTATCGAGACCACCTCCTTCGGTTCAAGAAACCGGAGACCCCCTTCTGGATCGGCGGCACCGAATACGTGTCCGCCCGAGCCATCGCGGCCGTCATCGGGGCCAAGCTGGAGCGTAGCAAAGACGGCAACCGCCTGACCATCATCCGTTCGCGGGACAAGCTCGTCTACGACCAAGGCCAGCGCTGGTACATGTTCAACGGCGCCCAACGCACCCTGCGACGCGAGTCGATCGCCCACGGCAAGGTCGTCTTCGTCCCAATAGAGCTCTTCCAAGCCCTCGTCGGCGACGAACTGCACTCGCGGTAGCTTCGCCCCGTCAGGGCCTTGCCAGTACACTGAAGCTGTGATTCGCCGCCTCTATGTAGATAACTATCGTTGTCTAGCGGATTTCGTATGGGAACCTCAAGCCGAAACGCTTGTCCCAGGCTACAACGGTAGCGGTAAAACGAGCGCCATTGATGCATTAAGATGCCGACCGTCGGGCGTGCGAGGATACTCAGAAAGCAAAAGAAGTCTGATCTGTTTGACACCTTTCCGGTCGAAGTTCGAGCCCTTCGTGCTCGCGCAAAGCATGCGCAAACATGCCTCATTGTTGTCATCGATGGCGACGAGCTCTCCGATGCTCAGATTCGGGGCCGCTTGAGGCAAAAACTGCAGGGCGAGGGACTCGATGACGCTTTTGACAAAGATCCAATCTTGGTTCTATGCCCTCGGTGGGAGATGGAGAATTGGGTTCTGCATCTGCTTGGTGACTCAATTGGCGAGGCTCGCGCCGATAATGCTCGGCAGCGAGTTGGAGACAGAGGTAGGGAAGCTGGTCGCATGCTTGCGGATGCCTGCCGGGTTGGCAAGCTTCCAATCGATCCGCTTCCTTCCATAGAAAATGCCTGCAAGGAATGGGCTGCTCACCGCAAGCAGTGGAACTACTGAGCTGGGGCGACCTCCTCGGCGCTAGACTGGAATCTTGATGATTCTTCGACACACATTGCCTTTCGCGGGCGCCTTCCTGCTCGTGTCGGCTTGCGGCGCCCAAACCGGCCAGCGGGTTGAAGTTGGCGCGGCGCAGGGACAGGTCGGGGTCGCTTTGGATTCGGCTAAAGGCGTGTATGAGATTCAAGATGCTGAGCTTGGATGGCGGTTGTCGGGCGAGCTGGGGTCGGCGGCGGAGCGGGTGGCGGTTCGGAAGGGGCGTGACTCGATCGGCGGGTATGCCGAGATCGGCTTCGACTGGAATCCGGGTGTGCCGATGCACGGGCAGATTCGGCGGTATGAGGATGTGCCGGTCGTTTGGTTCAGGGCGCGTTATGGCCGGACGGCGCCGGGAAGCGGGATCGTATTTCCGAACTTGACTTCATTCCCGAGCGGGCTTAACGGCTTCAGCTACCAGGACCGGACGTTCTCCCCTCCGACTTACGGCCTCGCCAAGACGGCGACACCTTGGCTCTTGTTCGACGGTCAGGCGCACTCGATAGTGGTTTCGCCGGCCTCGGGATTTATGACGGCGACGATGGTCGGCGACAGGAAGTCGCAAATTGGAGTCGGAATCGATGGGCGAGTGAAGCAGACGCCGGGCGGCTACGAGCAAGACAGCGTTCTTGTTTTTGCGAACGGCATCGGAGCGGCATGGGACCAGTGGGGCTCGGCGGTGCAGAAGCTATTCAAGAAGCGTGTGCCGGCCAACGACTCGGACGCCTTGCTCAAATACTTCGGTTACTGGACAGACAACGGCGCCGACTACTATTACAATTACGATCCCGGAAAGGGATACGCAGAAACGCTCCTCGCCCTAGAACAGCAATATCGTAAGGATGGGATTCCGCTCGGGTATCTCCAGCTCGATAGTTGGTGGTATCAAAAGTCGACCTACGATCCGGCCGGACGGAGGGGAGGCGCCAAGAAGAACAACAAGCTCCCGATCGGGAGCTGGAACCGATATGGCGGCTTGATGGAGTATCGGGCCCATCCCGATCTGTTTCCACGCGGGCTTGCCGATTTCCAGCAGGCGCTCGGCCTTCCACTCGCCGTTCACAACCGATGGATCGATCGGAACAGCCCTTACCACGACCAGTATCGAATCTCCGGCGTCGGCGCCATCGATCCGAACTGGTGGTTGGATACTGTCGGATATCTAAAGCGGTGTGGCGTGGTGTGCTACGAGCAAGATTGGCTCGATGAGATTTACCTGAACAGCCCCGAGATGGCAAGCACCGTCGGCGTCGGCGACGCCTTCACGGACTCGATGGCGAATGCCTGCAACCGGAGCAACTTGAGCATGCAGTACTGCATGGCGACCCCGCGTTTCTTTCTTCAGGGGCTGAAGTATCCGAACCTGACGACGATCCGCACGAGCGGCGACCGGTTCGAGCCGGGCAAGTGGGCGAACTTCATATATGTGTCCAGGTTGGCGCAGGACGCCGGCATCTGGCCCTGGTGCGATGTGTTCAAGAGCGGGGAACTGGGGAATATGATCATCTCGGTTCTATCTGCGGGGCCGGTGGGGACCGGAGACGCCGTCGGGAAGGAGAGCAAAGAGAACATCCTGAAGGCGGTCCTCCCGGATGGGGTGATCGTAAAGCCGGATCGACCTCTGGAGTTCACGGACCAGACCTATCTCGATGGGGCGGCAAAACGGCCCGCCCCGTTTGTGGCGACAACTTTCACCGACCACAACGGGCTGAAGACGACATATGTGTTCGCCTTTCCAAGGTCTCGGGGCGAGCGAACGGCCAGGTTTAGTTTACGAAGCTTGGGGATCGGCAAGACCGCTTACGTCTACGACATCCTGAGAAACCGAGGTGAGTTTCACGACCCTGACGATGGGCTCGAGGCGCAGATCGGAAACGAAGGCTACGCGTATCTGATGGTCGCACCCAAGACGGCTTCGGGCATCGTGTTTTTAGGGGATCTAAACAAGATCGTTCCAACCGGCCGGCAACGGATCGCCTCGATTGAGGAAACCAAGGCAGGTCTTAAGGTAACGGTCGCGTTTGCCAAAGGAGAGAGAGCCGTCATGGTCCAAGGCATCGCCCCCAGGCAGCCGACGCCCGTCCCAAGCACGGGTTTTACCGATGTGGAGTCGTTCGATCCGGCGTCCCATCGGTTCGAGATCCTGGTCAGGCCGGGAGTTCACAACCTGGCCAGCTTTGTTTTGCCGGCCTGAAGGTCGACCGGCAATCGCGACAGCAATATTTCAGCGGACGGTGCGCGAACTTCGGTAAGGTTCACAGCGAGGTTCATTGATGATTAAGCCCAAACTCACCGCCGCGCTTGTGCTCCTTGCAACGATTACGGCCTGCGCAGACGCGCCTTCGCACTCAGCCGGTTGGAGAAGCTATCTAAAAGAGGAGCTTCCGATCCTCGGCCATCGCAACTGGATCGTGGTCGCCGACTCGGCTTATCCGGCCCAGAACAGTCCCGGCGTCATTACGGTCGAGACAAACGCATCGCAACTCGACGTCGTTCAAGAAGTCCTGAAGCAGCTCGGCTCTTCGCGCCACGTTGCACCGATCCTGTATGTCGACGCCGAATTAAAGCCGCTCAACGATAAGCTGGCGCCAGGCATCGAACGATATAAGAAGGACCTCTATCGGATGCTAAAGGGACGCCCCGTTCAAGGCGTGCTGCACGGAGATCTTATCTCGAGGCTAGACGAATCCGGCAAAACCTTTAAGGTCTTGATCTTGAAAACGAATATGACGCTGCCTTATACGTCGGTGTTCTTTAATCTGGACTGCAAGTACTGGGGCCCCGAGAAAGAGAAGCAGCTTCGCGACATCATGAAGAAGCGATAGGCCCGGAAGGGCCTACGGACCGATCATCGTCACGGTGTAGATCGCACCGCCAATGTGCTCTACCGGATGAATGAGATCGGCTCTGATCGAAGAGCGGAATTCCATCGACCGCCAACTGTCGAATGAGGTGGCGTCTAGGTTCACGCGAGAGCCATCTTTGCTGATTTGAATGCCGGGAGCGGTCGGATTGCCGAGGTCGGCATAAGTGAATGTCTTTCTCATATTTTCCCCTGGGCATCGACTATAACAGCAATTTTTGCTGCGTCCAAACTTTGAGGGGTCCAAAGATCTAGGTGTTCCGAACTTTTCTCCGTCACTTGCCCGTCGCGGCCTGGACGAAGTCTGCAAGGTGGGAATAGTCGTCGACTTGCGTCGCGTAGCCGAAGCCCTGGATGCCCTTGACGCCTGCGCCTAGCTTTTGCCACTGAACGATTTGAGCCATCGCGTCGTGATCGTCGCGGTATCCCCAAAGGATCTGCTTATATCCGGCTTGCGCGAAAAACGTCAGGCTTTGCGACGCATGGGCGAAGTCCCCGTTCACGATGATGACGTCCTTGGGCACGCTCCTGAGCGATCCGGTTGTTCCGCTCTTCATCAAATAGTACTGGTCGAGCGAGTTTTGGCTGGGGTTAAACATGTCGCCGTAGGTTGCGATCTGGATCGACGGGTCGAAACTCTTTGCCATCGCCTCTTCGTCGCGAATGAGGCCGCCGAGCATCTCTCCGCCGTTCTTGCCGGTCCCTTCGCAGGCAGGATCCCAACCAAGCGAGCGGACATCGGCGACGTCGAAGAGAAGCGTCTTGGGGTGAATCAGATCGATGACCCGCTTAATGTCGGCTTTGATGAGAGCCTTGGACTTTGGCTCGTTGACGCATAGCACCGGTACGCCGTTAGCGAGAACGGCCGCGTAGTAGTCCATCAACACCGTTTGCCCTTCGTGCAGCCTGCCGTTCGTTCCGGGGACCGCAAAGGGGATCGCGTGCGAACCATCGATGTGCCCAGGCCCCATGCCGGCAACGTGAAACGGATCGGCTATCTGAGCGACGTCGATATTCTCGTTGTAGAAGATTCCGTCGTCGCCTTTGATGACGACCGGGCAATCGTCGCGCCGGGTCACGTTCATGATGCCGACGTCTTCGAGGGTGAGGTCGTCGATCCAGATTTTGGCGTTTGGTAGCGGTTGGACGAGGATCTCCATCGTGATCTGGGATTCGCCGAGGCTGTCGAAGACCGTGTCGTTTTTGACCCAATCCGGCGTGTTATGCCATTCGGTCGAGTTGAGAAACTGCCCTGCGGCGCCTAAGGCGTTGAGAAGCACTTTGGCGCCCTTTGTGGCGGTCGCCTTGGTCCAGACGCTAAGCCGGTACTGGTGCCACGGGCGGACTGCGATTGACTGGCGCAGGGAGACGCCACCCTTGCCGGCCAAGGCCGTCGCCAAGCCGTCGACACGAAGCGCCATTGCCCCGCCGTGGTGGGTCGCGTTGTCTGCCGCCATCGTCATGTCGGTTCCGTGGGCGCCGGTGAACCCGGTCGGCAATTCGCCGGCGAACGTTTCGAGCCCGCCGTTTACGACGGGTGTGACCGGGTCGCTCGGCTTGAGTTGGCCGTTCGTGATGGTGAACCGTACATCGCGGCAGGGCATGGACTCGGCTAACGAGGGGTTACGGTCCAGGATGTTCTCCGAATCGCCAATCGCGGCGATGGACGGGATGAACTCCATCTTGTTCTTCCGGGCCTCGGCGACGGCCTGCTCGAGGGCGGCCTTGTAAGCGGGTGAGATCGACGTCAGCGAATCGAGGCTGGGATCGCGGAAGACGACGCCGTTATATCCGTCGTTGGCGGCCGCATCGATCGTACGAATCGCCTTGTCAAGGTCGGGGGGCTGCTGCAGATTGGCGGTCAGGGAGAACCATCGATAGCTTGTATCGACGGACGTTTGAGGGACACCAAGGAGCAAAGTTGCGAGGCACAGCCCGACCATTGTCTTCCTTTACGCCTCGGGATTGCCCACCGCACCCGCCAGGCCCATCGCCAAACACACTTTTACGGTCGAAGCGGATTTGTTCAACGTGTAGAAGTGAATTCCGGGCGCTCCGCCGGCCAGGAGCGTGCGGCATTGCTCGGCTGACCAGTCGATTCCGACCTGCTCGATCGCTTCCTGATCCCCTTCGTTCGCGAGCACTCGATTGCGAAGCTCGGTAGGGAGGCGGACTCCGAACTGGTTCTCAAACTTATCGAGCTGAGCGAAACCGGATATAGGCATGATGCCGGGAATGACCGGCACATCGATACCGGCGGCGCGGACGAGATCCATGAACCGCAAGTAGGCGTCGTTATCGAAGAACATCTGGGTAACCAAAAATTCGCACCCGCTGTCGATTTTCTCTCGAAGGTGCTCGACTCCGGTGGAGATATCGGGTGTTTCTTTGTGGCCTTCCGGATAGCAGGCGCCGCCGAGGCAGAAGTCGTGCCGCGTCTTGATGTACGCCATCATCTCTTGGGCATGGGGAAATCCGTGGAGGACGGCTTCCGGGTCGAGGTCCTTCGGTCGGTCGCCTCGCAGGGCCATGATGTTCACGATCCCGGACTCCCAGAGGTGGTCTGTGATGGCAGCGATGTCATCGGCCGTATGGCAGAGGCCCGTTAAGTGAGCCATGACCTCGCCGTCCACCACGCTTTTGACCTCGGAGCAGGAATCGAGGCTAAGGGTTCGTGCGGATCCGCCGGCGCCATAAGTCACCGAAACGAAATCGGGCCCGATTTGCGAAAGCCGTTCGATCACGCGAAGCAGGGACGCTCGACCGACGTCGGTCTTCGGAGGAAAGAATTCGAACGAAACAGTTGGAGTGCCTCGAGCAAGCAGTTCAGATATACGCATGGATGTGGAGACATTATGGGGGCATCACCGATCCCGGTGAATGCCAGGTGTCAAGTGTTAGGTCTTAGGTGCGGCATTGCTGCGTTTCATTTTGTTGCGGGCGGTTTTGTCCTTTGAACGGCTGTATCGCCGTGGCCCTGAAAGGGTCAGCCATTCTCCAGCGAAGGGCCTCGGCCCTGGGGACCTATCGCACGTTGAAGTACTTCGCATCGGGATGGTGGACGATGATGGCGCTGGTGGACTGTTCGGGAACCAGCATGAATTCGTCGCTCAGCTCGATACCGATGTCTTGGGGGGTGAGCAGTTCGAACAGCTTTGCCTGGTCTTCAAGATTCGGGCAGGCGGGGTAGCCGAACGAGTAGCGGGCGCCATGGTATTTGGCGCTGAAGAGCAGCCGCATCTCATCCGGCTCCTGGCCGGAGATGCCGAGCTCGAAACGGACCTGCCGGTGCCAGTACTCGGCAAGCGCTTCGGCCGTCTCCACGCCCATCCCGTGGACGAACAGGTAATCCTGGAAGTCGCCTTTGCTGAAGAGCTCGCGCTCCAGTGTGGAGATATCGGAGCCCACCGTCACGATCTGAAAACCGACGACGTCGCTCGCCTTGCCTTCGCCCGGCAGGAAGAAGTCGGAGATGCACAGGCGGCGTCCGTCTCGTTGCCTGGGAAAGGTGAAGCGCAGCCACTCGGTTTGCAGGTCGTCGCGGTAGATGATCAGATCGTTGCCCGAGCTCGAACACGGGAAATAACCCCACTTGACTTTCGGCTTGAGGACGGACCCGAGCTCTCGCTTGAGACGGTCGAAAATCGGTTTGGTTTGGCCGTTTAGCCATTCGTTGAATTCGAGGTTGCCCATCCCTTCGGGCCGCCGAAACTGCCACTGCCCGCGGAACAGAGCGATTGGATTGATGTACTTGTAGATCTCGAAGATGTCGAACTTCGTGACGCGCTGAGCCCCGTAGAACGGAAGCTTGGGCGGATCGGCCACCGGTACGACGTCGCTCTTGATCCCGGTGTATGTGTAGAGCTCGGAGTCGAGTTCGTCGACTCGGTGACTCCTCACGCGAAGCGGATCGTAGACTTCGTCGTCCGCCGAAGCGGCAACGGGCGGCTCCAGGACGGCAACGGCGGGCTGGACCTCGCCACCGCCGCTTAGACTGCCCATCAGGCGGAGCCCTTCAAAAGCGTCTTGGGCGTAGTAGACGCGGCCGTCGTAGATCGAGCTGAGGTCCTGCTCGACATAGGCCCGTGTGAGCGCGGCGCCGCCCAGGATGACCGGGAAAGAGCTCAGGCCTCTTGAGTTCAGCTCCAAGAGGTTGTCCCGCATGACGAGCGTGCTCTTGACGAGCAGGCCGCTCATGCCGATCACCTGGCACTTGGTTTCGATCGTTTTGTCCAGGATCGCGTTGATCGACTGCTTGATCCCGATATTGACTACCCGGTAGCCGTTGTTCGAGAGGATGATGTCGACCAGGTTCTTGCCGATATCGTGGACGTCGCCGGCTACCGTCGCAAGAAGGATCGAGCCCTTTTCCGATCCTTCGACTTTCTCCATCAGCGGCTCAAGCTGCCGAACCGCCGCTTTCATCACTTCCGCGCTCTGAAGAACGAAGGGAAGCTGCATCTTGCCCGAACCGAACAACTCGCCGACGGTCTTCATTCCGTCCAGGAGGATGTCGTTGATAATGGCAAGCGGCGTGTATTCCTTCAGAGCATCGCCAAGATGCTCGTCGAGGTTCTTCTTGATCCCCTCGACGATGTGCTTCTTGAGCCGATCCTCAACGCCAAGGCCCTCGAACGGATCCGTCGCCGTCGAGGATGCCTTGACGTGCTCGAAACGAGCCATCAACTCATGCAGTGGGTCGTACGTGCAGACCAATTCTTCGCCCGGTTTCTCGTCTGGCACAGCAAGCAGGATACCGAACGGGAAGCGTTTCGCTTCGCAGCGTTGAAGCGATTAGAGCGTTCGAGGCTGTTACCAGCTCTCAATCTCCCTCGAACGCTGCAGCGCTCTAACGCTTCATCCGCCGTGTCCGACTGAGGCTTTGTACTTGGGGTCTCTCGATTCGGGGAGGTTGTTTAGGACCAGAGAGCGGTTGTTGCCGAGGTCGGCTTTTACGAGATCGCCCTCTTTGCTGATGTAGGCGATGATCCTTCCCCTTGGCCCATCGATATCGATATGGGTGCCGTCGAACTTCATAGCCAGCCAGGTGCCGTGAAACGTTCCGCCGACGGCAGCTTTGTATTTGATAAACGCCTGGGTGAATGGCTCGAAGACGTAGTACTCCTTATATGGCAGCACTACCTTGTCGCCTTCCATCATGGGCTTGAACTGCATGTCGATCAGGCTGAGATCGACGTTTGGGTAGACGGTGAAGGAACGGCGGCCCCTCTTGTCGTCAACCGAGACCTCGATGTGGTCGGACCAGAAGACGGCTTCGGCGGTCTTCGTTTCGCTCGGGTCCACCAACTGAATGTGCTGCCGAAGAACCTTGCCTTCGGGGGTGATCCAGTAGGTGGTGCTGTTTCGGGTCGCGTAGGAGATGTCCTTGGTCTTGGTGGAATTCTTGCCCTTCGTAATGCCTTCCATCCGAAGCTTGCGACACGGTTTATCGAAAAGCGTCGTGTCCGATACGTCCCAGCGAACGTAGCCGGTTGCGTATTCCTCCCAGCTAGGCCCGATGATCTTGTTGGGCGTGTATTGGGCGTCGGTGTCCTTCTCGTAGCGGACTTCCATCGTCACGTCGTGATATGGGATAGGGCCTAGAACGATCTCGCGCTGGCCTGCACTGAATGCCGCCGTGTAGTTGAACGTGGGCAGGCCTTCGCTTTGGAATTGCGGGCCACCGGCTACGAGCATGCTGAGAAATGCTATGACCATGGATCTTGGCTCCAACCGTCAATTTACGACAGATTTGCCGGACATCCCTTGTAAAAACGTGCGCAAGTTATGACTCGGCGGGTATTTCGCGGTCCATTCGTTCGGGCGCGCTGATGCCGAGAAGATCGAAAGTCGCCCTCAATCCGACCGCCGCCGCTTGGCACAAGGCTAGCCGCGCTCGAGTCAGATTCGGCTCGTCGGGCTGGATGACGCGGCACACATCGTAGAAGTGGTGGTATGTCCGCGCCAACTCGACGGCGTAGGTCGTCAGGCGATGGACTCCGTAGTCTTTTGCAGAGCGGCCGACCTCCATAGGCAGGTCGAGGATCTTCTTGATCAGGGCCATCTCGCGCGGATGACTTAGCAGCTCCTTGGCGCCGAGAGCCGAGGCGGCGAAACCGGCTTCGGCGGCCTTGGCGATGACGCTGCAGATTCGGGCGTGCGCATATTGGGCATAGAAGACTGGGTTCTCGTCGCTTTGCTTGGTCGCCAAGTCGATGTCGAAATCCATGTGCGTGTCGTGGCTTCGCATCAGATAGAAGAAGCGGGCGACATCCCTGCCGATCCGCTGTTGCTCTTCCTTGGCCGCACTCGGCGCCGCGTTCAGGCCGATTTCGTCGATCAGGTCCCGGAGCTCGAAGATGTTTCCGTCACGCTTTCGCATGGGCGCGGGCTTGCCGTCCTTCAAAAACCGCACGATCTGGAAGATGACGATTTCGAACCGTTCTTTGGGGTAGCCGAGCGACCAGCAGACCGCGTTCATTCGCGGGATATAGCCGTGGTGGTCCGGTCCCAGGATGATATACGCCTTGTCGTACCCCCGCTGGCCGAGCTTGCTTTCCATGTAAGCCACGTCGCCGGCGATGTATGCAGGGCGGCCGTTCGAGCGCAGCAGGACCCGGTCTTTGTCGTCGCCGAACTTGGTCGCACGGAGCCACAATGGCCCGCACTCTTCCGGCTTCTGTTCGAGGCGTTCCTCTTTGCCTTCACGCACGACCTCCGCCCGATAGCAGTCGGCATCGGCCGAGCCGTTCGCCTTCAGCTTTTCAAGCGACTCGGAAACCAGGCCTGAGTCGTGCATCGACTGCTCGGAGAACCAAGTTTTAAAGGCGACGCCGAACTGGGCCAAGTCTTGCCGTTGCCGCTCGATCATCAGCTCCTGCGACCGGGCCTGCCACCACTCTACCGGTTGCTTCGCGTGGTCTTGACCTGAAAACGCCTCTTTTATGTCGATGGCGACCGCCTTTACATACTCTCCCTTGTATCCGTTCTCGGGAAAGGGCAGGTCGAGGGCGTACGACATGACCGACTCGGCGAACAGGCGCATCTGCTTCGAGTTCACGCCGTCGTTGATGTAGTACTCGGAATCCACGTCGTAGCCGGCGGCTTTGAAGACTTGCACGAGCGCGTCGCCGAAGGCGGCGCCTCGGCCTGATCCGACGGTGATCGGCCCGTTCGGATTGACCGACACAAACTCGACGTTCAGGCGCCTCATGCCTTCCGGCCTGGCGTTTTGCGCCTTCGGCAGGTTGGTTCCCAACTCCAGGATCTTGGCGACGTAGGAGGCTATCAGCTCGGGGTTGAGCCGGAGATTTAGGAAGCCGGGACCGGCAACCTCTACGGAACTAAACGCTTCCGGGGATGCCGACATTAGAGCTGCCGCCAGCATCTCGCCAATCTGGCGGGGCGGCAAGCCGGCCTTTTTGGTCGCCACCAAGGCGAAATTGCAGGCATAGTCGCCGTGATCCGGATTCTTGGTGTCGGTGATCTCGACAGGCACACGCCCCGCTTCCGGAAGCTTTCCGGAAGCGATAAGCGAGGCAACGGCCGACTCGACCAAGTGTTGAAGGGTGTCGCGCAGCAAGGTATGGTTGTACCTTCCGGATCGGTCCCATTTGGCGGTGGGCCCCTTGACGAAAAAGGGCCCATTCCCTGATTCTTACTGGGGAAAGGCGGCGGAAGGCCGAACGATATTGGGGACAGAGGCCGTCAAGTAACTACGTCTCGGTCCGGCAAGTTGGTTTCGACTGCGGGCCTTTGGTCTACAATAAGCGGCTATTGAGGGAGTCCGTATTGAAGACCGGACAGAGGACTGGGTGATAAGCATCTATGGCATTGCCACGAAAACCGATGGTTCAGTTCCTGCTTGAGAAGGGGTATCTCAAGCAAGAGCAATTCGAAGAGGCCCAAAAGGTCCAGCAGCAGACTGGGCAAACAGACATATCGAAGGTTTTGGTCGCCCTTAACATGGTGGGCGAACGGGAAGTCCTCCAGGCGAAAGCGCAAGAGATGGGCTTTGCATTTGCGGATCTCGATCGGATTACCGTCGACACGGCCGCTATTAATATTGTCCCGGAGCGGATGGTCAAGGCGCATTCGGCGCTTCCGGTCAAGAAGGACGGCGGAACTCTCTGGGTGGCGATGTCCAACCCGAACAACCTAAACGCGATCGACGACATCAAGATCGCATCGGGTTGCCGCGTTATTCCGGTGGTCGCAGTTCCCGGCGCGATCGAAGACGCCATCAAGAAGTATTACGGCGGAGGCGCGGCGCTTCCCGAAGCGGCAACGTCGGTGACCACTCCGGCGGGCCAGACGAATTTTAATGCCGACATCCGAGGCGCGATCGCTTTGGCGGGCGCCGGCCGAAGGACGGCGGAAGACGAGCTGGACAGCGAAGCCGATGCCGAAAAGATGGCAGAGCAGGCGCCGATCATCAAGCTTGCCAACGCTTTGATCCAGCAGGCTGTTGCCGATAGAGCTTCGGACATCCACGTCGAGCCGCAGCAGCGTGCGGTTCGCGTCCGGTACCGAATCGACGGCGTTCTCCAAGAGGCGATGACGGTTCCGAGGAACCTCATGGCGCCGCTCATCAGCCGCTTGAAGATCATGGCGGACATGAACATCGCTGAGCGCCGAATCCCTCAAGACGGCCGTATCGAGGTTCGCCACTCGGGCAAAGAGTACGACCTTCGTGTCAGCTCGATCCCGACGCCGTTCGGCGAAAAGATCGTTATGCGTATTCTCGACAAGTCCAGCGTTATGCTCGGCTTGCAGAAGATCGGCTTTACCGAAGAGAATCAGGTCAAGATCGAAGAGCTCGTTACGCAGCCGAACGGAATGTTCCTCTGCACTGGCCCCACCGGTTCGGGCAAGACGACGACGCAGTATTCGGTTCTCAACAAGCTCAACACCGTCGGCGTGAACATCATCACGGCCGAGGACCCGATTGAGTATCAGCTCAACGGAATCGCCCAGGTTCAGATGAACCGAAAAGCGGGTCTAACGTTTGCCACCGCGCTTCGCGCCTTCCTCCGACAAGACCCCGACATCATCATGGTCGGTGAGATGCGCGACTTGGAAACTGCCGAAATCGCCATCGAGGCGGCCCTTACGGGTCACCTTGTTCTTTCGACGCTTCACACGAACGACGCTCCCTCTGCTACGCTGCGTATGATCGACATGGGCGTCGAGCCGTACCTCATCACGGCGACGGTCATCGGTGTTCTCGCGCAACGGCTCGGTCGAAAAATCGACCCGGACAACAAGGAGCCGTACGAAGTTTCGGCTTCAGATCTGCGCCGCTTCGGACTCCAATATACGGACCCGGATGAGAAAGTTACGCTTTATCGCGGAATTCCGGCGGAACAGAACCGAATGACTGGCTACAGAGGTCGTACTGGTATTCATGAGCTGATGATTTTGAATGCCGAAATCGCCGAACTGGTCGTTAGGCGTGCTCCGTTGCACGATATCAAGGAAGCAGCCAAGGCAAACGGTATGAAAGAACTTCGCGAGGACGGCTTGGAGAAGGTGCTCAACGGCGTCACCGACCCGCAAGAAGTCATGCGAGTCGTCTTCACAGCCGGCTTCTAATTTGTTTTACTGTAAGGACTGAGATGCAGAACAATATTCCGCCACCCATCAACAACCCGGGAATGCCGCCCCCATTGCGCCCTGGCGCCGGCATGATGCCGCCGCAGCAGCAGATGCAGGAGGCTCCGAAGGAAGAAGAAAAGACTCCGCCATTGGAGCTAAAAGACCTTCACATCGACGAACTGCTCCACATCGTCGTCGACAAGAATGCGTCCGACCTCCATATCTGCTATGCATCTCCCCCGGTTATTCGCGAAGATGGAAAGCTGAAGCGGCTGAATTATGAGGAGTTCACTCCTCAGGAAATTCAGCGAATGATGTACGACATCATCTCCGACGAGAACATCAACAAGTTCGAGACGACCCTCGAACTGGACTTCTCGTATGCGCTCCCCCGGCGGGCCCGTTTCCGTGTGAACATGTACCGAGACCGCGGTTCGGTCGCGGCCGCCTTCCGGTTGATCCCTCAGAAGATCCCGACCGTCGAGCAGTTGAACCTGCCGCCGATCCTCAACCGATTGTGCGAAAAGCCGCGCGGTTTGATTCTGGTTACGGGACCCACCGGTTCCGGTAAGTCAACGTCGCTGGCGGCGATGATCAACCACATCAATATCAACTTCGCTCACCACATCATCACGATCGAGGACCCGATCGAGTATCTGCACGAGCACAAGCAGTCGGTTATCAACCAGCGCGAGGTCGGCTCCGACACCCGGAGCTTCTTGAACGCCCTGCGCGGTTCGCTTCGTGAAGATCCGGACATCCTGCTCGTCGGTGAAATGCGCGACATGGAAACGATCTCGCTGGCGATCACCGCCGCTGAAACCGGCCACCTTGTCTTCGCTACCCTGCACACGAACAACGCCGCCGAATCCGTCGACCGTATGATCGACGTCTTCCCCCCTGGCCAGCAGGAGCAGATCCGCGTTCAGCTTTCGAACAACTTGGTCTCGATCATCTCGCAGCAGTTGCTTCCGCGAGCCGGCACAACCGGCCGCGTTCCGGCAAACGAGATCATGATCGCGTCGTCCGCTATCCGCAACCTGATCCGCGAGGCAAAATCTCACCAGATTACGTCCATGATTCAGACGAGCGGTAACATCGGCATGATCACGATGGACCAATGTCTTCGCGACCTGTATCTGAAGGGCTTTATCACGATGGAAGACGCCATGTCGCGTTGCCAGAATCCGGATGAACTCCGCAAGATGATCAATACGACGGCGGTCGGAGCTCCGACCGGGCCGGGCAGTTTGCAGCAGCCGAATCGAAGGTAGGAAGTAGGAGCCAGATATGCCTATATACAGTTACACGTTTAGAGACTCGGCCGGCGGCCTACAGAAGGGAACTGCCGACGCTGAAAGCGAAGACGTCCTAAGAAGGAGGTTTGAGGAGCAGGGCTTTACGATCACCGAATTGACGATGATCAAGTCCAAGTCGCCGAAAGCCAAAACGTACGGCAAGGTCAAACTTACCCACCTCTCGGTCTTCTGTCGCCAGTTCTCAACGATGGTCGACGCGGGCGTATCGCTGGTTCGCTGCCTCGACGTGCTTGGCCACCAAACGCAGGACCCCAAGCTCAAGAAGATTCTTACCGATATCGGCGAGCGCGTCGAGTCGGGCGAAAGCCTCTCGCGCGCAATGCAGCGTCATCCCAAGTCGTTCAACAACCTCTTCATCGGTCTTATCAAAGCCGGCGAAGTCGGTGGTGTGTTGGAAGAGTCCCTCCAGCGCCTTTCGCACTTCTTGGAAAAAGACGTCGAACTTCGCCGCAAGGTCAAGTCGGCCATGACGTATCCGGTTTTGGTCTTGATCATGGCCACCGGAATCGTCATCTTCCTGGTGTCGTGGTTCGTTCCCCAGTGGGCGGCGATTCTTACCGACCTTGGCTTGAAGGCGGACGACCTTCCGGCGCCTACCAAGTTCCTGATCGACGTCTCGAACGTCATCAAGTACTACTGGTGGATGGTTCTCATCTGCACGGTTGTCTTCATCTTTGCGTACAGGCTGTTCGTCAGCACCCGCTTCGGCAGGCGCGTAGCGGACCGCGTTAAGCTGAAGATTCCGGTGTTCGGCAAGCTTCACCACAAGATCTGTATGGCTCGGTTCAGCCGAACGATGGGCACGCTGCTCACCTCGGGCGTTCCGATTCTGCAGGCAATGGAGACGGTCGCCGGCACGGTCGGCAACACGATCATGGCGGACGCGGTTCTGGAAGCAAGAGCCCGCATCCGAGAAGGAGACCGCATCGGCGACCCGCTCGAAGCGTCTCGCCTGTTCCCGCCGATGGTCGTTCACATGATCGGCGTCGGAGAGGAATCCGGTTCGCTCGACTTCATGCTCCAAAAGATCGCCGACTTCTACGAGAACGAAGTAGAAGCGACGCTTGCGTCGCTGACGGCGGCCATCGAGCCGATCATGATCGTCGGACTGGGTTTTGTGGTCGGCTTCATCGTCATCTCGATGTTCCTTCCGCTGGTAGACGTTATCTCGAAGCTGTCCTCAGGCGGCGGCGACGACAAGTAACGCCTTCGTTTCCCGTGAGGCCCGCCGGAACTTGATTCCGGCGGGCTTCGCTGTTATGCTACTTACAAAATGAACTCGCAAATTCCGATGGCGCCAGAATGGTCCTGGGTCCTCGGCCTGGTTTTCGGGGCTGCCGTCGGAAGTTTTCTTAACGTAGTCATTTACCGCCTTCCCAGGGGGCTCTCGCTTTCAAATCCGTCGAGGAGTTTTTGTCCAAACTGCAAGCACCCGCTTGGGTTTCCGGACCTCTTCCCGCTTTTTAGCTATCTGGTTTCTCGCGGCAAATGCCGGTACTGCCAACAGCCGGTTGCATCGAGATACTTCTGGGTCGAACTACTCAACGGCGCGCTGTGGGCCGGCATCTGGTGGCAGTTCGTCATCGTCTCCTATCATCCGCTGCGCGGATCGTTTTACGCGCTAACGGCTTCGGCCCTAGTAGCGGTGATTTTTATCGACTGGGAGCTGTACATCATCCCGGACGAGCTTAATGCGGCTTTATTAGTTTTTGGCATCGCCTATCACGCGATCAACAAGACCCTGCCGGTCGCGCTTTACGGCGCACTTCTGGGCTGGGGCTTGCTGTGGGGTATCGCGCTGCTGGGGCGCGTGCTGTTTCGCAAGGACGCCATGGGGCATGGCGACATCAAGATGATGCGTGGAGTCGGTGCGGTGCTCGGCCCCAGTCTGTTGGTCCCAAATCTGGTTATCGCGGTAGTGGCGGGTCTGGTAGTTGGTATCGCCATGATCGCGGTGGCCTCGCGAAGCCGGCAGGAAGAGGGCGCCGCGCAAGAGGAAGAAGAGGAATTGCCGCCGCCAGAATCGATCGGCAGCTTGTTTATTCATGGCGCGTGGTATCTGTTTGGCCTCGATATAGTAGGGATTGCGGTGCCGAAGATATACAAATTGATCGGTGAGACATCGAGCGAGGAGAACATCGACGATGAAAACTGGAAGCCGTCGCTTACGACGATCCCATTTGGTCCCTACTTGGCGATCGGCGCGATCATCTGTATGTTGTTTGCCGCCCCGATAGAAAAGGCGACAAGCGATTATTTAAAAAGTGTAAGCCACAGCGCGTCTTTGGCCCATCCGGGCGCGAAAGGGTTTGTGGTAAGAGGCGCGAACAGTCTAAACTGGGTTGCTGTCCGCGCGGAGGGTTCGATTGGAGCATAACAATGAGAGCAGTCGTGGGTGTCTGGTCCGGGAACAATACACCGGTTCAACCAGTCAGAGTACGTGGGGAGAGTGGAGTGCAATGCACATGCTAAGAAAGGGCTTCACGCTCATTGAATTACTAGTCGTAATCGCGATCATTGCGATCCTGTCGGCGATCATTTTTCCGGTTTTCGCCAGAGTCAAAGACTCCGCTTACCGCAGTTCGGATATGACGAACATGAACGCCCTCCGAACGGCGATTCAGCTTTACCGGCAGGACCAGGGCGGATATCCGCCCGAGTTGCTCGGGTACGTCACTCAGTACAGCGGTGGGCCCAATCCGGCGCCCGGGGACATGATCCCCGCCAACCAACTGGTCGGGGCTTTGTACCCAAAGAGGGTCGACTCGATCGATACTTTCCGGCCGGCGTACGATCGGCAGCAGGCCGGGTCACAGTACACGCAATTCACGACCGCCGTTTGGCCAAACAAGGTTGACGGCTCGGGCACCGCCAATCCCGGCTCATACCAAAAATACGGCCCAACCGATATTCCCGCCGTTCAGCGTTGTTTCGATTTTGGAACGTCGGCCACGCCCGAATTCCAAGACGTAAACAATTACTACTATGCGATTAGCGGCTACGACGTAGCGGCGGTGCAGAACGAGAACGCTACGACGATGCGGAATGAAATCCACTACGCATTGTTCTGGACCGGCTATACAGTTCCGACCGACCCTTGCCACCCGACTTCTTCGGAAACGGGCAATGCGAGCGACGATCCTCATCAGCTAGGCTACTCCGATCCTCCCGAGACGACCGTCGTAACGTGGGATACCTACTTCCGCGACATCGTTGGCGGCGTCGTTCAGCATACGAAGAAGGACATCGTTCTATTCATCGGCGGACAGGCTAAGCCCTACGACTCCGCTTTTATGGCCTCTGAATCCTGGAAGGCTACGCCGTAAGGTCCGGAGGCCGAATGTCTCATCTTGAATTCATGACCCAATTCTGTGGCCCTGCCTCCCTGACGGAGATTCGAATGCAACGAAACCGACGAACGCTGGCAACGACGCTTATCGAGGTTTTAGTCGTTATCGTGGTTTTCCTAATCGGAATTCTCGCGGTCATTCAAATCTTTCCGAAGGGATTCCAACTTCTGTTGCTCAACCGCAACCGCGAGGTGGCGCAGGCATTGGCCAGAGACTACGTCGAGATGCTCAAATCCAAACCGGATCAGCTTCCCGAGCAGATTGTTTCGGCCTATTACGACCTCAACGGCAATCTGATCATCAACTCGGCCAAAGATCCCAACGATCTCGGTACATTGGCTGCGGCGGTAAACGGCAATGCCTTTGGCACCGACATCAACGGCGTCGGCCTGGGTAACTGGCAGCTTATCAGCGGCAGCAACGTGTTTCGGCGGGTTATCGGCGAAGGCCGAAGGGTCCCTTCACCGCGAGCAGTGGGTACGGGAACGGCTTACTTCGGAGGGTTGATGATCCTCCAGTTCGGCCCGATCAACTACCAGCCGGCCACGGCGACCACGCCTGCCAACATCTCGGTTTATGGCAACGACCTAGAGCAGATTATCGGCATCCCCGGATTTCAAACGCTTCGAACGGACTATCAGTATTTCGTATCGAGTCCGAACAACGGTCAGATCGCCATCTCGCTGCCTTCCGGCTCGCTGGGCCCTCCTGCTGACACCAAGCGGCAATACCGAGTCTCTTTCTCAGCGTATGTAAACATCGGCACGGGGCCCGTCGTTAAGCGCGACTATTCGGAGTTGGTACCCGTCGTCGTTGACGATCAGAATCCTGATGCTTCAGGTCAATTGCCGCTTTCGGTGGCGTTCTCTCTCCAGACCTTGCTTAACCTCAATAACGTCAGCGGTACACCGATTACGCTGGATGAGGTCGACCTAAACACTCTGCGGGTTGAGCGGTTCTTCCTGCCGATTCCGAAGGATGCGACGCCCTTTAGCCAGACAGATCCTTATCAGTACAAGCTGCTGAACGAGAACCTGGGCGTTATTCTCTTCAACCCGATCGGAAACGCGACTTTCGTCAGCCGGGAAGGGCACGACCGCGAGCCGCTGACGGCCAGGGTCAACTACGACGTCTACGATTGGCGGATCTTGCACGACGACTTTCGGATCGATACCGGGGTTTTGCCGGGCGAGCCTTCGGCCGTCGATCCACAGGTTCTGACCGCGCAGCATAAGCTGCCGATCGGCTCGCTCAAGGTAGCCGGCCTGGCCGGGCCCGACGGTCTGCCGATCACTCCGATTCCGACTTTGGAAGTGCCTCCTCCCGTCGCCGGCACGACCGACACGTCTACGGCAAACGGACCTTCTGCCGACAACTTCGTTCTTGTCGACTTGGACACCGGCGGCGTGTTCTGCGAAGTCAACACGAACAATCGAACCCAATCGCTGATTACGGTCAACAAGAACACGGGCGTCGTGACGATCAACGACATCGACGGCGACTCCACGAACGGAATTACAGGCGAACTGTTGTTGCCGGACGGTACGACGATGAACGTTCAGATGGATAACCGAGCGGTTCGTGCCCTTTACATGGCAAACCAAGAATATTCGGTTCAAGTATTGAAAGCGGCTTCGCAGTACACGGTGTCTGCGACGGCGGCCAATCTTGCCACCGGTCAGTTCTATATGGGCGGTACGGTGGCGACCGTTGGCCAGCCGTGGCGGATCTACTTCCCGCAGTCGGATAACGGCCGCAAGGTAACCGTCGGGGAAGTCACTTACCTCCGAAACGGCGACAACTTCGTACACGATTTGCTCGCCCAAGACTTCTTGGTAAAGGTCAGGCCCGGCGACGCTTTGAACATGCCTTCGATCGACCTAACCGACGTCGACCCCAATGCGACGGCGATCAGCTTCCAGAACGGAATCGGCGCCAGGGGGATCAAGGGCGCCTCGGTAGCCGTCCGAGTTCTTTGGAATCCGACGGCGTTCCACTTGACTCCCGATGGGCCGACCAACATGTCGAAACTGAACCAATGGGGTCAGGCTTGGCGAAAGACTACGAACGAGACCTTCTTGCAGAAGGAGGATAACAACCGATGATGCGGACCGAACGACGGGGCTTTACTCTGATCGAGCTGCTTACCGTGATTGCGATCACGGCGCTTCTGATGACCATCATTATCGTGCCGGTCTATCAAAGCTTCAATTTGACGCGATCGGCTCAGGCCTTTGGCAACGCGCAGGATCGAGCCCACGTGCTGGCCGATCGGATTGCGCGGGAAATCGGCAATGCCGTTTCCGTACGAAGCACGAGCAGCTTTGTGCAATCGACCCTGAACGGAAATCCGACGAACGTTCCTGCGCACGCTTTGATTATCGTGGTGCCGAAAATGGGCAGCGCGACGAGCAACACGGTCGGTTCGATCGAGGTTGTGCTTCCTTATACGAAGATGGACCTGGTGGTTCCCGCGGAGGGCGACGTTCCCGCGAACCCTGGTCAGTACACGAACCCGAATGTTTCGGTTCCCAACCCGCCGAACGGATTCGTGGGCTTCGTCGACCCGACGCTTCAGTCGCCGAAAGGCCAGCCGACGCTGCCGGTCGGCCCGGGTTACACGATCATTCGCTATTTCGTCGGGTTGCGAGATCCGTTCAGCCCGTACAACAACCCTTACGATGGCCTGCTGATGGAAATCAACGGCTCTCGAGACAATCTGTACGTGCTTTACCGGGCAGAAGTCCAGCCGTTCGTCTACCGTCAGGGCACCGGCACGAATGGCGATACGACCACCAAGTACCGGCCGAACTTGGCCTACTTCCATTCGGATGCGGCTACCGACCTCCAGATAGTCGATTTCGACGATCCGCGCTTCTTCCTGGCCGATAACACATATGCCAACAAGACGCAGGTCGTTCAGAACTGGCAGAGCAAAGCCATCGTCCAAACGGAAGTTAGCCGGTACGACATGATTCAGCCGGTTTACGACAAGGCGAGCCGACAGGTGACTTACATCGGTGACGCGCCCAGAATCGTGCCTCTGATCCAGTTCCAGCCGACGCACGTCAGCAACGAGCCGGCGCAGGGCCAAGTGGCCGTCCGCTTGGGTGAGGAGACGAACAACGCGGCAACCATCGGTCCCGACGTTTTCAAGACCCGCTATGCGCTTTGGAGCAACCAGGTCGCTCGTGTCTGGCCGCAAGGCTGGAGCCCTGCGGGCCCCAACAGCACCGGCTTCCAACAGTATTTTGTAGCTCGCACGGATGCGTCGAACGGCACGCCAGGCGGCCCTCCGGGATACAGCATCTATTACTACGACCCGAATCTCTCGGTAACCGACTACAACTCGGGTCAAGAAGTCTTCGACATCTACACCTACGAGAACCTCTCGATGACGCAAGGACGGTTTCCGTTCAGTCAGGCGATTACGGCTGCGAACAATCGCTCCAATTGGTTGGCTACACCCCTCATCGTCAGCAGGTTCACGCCTTTCGATATGAACTCCGGCAAAGGGAAGCTCACATCGAGCTTCGACATCACCGAAGTCGGGGATCCTACGAAGCCGGTCAACCCGAACAACCCGCAGAACCTGCCTTCGCTGGCGGCAAGCCCGCTTGGCGTCGGATATCCTGCATCGCCGATAAACGACCCCAATCTGACGAACAACGGCACGGTTCTCGCCGGGAACTTCTACGATGCGCCGTACTACGCGGACCCTCAGCATCCGAATATCAACGAGCTGTTTAACTGGACCTGGATCAACGCTCCGAACATGCAGAACCAGATCGACCGGTTCATCGACCTTCGGGTGATTCCGAATGGCGATGGTTCGGTGAGCCCGCTTCATCCGACCCTTGGGTTCCCGAAGTGCACGATCGTTCCCGGCAGCGAGATCGTATACGGTCCGGATCAGTTCATCGGCCCGAACTTCGGCAATACGGTTCGATATCAGCGGGTCACCCAGACGCCTGGTCCGAATCAGTATCAAATCAACTACGTCGATCAGCCGGAGCCGAGAGATCCCGCCCCGGGCGGCTCACCTTCGACCGTGATTGCGGGACCGATCGACTACTCACTCTTGGGCCTCACGGCGGCACAGTTGAACGCCTTCAACCCGGCGGTCTACGATCCTCATAATTTCGTCAGCGCGGTAATCCAGCCTCGGTACAAGAAGGGCTACATCAAGCTCTACTCCGATCCGAATTCGCCGCTTCCTATCGGCCAATTCCAGATCGCTTACAGGTTCCAGTTTAACGGCACGCAAACGACGCAGCAGTCTCTGACTCAAGTCGTGAGCCCGGGCCCCGGAACTCCGAGCGACGTCTTCGCGGTGGACTACGACACGAGGCAACTTATGTCGGTTCTGCTGACGATTCGCAACTATCCGCAGACGACCAACATTCCGAACCCGCAGACCGTGACGCTGAAGGCAACCGCCACCGTCCGGAACGTAATCCGGTGATCTCCTTGAACAATATGAACTCACTGTCGATGCGAAAACGAGAAAAGGGCCAGACGATCATCATCGCTATGGTGGTTCTCGGCATCCTGCTTATCCTGGGCGTCGTCTTCCTCGGGGTTATCGACAAGAGCGGGAAGACCGCTTACAACATGGGTAACCGATCCGCCGCGAACGACCTGGCGGAAGCCGGAGTTCGCTATGCTCATTCGCAGCTCCTGTCTAGCCCGCTGGGAGCAGATTGGCGCGGAACTTTGACCAGCCTTGGCGCCGGCAATGCGACGCTCGATCCCGATGTTTACTACCTGCGTCCGCCGGCACAAATTGCGGGAGGAGCCGGGCTTCCGTTTACGCCGGGAAGTCCGCAGATCGATCTTGGAGGGCCGGATGGCTTAGGGTCCTACTTCAGGGTCCAGTACGCCAACGGACGTTCGCTCGTGCGGGTTCGGTATGCGCCCAGCGACGCCAACATCTTTAGCAACTCGCCGGTCGGTCCGTTGCGACGGCCGGGACTGGCTCGAAACTATATCATTATCGAGTCGATCGGACGGGAAGGGTTGGTTAACGAGAGCGATCCTACGACGCTCAGCACGGGAACGCCGATCCAGTATCAGAACTTCAATCAGGATGTCGACTTCCGGACTGCGCTCGGACAGATGAAGCAGGCGGAGACGAAATTCCCGTTCACGCAGATTACGAGAGCTTTTGCTTCCATCGGAATTATCGAAACGGCGCGCTTTATTACGAACAAGTACAACCTCAGCCGCGCGGCCGACATCGGCATTCCGGCCGAGTTGACGGCGATCTATAACAACGCTCCGGTCGCGGCGAGCCTGGTGTATCAGCTCGGAGGGCCTCAGCAGCTCTATAACGTGGGCCCCGTGCCGACTCCGGCCGGCGGTATCGAAGGCGGCGGTTCGGTCTTCTCGAACGCATCCCTCGTCGTCCACGGCATGATGACGCTCGATCTGAACAAGTACATGGGCGACCAGTTCGACGTGGCCGGCTCGATCAAGGGCGACATAGCGAACCCGAACCAAGGGGTTATCAACGGCGTGCCATACGTTTACAATGGCGGCCAGTTGGATATCGTCTTGCGAGATATCACGGCGAACGGAACTTGGGCGGCAGCTCAGCAGACCGTTTTGACCGAGGCCGGCGTTCAGAGCTTGGACAGCCAAAACCCCGGGTTCAACACCGTCGAAGGCACGTTTAGGGATGGCAATGCCAACCCCGACCAAATCGGCAATCCGAGGGGCGTCGGGTTGAAGGGCGTTCCTTCGATCGAAGTCACCGACCCCGACACCGGTGAGAACCGGTATGTGGTCATGACCGCCGACAGCGGCGTTCAGAGCGGAAACGGCAACGACGGCAAGTACGGCCACGGAGCCGGCGTGTTCGTCGCCAACCTGGGCGACGTTCAAGGGCCGACCGACGAAGCCGGCCGGCAGAACGTCGGTACGCAGGAGTCGCTCACCTACGACTGGCTGAATCCGAACAACGGACAGATTGGCTCCGGCTGGCAGGGCTACCTATACACGCCGCCGGGAGCGGTGTACAACGGCCTGAACGACGGCTTTACGATTCAGCTAGACAGCGCGTCGGGCCGTTGGCATTACATCGACGGAACCGACACGGGAAGCACGTTCAACCGGTACCGAATCGGGATCGGCACCGACGGGAATCGACACATCGTCAACTCCTTCACGCCGGTTAATACCGCCACGCCGACTGTTCCGATCAATATCAACGGCACGCTTGGGTTGACCGACTACGACAAGGGGCCGGTCTTCAACGGGGTGCTGTACTTCCAAGGCAACGTCCGCGTCCGCGGCATCATCCCGACCGACGTCCAGCTTACGCTCGTATCGAATGCGACCATCTATATCGATGGAAGCATCACCAAGGGTGTGACGGCAAATGGCCTTCAGACGACTGAGAACTTCACGATCGGCCAACTGATCACCCGCCCTTCGAAGTCGATGATGATGTTGATGGCGAAGGACTACGTGGCCGTTAACACCACGCAATTCGTCGGCCCGGCGCCGAACCAGACGATCGAAGCGGTCGACGACGTTCCGAACTCCAATGGGTTCAATCCGATCCGGATTCGAACCGGCGGCTCGTTGCTGCTCAATTACGAATTCGTTCGCGACCCGAACGGTCCGGTAGCCTTGCCGAACAATCCGAGTACGACCCGGCCGTTTGAGTACGACTACGTGGAAGCCGGCACGCCTGCGGTCAAGCTTGCGACCAACATGATCGTTGCCCATACGATGGACGACGGCCCTCAGGGGGCGACGTTCTTCCAGTGGGATATCAATCTGGGCGGTCCCGGGCAGTCTCCGTACTTCTTCCTTAGCAACGACACCACGGCTGCGTTCATCCCGGGCGTATCGCCACTGCAGGAGTATGGGCTTGGCAGCGACGGCGACCAGACGTATCCGAAGTTTGAACAAACCGCGTTCGGTTTGATCGATCCGACGACGGCAACGCTGTCGATCGATAACCAGCAGATGATCTCCAACAACTTCACGGGCAAGTACTCGCTGTTTACGGAAGGGATCAACCAGCTGATGGCTCGGCAGGTCAGCATCGGCGGCGCGGCGACCAACGACTATATCGTTGGACGGATGGCGTTGGCCCCGCACGATATTCGCATCGAAGCGGCGATCTACGCCGAGGAAGGTTCGTTCTTCGTCATCCCCGGTCCGTGGTTCAATCCGAACCCGAACGACCGGCGCGATTTCTACAACCTGGGGTTGGACATCTATGCCGCCGCCACTACGAAGGCTGAAAAGGACGCGATCCGGCTGGAGAATTACGGCGCCTCGCAGACCATGCCGTTCTACGGAGAGCCGCTCGACGTGCGAATCGTCATCTCCGGCGCGGTCAGCGAGAATATGCCGCCCCCAGCCTCGGTGCAATCCGAGTGGCTGAAGAAGTGGGGCTGGATTCCCCAGGATCAGGGAGCGACGGGTCTACTCATTCCGGCGGCTCACGTCCCGGCGGGATACACCGCTGCATCGGGAGCGATCGTGCCCAACTTGATCATCAGTTACGACTTGGCGCTGGCTACGGCAAGATCTGGCGGATTCGTCACCGACAACAGTCCGGCCAGCCTATTACGTGTCGACAACTTCGGTCATCCGCTACCGCCGATGCCGAGGTTGCCCGTGAGTCCGACATTGGCTTACTTTGGAGAGGTGCATTAAGATGCTTGGCCGTTTGATTGGATCGGTTGGCCTCGCGGCCCTGGCCGCGATGGCGCTCGCGGGTCCGCAGACATACTCTCAGCGGGTCCAAAACATACGGGCCGGCGTCGTAATCTTGCCGACCGCCAAGGGCAATGGGATTAACGCGCAGCCGCAAAGCGCGGGGCCGTACGCTCTTTATAATCTCGACTCGAACACCTCGATCAAGCCACAGGGATGGAACTTTTACAATCCATTCGCTCCGACGCGCGTCACAACGGCGATTCAGCAGCGCTGGTCTTTGATCGATCCCAACACGCCTCCGGTGGGTACCCATCTTGCGAAGCGGAACGCCGCCTACTGGGAAGTGTCTCTCGATACGATTACCGATACGGTTCTGGCCAACTACGACTTTTTGCTGGTCAACCCGATCGTCTTCGCCTCCCTCAATCCAACCGAGCAGCAGCGGCTGCGGCGGTTCGTGGATAACGGCGGTTTGCTTTGGATCGATCCAGCCGGACTCAACCCGGGTGGAGTGGATCAGTTCAATAACTTCCCGATGCCGTTTAATATCCTGGCGGCAGCCACTGGAGCTCAGCAACAGTCGGACTTCACGAATTCGCTGCTGAGCAGCATCCAAGCGATAACCAGCGGCGACATCAACCAGTTGGACGCGCTCAGCGTGAGCCAGTACGTACTCGGTCCGGCAGCGCCGTTATCCGGGTTGGCCGGTTCGGCAGCCTACGACTATTCGAAACTGCAGGCGGTAAGCCTCCTCGGAGGGGCCCCCGTCATGGCGGTCGGCAGAATCGGAGAGGGCGTCGTCGTCATCACCTCGACCGGCGTCTCCGTCAAACTCAACCGCTCTCAGGAATTCCAGGGCTATGGTGGGAACAACCTGTTTACGGCGCTTGATCCGATTCTGGAACAGGACGGCTTGGCGGCCGCGAAGCTGGCCGTCAATATGGTCGGTCTGTTGCGGGAGTCGCGCCAGCAGGCCAGCAGCAGCCGGAAGACGAGCAGCAGCGTTGTCGATATCAATCCTCCGCTGCTTAGCCGCTCGGTCGTAAACATCGCCGGCTACGGAAGCAACACAACCACTGCCGGTATCAGCAGTGCGACGCCGGTTTTCTACAAGGGCCTGATGGTCACGACGGTCAACGGCGTGCTGAAGGTATTCGATGCCAACCCGGTCGCCGATTTGGACGGCGACGGCCTATCGGACGACGGCATGCAGGACTACAGCCTGGGAGCGCCCTACGACGAAATCTGGGAATTTGCCTTCAACGGTCCGATTTCGGCGCCGGTTTGCGCCGAAGTGCCGGGCAGCGGTCCGGGAACCGTCACCGACGAGGTGATGGTGGTCGACTCGCAAGGCGAGCTGAACGTCTTCAACTTGCTGCCGAAAGGCCCAAGCGGCTCCTTGTTGGGAACGAACGCCATAGCCAAGACGATTCCGCCGCCCAGTAACGGCACTTACGTTTTGGACTCGGGGTTGACGGGTATTCCGATGGCGCCGACGGTACACGAAGGGATCGCGTACATTGCCGACTCGATTCAGTCCAACAACGGAACTGCGGGGCGGATTTGGCAGGTCGACCTTGCGACGTTGAGCCCGATCGCATCCCTGTCGGTAGGCGGCGGAACCTTTGTGTTGGGCGGCACCACCGGCCCGTCGATCACCCTTCCCGAATTCACCTATAGCCCGACGGTTGGCTACATCCCGATCCAAGACAACTCGGGCGGATGCGACAAGGTGGTGTACATACCGTTCGCGGCGAATCCGAACGCGGGCTTTAACGCCGCCGGGTTCGTAAGCATTTGGGCTGGAGTCCGAGCCGAAGCGGAGACTCAGTACGATCCGCAGCCAGGTACGACTTCGAACGCACTTACGGTCAATACGCGAGCCAGTTCGCATAACGGTCCTCCGATCTATACGGGCAAACAGGCAGGCCTCGCCGTCAAGTTGACGATCCTCGATGCGAATGGCAATCCCCTATCGGACGCTGCGATGTCGAACCTGTTCACAGGAACCGTTCAG